>Ga0157378_10005773_pt1 | contig 10842 bp, 10 predicted proteins | sample M65metaG_FD_115309 | JGI IMG/M metagenome (GOLD analysis project Ga0157378, IMG submission 115309) | Miscanthus rhizosphere microbial communities from Kellogg Biological Station, Michigan, USA - M6-5 metaG | ecosystem: Host-associated > Plants > Roots > Rhizosphere > Soil | place: USA: Michigan...
ATACGTAAAACGCCAGGCCTACGATCAGCGCGCAAAAAAAGAACACGCCCGTCAATATCGCGGGGACCTCCCCATCGTTGGATTGGGCCATGGCCCTACCTGTTGACATCAGAACCGCAACCAATGCAGCGCTAAAACCGAGAAACGATAACGGGCGGAATCGTAGCCTCATTCGCTTCCTCCTTGGGGCGAAGAACCGTAGTCACCGCATAACCAGCATGTCCACAGGTTCAGGGCGGAAGTATACCTCTCTGAAAGAGCACCGGTGGCCAATAAATCATGGGCGACGCCGTCGGGAACGCAGAGCGGTGGGGAAACGTGGTATGGAACCTCCAGTCCAGTCGGCATGGAAAAATGCCTACCACGCCACCGTGGCGATACCCGCGTATGCCTGGATTCTGTTTTATCCAAGTTCCATTCTTCAGCAGATCCCAAGCCTCTCTGTATGGCCCGTATTTGCTCCCCTCGTGCCCGGGATGCAGCATGACCCTCTGTTTGCGCAGTATTCCCGCGGCCGCGAAGATGTACCACACGTCTTCAACGATCCCATAAGCGGCCACGAAATCAAACGGATCTCCCAGGTAGCCGCCGTTCGACCGGCGCACTTAACAGATAAAACATTGTTCTTAAGTTCGCGGGCGGTTGATATCACCTGTACGCGGGCAAATCCGCCTTCGTACTCCACCGCAAAGTCGTATTGGGCGTTGTTGCCCCAAGGCTTGGTCCCACAGAGCTCTGGCCGACTTCATCCAGCACGCAGCACCAGCTGTTGCGATCTCCCAGATCTAGTTCGATGGTCCGTTTCTGCTGCGAAATATTCCTGCTCTGCTTTGCAGTTGTGGTGCTAACCTTCTTCATTGCCGGTCTCCTTTTTATCTGTGCTTCGAGCACGTCGATAACTTGGGAGCGTACACCGCATCCCGCCCGGAGACCGGCCTTCTCATCCCATCTGTTATCGGCAATTATGGTTGCGGTCCTCAAGCGGCTATGTTTGGAATGGGCTGAATATTTTACGGCACGTTCACATTCACTATGGTCTTCGCACTTCCGATGAACTTGTCATTGGCTGCGACGGCGATTCGGTGCTTTCCTGAGCTCAGCGTGAATTTCTTTGCGAGTTGATCGCCCCATCTAACGTAACGCTTTTTGCCGTCTATCCAAACCTGCAGCTGGTTCACTCCGGCGGGTGAGTTGCCCGACGCCCTCACTAACACAGGCGAAGTCACGGTAGCGCCGTCTTTGATCCCGCAAATCTTAGCGGCGAGATTCGCGGAGCTGGGCGTCGGGCAATTTTTGTAACCGCCAGTCTGAATTCCAATGCCCAGCTGGTTTGCACCCCAATCTATGACGGCATAATCGGCTCGCGAGTCACCATCCATGTCGCGAAATGCAGCGGCGACGTCCCACCCGCTATCGGGCAGAGTTCCCTGCGTGCCAAGCGTGTCCTTGCCCAAGCCCAAAGCATACTGAAATCCTCCGGATGGGCGAAGCACCGGATAGATTCCCATGGCGAACGGGTTGTAATAGATCAGGTCCTGGTCGAGATCGCCGTTTATGTCAGCGGCGATGATGGTTCCCGCGTGTTGAGCGAACTTCGTCTCGCTTGCCAGCGTGAAATTACCCCCGCCATTGTTCTTGTACATCCAGACGGTGTCCAAGGTTGCGCTGCCACATCCCGGATGACATGGCCTGCCCGCGAGCAGTGCCACATCGAGCCGCCCATCATTGTTGAAGTCCGCGATGGCCACCGCGTCTAGCGGATTAGTGATATTGGGCTTGAGGTACGTTGCATTCGAGGTCGCAAATGTTCCATCTCCGTGGCCCCAGCGGATGGGTCCCACTCCGGAGTATTGATCGGTTGCCGAATCGTAGTTGGTGCGGACATATACAAGATCCAGATTGCCATCCCCGTTAACATCTGCAGACTGGAGATCGTAGGAAGGCCCGGCGAGCTGGATCGTCTGCACCTGTGCAAAGTTCCCTGCGCCGTCGCCTAGGTAAATATCCAAGCCGCAGCAACCAATGTCGGCCAAATCAATTTTTCCGTCATGGTTGAAGTCTCCGAGGGTATACGAAGTGGCCCCGGTGCAGGCAATATAGCCGACAGGCTGAAATGTTCCGTCACCATTGCCCTGGAGGAAAGTTAAGCAACCGTCTGCGGCGTGGCGCACCACCAGATCGAGCCAGCCGTCGCCATTGATGTCGGCGGTCGCGATCTCAGTCAAAGTCTCAGCGCCCCAATTGGTGTACATATCGGGACCCAGGTTTCCTCCGCCCGTCCCCAGCTTGACAATGACACCACCACCACCAGCACAGGAGGGATAACTGTAGGCCACGTCAGGCATCCCGTCACGGTTGAAGTCCGCAATGACAACGCTGGTTGTGACATTGCAATTCGGGTAACCCACAATATTATTGAAGGGAAATGGTGGAGTTGAATACCAGTTCAGGTTGAAACCGACCCCGGAGGCTGTTTGCCCACCGCATAGAGTGGCGAGCAGCACGATAAATATGGGAAAAATACCTGTGCGAAACGGCATAGAAACTCCTGAGAGTTGAAATTGCTGACGCGGTCAGGAACTTCACTCACGCGTCGCCGTGACCGGGATTAAAGTGAACTGAAACCGCAACGGAAGATTACCGCTCATTCGCGCTGGTGTCTGTGACTGTCATCACAGAGAGCGGTCCTATACGGCATGGGGCATACTGTCTGAGCAGCATGGAAGAAGCATCCCCCTCGATCGAGGCCGGCGGCGAGGTGCTTCAGCCAGTTAAAATTGGGTGAAGCCACCAAGCCGTGCATAACGCCGTCGCTGTGGTAGTAAGCCCCAACGACCGCCCTCTGCTCATTCATCGCAAAGGGGAAAGTTGCTTGTCCAGCCATCACTTGCCCTCTGCCTCTCGCGGCTTCAAGCTGTCGCACGCCGCATTCACATGGGAGCGAATGGCCCGCCTGCGTGCGCGGGAGGTCTACCTTTTCGGTTTTCATATACCGAAAGAAACAGGCATTCCAAATGTTTTACAAAAAATGCAGCCAGGCAATTATCGCTCCGTACGGTGGATCGATCTTCGTGGATGTGGACACTAAAGAGATATTGCGAATCAATATCCATGTCGATTTGCCGGCAACGTTTCCTATCCAAGATGCCGAGGAAAGCGTGGATTACAAGCCGATCGCGATCGCCGGGAAAGACTTCATGCTGCCGTTCCATTCTGAGGTTCGGATGAGCTATGACCGGCATCGATTTACTAATCGAATCGATTTCAAGGCTTACCATAAGTTCAGCACAAAAAGTGACGATGCACGTTGACGAAGCTGCTGATGAGCCGCCCGCAACCACGAATCGCGCTCCAGCACATTAGAAGCGGCCACCGGTGCCACCTTCTTGATTCTCTTGTTTGTTCATCCATCAAAAACGTTCGAGAGATCCACTCGCAGAAGGCACTTGGGATACGTTAGCGCGAGTCTTGCTGGCTCTCGGGGTTGTGTTGTTGATCCCATGGCTACCGTTTGCCGCTCTGGGGCATGGCCTTTGACAGTGATAACAAACTGGCCGAAGCGTTGCTCGTCTCTCAGCATGGTCATACGGTTTGAAACTCTCATTTAAGAAGTAAGAGCGCGGAGCAGGTCGAAGAGCGATCGCTCCCTAGCCCGTCGTCCGGACTTCCCTTCAGCCTTCAACTTTTGAGCCGAACGAGTGAATCATGCTGCAACAAATAGGTGAGCCTTGGCCTATGGGCACGAGTCAGCCATCAAAGCCGGTTCTATTTGTCGCTTGAGACTTGGCCTGGCTTAAGCAGAGCAGTGACAGATGCGCTGCGAACCTGCTTTACGCACTGCTCTCCCGGACTGGCCGAGATGGCAGAATCGCCGGCCGAGCGTCGTGGAGGATCGTCCGCCAATGCTCAAAGACGCGGTTGGACAACCGCCGCTGACTTGGCTAACGTGCGGTAAAGCTCCCGATGCGCAATATCTGACTGCCCGTTCTGCGAAGGAACGGGCAAGTGGAATGTATCGGAAGCAGCAGAAATCGACACTTCAACTCAATTATCCAGCAATACCCGCACTGTGCTGCGACGGGGAGCTGTCCAGAATGTGACGGAAGCGGTAAATCTCCGTTTGCGCGAGCGCTGGAGGATAACCCTTTGATGTACCGCCTTCTCCTGAGTCTGGGCTTAGTTGAGTTCTTTGTGTTTATGCCGTTGTGGGCAATCGAATCGTCACGGGCATTGGAATGGTGGCTCGGATTATTTTCTTGTATGCGTTCTCCCGCTGGAACAGCGAAAGGAGAAAATCTGCTCCCCCTCTCGGTTCTAACTGTCGCAAAATCGTTTTCCGCGGATTGAGAGCTTACGGAGCAACGCTCTACACATTCAATTTGCCGTCCACGTAGAATTGTTAGCATTTAGCGTCGTCAGGATATCTATGAATATTCTTCGAGCCCTGGCTTTGTTGTTCAGCGCTGTATCGGTGGCGGCTGCACAGAGCGTGCCGCACGAAACTCTGCTGGCGATCTCCAAGCGGGACCACACGCTGGCGGTTGTCGATCCCGCTACTTTGAAAGTCATCGGACGCGCTTCCTCGGGAGACGATCCGCATGAAGTCGTCGCCTCGACCGATGGCACGACCGCTTATATCTCCAACTACGGCGGGGGCGGATTACACACTCTGACTCCGGTGGACATAACTACGCAAAAGACGTTGCCGGAGATCGAACTGGGGCCGCTGCGTGGACCGCATGGATTGCATTTCGTGGGCGGCAAAGTCTGGTTCACCGCCGAGGGAGCGAAGATCATCGGCAGTTACGATCCCGCGAGCAGCAAAGTGGATTGGGTGCTCGGTACCGGCGAGAACCGAACCCACATGATTTTCGTGGCAGAAGACTTGAAACGCATCATCACAACCAATGTCAGTTCTGGGACGGTAAGCATCATCGAAAAGACCGCCGGAGGGCCACCGCCCGGACAGCCACCGGGAGCGACCGGGCCTCCTCCGGGAGCGCCGCCGCGAGGGCCGATGGGACCTCCGGGTGGAGATTGGAACCAGACACTGGTGACGGTGGGTCCAGGATCGGAGGGATTCGATGTTTCCCCGGATGGCAAAGAACTGTGGGCCGCCAATTCGCAGGATGGCAAAGTAAATGTTGTCGATATCGCCAGTAAGAAAGTAGTGGCAAGCATCCCGGCCGAAATGCAAGGGGCCAACCGGCTGAAATTTACTCCTGACGGAAAGCTGGCATTCGTCTCCAGTTTGCGGGGAGCTGAAGTAGCGGTGCTCGATGCGGCGTCGCGTAAAGTAGTCAAGCGCGTCAAAGTTGGCAGAGGCGCCGCCGGCATACAGATGCAACCGGACGGGTCGCGGGTTTTTGTGGCGTGTACTCCGGATGGATATGTGGCGGTGATTGATTTGAAATCATTGGAGGTTACCGGACACATCGATGTGGGTCCGGAGCCGGATGGGTTGGCTTGGGCCGTAGGGAGGTAGGAGAGCTGTGTATTGAAATGAGTCTCGTATTATCCAAGCCAAATGTCTTGATGGGTGAAGGAATTTCACATTTCGTGCAAAGGGCGAAAAACCCGGCAAAAGGGCACGCCCGCGCGCGCCTGACGTCTCCCCTCAAAAAATAGATGGGGAAATTGTCGATTTCCCTGCCGCTCATTCGTCGTCCAAATAGAACCACAGTTTTCGGGCTCATGTGTGGAAAGCATGATCGCCAAAACCGTGGTCTAGTTCACGACGTTATAAAGGAGATACCATGCGATTCATGATCCTCGTTAAAGCAAATAAAGATAGCGAAGCCGGAGTCATGCCAAGCCAACAATTGCTGACCGACATGGGCAAATTCAACGAAGAACTGGTGAAGGCCGGCATCATGCTGGCGGGGGAAGGACTGCATCCCAGCCGGAAGGGTGCGCGCGTGCGTTTTTCGGGCAGCAAGCGAACGGTGATCGACGGGCCATTTACCGAAAGCAAAGAACTTATCGCTGGGTATTGGCTATGGCAGGTCCGATCCCTGGACGAGGCTATCGAGTGGGTCAAACGCTGCCCCAATCCGATGGACGGTGAGTCGGAGATCGAGATTCGCCAGGTATTCGAGGCAGACGATTTCGGCGAGGCGTTCACGCCCGAATTGCGGCAGCAAGAAGAGCGGCTGCGCGGCCAGATCGCGTCCAAAAAATAGGGGCGGGCATTCTGCGTCGATCTCGCGTCACTTCCTCCGTCTATAGCCCATGAAGACTTGACGCAACAGGACGGCGCGAACTTTCTGGTTGCGCCCAGTCGCTGGGCGCAACCAGTGCGACCGCTTGCCTTCGGGACACCAAAGATGGTGTGATCAGAGGCGTGATCGCGACCGATATCCATCGCACGATCGATGCTGTCTGGCGCATTGAATCGGCAAAGCTGATCGGCGCTCTTGCACGGATGATGCGAGATATCAGCGTCGCCGAAGACCTGGCTCAGGATGCACTGATTGCGGCCCTGGAACAGTGGCCTCAATCAGGTGTCCCTGATAACCCCGGTGCATGGCTGATGGCGACCGCCAAGCGCCGGGCTATCGACCAATTGCGCCACAATCAGATGCTCGATCGAAAGCACCAACAATTAGGTTATGAGCTTGAATCCAACCAGGAGCGCGGAGTCGCCGACTTCGAGGCATCCTTTGAGGAGGACGTTGGCGACGACCTACTGCGCTTGGTCTTCGTGGCATGTCATCCCGTGCTCTCCACCGAAGCACGAGTCGCGCTGACATTGCGACTGCTGGGAGGTCTTACCACGGACGAAATCGCGCGAGCCTACCTGGTTCCCGAGCCGACCATCGCCCAGCGCATCGTTCGGGCAAAGCGCACTCTGACGGAAGAACAGGTTCCCTTTGAGGTGCCGCGCGGAGTTGAACTGGCCGCACGCCTGTCCTCAGTGCTGCAGGTCATCTATCTCATTTTCAATGAAGGTTATGCTGCTACCTCAGGCGATGACTGGATGCGGCCTGCGCTCTGCGAAGAGGCGCTACGCCTAGGGCGCATCGTGGCCGAACTGGATCCGAAAGAGCCTGAAGTACATGGCTTGGTCTCACTGATGGAAATTCAGGCATCGCGTTCACGCGCCCGGATAGGCCCTTCCGGAGAACCAATTCTCCTTTTCGATCAAAACCGCGGTCACTGGGATCAGCTTCTGATTCGTCGTGGACTGGCAGCGCTTGGCCGAGCGGAAAAACTGGGCAGCCCACGGGGTCCCTACACACTGCAGGCAGCCATCGCTGCCTGCCACGCCCGCGCGCTTACTCCGGCGGAAACTGACTGGCCACGCATTGTCGGGCTCTACGACGCGCTGATCGAGGTGTCACCATCCCCGGTGGTGGAATTGAACCGGGCCGTGGCCGTGAGCATGGCGTTCGGTCCCGCGATGGGGCTTGACCTCGTCGATACGCTAGCCGCATCGGGGGTACTCAGGAGCTATCACCTCTTGCCGAGTGTGCGTGGAGACTTGCTTGCGAAACTCAATCGTTTCGATGAAGCGCGCCGCGAATTGGAGCACGCTGCTTCGCTCACGCGCAACGCGCGTGAACGCGAGCTGCTGTTGGAACGCGCCAACCACTGCCAGTCAGAAGCCAGCCTGGCAAAGAAATAGACACCATTCGACTCAGCGTGTCCCCGGCTTACGTCCCGGGCTTTCTTATGCCTCGCGACGCGGCTGGGCCGGATCCAGGGCATCCATAGCTGGAGCAGTTGACATTCGTGGACTCCCACCCTTTTTCGCAAGCGCGAACCTCACCCCGCACGCCCTAACCGGGCTGTCATTTTTGCCAGTTATCGGGGCGGTTCGGCCCTCTTATGTTCCATTGGGGCCCTAACATTTGGTTTAAACCGGGCACGGTACGCGAGTGTCGTCCGAGTCCCACGATGATTTTGCCTTCGAGAAGGTGGAATGCCGGGTGACCTCGTATCCGGGCGTTCTTTGTCGAGCACAACCAGGTCGCGGTCCACAGGAGAATGCCTTTGGGTTTATCCGACCGGAGGAGGAGAGAGAAATGAAATCATTCAACAAACCTCTCATAGTCCCGATTGAAAGAGTCAAGAGTCATCATGCGGGAACTGTAGGAATCGGTGCTTTGCGTTGCAAAGCCCCTCTTGCACTATGTTGCTTATGCTTCGGCATTTTTGCCGGAAGCGCGTTGGCTCAGGATCAAGCGTCTCAAGCGGATCAGACAGTGCCTGCATCTGCCGTGGTTACCAAGTCCGTCCGGGCAGTCGGTTATCAGGTCGGCGCTGGCGGCACGAAGGTTGATCTCAAGGGAACAGAGCTGATGCCCGACGCAAGGGGCGAGGCAAGAGTCGAGATCAAGTCGAAAGCATCAACCGCGACTGTCGAGGTAAATGTGAAGGATCTGAGACCGCCCTCTACGATGGGTGCGGAGTTTCTGACCTATGTAGTGTGGGTTGTTACCCCGGAGGGCCGTACCGGTAATACTGGCGAACTTCTCCTCAATAAGAACGGAGAAGGCAAACTTAAGGCTACGACCCCGGGTCAAACCTTTTCGGTGATTGTGACCGCCGAACCTTATTTTGTTGTTCGAATGCCCAGTGAAATGGTGATTCTACAAAGCGAAACCCGAAAAGATACCAAGGGAAAGATCTTCCCTGTTAGTGAATACAAACTGATGAAGCGTGGTCAGTACGAGAAAATGGGAAACCCCCTCGCACTGACCCTGGATCCGAGTATCCCACTTGAGATGTATGAGGCGCGCAATGCGGTGGAGGTTGCGAAGTCTCGTGGGGCTGACAAATATGCACCGGAGATCTTTTCCAAAGCTGAAGGCAGTCTGAAGATGGCCGAAAATGCGTTGGCCGGCAAAGCTGAGAAGAACTCTGTGATGTCAACAGCTCGGCAGACGGTGCAATTCGCAGAAGACGCGCGAGCTTTGTCGGTGCAGCGGCAGGAAGCAGAGCGCATAACACAGGAACGTGAAGCTGCCGCGGCAAAAGCAAAGAGTGAGGCGGAGGCAAAAGCAGCCGCGGAGGCCGCTGCAGCAAAGCGGATAGCGGTTGCCGAAGCCGCTGAAGCAAAAGAGAAGGCCGATGCGGAGATCGAGGCGAAGGAACAGGCGAGACAATTGGCTGAGCGGGACAAGCAGCAATTACGCGCCCGTCTGCTCGAACAGTTCAATCGTGTCCTGCCCACCACCGACACCGACCGCGGTCTCGTGGTCAACATTGGCGACGTCTTGTTTGATACCGGGAAGTCAGACCTACGGTCCGAAGCGCGCGAGGCTCTGGCTAAGCTCTCGGGAATCGTACTTAACTATCCCTCTCTGCATTTGACCATCGAGGGTCACACCGACAGTACCGGCGGCATCGAGCTCAACCAGACGCTCTCGGAGAATCGCGCTGGCTCGGTGCAGGACTACCTTGCCGGTCAGGGCCTGGATGCTGGTTCCTTATCGGCGAAGGGCTTCGGCATGGATAGGCCGGTCGCTGACAACCAGACAGCATTGGGGCGGCAGAAGAACCGGCGAGTTGAGATCATCGTGTCGGGTGAAGTTATCGGGACGAAAATCGGCGCAGGAAGCTAGCGCAAAGAGCTACTCCTTTTCAACCGAGAATGTTTCAACCGAAGCTCGATACGCAAGCTGATGGAGCCGTGTGGCCGCCGGATCAGGGCTCAGTTGCTGAACCGGGAACCTGGCGATGGTGATGAATACCTAATGCAGGAGCGCTCATCGTCGAGCGTCGCGCGAAATAATTTGGCGGCGATGCCTGTACTTCCAACGATCAGCGGATCATAGGCCGGACAAGTGTGCTTCGACCGAGACTTCATCGGCCGCCAGCTTTTTCGAAGTTCTGAAAATTGGCTTCAGCGCAACTACAGGCAAACTGTCACTTTTGCCAGCTTCCAAACTGCTTTCGTCCTTCTAACTTTGCAGCGATGGTGATCTCCGATTTCGGGAAAACCTTGATGAGAACAAAACTTTGGTGTGCAATTGTCTGGATCCCTATGCTGGCGGCCATAGCTTCCGCTCAGAACGGCGAAATCTCGGCTTTCATCGGCAGACAGGCCAACGGCGGACTGGATCTCTCGACGACAACATTCCAACGTATCGAGGTGCACAACGGAGTGAACTATGGGTTGAGCGCGGGCTACCTGACGAGTGAGCACACCAGCGTCGAATTCCTCTGGAACTACAACAAGGCAGATACCCTGGGTGAACGCCGGACAGGAGGGGAAAGTCAAACTGTCTTCACCCTGGACACCAATCAGTACCTAGGTAATTTTCTGTATCACTTTTCCCCGCGCGAAGCGAAAACGAGACCTTTTGTTCTAGTGGGCGTCGGGGCTACAAACCTGCATGCCGCCATGAACGATGTGAAGAGTATTACCCGTCTCGCCTGGACCGCTGGCGGGGGAGTGAAATATAACCTCACTCCACGGCTGGGAGTGCGTTTCCAGGCGAAATGGTCGCCTACATACATCACTACCACGAGCAACGGAGGGTTCTGGTGCGACCCGTTCTGGGGCGGATGCTGGGTCGTAGGGAATAGCCACTTTCTGAACGAATTCGACGCCACTGCTGGATTGACTCTTCGATTCTAGGCAAGTCGTAATTCAAAAATCAATGTCATCCGAAAAATCCAAGACCTAGGAAGTCGGGGTTCGTAAATCCCACCTTTCCCTAAAACGCCAGAGATGGGGCACCCGGCTTAGGCCGAACCTCCAAGTGACATTCCCCTTATCCATCACTGCGAGGCTTCGGTTCCGCTACCAGCATCGCACTTGGGGAGTGGACATGCCTACATCCCTCAAATCCAAATCCGAAAGCTAGAGAAAATGGGAAAGCTTGTGCTTGC
>Ga0157378_10005774_pt1 | contig 10842 bp, 8 predicted proteins | sample M65metaG_FD_115309 | JGI IMG/M metagenome (GOLD analysis project Ga0157378, IMG submission 115309) | Miscanthus rhizosphere microbial communities from Kellogg Biological Station, Michigan, USA - M6-5 metaG | ecosystem: Host-associated > Plants > Roots > Rhizosphere > Soil | place: USA: Michigan...
CCGGGTCCGGCTGCTTTAACCACTCGTGCAGTATCGCGTACACGATACGGTAGTTCTTCTTCTGGAAGCTCGCGTGCGAGATGCCGGCCATCATCGTGAACTGCTTTTCCGCGTTGGGCAGGCGCACGAAGAACGCGATCAGGTCGTCCATGGCCGCGATGCCGTCGTGCTCGCCGCGCATGACCATCGTCGGCGCCAGGATCCGGGCCGGATCGTTCACCGGCAGCTTGGAGCACATGTCGATGTACGTGCCGTTGGGCATCGAGTCGTCGAGCGCCAGGATCGCGTCGGCGAACGCGTCGACGACGCGCTTCTCCGCGCAGTCCGGATGGTCACGCTCGAAGATCGAGTACACGAACGCGCGATCGATCGGCCGGCGCCTCTTCGCGATGAACTCGGGCAGCTTCTTGCGCCGCTGCAGCAGCGTGGGCGCGCCTTCGCCGGTCCACACGTAGGCGTCGAGCGCGAGGCGCGCGATGCGCTCCGGATGTCGCTCGGCGAACAGCGCCGCGCGCAGCGCGCCCGAGGAAATGCCGTACGTGTGGAAACGCTCGAGGCCGCGGACGTCGCGGATGTGGTCGGTGGCCGCCGCCAGGTCGTCGGCGCCGTTGGCGATGTCGCAGTAGATGTCGCGGTGCTTGTCGGAGCGGCCGTAGCCCTCCATGTCGACGCTCCAGCAGACGAAGCCGCGTCGCGCGAACCAGTCCATCACCGACGAATCGGGGCGCCCGGGGACCGTCAGGTCGAACGTCGGCCGCGACGCCATCGACGAGCCGTGCACGAACAGCACCGCCGGCTTGCCCTCCGGCGTGCCGACGTATTTCTCCCACAGGAACAGGCGGACGTCGCCCTTGCGCGTCCAGTGCTCGTTGCCGGTGACGGCGGCTTCAGCGATGGTGGTCATTCCGTCCTCAGTCGATCTTGGCGCCGGTCTCGCGCACGACCTTCGCCCACAAGTCGCGCTCAGCGCGGAAGAACGCGCCGAACTCGGCCGGCGTGGAGCCGACGATCTCGATGCCGGCGGTCGCCATGTACGCCTTGACCTCGGGCGTCGCGAGCGCGGCGACGACCTCGCGATGCAGGCGGTCGACGATGGACGCGGGCGTGCCTTTCGGCGCGAGCAGGCCCATCCACACGTACGCCTCGTACCCCGCGACGCCGGCTTCCCTCATCGTCGGCACGTCGGGAAGCTGGGGTGACCGATTCGCGCCGGTCACGGCGAGCGGTCGCAGCTTGCCGGCCTTGATGTGGCCGACCATGCCCGCCGTGCCGGGAATGGAGGCGGGCACCGTGCCGCCCAGCAGGTCCGCGGTCGCCTGCCCGCTGCCGCGATACGGTACGTGATTGAGCTTGATGCCGGTCGACGACGCGAACAGCGCCATGAACAGGTGCTGCCCGCTGCCGTTGCCCGACGACGCGTAGTCGATCTTGCCGGGGCGCTCCTTCGCGTACGCGATGAACTCGGCGACGGTCGTCACGGGCAGCGACGGGTGCACGACGAGCACGCCCGGCTCGCGGCCGATCAGCGAGATGGGCGCGAAGTCCTCGATCGGATCGAACGGCAGCTGGCGGTAGAGCGACGCGCTGATCGCGTTGGTCTGCGACGCCAGCAGCAGCGTGTAGCCGTCCGGCGCGGCCTTGGCGACCATGTCGCTGCCGATCGTCGCGCCGGCCCCCGGCTTGTTCTCGACGACGACCTGCTGGCCGAGGCGCTTGCTCATCTCCTGCGCGAGCAGCCGCATGGGTCCGTCGACGGCGCCGCCCGGCGAGAAGGGGACGATCACGCGCACCGGCCGCGTCGGGTAGTCCTGCGCGTGCGCCGGCGACAGCGCACCGCCGGCGGCCGCCGCCGCCGCCGCCGCCAGCCCCAAAAGTAGGGTCAGAGACGATTTTCCCGACCTCGTCACGTCACCCTCGCGACGCGGTCCCGGGCCGCGCGCTGTCGACCAGCGCGCGAACGTCCGGCGCCGTCTGCAGCGTCGCGCACGCGGCGATGCATGCGTCGGCCTGCGCCTTGCCGAGCACGCCGTCGGCGAGGTCGTGGAACTTGCGCGCGAGCGCCGGGTCATCGAGCGGCCGTTCGAGGCTGCCGATCGCGTGCGCGACGAACGTGTGCAGGCGGCGGCCGTCGCGGCACTCGATCGTCACGTCGCAGGCCGCCTCGTCGATCGACGGATCGACCGTGGCGACGATGCGCTGGCGCAGCGCCACGAGATCCGCGCGCGCGACCATCCCGTCGGAGAACTCGGCCTCGCCCGCGCGGCGCGCGACGATGCCCGCGGCGCATGCGTGGTAGACGCTGAACTTGCCTTCGAGGCCCGTGCGCGGCGCCGTCTTGCCGGTGAGCTCGAGCACCAGCGGATGCACGCGCAGCGACACCTTCGCGACGTCGTCGGGCGACAGCCGATGCGCCGTCGCCAGTTCGACGCAGCCGTCGATGCACGGATGGATGACGACGCCGCATGCGAACGGCTTGTACGTGTTGAAGGCGATCTCGAAGCGCTCGCCGAGCGCGCCGTCGATCTCGCGCCAGTCGCACTTGGTGGAGAACGTCTGCATCAGGCCGCGCGGTGCCTCGAGCGCGCGCGCGGACGCCGTGTAGCCGTGGCGCGCGAACAGCGCGGCCATGAGCCCGGCGCGCGCCGCGTTGCCCGGATGGAACGCCTTCGTCATCGATCCGAACTGCTCGCGCACGCCGGTTGGCGTGGACGCCGCGATGCCGAGCGCCATCGTCGCGCGCTCGACGTCGAGGCCGAGCAGCCGCGCGCACGCGGCCGCGGCGCCGAGCATCCCCGTCGAGCCGGTGATGTGCCAGCCGCGGTCGTAGTGCTCGGGATACACGGCGTTGCCGACGCGGCAGGCGACGTCGATGCCCAGCACCGTCGCGTCGAGGAGCGCGCGGCCGGACGCGCCCGACTTCTCCGCGAGCGCGAGCGCCGCCGACACGACGGGTCCGGCGGGATGGATGATCGTCTTGAGATGCGTGTCGTCGTAGTCGAACAGGTGCGACGAGATGCCGTTGACGAGCGCGGCGCTCGCGATGTCGACGCGCTCGCCGCGCCCGAGGATCGACGCCTGCGGCGCGGAGCCGAGGTCCGCAGCGGCCGCGAGCGCGGCGTCGGTCGCCGGATGATGCGCCGCGCCGATCGCGCAGCCGGCCCAGTTCTGGATCGTGCGCCGTGCTTCGGCGTCGATCTGCGCATTCCAGCCGGCCGACGGATGCGAGACGACGAATTCGGCGAGGCGACGGGTGGCGGGCGGGGCGGCGGTGTCGGCCGCGACGGCGGTGTTGCGCGCCATCAGTCGATCCGGCAGTCGCAGGCGCGCAGGGGCGACGAACGCACGACCTGCGCCGACAAGGAAGGAGACATCGCAAAGACCTCGATCGAGAGTGGCGCGGACGCCCGGAAGCGCGCCATGGTCGCACGCCGCGGTCGTGCGTTCAACGCGGCGTCACCGCGAGCGTCACGGCCACCGGGTTGTGGTCCGACGACGTGACCTTCGTCGCGAGCGCGGCCGTCACCGCGAGCCCGCGCACCATCACGTGGTCGAGCTGCTGGCCGTAGAACGTCGCGCGGTCGTCGGGGTCGAACGGCACTTCGGTCAGCCCCAGCGCGTCGGCGGCCGCGCGCAGCGCCGCGCGCCGTCCGTCGCTCCACGTGTTGAAGTCACCGGCAAAGACGACGGGACCCGGGTGGCGCGCCAGCACGCGCACCAGCGCCGCGAGCTGCGCCTGGTACGGCGTGAGCCTCACTTCGAAATTGATCGCGTGCAGGTTGACGACGGCCAGCGTCTGTTCGCTGCCGGCGATCGCGTACCACGCGATCAGCGCCGCCTTCGGAATGCGGAACAATGGCTCGGCGGCGCGCTCGCTGCACACGGCGAGCGGCGCGACGCGCGACGCCGTCACGACGCCGTGATCGCTGTCGCGATAGATGAAGGCGCTGGCCATCGTGTAGCGAAGCGCGTCGGCGTCGAGCAGCGCGCGAAGGTCGTCGTGCAGCACCGCCTCCTGCAACAGCACGAGGTCCGCGTCGTGCGCGAACCGCGCCAGATCGCGCTCCCAGCCGGTATCGCCCTGCTTGTGGAGATTCCACGTCACCAGGCGAATCGCCCGCGGATCCAGAACGCCGCCGCCCGTGTCCACCGGCGGTGGAACGCGAACGGCGTCGCACGCGATCGCCGCGACGCGCAGCGACCCGTCGCCCATCGACGACACACCGCGCGGAAGCTCGGTCAGCGTCACGCAGCCCGCGATGCCTCCGATCATCGCGACGTGCCACGCGCCGCGGAGGCGCGAACGATTTGGGGCGGTCATCGGAAAAAGCCGCGCCACGCCCCGAAAAACGGTGGTCTTCCGGGGCGTCGGCGGGGTAGAATGCGCAGGCTTTCAGAATCGAGTTTGGCGGAGAAATCGTTGTCCTGCAGCCAGTGCGGTAACCCGATCAGCGACACCACGCGACCCTGTGCCGTTTGTGCGGCGCGCCCCATGCCCGCCGGCGGCGCCGCCGGCGGCGCCGCCGCGCTGCGCGACGACACGATCCAGATCCCTGCATTCGCGGCGGCCGGCGAGGACGACCGCGTCGTGCGTCCGGCGCTCGCCGTGCTGTTCCGCGTCGCCGTCGGCCCCGCCGCGGATTACTATACCCCGCGCTTCCTGCAGTACGAGCGCACGGGCCGAGGCGCAATCGGCTGGCACTGGCCCGCGCTGCTCTTCCAGTGCCTGTGGGCGTTCTACCGGAAGCTCTGGTCGCTCGGGGTGTTCTACGCGCTCCTCACCGCCGCCGGCACCGCGACGTTCATTGCGCTCGCCGACAACGTCGACGACTGGAGTCTGCGATGGCTCGTCGCCGCCGGCGTCTGCATCTGGCTCGGACCCGGCCTCGTCGCGGCACTCGTCTCGACGCCGCTGCTGTACAGCCGCATACGCCGCGTCGTCCAGCGCGCCGAGGCGATGAGTCGCGACGCCGCCACGGCGGCGTCGGTACTGTCCGCGTGGCCCTCCACGTCGCTGCACGGAGCACTCGTGTGCGGCGGCGGCGCGCTGCTCGCCGTGCTCGGGCCGCTCGCGCCCACCGTGCAGTCCGTCTCCGAGGCGCAGGTCGTCCGCGCGAAGATTTCCGAGAGCCTGCGCGCCGCCAGGCCGCTGCAGCGCGAGATCGAGGCGCAATGGTCGGGCTTCTCCGCGATTCCCCACGCGTTCGACGGCGCGTCACTGGTCGCCCTGCGCTGGTCGCACCTGCTGGACGACGTCAACGTGAGCCCGGTCACCGGCCGGGTTCGCCTCGGCCTCGGGCCGTCGATTCCGGAAGTGTGGGGCAAGCAGATCCTGCTCGCCCCCGCCACCGACTGGCTGCAGCGGATCCACTGGACCTGCATCCCGATCGACATCCCCCAACGCTTCCTGCCGAAGGAGTGCCGCGCCTCATGAACGACGACACGTTCAACCTGAGCCTCCGCAAGTTCCTGAAGATGGTGGGCATCAGTTCGCAGCGCGAGATCGAGCGTGCGGTGGCGCACGCGATCGAAGCGAAGGCCATCGCCGGCACCGAGACGTTTCCGGCGCGCGTCACGCTGGAAGTCGCCGGATTGAAGCTGTCCGCCGTCTTCGACGGCGAGATCAAGCTGCAGTAGCGCCCGCACCCGACGCCCGCGCGGCCGCGCGACACGCCCGATGGGCTCGAAGGATGTGCGCGTCGACGCTTACATCGCGGCCGCCGCGCCGTTCGCCCGACCCATACTCACCCGACTGCGCACGCTCGTGCACGCCGCATCTCCGGGGGTGACCGAAACGATCAAGTGGGGCATGCCGTTCTTCGAGCAGGGGGGCGCCCTCTGCTCGATGGCGGCGTTCAAGGCCCATTGCGCGTTCGGCTTCTGGCACAGCGCCATGCGCGACGCCGTTCCCAACGCCACGTCCGACGCGATGGGCCAGTTCGGGCGCATCACCCGCCTGTCCGATCTCCCCGGCGACGCCGCGCTCAAGGCGCTCGTGCGGCAGGCGGCCGCGATCAACGCGTCGGGCGTGAAGTCCGCGCGCCCGCGCAAGGACGGCGGCGCCCCGCCCGAAGTACCGGACGATCTCGTCCGGGGGCTCGCCGGCAATGCAGCGGCCCGCCGGACGTTCGACGCATTCTCGCCGACGCATCGCCGCGAGTACATCGAGTGGATCGTCGGCGCGAAGCGCGACGAGACGCGCGCCGCGCGCCTCGCGACCGCGCTCGAATGGATGGCGGAAGGAAAGGTGAAGGAATGGCGCTACCAGCCGAAGTGAGGCGCACGCCGAGCGCGGATCGCCGTCGGGTCTCGCCGCTGCTGCCGGTGCTCGCGGTGGTGGCCGCGATCGCAACGATCGGACCGGCGAGCGCGGCCCCGGCGACCGAATGCACCGGCGCGGGCCTTTGCTACTGCGTGAACACCGACTTCCGCGACGCGGTTGCGGCCAAGGTCGATGCCTTCCGCAAGACGATCGCCGCGGAGCGCGCGAAAGGCAAGGCGATCGGCTACATGAGCGTGCCGCTGTCGACGACCGGCGGCAGCTTCTTCAACGTCAACCGCGACGTGGCGCAGAAGGTGAAGGAGCGCGTCGAAGCCCGATACGGCACGAACGCCGTGTGGGTGCTGGATCCGACCGCGCGCGAAGCCGACCTGCCGGCGCAGAACGGCGTGCGCGCGGGACAGGGCGACTACCTCGTGATGTGGACTCGAATCATCGAAGGCCCCAGGGCGCTTGGCGAGGATTTCGACTTCGTCTACTTCGTCGGGCCGAGCGACTTCGCCGCCTACTTCGCACTCACCGGCAAGGACGACATGGAGCGCATCACCGCCTATTTCGACGAGCGGGTCGCCCGGGACGACGATCTGAAGCGTGCGGTCGAGCGCGGCACCGTCACGAAGGCGTCGTTTCGCAACTACTACGCGTTGCGAGCGTCGGTGGCCTTCTCAGCCGGCGCGCACGACGAGTGGAACGTCGTGCGGGCCCTCAACCAGCGGCGTCGCGACGACAAGGCGTTCGGGATGGGCAACCAGCTGCCGGTGATGTTCGACGGTCGCGCTGTCTCGACGGCGGAGTACGACCAGCCCGCGGCCGTCGGCAACGCCGGCGCGTGCAAGGCGAACTGACGGCGCGCGGGCTTGCGCGCCGCCGCGCGCGGGCGCTTCAGGCGGGCGCGTGAGCGTCGTCGGTGGCGTCGATCCGTCGCGCGTTGGCGATCGGCTCCTGGCGGTCTTCCTCCGCGGAGGCCACGAACATCAGTGACATCAGCAGGACGCCCGCACAGCTGCCCCCAAGAAAGCTCCAGAACACCCACCACGCCGAAACGGTCATGTTGCCCCCCGCACGTTGGCCGTGACGTCTACGCCTGCGGCGCGCGCTGCGCGCCTTGCTTGCGCGTGCCTTCCCGCTCGTGTCTTTCCCAAAGAAGAAGCCCGGCGCAGGGCCGGGCTTCGAGGAGAACCAGAATCGATCGTTGGAACGCCCGGAGGTCTCGGCGGGCGACGGCGCCGCGCCATGGCGGCCGCGCCGCACTGGGGGGATCCCCCAGCGATAACAAGATGTTGTACAGCGTGGCTCCCATGAACACTAAGGATAGTAGGCTAAATCCCGCGATGCAAGGGGCGGGGCGCTATTTTTCGGCGGTGCGAGGCAGACACCGGCGCCCGTGTCCCCAACGCGCAACAGGTCCGGCACGCCGGCCGCGCGCGTGCCGGCCACAATTTGTACGCATGCGAAGCGTCTGCAGCGCGCTCTTCGAACGATCCCAACCCCGCGCGCAAGGGTGTAAATTTTTCAACGCGGTTGACGCGTTGCCACGCGCGCCAAGGGTCGTATACGCTGGCGTGTTGACAGCACGCGGTCACCGATGGCGCGCAACGATCAGGACTTCCTTTCCGGCGGCGGCGAACTCGGTGCGCTGATCCGCGCGTTCGACTGGACGACGACGCCGCTCGGCGGCCCGGGCGGGTGGCCGCAGAGCCTCAAGACCGCGGTGCGCATCATGCTCACGTCGCGGCAGCCGATCTGGCTCGGGTGGGGACCCGACCTCACGTACCTCTACAACGACCCGTACAAGTCGATCATCGGCGGCAAGCATCCGCGTGCGCTGGGCCTGCCGTTTCGCGACGTCTGGCGCGAGATCTGGGATGAGGTCGGTCCTATGGCCGACGCGGTGATGAGCCGCAACGAAGGCGTCTACGTCGAGGCGCATCGCCTGATCATGGAGCGGCACGGCTACCAGGAGGAAACGTACTACACCTTCTCGTACAGTCCGGTGCCGAACGACGCGGGCGGCCGCGGCGGCCTGATCTGCGCCAACACCGACGACACGCGCCGCGTGATCGGGGAGCGCCAGTTGGCGACGCTGCGCGAGCTCGCCGCCGCGACGGCGAACGCGCGCAGCCGCGACGAGGCGTGCGCGCGCAGCATCGACGCGCTCGCCGGCAACGAGCGCGACGTGCCGTTCGCGCTGCTGTACGCCGTCGACCCCGGCGGCTCGCTGCGCCTCGCCGCCAGCTCGACCGGCGCGGAAGCGCTGCACGATCCCGCGCCGTGGACGTGCGGCGAGGTCGCGCAGACGGGCGCGCTGCGCATCGTGCCGCTTCCATCCGCCGCGGGCGCGGTGCCGCGCGGCGCGTGGCCGCGTGCGCCGTTCCAGGCGGCCGTCGTGCCGATTTCGGGAACGGGCCCGCACGCGCACGCCGGCGTGCTCGTCGTCGGCCTGAACCCGTTCCGGCAGTTCGACGACAGCTACGAGGGGTTCCTCGACCTCGCGGCCGGGCAGGTGGCCGCCGCGATCTCCAACGCCGACGCGTACGACCAGGAGCGGCGCCGCGCCGAGGCGCTGGCCGAGCTCGACCGGGCGAAGACGGCGTTCTTCAGCAACGTGAGCCACGAATTCCGCACGCCGCTGACGCTGATGATGGGACCGCTGGAGGACATGCTCGCGGCGGCGGACATGCTGTCCGCCGAGGACCGTTCGCGGGTCGAGGTTGCGTATCGCAACTCGGCCCGGCTGCTGAAGCTCGTCAACACGCTGCTCGACTTCTCGAGCCTCGAATCGGGCCGCCTGCAGGCGTTCTACGAGCCGACCGACCTCGAGGCGCTCACGGCCGGTCTCGCCAGCGTTTTCCGCTCGGCGGTGGAGCGCGCGGGACTGCGGCTCACGATCGACTGCGCGCCGATCGACGCGCCGGTGCACGTCGATCGCGACATGTGGGAAAAGGTGATCTTCAACCTGCTGTCCAACGCGCTCAAGTTCACGTTCGAGGGCGAGATCGCCGTCGTGCTGCGGCAGGACGGCGACCGGGCGGTGCTGGCGGTCCGCGACACGGGCACCGGCATTCCGGCCGCCGAGTTGCCGACCGTTTTCCAGCGCTTCCATCGCGTCCGAGGCGCGCGCGGCCGCTCCATCGAAGGCAGCGGCATCGGGCTCGCCCTGGTGCAGGAGCTCGTCAAGCTGCACGGCGGCGAGGTGGCCGTCGCGAGCGAGAGCGGCGCGGGCACGACGTTCACCGTGTCGATTCCCGTCGGCACCGGGCACCTGCCGCTCACCCGGCCCGACGCGGCGCGTGCGCCGCTGACCGCGTTGCCGATGCGCAACGTCTACGTCGACGAGTCCACCGGCCTGCACGCCGCAGCGGAGCGCGTCGATGTCGCGCCGGCTCCCGCGGCCGGCGAGGCGCTGCCGCGGCCGCGGGTGCTCGTCGCCGAGGACAACGCCGACATGCAGCATTACGTGCGACGGCTGCTCGCCCCGCGCTACGACGTGCAGACGGTGCCTGACGGCAACGCGGCGCTTGCCGCCGCGCGGACGCGGCCGCCCGACCTCGTGCTGACCGACGTGATGATGCCGGGGCTGGACGGCTTCGGCCTTCTCGCGGCGCTGCGCGCCGATCCCGCCTTGCGCGGCGTGCCGGTGATCATGCTGTCCGCACGCGCCGGCGAGGAGGCGCGCGTCGAAGGCATGCAGGCCGGCGCCGACGACTATCTGGTGAAGCCCTTCGGCGCGCGCGAATTGCTGGCGCGCGTCGACGCGCGCCTCGAGCTCGGCCGCCTGCAGGCGCGCGTGGCCGAGGAGCGCCGCGCGTTCGCCAGTCTCTTCGCGCAATCGCCCGTCGCAACGGCGGTGCTCCGCGGCGACGATCTCGTCTTCGAGGCGGCCAACGACGCGTACCGCGCCATCGTCGGCGGCCGGGACATCGTCGGCAAGCCGCTGCTCGTTGCGCTGCCGGAGCTCGGCGGGCAGGCGCTCGATCCGCTGCTGCGCGAGGTCATGGCGACGGGCCGCCCGTACATCGAGCGCGAGCGTCCCGTGCGCCTCGAGCGCGACGGCGCGCTGGCCGACAGGTTCTTCACGTTCATCTTCGCGCCGCTGCGCGACACGCACGACCGCATCGACGGCGTGATCGCCGTGTGCGAGGAAGTGACGCACGAGGTGCGCGCGCGCGAGACGCTGCGCGACGCCGACCGCCGCAAGGACGAGTTCCTGGCGACGCTCGCCCACGAGCTCCGCAACCCCCTCGCGCCGATCCGCAACGCCGTCGAAGTCCTCCGCATCAAGGTCCCGCCGATACCGGAGTTGCAGTGGGCGAATGACGTCATCGACCGGCAGCTCCGCTCGATGAGCCGGCTCATCGAGGACCTGATGGACGTGAGCCGCATCAGCCGCGGGAAGCTCGAACTCCGGCGGGCACGGCTCGCGCTGGCGCAGGTGCTTCAAGATGCCGTCGAATCGACCCGCCCGTTCATCGAGCGTCAGAGCCACGAGCTGACGGTGACGCTACCCGCCCAGCCAATTCTGATCGACGCCGACCCGACCCGGTTGGCGCAGGTGTTCCTGAACC
>Ga0157378_10005776_pt1 | contig 10842 bp, 12 predicted proteins | sample M65metaG_FD_115309 | JGI IMG/M metagenome (GOLD analysis project Ga0157378, IMG submission 115309) | Miscanthus rhizosphere microbial communities from Kellogg Biological Station, Michigan, USA - M6-5 metaG | ecosystem: Host-associated > Plants > Roots > Rhizosphere > Soil | place: USA: Michigan...
GCGTTGCCGCCACTTATCGGGTATGTAGCAGGTTACGGGACAATAGACCAGATAGCCCTTATCGTATTCGGTATACAGTTTGTTTGGCAGTTCCCGCATTTTTGGGCTATAGCCTGGGTGCTGGATGATGATTATAAGCTTGCCGGTTTCAGACTGCTGCCTACGGGCAAACGCAACCTTGGAAGCGCTATACTTACTTTTTTGTCGGCTGTTATACTGGTGCCGGTTAGTTTGTTGCCTACTATTTACGGCTATGGCGGTTTATGGGTAGGATATGTGTCATTAGCCTGCAGTTTAGTATTTTTGCTGCTGGCTTGTATGCTTATGATCAGGCGGGATATCAAATCGGCGCGAACGCTGATGTTTGCTTCGTTTTTCTATCTGCCGGTGGTACAGTTAATGTTTTTGTTTGATTTTTTAGGAAAATAGGATGATGGTTCAAATACAACAGGAGAAAGACAGGCTAAACCTGGCGCCCAAGAAATTTGTGATGTGGCTCTTCGTGTTTGCTTCGTTTATGATCTTTGCCGCGCTAACCAGTGGTTTTATAGTTTATTCAGGAGGCAACGGTCATGCGCTGAACGTTATATTGCCCAACGTATTTATATACAGTACTGCTGTTATAGCCATAAGCAGTATTACTATGTTTTTGGCGTCGCGGGCAGCGAAAGGCCTCGATCTATCAAAACAGCGGTTGTTTTTATGGGTCACGATGGCGCTTGGGATAGCGTTCTTTATCATACAGGTTTACGGCTGGTATGTGCTTACCAATAAAATGGGCATCTATTTCGTAAACCCTAATGCATCCCGTTCGTTTATTTATGTCTTCACGGGCATGCATTTACTGCACATTATCGCGGGCTTATGCTTCCTGTTAAATGCCTTGTTTGGCACTTACGGGAGCAAACCACAAGCTATAAATCTGTTTCGGATGGAAATAGCCTCAATATTTTGGCATTTTGTCGATATTATATGGATTTATTTATATGTTTTTTTACTTTTGAACCAGAATTAATAATACCAACACACAAGTACAAATGAGTACAACAGTATCACAAATAGACGAAGTTAAAACAACACCCTGGGCGGGGGGCAGATCGCCGTTTTCTGTTGAATACGGAAAAATAATGATGTGGTTTTTCCTTCTTTCGGACGCGTTCACTTTCTCGTCCCTACTTATCTCTTATGGTGCACTACGTTTCAGTTCGGCTGCATGGCCGGCGCCCGACCTGGTTTTCCAGTCGGTGCCAGGGCTGATAGAGCACGGCGCACCGCTTGTATTTGTTGGTTTGATGACCTTTATCCTCATCATGAGTTCGGTTACCATGGTACTGGCTGTTGAGGCAGGTCACCGCGGCGCCAAAAAGGAAGTGGTTTGGTGGATGATCGGTACTATTATCGGCGGTTTAATGTTCCTGGGGTGCCAGGCTTTGGAATGGACCCACTTACATAACGAGGGCTTTTGGTGGGGGCATATACCCAATATGGAGGAGCTAAAATCGCTGTTCCATGAAAAAAATGCATCGGAAGTTACCATGTCCACTTACGGTCACCAGTTTGCCAACTTATTCTTTACTATAACAGGTTTCCACGGCTTCCACGTATTTAGCGGCGTGGTTATTAATATTATTATTACCATCAATGTGTTGGCGGGTACTTACGAGCGTCGTGGCAGCTACTTAATGGTTGAAAAGATCGGCCTTTACTGGCACTTTGTAGACCTTGTTTGGGTGTTCGTGTTTACCTTCTTTTATTTAGTTTAAAAATTCAGATATGTCATCAGAACCTATTCATACAGACCATGCAGAAGAGCATGGCGACACCATGACCAAGAAAAGGATTTGGAATGTATTCTTTGTGTTGCTGGGTATTACCTGTGTCGAGTTCTTTATCGCACTTTACCTGGTACCTCACAATATCATGACTTACCACAGTGCTAACCCAATTTACATTGTTTTAACGCTTGCCAAGGCCTTCTATATCGTGGGCTATTTTATGCACCTTAAGTTTGAAAGGGTGGGGCTTATATTCGCCATTGTAGTACCTGTGCTGTTTATAATCGGATTGATCCTTGTGCTTACCAACGAGAGCCATCACTGGATCGATTTGAGGCTGAAATGAACAAAACAAGCTTAACAAAAAAGATAATAATCCTGGTAGTTATATTAATAATACCGGGATTTTTATATTATCTGCTGACCGTAAAAGGGCAAAACAGGTATCACCCGCTACAGGTCTTCGGCCCTAAATCATTAGCCAAAACTTTTCATAAGGTTAAAGGTAAAAAGATCCCCGATACCATTTTCCATACACTTGCCGACTTTCAATTGCTGGATCAGCAGGGTAAGCAGGTAACATCAAAAACACTTGACGATAAGATATTTGTAGCCAATTTCTTTTATACCGGTTGTCCAGTGCTTTGCACCACCATCAATGGTTACATGGATAGTTTGGCCCGCAACTATGTTAAAAGTGAAATGGTGCGTTTTGTGTCGATTACCGTCGATCCTCAGCGAGATTCAGTGAGGGCGCTTGATAGCTACAGTAAAAAGTTTGATAATTTCGGCCCTAACTGGAAGTTCCTGACCGGGGACACCGCGACGATCTACAGGCTTGCGCGAAAAGGTTTTTTGGTGGATGCGCTTGACCAGGGTAAAGGCGATTTCATTTATTCGGACAAACTGATCCTGGTGGATTCGCACAAACGCATACGGGGATATTATGACGCATCGATAAAGGATGTAGCCCGGCTGAATGATGAGATCAAGGTACTGCTCTCAGAAGAATATCGTAACAAAGAAGAACCTTTGTATTAATAATTAAGATGACTGATAAGTTTATTTTCCGTTTTATAGCCGCTGTCTCGGTATTTGTTTTTGTGGTGGTTTTGGTGCTGAACCGGCATTTGATTCCGGCACCGTCTGTTGTGCCGTCGTTTGTGCAGTACCTGCCTAAGCTCAATGCAATCTTAAATGGCACCTGTAGTGTTTTACTGCTGGTATCATTATACTGCATCAGGCAGAAGAATATCACTGCCCACAAGCGAATCAATATCCTCACCTTCTGCTTATCGTCGCTTTTCCTGGTATCATATATCCTTTTTCATTACCTGATGCCGGAAACTATCTATGGTGATCTGAATGGCGATGGCATTTTGTCCGATATGGAGCGTGCGGCCGTAGGCCCGGCACGCACAATGTACCTGGTGCTGTTAACTTCTCATATCATATTGGCCGCTGCTGTTTTACCGCTTATCCTGCTAAGCTTTTACCGCGGTTTGCAGATGCAAGTGGAGAAGCATAAAAAACTGGTAAGATGGGCCTTTCCCATCTGGTTGTATGTAACTATTACAGGTGTGATCGTTTACCTGCTGATATCACCGTATTATCATTTTTAAAAAAGGAAATCTTATAAAATTCCATTGCTGAAATAATTATTCAGTATTTTTGTGCTAATGAAACGATTATTGATCCTTTTGGCTTTTGGCTTAATGTTATTCGGCGCTGCCGGGGTTAAGGCTCAGTGTGCCATGTGTTCCACTACTGTGGAGTCAAATAACAAAAGCGGCAGTACCACCACCAAAGGGCTTAATAACGGTATCATTTATTTGCTGGCAGCACCTTACCTTGCTGTTGCTGCTGTCGGTTTTATCTGGTACAAGAAGTACCGCCGCAAGAATGTCAACCTCAATGTTCCGCACGAAAAGCTCAACCTGAATTAAGTTCGGAATCCTTTATATTTTCAGTATAAATTAATCCCTGGAAGCAGCATTTTTGTTTGGCTTTAGCGAATAAGTTTCGGATATTGACCCTGCATTTGGCGCACCTGTAACAGCCTATCTTACTATGAGGATATACCCTGAAACATTTAATTTTCTGAAAGACATTGTTGCCAACAACAACCGCGATTGGTTTTTGGCGCATAAGGACGAGCACAACAAAGCCAAAGAAAATGTAATTGAATTTGCGGGAGAGCTGATAAAAGAATTGAGCAAGATCGACCCAACGCTGGACGCCGCCCTCGACCCTAAAAAAGCTGTTTTGCGCATTTACCGCGATATCCGCTTCAGTCCTGATAAAACACCTTATAAAAATAACTTCGGCATAGGTAAACTAACCTCAGGCAAAAACGTGATGCATATTGGCTATTATATGCACATACAACCGGGCGGGTCCTTTATAGCCGGTGGCAGTTGGATGCCGGAGAATGATCAGCTAAAAAAGATAAGGCAGGAGATAGACTATAATACCGCGGGCCTGAAAGAAGTAATAGACGCCCCTGAATTCAAAAAACTATTCGGCGAATTCAGAAAACAAGAGCAATTGAAAACTGTTCCGCAGGGGTATAGTGCTGATAATGAAAATATTGATTTGCTGAAACTGAAATCATTCGTAGCCGAGCATAGTTTCACTGATAAGGAAATGACCACAGAAGGAATAGTGCAGCAGATAGCCTCTATGTGCAGCAAATTGTACCCGTTAAATGTTTTTTTAAAAAATGCAGTCTCTTAACCCAACCATAACCCCTTAACCATGAAAATTAAATATTACTTATTTGCCGGGATACTATGTACCACCCTGCATTCCTGTGTTGTATTGTCACCTAAAAAATATAAGAACTTATTGGCTGAGCGCGATTCGCTGAGTACCAGGAGTTCCAGCCTTGAAGCCCAGGTTTCGAGCCTGCAGGCTGATACCATGCACCTGCACCGCCAGCTGGCCGACCTGCAGAACAGCTATAATACGCTGAACACGAATTATAACAAGCTGAATGATAATTACAGCAACAGCTCGACTAAGGTGACCCAGCTTTCCAGCGATCTGCAAAAACGCGAGCAGCGCCTGAAGGAAGTGGAAGATGCTTTGAAGAAACGTGATGCAGCATCGTCCGCCCTGAGGGATAAGCTGCAAAAGGCGCTGCTTGGTTTCCAGAACAGCGGATTGACTGTTGACATCAGGGATGGCAAGGTATATGTTTCGCTGGCTGATAAATTGCTGTTCCCGTCGGGCAGTATCATTATTGACCAGCACGGTAAAGACGCCCTGGTGCAATTGGCGGCTGTGTTGAATAAAGAACCGGATATCAGCATCGCCGTTGAGGGCCACACCGATATCAAAAAGGTAAATAATCTCGGTCAGATAAAGGATAACTGGGACCTTAGCGTACTGCGTGCCACTTCGGTAACCAGGTTCCTGACCGATGCACAGGGTGTCGATCCGCACAGGCTAACAGCTACCGGCAAAGGTCAGTTCCAGCCGGTTGATCCGGGTACAGCGCCTGATGCACTTGCTAAAAACAGGCGCATCGAAATTGTGCTCACTCCCAAACTGGACGAGCTGTATAATCTGATCAAACAATAGTCCAAAGGCTCCTGAACAAGGAGCCTTTTTGTTTTGTTAATATCTATAAAATGCGCAATGAAATCTTACGCGATCATTTCTGATATACATGGCAATTCCCTGGCGCTTAAAGCAGTTCTGGGGGATATTAAGTCAAGAGAAATAGACAAGATCATCAACGTGGGTGATCATTTTTTCGGCGCTCTTGAGCCGGCGAGTGTGGCGGATATGTTGCGTGAAAATGAAATGCTGTGCATTACAGGCAATACGGACCGGGAGATATTGGAAAGCATTGACGGAACTTTTGATAAAGAAGGTATGGACAGGGTAAAAGCCGACCTGTCTGAACAAAGCATTGCCTGGTTACGATCACTGCCTAAAACTGAGCCCTGCGACGGCTTATTCTTTATATGCCACGGCACACCGGAAAGCGATGACGAATACCTGCTGGAGCAAGTAACTGCCAATGGTGTATTTGTATACAATGATGAAAATTTGGTAAGCCGAACCGCTCATATTAAAGAACGGATAATCCTGTGCGGTCATTCGCATGTGAACAGGGTGGTTTACCTATCCAATGATAAGATCATATTAAACCCCGGAAGTGTGGGGCTGCCCGCTTATTTAGGCAATGGGGAACATCGTTTCGCTATGGAATCGATGACACCGCATGCTAAATATGCTATTGTCCATGCTGATAGCGATCAAATCAATATTGAGCAGGTGCTTTGCGCTTACGACTGGCATAAGGCATCAGAGGCAGCCCTGAAAAATGGCAATGAGAAATGGGCGAAGTATTTGTTGTACGGAAGGATGCCGAAGGACTTGCGGCCTTAGGCCCGGAGGTTTTCAATATATGCTCTTCCGGACTTTCCGACTTATGCGGACTTTCGGACTATAATTCCACTTCCTCCATCACCGTGTGGAATAAAGCAAAGCGCTCTTCAAAATTCTTATTATGATTAGCATGAATTTCTTCTACATGCTTATAATAGAAATCGCTGTAGCGCTCTACCTTATCGGTTTGAAATTGCAGGCAATAGGTTACCCCCTCGTTTGGCGAGTCGAGCACGTTAAGCACCTTATGGCTGTCAAACGCGCCTGTGGCCAAAATAGCCGGGATGTGCGTGTTCTTAATGTATTGCAGCCAATCCGTTTCAATGGCATCGTCGATAATAAAAGTCTCGTTGTAAATTAACATGGGGTAAAAGTAGGCAATTAGAATCAAGAGTCAAGAACCAAGAATAAAGAAGAAAAACAGTCCTGATTCTTGAATCACGATTCCGGGCTCTCACATCAGGATTCTCCGTCAGGCTTATCGCCACGCAGCAGCCTGAACCTTTTCCTCGCTTCATTGATATAAAGACTGCCTGCATAATCGGTAATGATCTTCTGGTAATAAATTTTAGCCTGCTCCTTATTATTTAATTTGTTTTCATACAGGTCGCCCAACATAAAAACAGCATCATCGGCCCACAGATTGAAGGGATGTTCCTCGACGATCTTTTTCAGCGGAACAAGTGCCCCGGCAAAATTCTTTTTCTGTATCAGGATACGGGCTTTGGCCATCAGGATATCATCGCTTAAGGCATTGTTAGGATATTTGGTATCGATGCTGTCAAGCGTCATTACTGCTTTTTCGGGCTGCTCGGCAAATATTTGCAAGTCGGCACGGGCATACATTTTCAATGCGCTCCCGGAGGTATCGGCATGCAGGTTATCCGAAATAAGCAGCGAGAGGTTCAATGCATCATTAGCTATCAATTGCGAGGTGGCGGCTTTCAATACATCCAGTTGCCCCTTTGCCCAGGTAAAATCTCCGGTATAGTACGCTAGTTTCGCATCGCGGAATTTCGCATCCTGCCCGATATTGGTATTGCGATAAGCGGTTTCAACCTGTTCATACAATAACGTAGCCTCCCAGGGTTGGTTGTTCAGCAGGTAAATATCACCCAGGTCGAGCTTGCAGGAGGCCAGCAGGTTTGGCTTAATGCCCTGTATATTGATAGTCTCTTCCAGTAATTTCTGAGCTTCATTCAGCTTATGCAGCTTGAAAGCCTGTAAACGCGCCAGGCGTTGCATGGCGAAAGCAGTACCGCTGGTTTTGCCAAATTCGGCAAGCAGGTCGTTATAATCTTTTTCGAGGCCCAGCAGATCGCTTTGGGTATATTTCCCTGAGGTGACCAATAAGTTTTTGGTGTTGATCAGCTCGACTTTTGACTGGATATACAAAGGCTGATCCTTACCCTTGCTAATGATATACTCGTATCCGCGTATGGCAGTATCGTAGGCTTCGTTGGCAATTAAGGTCTGGCACAATTCGAAAATGCTGTTGCCATCATCGTTTTGCCTGCGGCTTAAAGCCAGCGACTGGTTCAGTGCCTGGTCAAAATCCTTTTGCTGCAAATACTGCCACACCAGCAGGTCGACATAAATAGTTTGCTGCGGATCTTTTTGGATGCGTTTCAGCGTGGCGGTTTTCAGCAGATCATAATCAGCTGCGCCTTCAAACATGGATGCCAGCGTGTTTTCGGCCTGGGTAATGAACCCGGGATTTTCGGGCAACAGGTTCAAATATTCGTTGATCAGGTTGGCTTTGTCGCGCTTATAACGGTACAGGCTGATGAGTTCGAACATATACAGTTTGTCGTTATTCAGCAGTTTACGCCCCTGTAAGAATATTTTGATGGCATAATCGGTATTCTCGGCCTGGTAAAACTGAGTTGCCAGGTTTGATATCTCTCCCGGATCGGCGGGCAGGTTTTTGATCAGATCGTCAAATACGGCGTTGGCTTTATCAATCTCGCCTTTTTGGGTGTACACCCGCCCTAAAACGATAGCGTAACGAAATTCGGAAGGGTGCTTGCGTAATATTTTTTTAGTGACGCTTTCGGCCTCATCAAATTTCTTGAGCCCCAGCAAACTGTTTACATAATAGGTGAAATAGGTTTCGTTATCCTGTTTATACAGTTTCTGGTAAATTTCGAGCGCTTTTTGCAACTCGCCGCCGGCGGTAAACTGCTTTGCCAGTTGCATATCGTCAACCTGTGCAAAAAGCGTTGAGGCAGAGAAGGTCAGAAAAAGAATAAGGGCAACACGTCGCATCATCTACTTCAAAAATAATCAATTAAAACCATATTAGCTTTGCCGGGGCTTTATTACATAACGCCAGAAAGTGGTAAAATTGTAGTGACAGTTTGTAGGAATAGCTTAATTTATCTAAGTTTAACTTACTTAGATACTTTGCAGGTAACTACTAAAATGTTAGGGAGACTAAAGACTATACTATTTATATCGGCTGTGTGCCTGCTTTATGCCTGTAAAGAGGAGGCGGTGAGGCAGATACCGGTAAACGATTTTTTTAAAACGCCGGAAGAAAGCGTTTTCCGCCTGTCGCCTGATGGTAAATACATATCGTACCTGAAACCTATTAAGGGCAAACAAAATATTGTCATTCGTTCGCTTGCTGACGGGAAGGAACACATGGCTACTTCCTTTACCGATTATTCGGTACGCGAGTATTCCTGGACCTATAACAACCAGATCGTTTTCATCCAGGATATCATTTCGCTTGATGAATATAAACTGTTTGCACTGGATGTTTTAACATCGCAGACACATGATCTGTTATCGCTTGAAAAAGGACGTATAAGGATATTGAATAACCGAAATAGGCAGGAGCCGGACCAGGTTACTTTAGCGATGAATAAGCGCGACCCGGCAAATTTTGATGTTTATCGCCTTAACATTAAAACAGGAGAATTAAAACCATACCTATTAAATCCGGGCAACATAACCGAATGGTTCCCCGATGACGATGGGAGAATACGTCTGGTTAAATCCTCAGACGGGGTGGATGAGACTATTTTGTACAGGGTTGACGATAATTCGTCTTTTAAACCAATCATTACCAATAACTTTAAGAATAGGGTTGCACCAATCGCATTTACCGGTGAAAAAAATAGCTTCTACGCCCTCTCAAACGTAAACCAGGATAAAACCGCGCTGGTTGAAATAGATGCTGAAACAGGTAAAGAGCTAAAAGTGATACTTACCTGTGGCAAATCTGATATTGAAAGGGTTGATTATTCGAGAAGCAGACACCGGCTTGAATTGGCTATATGCGAAGAGGAAAAACCTGCCAGGCATTATCTGAACGATGAGGTGAAGCAGATGTATGATACTTTGGCAGGCAGGCTGCATGATACCGAGATCATTATTGTGGGAAGGGACACCGCAGAAGATAAGTTTATCATATTTACCTATACCGACCGTAATCCGGGAACATACTACCTTTATGAAACGGCGGGTGCAAAGCTTACCAAGCTTGGGGATATCAATTCGAGTATAAAGCCTGAAGAGTTGTGCGTGATGAAGCCTGTATCCTTTAAAGCAAACGACGGTATGCGGATCAACGGTTACCTGACCATGCCCCTTGGTTCGAAAACCACAGACCTGCCTGTTGTGGTTATGCCGCATGACGGCCCGTGGCGAAGCCGTAATGCCTGGGGCTATAATGACGAGGTGCAGTTTCTGGCTAATAGAGGGTATGCGGTGTTCCAGGTTAATTACCGGGGTTCAACCGGTTATGGTAAAGCATTTTTTAGCGCCGGGTTGAAACAGGCAGGCGGCAAAATACAGGACGATATAACGGATGGGGTACATTGGCTTATCGATCAGAAAATAGCTAATCCTAAAAAGATAGCGATTTTTGGCGGCGGGTTTGGCGGATTTTCTGCTTTATATGGTGTTTCCAACCATCCCGAACTATACAATTGTGCGATTGTGCAATATGGCCTCATCAATTTTTTCACCTACATCAAGGATGTGCCGCCATATTTTAAACCACGCCTGCAGATGATGTACGAGATGATAGGTAACCCCGAGACGGATGCCGAACAATTGCGGGCCATTTCGCCGGTTTTCCATACGGATAAGATTAAAGCACCGTTATTAATATTCCAGGGTGCAAAGGATGAAACAGCCAATATCAGCGAGTTGAACCAGTTTGTACGCGAATTGAAAAAACAAAAAGTGCCGGTAACGTATTATTTAAAACCGAATGAGCGTAAGATATTCAGGAATGAGCATAACCGGAAGGATATGTATACTGAAATAGAAAAATTCCTGGATATTAATATGCGGGTTAATAATTAATGCCCGTAGGTGATGCCAGCAGAAAATAGTGTTTACCGGAAGAACTTCTCATTAATCATCGCTTTCCTGATATTAATATCGGTCACCTTTATCGTCGCGCTTTTTATCAGCTATAACCTTACTTCCCGTTATGTCGAGAATGAGTTTTCGGCTAAAAAGGCTGATGTGCAGGAACAGACCATCAAGCCGTACAACGACTTTTTCCTGATCACGATACCCGAAATAACTTTTTACCAGGGTTTTCTCGATTCAGCCTCGGCGGCCAAGTATTCTGATTCGGTATTTAAGGATTACCCGTTCGTCAACCGGATCGTATTTTACGATGTGTCTATCAGCAGTCAGACCA
>Ga0157378_10005779_pt1 | contig 10840 bp, 11 predicted proteins | sample M65metaG_FD_115309 | JGI IMG/M metagenome (GOLD analysis project Ga0157378, IMG submission 115309) | Miscanthus rhizosphere microbial communities from Kellogg Biological Station, Michigan, USA - M6-5 metaG | ecosystem: Host-associated > Plants > Roots > Rhizosphere > Soil | place: USA: Michigan...
AACGGGTCACAGGGATGGCCTCCTTGTGACCCAAACTTATCTCAGCCGCTAAGCAACCACCGCTCCATCACCTCACGCGTAGCGTCCGCCGCCGGCGGCTTCGTTCTGACGGGCAACTCGAAACTAACGCGTCGTTCTCTTATGACGCCCTGAGGCTGCATGATACGAAGTAACGTTGCCTATGGTGCGTTTCCAATGACTTATAGTGCCGTCCGCGTTCTTCTATACTGTTGAAAGTAATTGTAACCCGCCACGGGGTCACGGCAGCGGTCCTCGACCGCGCAACACTGGCCGTCAGCACAGGCCGGAGACCCATGCTTTTCACGCTAGAATAGAAACATGCCGATCCGGCTCATCGCTTTGGATATCGACGGCACCCTTCTCGACAGCCGTTGGGACCTCCCTGAGGCCAACCGTGTCGCCATTTCCGAAGCCACCCGCCGCGGCATCGAAGTCGCCCTTGTCACCGGCCGGCGCTACGACTTCGCCATGCCCATCGCCCGCAAGCTCGATTCCCCGCTCACCATGATCTGCAACAACGGCGCGCTCGTTCGCACGCACGACGGCAAAACACATATGCGCCACTTGCTTTCGCGCGACACCGCAAAGCGCGTCCTCCGCGCGACCTTATCGTGGCGCGAAGGTGCCGGTGTAGTGTTCGACCGGCCCAACGCCAATCAAATCATTCTCGAAGTCATCGATACCGACGACCCCATCCGCACCACTTACTACAACCGCAATCGCGAATATCTCAGCCAGGCCGTCCCGTTGGAAAGTTGCCTCATCGAAGATCCGCTGCAAGTAATGTTCTCCGGAAAAGTAAAACCCATGCGCGAAGCCGAAGCTGTCCTGCGCGCCGCGCCGTTCGCCAAGGAATTTGGCCTGGCGGTCACCTGCTACGAAAGCCGCGATTTCTCGATGATCGACGTGATCTGCCCTTCGTGCTCCAAGGGTTCCTCGCTCGCCGAATGGGCCACGCTGCGCGGTTACGAGCGTGAAGAAGTGATGGCCGTCGGCGACAACCACAACGACCTGGAAATGTTGTCCTTTGCAGGCATTCCGGTGGTCATGGGCAACAGCGTCCCCGAACTAAAAAACTTCGGCTGGCACCAGACCGGCACCAACGACGAAAACGGCGTAGCCGTCGCCATCACCCAATTCGCACTGCGGGAGCCCGCCGCATGCGCCTGACCACATCGAGTCTCCACCCAGCGCAACTCGATCGCGCAAACTCCCAGATCGGGCGAAATCTTAACGGTCAAGGTGTAGGGGCGTCGCTTCAGCGCGTCCCTGCCACAATCACCGCGTCTTGCCCCGACGATAGCTCGATGTTCTCCGTCGCAACCCACGCAAAGCCCTCAACCAGCGTACCGCGCAAAAATCTGTCATCCCGACCACAGCAGCCGGCGTTTTCCCGCGCTCGTTTTCTGCGCGCCAGCTGCGGGGTGGAGGGAGCCCGGGTCGACCTGAACCTCGCCACAATCGGCCTTCTGACATTATTCGTCATGATCTTCGGCACGCCCACCCGCGCCGAATACGTCGTCCTCCGCTCCACGCAACGCCTCCACGTCACCGGCTACCAACTCAACGGCGACACCTACCATCTGCAGCTCCAGGGCGGCACCGCCGATATCCCCGCCTCCGAAGTCTCCGCCATCGAGCCTGAAGACGTCTTCTACCCCATCCCTCGCGTGGAAACTTCAAAAGCCCCGTTCCGCGAGCTCATCCAGGCCGCCGCCGCCCGTTACGCCGTCGACCCCGACCTAGTCACCAGCGTTATCGCCGCTGAATCCAACTTCGATCCCAAAGCCGTCTCCCGCCGCAACGCCCGCGGACTCATGCAGCTGCTGCCGCAAACCGCCGCCCGCCTTGGCGTAAGAAATATCTTTGACCCGGCCGAAAACATCAACGCCGGTACCCAATACCTCAGTGAACTCCTCAAGCGCTACGACAACAACTTGGCACTCACTTTGGCCGCCTACAACGCGGGTCCCCAGACCATCCAGCGTTACGGCCGCGTCCCCCCGTTCCGCGAAACCCAGACCTACATCCGGAAGGTCGGCCGCAGCTACGCCCAGCGCAAGTCCCGCGCACCCAACGCAACTTCCGCGAAGATCGGCTCCTCGCCCACGATTGCCCCGAGCCGGGCCCCGTACAGCCAACCCTGACGCCGCTGCCAGATCTCTGCGCGAAGTACGCAAGACCTCCATTGACAAAGAGTTTATCTTGTGCTATAGTACCTATTTGAATAAGCGCGCCGGGACTTCCGGCGCCTTTTTCGTTTTGGAGCCACCCGCACAGATAAATGCTTTGTTTCCAGGCAATTGCAGGCCGACTCGCAAAGCGCTTAGATTGAGTACGATACAGATTCCTAGGGGTGGGGGCCGCTCGTCTCGATTGTTTAACTGAATTAGTCTCGAACCTTATTGCTGAGGCGGGTTGTTCGGCGTCAGCGGCATATCTGGCTGTGACGGTGTCGGGTTGCCCGGCTGCGTCCCGGTTCCTGGTTGCGTCCCGGTCCCTTGCTGTGGCTGCGACCCAAAGAGCCCGGCAGGGTTCTGACCCGGCCCGGCGGGAGTTCCGACCTGCTGGCCGCTGCCGCCAATCACCAGCGCATCCTTTGACGGGTCCCAGATAAACTCAAACTGGTGATAGTTCGTCGCCTTTTCGTACACCTGGACCGACGCCTTGTCGGCCTTGCTGCCGATTCCGATGATGTTGCCGCCGACAAAGTTGGAAGTATCCACCGGTGCCGGCGCATCGCTGCCAGGGCCGGTCGCGGCACCTGGCGCTCCAGGCTGCCCAGTGCTCTGCCCACTGTCTTGTTGCCCCGGCCCAGGGCCGTTGCGCGTAGTCCCCGGCAACGATCCGGTGTTTCCCTGCTGAGGCTGCGATGATCCGAACCCGCCACCGAATGCCGACCCACTGCTCCCTGCGGGCTGACCGGCAGGCTGGCTTCCGGCCCCGGCGCCGGGGCCCGCCTGAAACTGAATGCTCTGTGGAGGCTTGGTGCTGCCGATCAGCTGGCCCATGGGCCCGACGTAAATCAGCCGCCACGACCCGTCTTCCTTGTTCATCGGGTCTTTGTACTTTTGCCGGAGATAGCGGACGCCGCCCAGTTGCGGTTTGATCAGATCATCCAGATTGGTCGGGAATCTGCCGTTCTTGCGGTAGTACATCTTGATCCCGCGCACATACTGCTTGCCGCGCCAGATCATTTCTTGTTCTTTTTCACGCTGCCGTTCCGTGCGCACCGACGGCGCGGCGACAATCCCGGCGATCAGCATCAGCGAAGTCAGAAACACTGCCAGCATCAGTGCATATCCACCCTCGCGCCGTGTTCCGCGCGTTGCAAAGTAGCGTCTCTTCATTGTCTTTCGATACTGTGGCATTTCTGTGCCGTACTTTCTTGCCCGTGGGAAACGAAGTCCGTTGACGGCCGATTGCCTCAATTTAGGTCAGGACGCGGGCGCCGCGACGGGCTCGTCCGTCAGCGGCGTATTGCCCCGACGTCCGCTGCCGATTTCTTCAAAATCCAGATTTGCATTGCCAATCTTGACCACCCGAAATTTGCCCAGCAGCGTGTCGCCCTCGCCGACGATAAAGATCTGATCACCGTCACTCAAAAACGCGCGCCGCGCTGTGCCATTTGGAATCGTGCCGTAGCCGAAAAATTTTAGGTTCGGCGGTAGCGCCGGCGGAGGCGGCGGAGGCGGAACAACTGGACCCGTTGGCTGGCGATCGACCTTCGATGCAACCGGTGTGGGAGGAGGTGGCGCTAGTTCGCTGAAGAGATCGCGACCCGTGCCTTTGTATTCGGTGTCGCGACTGTGACGCAATTTTTCGCGCTGCAGTTCCGGATTATCCACCGCCAGCGGCCGATACGTGACCGTGGAATCCGATGAGGTATTCGCTGCCGCGGACGGGCCTTTAGCGCTGACATACCACACCAGCGCAGCGATCGCGATCAACACTGCCAGCAGAATCCCTTTGTTCTTCTCGCTCATCATGCTGTCCGGAAATACGTCTTGATGTGCAGCGTCACGCGCACCTGACCGGTCGGGCCGCCCTGCCCGGTTTCCGACCTCGCCGACAAGCCTTCCACCGCATACACCACATTGGATCTCTGCAATCCATTCAGAAAACGGACTACGCCGGAGTAGCTTCCCACTACCATCATTTCGATCTGCACTTCGGTGAGCTGCCGCGCCTTCACTCCCTCCTCGCGAAGGTTGCTGTTTTCAATGTGCAAACCGGCTTTCTGCCCGATGACACCGAGTTCCGCGCTCACTGCGGAATATCCGGTGGACGCCGGATAAAGAGACTTCTCGAATTCGTCGCAATCTTTCTGGATCGCTGGAATCTTGCTGCGAATATCTTGCGCGCGAAGAATGTCCGCGCGCAATAAATCCCGGTTGCGAGTCAGCATCATCAGGTCCTGTTGCGGCTTGGGGGCGGAGGCAAAGCTCCAGCTGTACGCCGCCAGCGCAATGTCCGCAGCGACCAGCAGGACCACGCCCAGCAGGATCGCTCGCCTCTGAAATTTGAAATCGCGGCCCATCAGGTCCTCGTATAAATCGCTTTCAGCTGGACTTCCATCCGGTCCATGCTGCCCGGCGTAGACGCAGCCGCCTTTTCCGTTACCAGCACAACGTGCGTGAATGCCGGCGAAGCTTCCAGCGCGTGCAGGAATTTCAGCTTGGCCTCATCGCTCATCGCGCCGATGGTGATCTTTACCTCCACAAGGCCCTTGTCGTGTTTGGGTTCGATGCTTAGCAATCGCACTCCGGCAGGCATGATCTTTTCCAGGTCCATGAACATTTTCGTCCAATTCAGGCTCTGCTCATCGATGAGGGTATTCAGGAATGCCGAACGTTCGTGAAGCCGGCCATTGTCGGGTTGCGCAAAGAACTTCTCGAGATCCTGTCGCTGCGATTCCAGACCGGCCATTTCCTGCCGCAACTGGGCGATCTTGGCCCGCTGCGACTCATTGGCCTTGCGCACCGAGTACACATGCCACCCCAGGGCCAAAAAGAAAATGGCCGCAACGGCGCCAATTATTCCGGCGCCCGCAAGAAAACTGCGGTGCGTCTGCAGGGGTTTCGTCGATAAATTGAGCCTGGCTTTCATTTTCTTTCGCGCCTCAAAACCTAATGTGTTCGAGCCAAAACCGCCGGCCTTAGAAGGCCGCCGCTACAAGGTCAATTGCGATGCAACATCCAGCCCACCAGGCCCTCGTTTTCATAATCGGCCATGGCCTGCGCCGCTTCCGGCACGCGGCCTTCGGACATCGCCGTTTGCAGCAGCGAACGCACTTCGCATTTAAACTCATTTTCCAGCGGACCGACAAATTCCGGCAGCCGCGCGCCCAAACCCGCTACACGCACCGCCTGAATGCCCTCCTGCCAGGTATCCTGATAGTAGGCTGCCACCGGGTAAATCTCTTCCAGCAGCATCTGCGGCGTCAGCTCACCGCTTTGCGCCGGTAGCTCCGTGCAGCGGTAGCCGCACAGCACGCCTTCGCGGACGATTGCGGTGGTCAGCGCGAATCCGGATATACGCGCCAGCAACGTGGGATGGCGGTCATCGAGCAGGGTGATCGCCGCCAGCGAAGAGCTCAACACCACGCCGGGATACAAGCCGGCCTGTTCCGCCAGCGTTTCGTATTCACGGACAATGCGCAAGCGCGCCAGGGCGGTTACCACGTCAACGCCGTCTTCGCGTGGCGCCTGCCGCATGTAGGAAATCACCGTCTCATCGGCCTCGAAGGGCACGCTCTTCTTCAACTTCCAGCGGAGCATGGGCTCGGCTTCCTGAGGCGAGCGGGGAAACTGTTCGAAGTGCTGCACGAAAACACGGATGACCGGATCGGGTACGAGCATCGCAACGTCTTCATCTTTGGCGCGCAGGCGAGACATCACGCCGGCAATGGCGCTCCTCACCGCCGTAGGATTGGTGATGTTGCTTTCGACCGCCGAAGGCGTCAACGCTCCGGACGGCAGCGCCTCCGCCGCAAAGTCGTCCAGCCCCCCGGTCCGCGTCCAGCGAGCTCCAGCAATGTGGTCCTGGCTGATTTCCATGGCCAAGGCAGGATGCGGCATGGCTTCGAGCCAGCGCGCAATCTTGCGCGCGAATTCGCTCTGGTAAATTCCCTGGCGGAACGCGCTACTGCTCAACGAAAGTCACCTTGTTGATTTCCTTCACGCTGGTGATGCCACCGCGAATCTTGGCCAGCCCGCTTTCACGCAGGGTGGTCATGCCCTCTTCGCGGGCCACACGCTTGATTTCTGAAGTGGGGCGGCGATCCACAATCATCTCGCGGATACGATCGGTGAGATCCAGCAATTCGCAGATGGCGGTGCGCCCGTGATATCCGGTACCCGAGCACTCCAGACATCCGGCGCCTTCGGCAAGCACCACGCCGGACCACTGCGCGGGATCGAGACCCAGTTCCTGGAGTTCGGTGTTGCTATACCGCTTGGGCCGCTTGCAGTTGGGGCAAATCATACGCACCAAGCGCTGGGCCATGATGCAATTGAGGGCGGAAACGAAGTTGTACGGTTCAACGCCCATGTTGATGAAGCGTCCGATGACGTCGGTGACGTTGTTGGCGTGCACGGTGGTAAACACCAGGTGACCGGTAAGCGCTGACTGAATGGCGATCTGCGCGGTTTCCTGGTCGCGGATTTCGCCAACCATGATCTTGTCCGGATCGTGGCGCAAAATGGAACGCAACCCTCGAGCAAAGGTCAGGCCCTTTTTCTCGTTTACCGGAATTTGCGTGATGCCGCGCAACTGGTATTCGACGGGATCTTCGATGGTGATGATCTTGTCTTCATCGGTCTTGATCTCGTTGATAGCGGCGTACAACGTGGTGGTCTTACCGGATCCCGTTGGTCCGGTCACCAGCACCATGCCATAGGGCTCGCGAATATAGCGCCGGAAACGGCGCATTTCCTCGGCGGAGAAACCAACGACATCAAGGCTGAGGCTATGAAATTTCTCGGACAGGGTTTCTTTGTCGAGCACGCGCAGCACGGCGTCTTCGCCATGGCTCGCAGGCATGATCGAAACGCGCAAGTCGATGAAGCGGCCCTTGTACTTCACCCGGAAGCGGCCGTCCTGTGGCACGCGGCGCTCGGCAATGTCCAGATCGCTGAGCACCTTGATGCGCGAAATCACGGTGGAATGCCATTCCTTGGCGATCGGCTGCATGGCATGCTGCAAAACGCCATCGATGCGGTACTTCACGGCGACTTCGGTGTCGCGCGCTTCGATGTGGATGTCGCTGGCCCTGCGCTCCAGAGCGGTGAAGATGAAGGTTTCCACCAGGCGGACGACCGGACTGACCGCGGTGTCGCGCGTGAGGCGATCGCCGGAAATGGTCTCGTCGCTTTCCTCTTCGTCCTTGGAGACCTGCAGGGTAAACGCCTCGGTGGCCTGCTCTAGAACACGCTGAGACTGCTCGGTGCGCTTGAGTAGATCGCTGATCTGGCGCGGCGTGGCCACCTTGATATGGAGCTTCTTGCCGAGCAGCAGCGACAGTTCGTCGCTGAGCAAAACCTGGCTGGGATCGGCCACCGCGATGGACAGCAGATTGTTGTGCACTTCCAGGGGCACGAAGTTATAGCGAAACATCAGGTCAGCAGGAATCGCGCGGAACAATTCCGGATCGATGCGCTGTTCTCGCAGGTCGATGAATTCCTTGCGGTAGCGCTCGGCAACCTTGCGCGAGACCTCGCGTTCGTTTTGCTCGTCGGCGGCCGAGGCCAGGCTGGCCATCGCGTTTGACTGTTGATCAGTTGTTGCCATGTGTTCCTTAGTTGCTCATTCCCGTCGTGGAGAGCGAGAAAATGGGCAAGTACAGCGAAATCAGAATAAATGCCACCAACATACCCATAAAGATCAGCATCATCGGCTCGATCAGTGAAACCATCGCGGCCAGCTTCAGGTTTACTTCGTCTTCGTAAAATTCCGCCACGCTGGTGAGCATGGGAGCCAGCGCTCCGCTGGATTCGCCGACTTCGATCATGTCCAGAGCCAGCGGCGGCATTACGCCTTTGGAGGCCAGGGCGACGTGCAGCGATTCTCCTTCACGGACCATCTGGGTCGCCTGCCCAACCGTGCCGCGAACCAATTTGCTGCCGATGGAATCGGATGCGGTCTGCAGGCCGGCCACCAGCGGCGTGCCGCCGGTCAGCAGCGTCGCCAAGGTGCGCGAGAATTGCGCCACCTGAAACTTCAGCATGGTGTCGCCGATCACGGGCAGCCTGAATTTCAGCCGATCAAAGGCAACTCCGCCTTCGTCGGTGCGCGACCACGAGTATATGGCCAAGGCAATCACGATGATCGTCCCGATCATGCCGAGGAATGCGTAACGATAATCGACAGTGAGGGCAATGAGCACTTTGGTGGGCGTAGGCAGTTCCACATTCAGATCGCGGTACAACAGTGCGAATCTGGGAATGACCGCGGTAACGAGGTAAGTGACCACCACGGTCGCCACCGTTATCAACAACGCCGGATACACCAGCGTGGCGAGGATTTTCTTGCGCACTCCAGTGCTGACCTTCTGATAGGCGATGTAATACTCGAGCACGCCGGACAGGTTGCCGCTTTTCTCGCCGGCCAGAATTGCCGTGGAGTAGACCTTCGAAAAAACCCCCGCTTCGGTGACCGCTTCAGAAAGAGACTTCCCTTCCCGGACGCGATCGCGGATTTGGGAAATCACCGGGCGGAGTTTGGGAGAAGAGGCGCGATCAGCAAGCAGGTCCAGGGCGCGCAGGATCGGGAGACCGGCCTTGATCAGCGTGTTGAATTGCTGATTGAGAATCAGGAAGTCCGAACCGCCGATGGCACGCCCGCGACGCCGTGTGAACCCGCCGACGATTCCGCTGCGCGAAGACACGGAATACACATACAGCCCGCGGTCGAGCAATTTCTGACGCGCTTCGGCCAGCGTACCGGCAGCCTCCACGTGCGAGAAAACTCGCCCGTTGCCATCCGCTACTCGGCAGACAAACTCCCCCATAGGCTCTCAGTGTACCTCAGGTAATTGATATGCTGGGAAGCCCGGAAGGGTTGGCCGTTCCCAGTACGTAACCTTCTTATTTCCAGATCATTCCGACGCGATTGCAGGCGGGCAAGAACTATTTTACACCAGGTTCGCCGGCGGGCAATTCGCCATTCACGATGGCGACACCAACGGGAACCTGGAAGTGGAACATTGCTTCCGGCACCGGGGGGTTCATCTGCCACTTCGCAAAACGGAATTCGACCTGCACGCCGCCGCCCTGCCGGATGACCAGGCGCGACAATTCGCCGGTTTGCCGGCCAATCTCGAAGAGCACGATGTCGTCATGGCCGCCATCGTCATGGCCGCCTTTCGGCGCCGCGGCGTCGTTGGTCACGGAAGTCCCTCGATCCGAGGCGGCTCCTCGTACCCGGCAGCGAAGCACGACGGTTGCTTCGTCTTCGGGCTTTTCCTTATCGGCGAAATCCACACGCGCGCAAACCCGGGAGACTTTCATCTCGCCGGCGAGCAGCGCCAGCGGAGTTCGCCAGTCGCTGCTCTCCTTCGCCGGAACGCGCATGACGGTGTGATCCCCGGGAACGTAAAACCATGCGGTCTTGCCGTCCACCAGGAAGATGTTTTTTTCCGGGGATTCGTATTCCCAACGCATTTTGCCCGGGCGGCGGAAATAGGCGGTGCCGGCCTCGGTGCGCACGGTCTGCCCATTGTCCTTGTATTCCTCGAAGAAAGTCGCTTGCAGCGTGCGGGCCGCGCGGTAGCGAGCTTCAAAGAGGCGCACGTACTGGCTGAGCTGATCGGGCGGAGTGCCGCCGAGGCCAAGGGCGGGAACCAAGGCGCGGACGGCGAGAAGAATTGCAGCCAGCCAACTCGCCCTAGAATCGGAGGAAAAAGTCATTGGCTGGAGTATAGCAATTTCAACGGCGGCGCCCATCTGACGCAACAGCCGGCGTCCATGGCTCGATCTTGCCGCGATCGGAAGAGCCTCACCTGAAGGGGCTAGCTACAGAGGTGAACCGAGATCGACGCGATCAGGTCCGGCGAAGAACTACGAAGACGGAACTAGAATCGAAGGGGGATTTACTGCAGGACCGGGCTTGCGTTGGTAGCCGGAGCGTTGGGGTCGTAGTGCGTCACATTTTCCTGACTGGAGAAGTAACTGCGCTGTCCGGTAATGGAACGGACGATCGGATCAGCGTTTACCGAGTAGCCTTGGTAAGGCACACCACCAACGGGCACATAGGCGAAATTGTAGCCGCTCTTGGATCCGTTAGCGAGATTGGATTCGAGGTAACCGCTGCCTGAAGGCCCCAGGTCCGCCAAAGCTGCGGCGAAGCCGATGGTGGGGTTCACCGAAGAATAGGCGATTTCAGCGGTGTTGATCGCATGGATCGAAGCGGTGGCGACCGATTCATTGGCGGCGGCCTTCGCGCGAACCAGGTTCGGGATGGCGATCGCGGCGATGATCAGAATGATGGCTACGACGATAAGCAATTCGATCAGGGAGAATCCCGAAACATTTCCCTTTCTGGATCGGCGGTCTCCGAATTTTTGTACGCTTCTCATTGCAATCCTCGCTTTAGTACGCCCGCTCAAACGCTGCAAATCCCCACAATTTCCTAGTGCTTTAACACTCACCTGCTTAAAAAAAGAGGGGAAGCCTTTTGGGGCCTCCCCCCAGTTCAGACCGAGTTGAGCTCCGCTTACTGCAGTGCCGGGCTGGTAACCACCGCGGCGCCGCCGGTGGCGTAACGGATCACACCAGACTCGTCGCTGAAGAAATAACGCGTACCGGAGGTGGTGTTGTTG
>Ga0157378_10005781_pt1 | contig 10838 bp, 13 predicted proteins | sample M65metaG_FD_115309 | JGI IMG/M metagenome (GOLD analysis project Ga0157378, IMG submission 115309) | Miscanthus rhizosphere microbial communities from Kellogg Biological Station, Michigan, USA - M6-5 metaG | ecosystem: Host-associated > Plants > Roots > Rhizosphere > Soil | place: USA: Michigan...
CAGCGCGCAGGGTCCGTGGCCATCCGGGCGCGGATTCGGTCGGCGACGTTCGCCAGCACCTCGGCCTGCAGACTGGAATCACCCGATGTCATCGCGACGATCGATGCCGTGAGCGGCAGGATCTTCGGCCGCGGCGGCTCGAACTCGATGTCGCCGGCCGTGATCATCCGGTCGGAGACACCGAGGACCTTGTCACACTGGCAGATCGCAGCGACGCAGACGGTCATGGTACCGGACCGGCTGCAAGGACCGCGCCACGGGCGTGGTCTTAGCGCTGTCGCACCGTCACCGCGCCAATGCGTGGACGCGTTGTAGAACAGGCCGTCACCGGCTTGCGCTAAAAGTAAGGAATGCTCGGCCGAGCGCGTCAGCCGACGCGGCTACTGGCCGAAGACGATGTCGAGACCGACCCGCGCCCCGATGCCGTTCATGTCGATCGCCTGCTTCCACGGGTGACCGTTCGCGTCCACGATATCGCGCTCGAGCGTGGCGCCGTTGTAGAACAGCTCGCCATCGATTCGGAGATCGCGGGCGAGCTGCAGCCCGACTCCGGCATACGTCTCATAAGCCCAGTTCGAAAACGTGACGCTCGCCGTTCGCCCGTCGCGGAAGTCATTCACCTCGAGGATCAGCCACTCGTAGCCGACGCCGCCGCCGATATAGGGCACGATGAAGAACTTGTTCGTGAGGTTGACCTGGAGGAATGCCATCGCGGGCACCACATGCGCGTCGGCTCGCGCCAGGATCGTGTCGGGCTGGATGCCCGGCGTGTCGGTCTCCGGCGACTTCAATTCCTTGCGCTCCCGCGTCCAGCCGCCCAGCAAGCCCAGCAAGAGGTGCGAGCCGACGTGCTTGCCGAGCCGCATGCCGATCGTCGGACTGGGTTCGTTGGCTTCGAGCGGCAGGAACAGCCCGCCGTGCAGATGGATCGAGCTCGTCCCCGCGGTAGGCGTCCACACTTCGGAGTACATCACGCTGTCGGGATGCGCCTGAGCCAACGCGGGCGCCGGCCCCCAGCAGCACACGGCGACCAGTGCGACGAGCGCGGCGATGATACTTCCACGCAATCTGCGAGACACTCCGCTACAGCCGAACATTACGACCTCCCGAACAGAATGCACGCGCGGCCACGCGTGGTGCGCCCACCTGCTGCTCGACCAATGTGCTGAGGGAATTGCTTGCGAATCTACGTCCTGGGGGCTCGCACCGCAATCGAGGGTGCGACGATCGCGGCGACGATGCGTACGCGAGCAGCGCGACCGTTCTAGGACAGGGCGTGATCGAGGCGACCGGCCAGATGCGCGCTCAGGTCCTGCGCGTCCGCGGTCGCGCCGTCGATGAAGGTGGACCGGCGCCGCCTCAGGAACGGCAGCCCCATGACGTACATCGCGTGGCCATGAACGACGCCGCCATCGTGCTGGATGCGACCCTTGCGATCGAACACCGGCACGTCGAGCCACGAGTAATCCGGGTGGAATCCGGTGGCCCAGATCACGGTGCGAATGTCGCCCAGCTCGAATCCGAGCGGCGGCGAATCCTCGACTCGGGTCGGCTCGAAGCGCTCGGGAGCATCGACCTCGCCGTCGAGCCCTTGAGCGGTCGCCCACGCGTCGATGCGCTCGAGCAGCCGGTTCATCTTGAGGTCGCTCAGCGCACAGACGTTGCGCAATGACCCCGAGCACTGCGCCTTGCCGTCGGCGATGCCCATCAGCCGTCCGACGAGACGCACGCCGAGTCCGGACAGACGATTGAGGTCCACGGTGCGTCGATCGGTGGACCCGGCCAACTGAAGCGACGGCACGTTGCGCGCGCGATGGATGTCGTCGACCTCGTCGTAGCGATCGTCGAACACCCCCGCGCCGTCCATCCACCACATGATGTCGCGACCGCGATAGACGCGCGGCACGCGGATGTGCTCGCCCACCGCCAAGGTGACTTGCCTGCCCGAGCGCTGGATTTCCTCGGCGATCTGCGTGCCACTGGCCGACGCACCGACGACCAACACGCCACCCGCTTCGAGCTGGTCCGGCCGCCGATACTGATTCACCGTCAGCGTTCGGATCGAGGCCGGCAGCGCCGCCGCGACCGGCGGAATGGCCGGCACGCTGCAGGAACCGTTCGCCAGCACCACGACACGACACTGCCAGGTGCCTTGATCGGTCACCACCTCGTAGCCATCGGCGGCGATGCGCACCGACGTGACGCGGGTGTGCGGCCGCACCGGCGCGGAGATGGCCGCGGCGTAGCCCTCGATGAAGGCGATCGTCTCCGGCATGGTGCGAAAGCCGTCGGGATCGTCGCCGTGATAGCCCTGGCCCGGCAGCCGGCTGAGCCAGTTCGGAGTCAGCAGCCGCAGCGAGTCCCACCGCTCGGTCTTCCACGAGTTGGCGACCTCGCCGCGCTCGAGGATCACGTGATCGATCGAGCGGGCGGTGAGGCAATGGCTCATGGCGAGACCGGTATGACCGGCCCCGATGATGGCGGTGGTGACTCGCATGCGAGATGCCAGCGCTTCGCTACGCGCGAACCTCCACCGTGACGTTCGTGGGGTTCGTGATGACGTCGTACACGGCCGACCGCTTCTGCGACTGCGCCACGATCGCGCGGATCTCTTCGGGCGTCGCGTCGGCCTTGATGTCGTACGTCACCTTGATGCCGTCGAAGCCGTTGCGAACATCGCTGTCGATGCCGAGGATGCCCTGGATGTCCATGCCGCCTTCGAGCGTGGCGGTCACCGAGTGCAGCTGAATGTTGCGGTTCTGCGCGACCGACGCCACGCCGGCGGTCAGGCAGCTCGCGAGCCCGGCGAGCACGAGCTCGACCGGCGTCGCACCCTTGTCCTCGGACGCGAAGATCTCGGGATGATCGCAATCGAACGTGAACTTGGTGCGGTGCTTCTGCTCTTCGCCGAGCCCGTAGAAGCCGTCGATCGTCGAGCGGCTGTGGGTCCCGGTCAGCCACTCGCACTTCGCCCGCCACTTGAACTTCGCGCCGGCGGGCTGCTCCGTCAGCGCCTCGCGCGCTCCGAGGATGGCTTCGACGTTGACGCCGTTGTCGACGGGCTTCTTGGTCGTGGTCATGACGCGTCTCCTTTGTGGTGGGGGGTGGATGATGTGTCGAGCGTGGGTTCCGTCTGCGGATCGAGGCTCACGAGCGCCTCGACTTCGTGATTCATCGCGCGGCTGAGATCCTTGTGCAGCGCTTGCACGCCGTCGAGATTCCATTCGAATCCGGCGATCGCGTCACTGCTCTCGAACAGCGCGGCTGACAGCTCGTCGCGAGTCGACTGATATGCGGCCATGGCGCGTTCGGTGCCTTGCTCGACCGCACGCGCCAGATACTCGGCATCACGCAGCGCGTCGCTGATGCCGTGGGCGGTGATGGGATCCTTGAAGTAACCGGCATCGCCGACCAGCGCCCAGCCCGGCCCGTGGCTCTGCCGCATGTGGCCGAGATGGCCGGGGAAGCCGCGCACGCGCTCGGCGCAAACTCCCTGCGACACCTCGTCCGCCAGGGCCGCGGAGCACTCGCGCAGCGCGCGGTGGTACCCGGCGTCCATGTCGCCTTGGAGCTCGTCACGGAAGCGCGCCGGCGGAATCGCAACGAACACGCACGTGTTGCCGTGATTCGTGGGAATCGCGCCGACGCTGACGCCCGGCCGGTAATACCAGCGGTTGCCGCGGTTCTCGAGTCCGCTCCAGAACGCGTAGGCGGCCGCTGCGGCATGCCGACCTTCCCGGTAAGCCGCGGCGCCGACCGTCTTGGCGACCGTCGACTTGAGTCCATCCGCGCCGATCACAACGTCCGCCGCGACACGATGAACGGCGCGGTCACGGTCCTCGATCACGGCGCCCGTGACCCGGCCATCGCTCGCGTGGACGAGATCGACGAGACGCGGACCGTACCGCACGTCCGCGCCGGCATCGGCCGCGGCGTCGGCCAGCAGGGCATCGAGCGACGTGCGCCGCGGCGCGTACAGCGTGTCCACGCCGTCGCGCAGCTTGATCGGCACCTCGATCACCTCGTCGCCGTAGACGAAGCTCGTGCTGCGGATCGGCGCAGCGCCCTCCGCGCGCACCCGATCGAGTACGCCCCAGCGGTGTAGCTGCAAGACGCCGGCACGCATGAGCGCCAGGGTGGACAGCGTGTCCGCTCCGCGACGGTCGCGATCGACCAGCAGCACGTCCATGCCGCGGCGTGCGAGCAGCATGGCGGTGGAGGCGCCGGCACAGCGAGCGCCGATGACGACGGCGTCGTAGCGCGGTTTGAGGGGTGCGTCCATGTAGGGTCTCGACGTGAGGGCCAGAACGAGCCGAAGGATTCTGCCACAGGCCGGGGGCCGCGTCAGCGGTGGAGAAAAACTTTGTCCCCCACGGCCAGCGGCCCGGTTCGGACGACCGCGGCGTACACCCCCGCATGGCTCTGGTTGGCGCTGACAACCGCCTTCAACACTTGGGGATCGGTGCTTGCCCGGTCGGGATCGATATTCACCATTACGCAGCGCAGGTCCCGCATCGTAATGGCGATGGCGGGGGTACGCGGACCGTCACCGAACGTGACCGTGCCGCCGACCCAGGCATCCTCCTCGAACGGAGTCTCGCCCGTCGACCGCAGCAGGATATTGGGCCGGAAGCGCCGCACGTCGTCCGGCACTCCGCCGAGCCGGCAGACCTCACGCACGGTGGCCGAGCCGATGACCGAGACGCTGGCCTCGTCGAAGATGCCTTGGCGGAGCTGCAGGATCTGCACGGCGAGTCCGCAGCGCCCGGCGATGTCGGCGGCGAGCGCATCTCCGAGCAGCGGCAGCTCGTCGGCGTCCGGCGTCCGCACGCGCGTCGGCAGCTCGTTCTCATCGCTCGGCGTTTGCCGCAGCGGGGTGAACCTCACGAGGTCGGGAAGCTTGCTGGCCGTGAGCCACGGGAACCCTCCGGCGTCGTCGAGGCGACGAATGGCGAAACGCCGATCGCACTCGATGCCGTGCCATCCGAGTGGCGCCGCAGCCAGTGACTCGCCGCGCATCGACTTCACCGGATACCGGAAAAGCGCTTCAATCCGTCCCAGCTCGATCATCGCGATCTCGATTGCCAACGAGGAGGCCGCATGCACACGCTGCTCGTCGTGGTCGGCCTGGCCCTGACCCTGATCGGCTATGCGGTCGAGCGTCACAATAGCGGACGCTTCACGCGCGGCAAGGCGGTGGGCGTGTCGCTGTTCGTGATGGGTGAGATCCTGTTGTTCGGCGTCGGCCTGTGGTGGGGACTGCTCGGGCTCGCAGTCCCCCCACTCGTGATCGACGTGATCTATGCCGCCGTTTGGCGGGCGTGAGCGATCAGGGATAGAAGTCGACGTCCTCCTGCGTCACACGGAACGGCAGGTGCCACGATTGCGTGTCGAAGGCAGCGCTGTCGTCGTAGATCGAGTCGTGCGTCATCGCCTGCACGGCCATGTGCCGCCACCCCGCTAGCGCGCTCGTGCGCCATTCCGTCGAGTACGTCCCGTCGAGGTTGTTCCGCAGGCGCCAGCGGTAGACCGCGTTCAGGTGGACGAACACCGGGTCGTCGGTCCGGGTCGTCGTCACCGTGAGGTGCACCGAGTCGCCGGGCGCGAACCGGATGATGTTCCGCAGCGTGAAGAATTGCTGCGGATCGGTGATCGTGGTGTCCACTCCCGTCGCCACGAATCGGACACTCACGATATGGGTGGTGTTGTTCGGGGAGGGCGTCGTGACCACCGCGCCCGTGACGCCCACCACCTTCCACGCGCGCGACGTGCCGAACGACAGCCGCTGCAGCTTGACGACGCGGGTGAGCGTCTTGTCGAGCGGCTTCTCGATCTTCGTCAACGTGTCGGACGCGGGAACGATCACGAGTGCGCCGGTCAGATGCTTGGTCAGCGTTGCCAGGCAGAGACTGGGATGACCGGTCGAATCGGTGTCGGAGAACGCGAAGCTCCAGTGGCGCGTCTCGTCGGTGATCTTCTGCCACCACTTGTACGGCGTGATTGCCGCCGCGACGACCGAGGGCTCGCTGCCCGTTGGGAGGAGCGACGCCGGAGACTGGATCGGGCTCTCCTCGAGATCGTCGTCCGCGAGCGCCGCGGCACCGCTCAGCGTGGTCGTCACCTGCTCCTCGTCGCTGGATGACGTGGAAGGCTTGGTGGGTGAATTGTCGCCGCAACCGCTCGTCAGCGCGACGAGCAGCGCCGTCGCGGCCCAGGACAGTGCGATACGTGGACGCATGTTGTGAACCTCCGGCTCGTGAGCCATGTCCGTCGCACGGCCGCGTGAACACCGCAGCCAAGCACACCCCCGGATTCCGAGCCGCACAAGTGAGGTTGTTGCAAATCGTTCCCGGCGACGGCGAACAAACGAGGTCAAGCGTGCGAGGTGGCTGGCAGTGGCGCAGTTGGAAGCCGTTCACATCGCCGATACTGTGCAGCCCTGGGCGGCGGTTGGACGAAACGATCGGCCGGCCCAGTGAACCGTACCCACGTCCAGAGGAGGCAGCGATGAGGAAGACCCTGCTGTGGAGCATCGGTCTCGTCGCCATCATGATCGGTGTCGCGATCGCGCAGGAGTCCATGACCGACAACCACGTCCTGACGACGGCCAAGGATCTCAAGTGGGGCGACGCGCCACCGGTGTTCGAGAAGGGTGCGACGATGGCGCTCGTGTCCGGCGATCCGAGCAAGGACGGCCTCTACTGCGTGCGCCTCAAGATGCCGGCGGGGTACCGGATCAATGCTCACTGGCACCCGACCGACGAGCACGTCACCGTGATCAGCGGGACGTTCGCGCTCGGCATGGGCGATAAGTTCGACAAGACGACGATGAAGGAGCTGCCGCCCGGCGGCTACGCGCTACTGCCGGCGCAGATGCACCACTACGCGATGGCGAAGACCGCCGCGATCGTCCAGGTCCACGGCCAGGGGCCATTCCAGCTCACCTACGTCAATCCCGCGGACGATCCGACCCAGCGCACCGCGAAGTAGTCCCTACGCCACATCATCGCGAGCCGGCTCTCGGTCCATCGGATAGGAGCCGGCTCGATGTGTTGACGGCGACATCAGCGCGTCGAAACCCGTACCGGGGTCGGAGCGTAGGCTCGGGAACGTTGACCCAGATCGCGGAGGTCGTGGACATGACTCGCAGAGCGAACGCCACCGTCGCCGGCGCGACGTTCCTGATCTACATCGCCGCCGGCATCAGCAGCATGGTCCTGTTCCGCCACGCGGTCGGCTCTGGCGGCGTGATCGAGCGGCTTGCCGGCGTCGCGCAACACCCCGGCACGTTCGGCATCGTCTTGTTGCTCGGCCTCGTGCAATCGTTCTCCGCTCTGGTGCTGGCGATGACGCTGTGGGCGATCACGCGCGACGTCGATCCCGACATCGCGATGCTCGGACTGATCTGCCGCGTCATCGAGGGTGCGATCGCCGCGCTGGCCGTGTCGGACTCGCTGTCGCTTCGCTGGCTCGCCACCGCGACCGGGATCGATGCGCCCGACGCGGTGTCGCGCCACGCGCTCGGCGCTTACCTGTTGAACGGCGGCGCCGCGCTGTCGGCCACGTTCTTCGCGGTGGGCAGCACCGCATTCACGTGGCTGCTGCTGCGCGGGCGCCTGATCCCCGCGCTGCTCGCGTGGATCGGCGTGTTCGCTTCGGTGCTGCTGGCGGTCGCGCTACCCCTCCAGCTCGCGGGATTCCTGCACGGGCCGATCACGGCGGCGGTGTGGCTCCCGATGCTCGCGTTCGAGGTCCCGGTGGCGGTGTGGTTCCTGGCGAAAGGCGTTGCTCGCCCAGTCGCCACGGCCTCGCAGGCGCCTTGACGATCGCCGCCTCGCCCTCGCCCTGCAAGGCAACATGATCCTCTGTGGTGGCAACGGTTCGGAGTAAACTTGGCCTCGCCTCATGTGGCCGCTGCGAACACTTGCCCAAGGGGGTCGACCGTGTCTCGTGCCGCTGTTCGCTCTCTGCTCCTCTGTGTCGCGATCGCTGCCTCCGTCACCATCGTCGCCTGCGAGAAGAAGCTGTCGCCCACCGGTCCGCAGTCGCGACTGTTGCGATCCACGTCGTCGCTCGCGGGCGAAGGCATCGCGCCGTCGCCGCCGAGTCCGGGCGTGGTGGCCGGTGGCTTCTGCACTTCGGGCAAGGGCTACTTCAGGAACAGTCTCGACGCGCTGCAGCAGATCAATCGTTACCTGGCCGCCGGGGCGACCGGCTCCGAGATCTTCCACGTCGGCACCGGGAACGCGTACACGTGGTCGAAGACCGGCCAGAACGTCACCGTCTCCCACGCCAATCAGTCGGTGTCCGTGGATGCGGGCGTCGCCGCGATGCAGCAGGCGCTCGGCAGCAGCGGCAAGCCCGGCGCACTCACGTCCAGCGCAACCAATCCCACCGATCTCGGAACGAGCGGCAACCTGGGCGCGCAGGCGTTGACGCTCAAGATCAACCTGCGTCTGAGCGAAGCGTTCGTGACGCCCGCCACCGGATTCTCGGGGTTGAGCCTCGTCGACATGGAGTCCGTGCAGCTCGGCGGTGTGCCGCTCACCTTCGCGCAAGCCAACGCACTCGATGGCCAGGCGGCACTGCAGATCGCCGACGCCGCCGACGCGGCGATCGGCGGCGGCGCCGTGCCCTACGGTTTGTCGATCTCACAGGTGACGAGCCTGCTCGAGCTGCTGAACGGCGCCTACGAGTCGTGCGGCACGTCGTCGTTCGCGCAGAGCCATCTCTACCAGCCGTATATCGAGAGCAGCGCGTTCTCCGGCCGGCGCCCCTCCACGGTGTCCGATTTCGCGTTCAAGCCGCAGTACAACCGCTTCCAGGGTGTCGTCGTCTCGGTCGGCACAGGTTGCACCGACGCGGACTACGCCAGCTTCCCCGCCGGCGCGATCGCGCTCGTCGAGCGCGGCGGCTGCACGTTCCAGGTCAAGGTGATCAACGCGAATACGCATCACGCCAGCGGCGTGATCATCTTCAACAGCACTCCGGAGACCGGCGGCGACTGTCCCGCGACGCCGACGCCCGGGAGCACGCGCTGTGAAGCGCTCGTCGGCATGGGCGGCACGACACCAGTCGCGATTCCCGCAGCGTTCGTGCAGCGCTCGACCGGGCTATTGCTCAGGAATGCTTCCGGCCCCGTGACGGTGACCGTGCAGCAGTAGCGTGGACCATGGCGGCCAACGGCATCATCGAGATCCTGACGCTGACGCTGAAGCCGGGAACACGCGATGCGTTCCAGCGGGTCTACGAGACCGAGGCGCTGCCGCGGCTACGCAAGTGGAAATTTCGCGTCGTGGCGCACGGGCCATCGCGCCACGACGCCAACAGCTACTTCGTCATCCGCGTGTTCGACAGCCTCGAGCATCGCGACAGCGCCGAGGCCGCGTACTACGGCAGCGACGACTGGAGGCAAGGTCCGCGGGACACGATTCTGTCGATGCTCGAACACGACGCGTACATCGTAGTGCCGGCCGACACGGTGAAGGAGTGGTGGGAGCTGGCGGCCGAATGAGACGCCGCATCACTCGCTGGCAGCGCCGCTCGCCAGCGTATCGGCCGTGACGTTCCAGACCAGCGGATTGACCTTGGGCGAGTTCACGCCGCCGTTGAACGAGCAGGCCCAGTACACGCTGCTGCCGCTCGAGGAGGCGGCGACGGCCATCGTGAACGAGCGCTCGACGCTGCCTTCGATGCCCTGATCCGCGGCGTACGCGACCTTGGCGTGCACCGTCGAGCCACCCTTGCCGCGATAGGTCGCTTCGCCGTCGGGCGGAACGCTGGGGAAGGCTTGCTGCTCGACCACGACGGTGACGACGTGGACCGTCCGGTTCTTGATCGTCAGGCTGGAATTTTCGTCACCGATCGCGATGGCGAATGACGCGGCCAGCGCCACGACGGCAACCAGCGGGCCGGTGCGGAATCTGCGCTGTGATATACGGTCGGCCCGCGTCCCTTCGGGCGAACTCGCGTGGTCGATTGGACCCATGGCGGTCACCCCATCCGAGGCGCGCGCACCGTGGGATCGACGCGCTCGTTCGGCTCAGCTCACATCAAGTGTGAGCCATCGGCATGATCGGGTCAATGGTCGACGCGACCGAACGCGGCGTTCGCATCGACCTGCCGATACTTCACGAACTCCACGGGCGCGAGACAGTTCGGATAGAGGATGCCGGCGAACTTGTTCACCGCATCGGAAGCGCCGTGGATGCGCTTCGCCTCCTCGTCCTTCCACACGAACACGTGGACGAACCGCGTCGGATGCTCGCGCTCCTGCCATACCTCGTACCGCAGCGCCCCGTCCTCGTGGGCGCGGACGTACGCGACGAATTCGTGGATCGCCACCAGGCACTGTTCGACCGTCTCCGGTCGCAGCTCGTAGCGTGCGAGCTCGTGAATCTCGCCGGGTCGGCCCTCAATGCGTGGCATCGCTTCTCCTTCGCTCGGTCGAGCATGAGACACGACGGCCCGGGCGTGGCGCCCGGGCCGTCATGGTCGAGCGTTTACGTCACATCGCCAGCGTTCCGGTGCGCAGCAGATACGCCAGCCGATTGCGCTGGTCGGGCTGCAGCTGCTGGTGCATCCGGCTCAACGCCTCGGCGACGCGCTTTTGCAGGCGGTCCTGACTCTCCGTGCGCAACCGCGCCGCCTCGGCCGCCTTCGCGGCGTCGAAGCTGTCGCCGGCCACCGCATCGGCCAGCAACGCCAGCGCGCGGCGATCGTCCACCGCGGCCTGCGCGCGCTCGGTGCGCAGCTCGTTGATGATCGCGGCCAGTTGCTCGAGCTGCGGCTCGTCGAGGCCGAGCTTCCACGCCAGGAAGCGCAGCGGACGCCGGACG
>Ga0157378_10005783_pt1 | contig 10838 bp, 13 predicted proteins | sample M65metaG_FD_115309 | JGI IMG/M metagenome (GOLD analysis project Ga0157378, IMG submission 115309) | Miscanthus rhizosphere microbial communities from Kellogg Biological Station, Michigan, USA - M6-5 metaG | ecosystem: Host-associated > Plants > Roots > Rhizosphere > Soil | place: USA: Michigan...
CAGTGTTCGCGACCTCCCAGTTCATCTCCTCGTCCCAGACGGCCTGCCACCTGCGCGCGAGCTCTTCCGGCTCGTATCCCGCCATCGCGGCTGCGATCTCACGAGGGCCGCCCGCGGCGGCGCGTCACCCTCCGCGCAGCCTCAGCGGGGATAGGAGTAGGTGACCGAGGAGATGTCCCGGAGGATGTGGGGCCAGATGTAGACCTCGATCGTCGCCGCGATCACCAGCACCGGGATCGCCAAGGCAACGGTGATGAAGGTCGCGGCGAGCAGCTGGTTCCACTCGCCGCGGCGGCTGGCGATCAGCCAGGCGGCAAGCGGGAGGAAAAGCGCGGTCAGCTCCGGGATGGCGTGCGGGAGCACGCTGAGGATCAGCTCGAAGCGGGAGATCTGCAGCTGGTAGGCGATCGAGGAGCCCTGGAAGCCAAGGTAAAGCGCCTGCGTGGAGAGCGAGAAGAGGGTGACCGCGCAGACGAAGAGGATCGCGAACTCGCCTGCCTTGACGTGGATCCAGCGGGATAAGCCGGTCCGCTGCGCGGCGGCGATCGGCATCGAGGCGCCGGCGATGAAGCCGGCGACGCAGGCAGTGCCATGGAGGGCGAGGACGAGCGAGTTGCGCCAGAGGATCGGCAGCAGGTCGTCGGGCCCGCTGGGGTAGGTGAGCCCGGCGATGTGGACCGGGGTGATATCCGGGGTGATCAGCCCAGCGACGAACCAGGTCGCCGTCAGCAGCGCCAGCGCGATCGCCAGGCTGAGCGCCAGCCAGGCCCGCAGCACCTGCCAGGGGCGTTCGCCCCAGGACGCGAGGGTGGCACGGGTATCTCGCATGCCGTGGCTGAAGACATGCTGATTGGCGCTCATCTCCGAGAACATCGGCAGCGAGCGCCGCCGGGTTGAGATCTCAGCGCTTGGCCGGCGCGGCACTGCCGTGCTCGCGCTCGAAATCCTCGGCGAGGGCGGCGAGCTTCTCCAGCGGCACCTCGAGCCCGCCGGCGATCCGCCGCACGTTGCCCCAGGTCGGGTTGATCCGGCCCGACTCGATATGGGAGATCCAGGTCGGATGGATCTCGGCTTTGTGACCGAGCGCCTCTTGGCTCAGCTTCCTTTCCAGGCGGAGAGTGCGGATGGCCCTGCCGAGGCCGATCTGGGGGTCGTCGCGTCGCGGCATCTAGCGGAGAAAATTGGGCTCCCGGCCCAAGGTCCATAGAGGTGAACTCAAATAGCCAGATAGATCCCGCGACATGCGCCTTCGGGTACGTCTGGTTTCGCGCACGCCGACGCCACGCGGGGCCGGAACGACTGGACGATGGAAGGCGGCTAGAGCTGCGTCAGGTACAGCCGGTGCCGCCCAGCTGGTGGGCAGAAGGACGCAGTGGAGCTGAGGGGGCTCGAACCCCTGACCTCATCGCTGCCAGCGATGCGCTCTTCCAGCTGAGCTACAGCCCCATTCACAGGGGTCAGTTTAGCCGGTGCTAGGCGGCGCGTTGCTCCGGGCCCTGCTCCTCGTCGACATCGAGGATCAGGTTGTCCGGGGCGGTGTGGCGGACCTTGAAGTCGAGGTTCGAGAGGTCCTCGAGTTCGCGCACGAGATCGGTCGGCTGGTTGAGGTTCATCGAGAAGGTCGCGCGACCCTCGGAGAAGCGCTCGACCGAGATCTCAGAGGCGCCGATCTGGCCGACGGCGTCCTCGAAGCCGACCAGCTGGGAGAAGTCTTCGAGGGGGCCGATCTCGAGCTTGACGCGGCCGGCGTAGAGTCCCTCGTCCTCGCTTGGCGGCTCCGCCTCAAGGGGAGCCCGCTGGAGGACCGGCTCGGCATCGGTCAGCGCCTTCACCTTCTTGCTCACCTCGACCGCCTCGCGCAGCGCTTTCATCCGGATCCGCGTCGCCTGTCCTCGCGCCTGCGCCTCCAGCTCTTCGAGCCGCGAGGTGATCGCGTCGAGCGAGGCGATGCTGCGGTCGTGGCACTCGTTGGCCTCGTGCAGACGCTGGCCGAGGACCCGGATCTCGCGCTCCCGCTCAAGCACCATCCCCGAGAGGACCTGCGTCTCGCTCTCCAGCTCATCGAGCTTCTCGCGCTGAGAATCAGACGTCAGCTCGAGACCGAGGATGCGGGCGTCGCGGAGAGAGATCGCATCCTCCACTTCCGTGCGCCTGTAGCCGAACAGCGAACGCCTGAACCCACTCATTGCGCGGCACCGTATGGGGGCGCTCGGACGTTATTTCGTCACATAGCCGCGGAGGACGCTTCGGGGGCTCCGAAGTCGAGCTCCAGCCGGGGCGCGTCTCGCCACAGCTCCTCCAGCCCGTAGCGCTCGCGCGCCTCCGGCGTGAAGACGTGGAGGACGCAGTCGAGGTAGTCGAGGATCGTCCACCCCGCTTCGCCGCCGCCGTCGACGCCGCCCGGCAGCAGGCCCGCCTCGCGCTTCACCCGCACCCGCACCTCGTCGACGATCGCCCGCGCCTGCCGTTCGCCGCGGGCGGTGCAGATCGCGAGGAAGTCCGTGTAAGCGACGAGGCCCCGCATGTCGAGGACGACGACGTCTTCGGCTTTTTTCGAGTCGGCGACCGCGGCTAGGTGCCGTGCCAGCTGCTCGGACTGCGCCTGGTTCACCGGTAGATCCCCTTCTCTTCGATGTAGTCGGCGACGGGCTGCGGCACGAGGTAGCGCAGCGGCCGTCCCTGCTTGGCCCGTTCCCGGACCGCCGAGGAAGAAACCCCGAACTGCGGCATCGCCAGCATCGTCGCCCGGCCCCCGCAGCCGAGGCTGCGCATCACCGCGTCGACCTCGGCGTCGGAGACGCCTTCGCGCCGCGCCACCGCAATCCGGGCCAGCTCGACCACTCGCTCCGGCCGCCGCCAGCTCTCGAGCCCGACCGCAGCGTCCGCCCCCATCACGAACACCAGCTTCCTGTCGGCCCGTTCCTCTGCAAGCGCCTCCAAGGTCTCATACGTGTAGGACGGCCCCTCGCGCTCGACCTCCAGGGCTGAGATCGAGAAGCGATCGTCTTCGGTCGCGGCCAGCCGCGTCATCTCCATCCGGGCCTCCCGGCCGGGGTCGTCGGCGATTCGCTTGTGGGGGGCGTAGCCGGTCGGGACGAGGACGACCTCGGCCAGACCGAGCTGCCAGAGCGCCTCCTGGGCGAGCGCCAGGTGGCCGAGGTGCGGCGGGTTGAAGGCCGACCCCAGCACGCCGATCGCGGCGCCGTGGTCGTCACTCACGAATCTGGCCGTCGCCGCGCGCCACGTACTTGAAGGTGGTCAGCTCCCTCATCCCGATCGGGCCGCGGGCGTGCAGCTTCTGGGTCGAGTTGCCGATCTCGGCTCCCATCCCGTACTCAAAGCCGTCGGTGAAGCGGGTCGAGGCGTTGACGTAGACCGCAGCGGCGTCGACGCCGCTGACGAAGGTCGCGGCCGCCTCGGGGTCGGCGGTCACGATCGCCTCCGAGTGGCCGGTGCCGTGGCGGTTGACGTGGTCGATCGCCTCCTCGACCCCGTCGACGACGGCGACCGCCATCTTCAGGCCAAGGTACTCGCTGTCCCAGTCCTCGTCGCTCGCGGACCCGACCTCCACCCTGCCGGCGGCGGCGCGGGCGCGCTCGTCGCCGACCAGCTCGACCCCAGCGGCGCTGAGGTCGGCGAGGACGGCGGTGCCGACACGGTCGGCGACCGCGGCGTCGATCAGCAGCGTCTCGGCAGCGTTGCAGACGCCGGGGCGCTGGACCTTGGCGTTGACCGCGATCCGCCGCGCCATCTCCGGGTCGGCTTCGGCGTGGACGTAGACGTGGCAGTTGCCGGCGGCGGCGTACATCACCGGCACCGTCGCCACCTTCTTGATCGCCGCCTTCAGGCCTTCGCCGCCGCGCGGGATCAGCAGGTCGACCAGGCCCTCCTGGGTCGCCAGCTCGGCCAGCTCCTCGTGGCCGCCGCCCCCGAGCGAGAGCACCGCGTCCTCGGGCAGCCCGGCCTCGGCCAGCGCCTCGCGGACGATCGCGGCCAGGGCGGCGTTGGAGCGCTCGGCGTAGCTGGAGCCACGGAGGACGATCGCGTTGCCGCTCTTGATCGTCAATGCGGCGCAGTCGATCGTCACGTTCGGGCGCGCCTCGTAGACAACGGCAACGACCCCGAGCGGCACCCGCACCTTGCGCAGGTCCAGCCCGCTCTCGAGCGTTTTCCGCTCCAGCTCCTCGCCGACCGGGTCGTCCAGCGCGGCGACCACCCGGACCCCTTCGGCCATCGCGGCGACGCGATCGGACGTCAGCCGCAGGCGGTCGCGGAGGGCCTCGGTGAGGCCGGCGGCGCGCTCGTCGGCGAGATCGCCGGCGTTCGCCTCGAGGATCTCCTCGCTGCGCTCTTCGAGCAGCCGCGCGGTCGCCTCCAGGGCAGCGTTCTTCGCCTCGGTTGATGCGGTCGCGATCCCCCGCGCAGTCCGCTTCGCGGCGGCGCAGCTCTCGGCGACGGTGGTCTGGGTAGCGGCCATCGGTTAAGGGTAGCTGGGGGCCCCTCAGATCAGAGCAAACCGATCCCGATGAACCACCTCGGCAGGTCTGGCTGGAAACTGTTCGCGCACTTCCCCACTTTTTCGTCCCATGATGCGCTGGACCTCGGATGCGGCGTACTCAGTCATGCCGTGACCGATCAGCTGCTTCTCACGGTCGTCAACGACCGCAACAACATCCCTCGCATCAAAGCGCCCGGCGCAATCGACGATTCCGACCGGGAGCAAGCTCGATCCACTATGGCGCAGCTTTTCCGCGGCGCCCTCGTCGACGTAGAGAATTCCGGTTGGGTCGGTGGCGTACTTCAGCCATAACTTGAAAACGGTCGGCTTTTTACCCTTTTGCGGCATCGGCGGGAAGCGAGTTCCGACATCCCTTTCTTCGACGGCCTGGAAAATCGTTCCCGCTTTGGTGCCGTTGCAGATCACGACCCCGACGTTCGACCTGCTCGCCATCTCTGCGGCAGCGATCTTGCTTCCCATTCCACCTCGACCAAACGAGGAAGTGCGGTGCCCGATCTCGACGTTGCGAAGCTGGCGAAAGTCATCGATGGACGGGATCAACTCTGCATCAGGGAAAAAGCGTGGGTCCGCGCTGTAGACGCCGTCCGTGTTCGTGAGCAGCACCAAGAGGCGTGCGCGGAGGAAAACTGCGACCTGCGCCGCCAGGAAATCGTTGTCCCCGAAGCTGATTTCCTCCGTAGCCGTCGTGTCGTTCTCGTTGATAACCGGAACGACGCCCCAATGAATCAGTCGTTCCAGCGTCTGACGTGCATTCCCGTAATGGGCTCGTTTCCGAATGTCCATACGAGTAAGCAGCACCTGCGCCGCACGCGCCCCGTAGAGGTCCAGACGCTGCTCGTATGCCCTGAACAGATCACCTTGCCCCACTGCGGAGGCTGCCTGTAATTCATCCATTGCCTTGGGACGTGACTCCATTTCCATCAGTCGCATCCCGCGGGCGATCGCACCGGAGGTGACCATCACCACCCGCTCTCCCCCCTGCTCCAGCTGCGCCACCTGCTCGCAGACGGAATCGAGCACGTCGGTGCGCAGCGCACCGTCGTCGGCGGCGACAATCGAGGATCCGAGCTTGACGACCAGGGTCATGGCGGGGAAAGTAGCCGAGATGGGGTCCGCAATCGGCTGGGGCGCACTGGCCGCAAGCTCGCTGGTCATCGGCGCCGCGCTCAGCTTCGCCCGCCGCTGGCCGCAGCGGCAGGTCGGCTACGTCCTCTCCTTCGGCGCCGGCGCCCTGATCAGCGCCGTCAGCTTCGAGCTCGCCGCCGAGGGGATCGCGATCAGCGGCGCCGGCTACACCGGAGTGGGCCTCGCCGCCGGCGCCCTCACCTACTACTTCCTCGACGGCCTGATCTCGCGACGGATGTCGACCGGGCGCGGCCGCCAGGGCCGGACCGAAGGCAGCGGCAGCGGCACCGCGCTGGCCCTCGGGGCCTTCCTCGATGGGATCCCCGAGCAGCTGGTGCTGGGAATCGGGATCGCCGGCGGCGCCGGAGTCGGGATCTCGCTGCTGGTCGCGATCTTCGTCTCCAACCTGCCGGAGTCGCTGGGCTCGGCGACCGACATGAGCGACGCCGGCCGCTCGCGCGAGGCGATCCTGCGGCTCTGGGTCCTGGTCGCGGCGATCTGCGCGCTCGCCACCGTCATCGGCTACCTGGCCGCCGACGCCGTCAGCGCCGACGCCCGCGCCGCGATCGACGGCTTCGCCGCGGGCGCCCTGCTGGTGATGCTGATCGACTCGATGATCCCCGACGCCCGCGAGGACGCCGGCCGCGGTGCCGGCCTCATCACCGTCCTCGGCTTCGCCGTCGCCGCCGGCCTCTCCAGCCTCGATTGATCCATCTATGGCCGTCTGACCAAGCAGATCAAGGACGCAGGGAGCGTGGCGTGCTCTGCACGCGAGCGACTGAGCACGCCGATATGCGCCGCGTCAGATGGCTCTAGATGTGGAGCTCGAACTCGTGCTCGCCGATCCGGACGTCGTCGCCGGCTTCGAAGCCGGCGCGGTCCAGGGCGGCTAGGACACCCATCTCCTTCAGCCGCTGCTCTAGGTAGGCGAGCGCCTCCTCGTTTTTGGTGTCGTGGCGTTCGAACAGCATCTCGACGCCCCGGCCGAGGATGCGGAAGGCGCCGTCCTCCTCGCGCTCGACCCAGTAGCCGCCCTCGCCGGCGGGGCGGTAGACGCGGTGCTCGGCCTCGAATTCATCTCCGCCGCTGACAGCCGCCTCCCGGGTGACAGGGGCCACCTCAGGCAGCCTGGCGAGGATCTGCCGCCGCAGGGTGTCGACGCCCTCGCCCGTGGCCGAGGAGATCGCGAGCACCCCCAGGACGCGGTTGCCCAGGCGCTCCCTCCACTCTGCGACCGCGGCATCGACCTCCTCGGGGGGCAAGAGGTCGCGCTTGCTGAGCGCGACCAGCTCCGGCAGCCGCTCCAGCCCAGCCCCGTGAGCGGCCAGCTCCCCCCGCACCGTCTCGTAGTTGGCGACCGGGTCGCCCTCGAGCGGCACCAGGTCGACGAGGTGGACGAGCATCGAGCAGCGCTCGACGTGGGCGAGGAATTCGTGTCCCAGCCCGGCGCCCTCGGCCGCGCCTTCGATCAGGCCGGGGATGTCTGCGATCACCGCCTGGCGATCCTCGCCCTCGATCGTGCCGAGGGCCGGTGAGATCGTCGTGAACGGGTAGTCGGCCACCTTCGGGGTGGCCCGCGTCAGCCGGCTCAGCAGGGATGACTTGCCGGCGTTGGGGAGGCCGACCAGGCCGACGTCGGCCAGCAGCTTCAGCCGCAGCCCAATCCAGTCGGCCTCGCCGACGCTGCCTTTCTCGGCGAATCGCGGAGCCTGCCGGGTCGAGCTGGCGAAGCGCCGGTTGCCATGCCCCCCGCGCCCACCCCGCGCGACCACCGCCCGCTGCCCGGCCGCGACCAGGTCGATCGAGCTGCCGTCGACCGCCGTCGCCTGCGTCCCCGGCGGCACCGGGATCTCCAGATCCTCGCCCCGGGCCCCGTGCCGGTTTGATCCTTCCCCGTGCCGCCCCCGCTGCGCCCGGAAGTGCTTGCTGCCTTTCAGAGCGCCGAGGTCGCGCCGCGAGGGGTCGCAGACCAGCACCACGTCGCCGCCGTGCCCGCCGTCGCCGCCGTCGGGGCCGCCCCGCGGCACGTGCGCCTCGCGCCGGAACGAAATCGACCCGTTGCCGCCGCCGCCGCCCTCGACCCAGATCTTCGCCTTGTCGTACACGACGAGGAGGTTTTCAGGTCTCAGGTCTGGGTGATCAGCGCGACGATCATTCCGCCGAATCCCACGACCAAGGTGAGGATCATCCCGGCAAAGAGCTGGAACGTCATCCTGTGCAGGGCAGCGATCCGCCCGCCCAGCTCCGCGCGAATAGCGCGGAATTCCTCTCGCGTCTCCTTGAACCCCGCGTCGACCTTCTGGTTAAGGTCGTCGAGACGCTCGTCGGTCCAGCCTTCTCCTGCCATCACCGCCATGGTGCCAGGCTAGCGGACCAAATGCAACGTTTTGTACGCGCATCGTAAAAATTGCGCGTCAAAGGTGTGAAGAAAGGGATGCTTGGGCGCTAATCCTGCAGAACCGAGATGGTGCGTCCCCGGCGGGACGGCTTGAAGTCCACCACGCCTTCGCGGGTGGCGAAGATCGTGTGGTCGCGACCGATGCCGACGCCGTCGCCGGGCCAGAAGCGGGTGCCGCGCTGGCGGACGATGATCTCGCCGCCGGAGACGCGCTGGCCGGCGAAGACCTTGACGCCGAGCATGTTCGGGTTCGATTCGCGGCCGTTGCGGCTGGAGCCGAGACCTTTCTTGTGCGCCATGCCTAGCCTTTCCCTTTCAGTTTCGTCACCTCGAGGCGGGTCAGCTCTGAGCGGTGGCCGGCGCGCCGGCGGTAGCCCTTCTTCGCCTTGTATTTGAAGACTTTGATCTTGGGGCCGCGCAGGTGCTCGGTCACTTTGGCTTCGACTTTGACTTTCGCCAGGTCTTTGCCCCCGGCGACGACGCTTTTGTCGCCGCGGAAGAGGACCGGGCGCAGGGCGACTTTGTCGCCCTCCTTGGCGTCCAGCCGGTCGACGAGCAGGGACGTGCCCTCCTCGACTTTGTACTGCTTGCCGCCGCTCTCTATGACTGCGTAATCGCTCATTCGTCCTTGCTGCCCTGTTTGGCGCGCGAACGCCCACGACCGCCTCTGCGGCCACGACTGCGTTTGCGCGAGGAAGTCGAGGATTCTAGCTGGGAGCCGTTATTCCCGTCTCCTCCGGAGCCGTTGGGCGACTCCCGTCCTCCTCCCAGCAGCGAGGCGACCGCCGCCGAGCGCTCGACCTCGTCGATCCGCACCAGCTTGCGCTCGCCGACGAAGGGACCGCCGCCGGTGACGCTGACGATGTAGGAGTCGATCCGGGCGACGGCGTCGTCGGCGTTGTACATGTGCGGCTCGTCGATCTTGACCAGCACCTCCTCGCCGACCTTGAACGGCAGCGCCCGCTCCTCGATCTCGCCGCGGCTGCCGGACTCGACCAGCTCGAAGGTGCCGATCGGCAGGGCGTCGCCGCCCTCGAAGTGGAAGCGCTTGCCAGTCTCCTCCTCGAGCTCGGCCAGGCCGCTCTCGTGGTCGGTCAGCTCGTGCGCCACCTTCGGGTTGACGCGGATCAGGAAGGCCTCGACGTCGCCGTGCTCGGCGGCGATGTCCCGCAGCCTCGAGATCCCTTCCAGCGCCACCGTCTCGGCCGAGAGGACGACTCCCTCGCCGTGACAGGTCGGGCAGGGCGCGGTGAGGATCTCCCGCACCCCGTCGGTGACGTTCTGGCGGGTCATCTCGACCAGGCCCAGCGGCGAGACCTCGACCACGTAGCTCTTCGACTTGTCGGTGTCGAGGGCTTTGCGCATCGTCTTCAGGACCTTGTCGCGGTTGCTGGCGCGGGCCATGTCGATGAAGTCGACGACGATGATGCCGCCGATGTCGCGCAGGCGCAGCTGCCGCACCGCCTCCTCGGCGGCCTCGGTGTTGACCTTGGTGATCGTCTCCTCCAGGCCGCCTTTGCCGCGACCGGTGAAGGAGCCGCTGTTGACGTCGATCACCGTCAGCGCCTCGGCGTAGTCGATGATCAGGTAGCCGCCGGAGGGCAGGTCGACGCGCCGGTTCAGGGTCGACTCGATCGCCTCGTTGACCTTCCATTTTTCGAACAGCGGCTTCGTGCCCTCGTAGAGCTCGACACCGTCGACGAGCTCGGGGGCGGTGCGCTGGAAGAAGCTCGTCACCCGCTCGAACTGCTTCGGCGAGTCGATCACCGCCTTCTCGAACTCGTTGAGGAAGACGTCGCGGAGGACGCGGACCGAGAGGTCGGCCTCCTGGAAGACCAGCGAGGGCGCCTTCGTCTGCTCGGAGCGGCGCTGCAGCACCTCGTTCAGCTTCTGCAGGTAGCCGATCTCCCGCACGAAGTCGGCTTTTTTCGCCCCGTGGGCGGCGGTGCGGACGATCAGCCCACCCGGCCCCTTGTAGGTGCGGTCGACCATCTTGCGCAGGCGGTCGCGCTCTTTGTCGGGGAGCCGGCGGCTGACGCCGACGCCGCTGCCCTGGGGGGCGTAGACGAGGTAGCGGCCGGCTATCGAGAGGTTCATCGAGAGCCGGGCGCCCTTCGTCTTCAGCGGGTCCTTGACCACCGCGACGAGGATCTCCTGCCCCGGCTTGATCAGCTCGTTGATGCGGCGGCCGCTGCCGCGGCCGCGCTTCGGCGCCTGTTCGCCGTTGGGGAGGACGATCTCGTCGACGTGGAGGAAGCCGTTGCGCTCGAGGCCGATGTCGACGAAGGCGGCCTCCATCCCGGGCAGGACGTTGTCGACCTTGCCCTTGTAGATGTTGCCGACGATCGATCGCCGGCCACGGCGCTCGATGTAGAGCTCGGCGACGCTTGCTTTGCCGCCCTTCTGCTTTGCCTCGAGGACGGCGACACGGGTCTCGCCGCGCTCGGCGGAGACCAAAATCGTTTTTTTCATTTGTTGTTCAGCTCAGTTCGTTAGGTACGCGATGCCGGATCTCTTTCCAGAGATCACCAGGCGAACCTTCCCCTCTGACTGAGATGCGCTTGGACGTTGATGCTCTGAAGAACTCCGATTGCCAGGAAAGTAGCGAGCACGGAGGACCCTCCGTAGCTCATCAACGGCAGGGGGATCCCGGTGATCGGCATGATCCCGAGGTTCATCCCCACGTTGACGAAGGTCTGGAACAGCAGCGCGACGGCGATGCCGCCGGCCACCAGGGTCCCGTAGGCGTTCTTCGAGAGTGTCGTGATCCGCAGCGCCCGCCAGAAGAGCAGGGCG
>Ga0157378_10005785_pt1 | contig 10835 bp, 8 predicted proteins | sample M65metaG_FD_115309 | JGI IMG/M metagenome (GOLD analysis project Ga0157378, IMG submission 115309) | Miscanthus rhizosphere microbial communities from Kellogg Biological Station, Michigan, USA - M6-5 metaG | ecosystem: Host-associated > Plants > Roots > Rhizosphere > Soil | place: USA: Michigan...
CTTCTTCATGAAGTGCAAACATAAAGAGTTTAGGGACGTGGGATTAGTTAATTGCTTTATAACATTCGGGAAAATAAGAAGAAGATACAAGATCTAAGATCCAAGAACCAAGATCCAAGATCCAAATAAGGAAGAGCAATAGGAGGAAATAGAAACAAAAGAACCAACGAAAGTGAAAAAAATAAAATCAAAAAGCAACGATGCACATCACGTTGGAATATGTTTTGTTGTTTTTCTTTCTTGGTTTCCCTTTCTTCTTTTTCTTCTTCTTTGTTTTATTCTTTGGATCTTCGATCTTGGTTCTTGGTTCTTCCTCACGCGTTACTCCTGCGGCTCCTCTTCTTCAACAATCTCATGCAATGCCACCGCCAGGTTATTTGTCTTAACAAAATTGCACCAATGGCAGTCAGCCTTTCCGCAGCCGGTATAGAAGTCATGCTCTTGGATTTTATCCCAAACAGTTTTGATCTGTTGTGATACCGTGGTTATGTCCTGTGGACTGATCACCAGTTTTTCTTTATGATACTTCTTCTTTTTGTCCGGCTCTGCAAAATCAAATTCGGTACTAACGGCTTCCCACCCACGCTCTGCGTGATCAACGAGCATTTTATAGAAGACTGCCTGTCGCCAATAATCACCACCATTTGGCTGCTTCTCATTGGGCGGCTGCAATTTTTGTCTTGCTTTATCCGGATCTCCGGTTTTATAGTCGACCACATTCACCTTCTTGCCATCAAACTCCAGCTTGTCCAGTTTCCCTTTAAGCGGCACGCCATTCACAACGATGTTTCGAATGTTTCTCTCAATAGCCACAACTTTATTCCATTTATTAATGTATTCGTCGTAATAATTAAACAATACATCATGACCGTATTCCATCCTGCGATTAAATTGTTCCAGCGTGAAACTCTCACGGTGCCGGTTCATATACCACTCGAACGACTCAATGAAGGCTTCTTTGGTTGGAAACTTTCTTTGATGATGATCAGGAGAGGACTCAGTCATCTTTCTGAATAATTGCTCCAATGCAAAATGCACGGCGGAACCGAATTCAGTGTTTTCATTTTTCGGTCTTGGAATCTTAACCAGGTTTGCGAAATAAAATTCCAACGGACATTTTAGATAGTTATTGAGCGCAGTCACATTCATCACAAATTTTTCCAGCAGCCTGCTCACAAAATCTGTTTCCATTTTTGCAATTTCCGGCGCAACCTCTGAAAATTGGAGTACCTGGAACTGTGCGACTGTAGATTCAGGGAGATACACTTTTTCAATATTCAATTCTCCCTTAATCTCTGCAATGAACATGGAAGGCTCTAATTCCTTGCCATCTTCTTTAAACGTGCAAAAAGAAATCGTTAGGTGACGAGCGGCTCTCGTGAGCACCACATAAAACAGTCTTCGCAGCTCTTCATCTTCAACCTCCCGCGGGAGCGATTTAAAAATGGTATTTGGCAAAGTATAGCCGCCACCAGGTTTTCGTTTCTTTTCCCAAAAACAAGAATTACATCCTGTAAAGAAGACCCATTCAAATTCTAATCCTTTTGATCCGTGCGCGGTGAGCAAATTCACTCCTTTATCGGTACCGCTAATTTGAACGAGGGGAAGTTTCAAATCTTCTTTCTCCATTAATTCAATAGTATTCACCAATTGCTTTAATGTCATCAAAGGATTGCGTCTTGTTTCTTGTTTCACGAAATCGAAAAGTCCGGTCAGTACCTGCAACAACCAAATCTTATCGGGACTGGTCATGATGCTTCCTATAACGCCGCCTTCGCGCATCACGCATTCGAAAAGCGATTGCAATGTCATATTAGGGACGCTCGCAATCAATTTTTCAACCACTGCACTCGCTTTCTTCAGCCCCTCGTGCAATCCCTGGCTAAATAAGTCTCTTGGTGGTTGATTAGCTCTGTCATATAACAATTGTCGAAGCGAAGATTTATTACCAGAAAATTGCTTTTCGGCTGCTTCTACACTCAGCTTCGCAATTTCAATAGGAGGAATGTTGAACCAATCAAAATGTAATAATTCAAAAAGTAGTTCGTCGCCACTATATGGAATGTCGTGTTCGCAAGCCAGGTATTTAAATACCGTAATTATTTTTTGCGCCAATGGAATTTGAAGGATATCCAGACTTCGCTTGCTATAGAAAGGAATTTGTTGCAAACGGAAATATTGCATAAGCTCCTCCCCGTATTTATTTTCCTTATAAATAACGGCAATATTTCCGGCGGGAACGTTTCTATCCAGTAACTCCTTTATCTGTAGCGTGATGTCGATCATTTCCTGCCGCTGGCTCTCATATTCTTTGATAATGGGGGGAATTAGGACTTGATGAAACCTGGGGTTTGAAGAAATTAATTCTTTGCTCAGTCCTTCCATTTTCTTTACCAGGCGCTCGCTGTTTCTTTCAATCAATACTCTTGAAATATCGAGGATCGGCTGGGTAGAGCGATAATTGTTTGTCAACACAACTTTAATAAGGTCGGTATAGCTCTTCGCAAAGCCTTCCATATTTTCAACATTGGCTCCCTGGAATCGATAGATGCTTTGGTCATCGTCGCCAACAACAAAAACGTTTGGTCGTTCCCAATAATTAATCAATAATTCTACAAGCCTGTTTTGCGTACCACTCGTATCCTGGTATTCATCAACCAACACATACAGGAATTGCTCCTGGTAACGCGCGAGTAAGTTTTTATTTTCTTCGAATGCCGCGATCACCCAATTGATCATATCATCAAAATCATATCGATTATTCTTTCGCATCAGTTGCTGGAAAGAATCAAATTCATTCACCGCGGCCTTCAATTTTTGCATTTTCTCTATTTCCTCTTCCGCTTTTTCTTTCTTCAGATCACCGCTCTTGAATTGCTTATACACGCGTTTATATACAAACTCTTCCCTGTTGGGAATGTCATTGATGTATTCATCAATTTTGGAGGTAAGAAAAGCAGGTGCCCATCCTTCGCGCTTCATAGTGCTGAACAACTGTTGGAGGTTGTTGATCTCGTAATAAGCGTCGCTCCTATATCGCTTAAGCGGATGATTTTTTGGAAAAGCATTGATCAATTGCCTGAGCAAATCGATTCTTTCCAAATCTGAGACAGGATCGAGCGAATTTCTTTCAAACAACGAGAGATTTTCCTGGATGACCTCATTGCAAAAGGCGTGAAAAGTATAGATGTTGACCTTATAAGCGTCGGGTCCAATGAATTCCTGCAGCCTTCTTCTCATCGCAACCACGCCTGCATCTGTGTAAGTAAGACAGAGAATGTTTGATGGGTCGGCATCAGTATCCAGCAAAATTTTACCAATTCTGGCAGCAAGGATCTGCGTCTTTCCGGTTCCAGGTCCAGCAATTACCATCACAGGTCCTTCAATGGAGTCGACCGCCCACTGCTGTTCCCTGTTCAACTTTGCATATTCGTCCTTGAATTTTCTTGAGAGACGGTCCCTATATGAACTCATGCCGCAAATTTAGCACTAAATCAGGACTGGATCACCTCGCCCTAAGTGTGGAAGGAATCAAATGAAGCGTCAGGCGCACAAAGAGTTAGGTTAACAAATGCGCCTTTGCTGTCCAATCTAACGACGCCTTTTAACCATAAATAGATTTCCGGTAGCCTGGTAGGTCTTAAATAGAAACATTTAGAGTGGGGGAAAACAAAATATCGAAGCGCGAAATACGTTTAGATTTTGGAATTATTTCTTTAATTGGGAATTGTTCCGTTGACGCCTTAAAAACCCCGGCATTGGGGTGAATCCAACAATATGAAAGACCAGAAAACCCTTAAAGTATTTATTCTGGAAGATGATACCTTTTACGGCTCCATGCTGCAGCATCATCTTTCACTCAATCCTGACTACGAAGTAAAGCGTTTCGAAAATTGCAAATCATTTTTTGCTTGTCTGCATGAAGATCCGCACGTAGTTACGCTCGATTATTCACTCCCGGATATGGATGGTAATGAAGTTTTGAAAAAAATCAAAACCCATAATCCTCAAACACAAGTGATCATTATCTCAGGCCAGGAAGACGTAGCAACCGCTATCGATCTTTTGAAGAATGGTGCGTTTGACTACCTCGTAAAAGATGATGAAACAAAGGACAGACTTTGGAATTCATTATTGCACTTGCAGGAAATCAATTCCCTCAAGCAGGAAGTTGAGCAACTGAAAGAGGAAGTTGGAAAAAAATATGACCTCTCCAAATCAATCATTGGAAAAAGTGATGCTATCAAGCAAGTGTGTGGAATGATTGAGAAAGCAGCCAGTACTAATATCACAGTTTCTATTACTGGTGAAACAGGTTCTGGTAAGGAAGTGGTAGCAAAAGCTATTCACTATAATTCCGATAGAGGGAAGCATCCATTTGTTGCCTTGAACGTTGCAGCGATTCCAAAAGACCTGATGGAAAGTGAATTGTTTGGTCATGAGAAGGGAGCCTTTACCAGCGCCAACACACGCCGCATTGGAAAATTTGAAGAAGCCGATAAAGGAACTTTATTTCTTGATGAGATCGCGGAATTGGACATTAACCTCCAAACAAAATTGCTCCGCGCATTGCAGGAACGCGAAATTGTTCGCGTAGGTGGAAACCAGGTGATCCAGGTAAACGTTCGCATCATTGTAGCAACGAATAAGAATCTATTGCAAGAGGTACAGGAGAAGAGATTCAGGGAAGACTTATACTATCGCTTATTAGGGCTTCCTATAGAGATCGCTCCATTGCGTGAGCGCGGAAATGATGTTTTGATATTGGCGAAATACTTTATCGATGGGTTCTGCAGGGACAATAAGATCACTAAGAAAACCTTGTCAGAAGAAGCACAACAAAAATTATTGCAATACAATTTCCCGGGTAATGTTCGCGAACTTAAGTCGATCATTGATCTCGCTATCGTGATGTCTGATGGAGAAATGATCGAAGCGCAACATATTATGCTCAGCGGAAGCGTGAACTCATCGCAATTCATGATGAAAGAAATTTCACTCAGGGAATATGAACGACAAATCATCCAGCATTATCTCGATAAATACAATCGTGATGTATTGCTGGTAGCCAGGAAACTGGATATCGGAAAGTCCACTATTTATCGCATGATCCAGAACGGCGAATTAAAAACCGCGTGAAACCCAATGAATCAACAGCCATGATCTCACCAAATGCATATTCACCGTACCGATTACCAGGCTGTAAAAAAGTGCTGGTGGTGGAGGATATGGAGATGAACCAACTTCTCATGAAGAAGATCATGGAATCTTGGGGCATCGAGGTATCGATTGTCCCTAATGGTGCATTAGCATTGGAAAGAGTACAACAGGAGCATTATGATCTGATCCTAATGGATATTCAAATGCCGGAAATGGATGGAGTAGAAGCTACACGACGGATCCGAAAATTGAGTGATGAGTGCAAAGCAGCTACACCCATTGTTGCAGTAACGGCAAATCTATTGAAAGGTGATAGTGAGCGATACCTGGCCGCGGGAATGAACGACTACATCGCCAAACCTATCGAAGAGAAGAAATTATTTTCTATTCTTTATAAGAATTTCTGTCCGGGTAAAACAAATGGTGGCATTGATGAAACCAATGAATATGTTCCTGATCCGGACAATGCTTTATATGATCTTACACTAGTTAAAGCCATTTCTGGTGGTGATGAAGGTTTCGTGAAAAGCATGATCATGTTGTTTCTTGAAACGGTACCCGGAATTTTGGATCAAATGCAAGTTGCCTGTCAGGCCAAGGACTGGGAGCTCACCAGTAAGCTTGCTCATAAATTAAAGTCTACTATCGACTCCATGAATATTTACCAGTTGCAGGATTTGATTCGCAAGATCGAAGCATATGGTAAATCAGGCGAACACCTCGACCAACTTCCCGCTGCGGTTCGTCATCTCCGTAAGGGAATGAATGAATGCATTAAGCAGGTGAAGAGTGATTTTGATATCGAGTAATTAGGCTTGTGAGGCTTGCGTCTTAGTACTCCGGAGTATTAGGTTTCGAATAGAAGATCAAGCTTCGAGAGTCGAGCTCCGTCTTTCGTCTTCGAAGCGAAATCTTATCCGGGAACACGCGTAATGTACTTCTCCAATTGCTTTATCTGACTTACAATTTCCGGTGTTGTTGGCCTAAGTGCCTTTGCTTTTCGGAAGAAATCTTTTGCGGCGCGAAACTCTCGTTTGTTCATCATCAGGCTACACATTTGAAGATATGCAGCGGCTTGGTTTTCCTTATCCGGTAATCCCTTGCGCAATGCTTGCCTGATGTAGCTTTCAGCTTGCTTGAGATCGTTCTTCTGAACTGCCAGCATTCCCATTTGCAGGAGGCTTGCTCCTTCGGCTTCCTTCATGGGCATGCCTAAGTCGAGACCTTTTTTCATGTGCTTTTCCGCGGCGGTAAAATCCTGCTTCATCATAGCCAGGTTCCCTTTAAGCGTATAGTAAACAGAGCGGATGGGCTTGTATAAAAGGTTTGGAAACCAAATTGAATTCAGCACCTTTTCGGCCCCATCCATATCACCACTTTCCATATACTCCTGAATCAATCTTAATGGCCCAAAAAAGAAATGGCTAAATATCAAAACTGCGGCGATGAGGTAAAGAAAGAATGATGGCCAGAAGCCGGCGAAGATATTCGTTGCGACAGCGGCCAGCAGAACAATGATAGCAAGGGGAAACCTGTATTTAATTACCAGGTTGTAAAATTTCATACAAATTGTTTGATTGGGCCCAAAGATAAGGCACAAGGTACAAGGCACAAGGTACAAGCAAGATTAAAGGTACAAGGCACAAGGTACAAGGTACAAGGCACACGCAAGATTAAAGGCACAAGACTCAAAAGCCAAGCAAGCCTCAAAGTAGGAAGTCATAAAATGAAAAAATCTTTACGCCCCACTCTTAATGGAACGTAAAGATCTTTTTTGCTGCAATCGTTAATCAACAACTACACATTACCACCCTTGCCACTGTTGCTTCCACCTTGTCCACTGCTGCTTCCACTTTGGCCTTGTGAACCTGATTGACCACTTCTTTGAGTACTTCCGGAACCACCTTCACTTTCCAGGTCGCGATCTTCGTCTTGCATTCCACCTTGGCGTTGTGAACCACCAGAAGTAGATGTGTTTTGATCTTTTCCTGATTGTGAGCTAGATCCACCTTGTCCACTTTGGCTTCCATAACCACTTTGGCTGCCTTGACTGCCTTGGCCGGATTGTTGGCTGCGACCTTGATCCATTCCACCTTGTCCACTCTGAGTTCCTGTGTTCTGCTTATTCTGATCCTGTCCGCTACCGCCTTGTTGTTGGTTTCTTGAATTGTCTGCCATAGTTTAATTTTTAAAGTGAATGAAAATTTTTATTGTACATGCTACTATTCAGAATCTCTTTCATAATTGTCGGGAGCGCCCTTTGACGTTCTATCTCCACTACCAACTTCTCTCAAATCATTTTCGTCCTGATCCATCTCGCGCGTTGACGTGTTTTGAGTTTTGTCGCGCTTGTTCCAAGTGTTTTCTCGTGCTGTGTCAAATTTGCTGTCCTGTTCGCTTTGCTTTCTGGACTTGTTTTTCATATTGGTTAGGTTTAAGATGAAAAACCTTTAATAGCAGAGTTGTAAATAAAAAAATTATGCCTTATCGCTTGCAATCATTTTTTTGATAACCAGCTTGATCATTGAGGAATCAATTCAACACAAATATTGCCGTTAGCAGTGCTCGCTTCTGTGTAAATAAATACTCATTCCTTTTACTTGCAGGAAAGGGAATCAGGGATTATAATGGCTTGAAATTTTATGTCATAGATTCAACTATTTAAATTGATCCAATTATGTCAGTGAATATAACATCAGGCGAAAGCAATCAGGTAAATGTACCTGAGCAGGGAAGTAATATTATTAATGTAGGTTGGAGTGAACGAGTGGCTTCTGCCGGACTCGGCGGATATTTGCTCGGCGCAGGAATCAAAAATCTTGGACGCAAACCCATCAGAGGTTTGATACAAACACTACTTGGAACATATCTATTGTACCGCGGATCATCCGGGAACTGCATGTTGTATTCTGCAGCAGGAATTGAAAATGATGCGCATCATGCCGACTCGGTGAACATTCGCACAAACATGAGAGTGAATAAGCCACGCCAGGAAGTATATCAATTTTGGAGAAAGCTTGAAAATTTGCCGCGATTCATGAAGCATTTGCTGACTGTGAAGGAAATTGACGGCCGTCGTTCACATTGGGAAGCGGTGATGCCCGGTTCAATTGCAACCTTGAGATGGGATGCAGAAATCGTAAAGGAAACGCCAGATCAGTTGATCGGATGGCAGTCTGTTCCAAATTCAATGATTGAAAATGCAGGTAAGGTTGAATTCCGTGATGCTGACGGTGGGACAGAACTTGAGATTACTATCAGTTACCGCCCGCCTGCTGGTGACCTCGGTGCCGGTATTGCCAAATTGTTCAACCCGCTTTTCCGCAAACTCGTTACGGAAGACGTGAAAAACTTCAAAACCTATATGGAGAATTACGACATGAATACTTTTGTTGGAACTCCTGTGGGATCATCAACAATGGGTTAACCGTTTGAGGTTTGATGTTTGATGTTTGATGTTTGAGGTTGAGAGAATTTCCGAAATTAATTATAAAGGGGCGTAAGACTACGCCCCTTTTGCTTTTACCAAAACTAATTGCACTGAGAAAAAAAGCTGTAATATAAATTGGTTTGACGTTGATCTTTTTCAAAACTTGCGGGCAACCATCATGTTGTTCAATAAGGTTGTTACCATTTGACCGCAATCTTCCCCATCGACTTCCTGCTTTGCAAATATGAATGCGCCTCAAATAATTTGTCGATGGGAAATGTCTCCCCCATTGGTGTAGAGATTTTGTTTTCCTGGAGAAGTTTTAATATTTGATTGAGAATGGTTTTCAAGGATTGCGGACGGGCTCTCATCAATTTCAACATGTTTACTCCAAGAATGCTCTTGCTTTGTGAAAGCATTTGGATAGGAGAATAAAAGCCGAACGACAAACCGAATCTTACCATATTGAAAATCCCTTTCCCTGAAGTGAGCTGTGATCCTCCATAACAAATAATCCGACCTCCTGCTCTGAGCGATTGGAATCCAACCTTGACACCTTTGCCGCCGACACTATCGAAGATTACATCTACTTGACCATCTAGCTTTCTCAATTCATCGATAACATTTTCTTTGCTGCTGTTGATTATGTGTTGAACACCTAACTGACGAATAGTTTCTGCTTTGGTATCGTTGCTAACAGTTCCATGCATGACGCAATTCTTGAGTTTACAGAATTGAACGAGCGCTAGTCCAACGCCACCTGCCGACGCATGGATGAATACATGCTCGCCCTCCTGAACATTACCCAATTGAAATGCCGCATAGTAAGCCGTTGCATATTGTGTAGCTAGAGCAGCGGCGGATGCAAGCGGCATGTCATTTGGAATTGCTGCCACTGCTCCTTCATGTGCAATTGCATATTCCGCATATCCTCCAAATTCTGTGACTGCCACAACACGCTTTCCAATTATGTTGGAATCTCCTCCCTGGCCTACAGCTTCAACAATGCCCACAACGTCATATCCCAACACCGCGGGCAGGGGAGGTGCATCACGATATTGGCCGAGTCGCGCCATTACATCAGCGTAGTTTAATCCGAAGCCTTCTACTTTAATAAGTACCTCACCTGCTTTTGGAGTGGGCTTATTCACTTCTGCGATCTGGAAGCAAGATGGATCATTACCGTGTTTAACCAGTTGGGCTACTTTCATAATCATTAAAGGTCACACTTATCAATGTCATATCGCGTCTGCGTGTTGAGGCGTTTTTGCTTACATTTGCGGTCCTTTTTGGCCTCGTAGTTCAATGCCCGCCCGACCGAACGAAGCCGAAGTTTTTTGAGTTCGCGGCCCCGTAGTTCAATGGATAGAATAAGAGTTTCCTAAACTCCAGATACAGGTTCGATTCCTGTCGGGGCTACATATAAATATTGACAGTGTGGTACGCTTATGTGTTGAAGAGTCTTAAGTACGAGTATTTATATAAAGGCCATTGTGAAGATTTAGAGATAAGACTAAAACAACACAATTCAGGAATGACAAAGTCTATAAGACCATATCTGCCTTTTTCAATTGCTTATACCGAAACGTTCGAAACAGAGCCCGAAGCTATTGCTCGCGAAAAGTATTTCAAATCTGCAGCTGGAAGAAGATTTTTGAAACGTCTATTGGCCCGGTAGTTCAATGCCCGCCCGACCGAACGACCCGAATATTTGGGACTTACCTTTTTAAGTTCGGTCGTTCGGGCGGGGATAGAATAGGAGTTTCCTAAACTTTAGATACAGGTTCGATTCCTGTCGAGGCTACAACTTTCGCTTGGAATTACATCTAGTCGGATCAGGACAAATTAAGAGTTTCCTAAACTTTAGATATCCCGCACATGCGGCGTCGAGGCTACTACAGAATTTCTACACGACAAAATCCGTCAGGCAGACATTCTGAAAAATTCAATGATTCTGAGATTGTGTGAGACATTCCATTACGTGAATGAACTTATCGAAATGGCAGGATATTGGATCAGATTCCGTACCTTAACATACCCCATCCGCACTTCCTCTCTTTCATCACTCCTAGACTCGTCGGCATGAAATCAAGTTTATTTAATGCAGGATTCTTTTGCACGGTATTCATTCTATTTACAGCTTGTAAAAAACAAGTAACTGAAAAGTCATCGTCGGAAATTGTTTCTGCGATGCCCTCACAACCATCAAACTGTAATTATACAGGCATAGGCTTTTCATATAATA
>Ga0157378_10005794_pt1 | contig 10829 bp, 4 predicted proteins | sample M65metaG_FD_115309 | JGI IMG/M metagenome (GOLD analysis project Ga0157378, IMG submission 115309) | Miscanthus rhizosphere microbial communities from Kellogg Biological Station, Michigan, USA - M6-5 metaG | ecosystem: Host-associated > Plants > Roots > Rhizosphere > Soil | place: USA: Michigan...
AAATACGAGAGCGCCGAGTAGCGGCCGCCAATGTCAGCCGGGTTCAGGAAGATGCGGCGGAACTTATCATCCGTGGCCATCTTTTCCATCAATGTGCCGGGGTCTGTTACTGCCACAAAGCATTCGCCGGGATTCTCTTTGCGCTTACCGACCTGGTCATACCAGTACTTGTAAAAGACCAGCGGTTCGGTAGTCGTGCCCGATTTCGACGAGATGATAAAGAGACACTTGGTGATGTCGATTTGATCGGCAATGTCGCAAAAGGCATCGGGGTCGGTTGAGTCGAGTACCAACAGTTCGGGGTAGCCTTCCTGATGTCCGAACGTTTGCCGGAAAACTTCGGGACAGAGCGACGAGCCGCCCATGCCGCAAAGCATCACATGCTTGAACTGTCGCAAACCGCGAGTGCGATCCGAGAAACGGATCAAATCGTCTTCGACGCCAATCATCATGTCCGGAACGGTGAGCCAGCCGAGGGCGTTTTTGATGATCGCCTGGTGCGCGGCATCGCTTTTCCAGAGACTCGCGTCTTTGCGCCAGATCTTGCGCATCACGTCTCCCTTGTCTGCTTCCTTAATCGCTGCCGTCACTGCCTCGCCATATTTCCCGAGGGACGCGGTCAGACGTTGATGGATTCCGGAAACCAGCGCATCACGCTTGGCTTCTATGGATTCGACCAACGTGTCAAAGGAACCTACAAAGGAACTAAGGCCGTCAGCCTGCAGTTTCGCCGTAACTTCCTTGAGGTCAATCCCGACCTCTGCCAACCGGGAAATCACCGCGCGGCATTCATCAAGGCCTGCTTCCAGAGTCAGGGCCACCTTGCCGTGATCGCGAAACGCCGTGTAGGTGGCCGGCGGCACGGTGTTGACGGTGTCCGGACCGATCATATTGTCCAGATACAGGACGTCGGAATAGTTCGGGTTCTTGGTCCCGGTTGAGGCCCAAAGCTGCCGCTGCACCTGCGCCCCCTTTGCTTTCAGGGCGGCGAACCGCTCGCCGTAGAAAATCTCTTTGAAGCGCGCATAGGCCAGCTTGGCATTGGCCAGCGCTGCTTTGCCACAGAGATTTTCCAGCGTTGTCTTCTCTTCACCCTCACTATGTCGGGCACGGAAATCGAGTTCGGTGTCAATCATCGTGTCGACGCGCGAAACAAAGAAACTCGCGACCGAGGCAATATGATCCACCGGCTTGCCTTCAGCATCGCGTCGCTCCAGACCGCGGATAAAAGCTTCGGCCACCTGCTCGTAGTTTTCCGTCGAGAAGATCATTGTCACGTTGACGTTGATTCCGCGATAGATTGCTTCTTCAATCGCCGGCAACCCTTCCTGAGCCGCGGGGATCTTGATCATCACGTTCTTGCGGTTCAAGGTTTGAAACAGGCGATCGGCCTCTTCGATGGTGCCTGCGGTGTCGTAGGCGAGCCGCGGGTTTACCTCGAGACTGATGTAGCCATCCACGCCATCGGTCTTATCGTAGACGGGCTTCAGGATATCCGCGGCGCGGCCGATGTCGTCGATCACCAGCGCTTCATAGATTTCCTTGACGCTGTTCCCGGCGGTGATCAGCTGACGCATTTGTTCGTCGTAGTCCGTCGAGCCGGTGATTGCTTTTTCAAAGATAGTGGGATTTGAGGTGACCCCACGCAGGTCGTCCTCATCGATCTTTTTTTGCAGGTCACCGCCGACGAGCATGGCGCGGCGAATATTGTCGTACCAGATTGACTGTCCCAACTTCATCACTTCAACCAGTGGGTTACTCATAGCTTTGCTCCTTAAGATTCGTGCTCTTGCTTTGCCGCGTCAGCGGCCACTGAGTTTAGCCGTGTCCTTCAGGGCAAGGTAGACGGCAAGAGACCGTCTCGTTGCGTCAGTGACGGTTGATTTCCGCGAACAATCGAATCAATCGTCGCCGACGCTACGCTGGCTTCCTTCGTTGACGCACCGTGTCCTAAAGGACGCGGGCTGAATTCAAATGCTGCTCCGCGGCCGAGCAATGGACATATCTGCCGCGTAACGCTGCCGGTCACTTAACTCTGGCGATCTCCTGCTTTGCCGTCTCAACCACGGCCTCGACTGTGAAGCCGAACTTCTTGGTTAACTCTTTCAGCGGCGCGCTGGCCCCAAATGTTTTCATAGCCACGATCGCTTCGGTGCTGCTGGCATAGCGTTGCCAGCCGAAGCGAGCGGCTTGCTCAACAGCGACGCGCGCTTTTACCGACGGCGGCAGTACGCTGTCGCGATACTCCTGGGACTGGTGTTCGAACAGCTCCCATGAGGGCAAGCTGACGACACGCGCCTTGACACCGTCCGCCACCAGGGTCTCGTACGCGGCGACGCATAAAGAAACTTCTGACCCGGTGCCCATTAGAATCACGTCCGGCCGTCCCTCGGGACCAGTCGAGTCCGCCAGCACATAACCGCCGAACTTGGTGTTCTCGGCGCCGGCATATTTCGTCCGGTCGAGAGTCGGTAACGCCTGCCGGCTCAGGATCAGGCAAACCGGTTCGTGTTTGAGACCCATGATCACCCGCCAGGCCTCGGCGATTTCATTGGCATCACCCGGGCGAAAGACGATCAGGCCGGGAATCGCGCGCAAACTGGCGATCTGTTCGATCGGTTGATGGGTCGGTCCATCTTCACCAACTCCGATGGAGTCATGAGTGAAGATGTGAATGGTCGGGATCTCCATGATCGCGCCCAGGCGAATTGCGCCACGCGCATAATCAGAAAAGATCAGAAAGCCCGAGCCGTAAGGACGAACTTTGGAAAGCGAAAGTCCATTGAGGATCGATGACATCACGTGCTCGCGAATACCGAAGTGAAAGTTCCGGCCGCCCGGGCTGTCAGCTGTGAAGTCACCGGCCCCTTCGAAGGTCAGCCGCGTTTTCGTCGAAGGCGCCAGATCGGCGGCGCCGCCGATCAACCACGGCACATTCTTGGCAATCGCATTTTGCACCTTGGCCGATGCATCACGTCCGGCCAGTCCTTTAGCATCGGTGTCAAACTTTGGAATGTCCTTGTCCCAACCGTCGGGCAGTTCGCGTTTCTGCATTCGCACCAGGTCGTCCGCCAGCGCCGGATGGGCTTTCTGGTATTCATCCAACTTTGCGAACCACGCGTCTCGCAAGCCCTTACCGCGCGCGCCGATGCCGCGCTTGAAGTTCTCGCGCACCTCATCGGGCACCAGGAACTTCGCATCTTCGGGCCAGCCGTAGTTGCGCTTGGTTAACTTAATTTCTTCTTCGCCGAGCGGTTCACCGTGGGCGGCATGGGTGTCCTGCTTGTTCGGCGCGCCCCAGGCGATATGACTGTCGACAATGATTAGAGTGGGCCGCTCGTCTTCTTTCTGGGCCACTGCAAAGGCGCGCTTGAGCATGTCCAGATCATTGGCATCGCCGACGCGGGTAACGTTCCAGCCGTAGCCGATGAAGCGCGTGGCCACGTCTTCCGAGAAGGCCCAGGAGGTGTTGCCCTCGATCGTGATTTTGTTGTTGTCGTAAATCCAGCAGAGGTTCGAGAGCCTGAGATGTCCGGCCAGTGAAGCGGCTTCGTGAGAGATACCTTCCATCATGCAGCCGTCGCCGCAAAGGGCATAGGTGCGGAAATCAAACATCTCAAAGTCCGGGCGATTAAAATAAGCAGCCTGCCAGCGCGCAGCAATCGCCATCCCGACGCTGGTGGCGATCCCCTGTCCCAGCGGGCCGGTGGTGGTTTCGATTCCCGAGGTCCAGCGATATTCAGGATGCCCGGGACAGCGGCTGTCCAGTTGCCGGAAACTTTTTATATCGTCCAGCGTGACGCTGGGCGCGCCGGTCTTCTCGTATTGAGCATTGACCGCTTTGACCCCGGTCAGGTGCAACAGGCTATAAATCAGCGTTGATGCGTGTCCCATCGAGAGCACAAACCGATCACGATTTGGCCAGATTGGATCTTCAGGATCGAAACGCAGGAAATCGTTCCAGAGCGTATAGGCTACCGGGGCCATCGCCATGGGCGTGCCGGGGTGGCCGGAGTTTGCCGCCTGCACCGCGTCCATCGCGAGCGTGCGGATCGTGTTGACACTTAACTGATCGAGTTGTGCGGGCGGCTGCAAGGCGGTGGTCGCTTCCATGACTGATTCGGACCTCCAAAGACGACGGATTAGAGGGCCTGACCGCTCACAGTAAAAAGCGGTTCAGGAGCCACAAGTTTTTCAAACAGGACGCTTGATCTTCGGTTCGGGTAATCGTTGTTTAGGTGGTTGACTCGGGCTACCAGCCAGAGCGAGACGGGAGCAACCATGAACGAGTTACCGCACAGGTGATAGCAAACCTCAGATGATTTACTTGTTCGAGCGCGACGGATAATAACACACAATTCCGGAAAAGACGCCAGTGATCAAGAGGACCCGGGCGCGCGAGCAAATGGATGGCCACAGCCGCTCTCCAGCCTCAGTTCGGCCGGGCTATTGCCGGGCTGGTTTTTCAGCGTCTTCGAAAATCAATCACCTTCCCAGGGGAGACGAATTCGCGGTTGGTCCCGAGTTTGTAATCAAAATGTTTAGTTTGCGAAGATTGAGTGGCCTTCAACCGGCACGCAAGCCCGGGGTCCCCGGCCGAGCATCTCGGCTGGAGTGGTCTTACAGCTTGCGTTACAAAACCAAACCAGGCCACTAAATTAATTACCGTTTTATCTTTTCACTCAATAGTGTATAAATGCGGGCGTCTTTGGGCAGAAGAATTTCACCTTAGCTCCGCTCGCCGGTTGCGGCGGCAGCGTTCCGTTCCCGGGAACTAATTGCGGTATGCCTAAACAGATCACACATCACACAGAAATTCTCAATGCAATCAGAAGTGTCACGCTCATTGATGAGCTGGTTGACTCCCACAACGGCCATTACACCTATGAGCTTGATCTGGAAGTAATCGCTTACGGACGAAACTATACCGGCAAGAAGGTAGGACCATACGTAACGCTCTTTGTCTATGGTGAAGGCGAGTATGTGATCCGCGAAGGCCAGTGGGGCGGCAATAGTTTCTACATTCTCGTCGAGGGCAACCTCGACGTTTACATTTTGGATAAGCAAACCAACACCCAAAGGCGCGTGGATGCTGTCCAGCCGGGTCGCAGTGTGGGAGAGATGTCCGTCCTGGCCGGCGCGTTGACCACTGCCAGCATCGTCGTACCGCAGGGCGGCCAGGCAAAGGTGTTGAAGGTCGAACGGCCGGCGCTGAGATTGCTGCGCAAGCTGCCGAAGTTCGGCAGCGCGCTTGAAGCCACTTACCGCGAATATGGCCTGAAACGAACGCTTCAGGAACTGAACGCCAAGAGTGGCAATGCCTTCAGCCCTGACGAGATGGACAAGCTGATGGGGATGACGGGCTTCCGTGTCTTTGGCAAGCAGCATGTCCTGTGCAGCGAAAATGGCTTCATCGATCGCATCATCTATATCAAGAACGGCTGGGTGCGACGGGCGCGCGGTTTGGGGAGCGGATCGCAAATCAGCGAGTTGATGCTCGAGGTCGATCAGGGAATCGGCGTCGACTTCCTCGGCTCAGGCAACTGTCTGGGCTTGGAGGGTCTGCAGGGAGATGATCATTGGCATTTCTCGGCCCTCGTCCTGGCGCGCACCGAGCTCCTCGAGATTCCCCTGGCCTTGCTGCGCGCTGAACCGAAGCTTTGTGAAAACCTGCTGGCTACCTTCTCAAAATTTTCCGGCAGCGATGACAAGCTGCGCATGGACTCGCTTACCGATCGCATGGTGGTGCCGGCGCTCAGCAAAGAAATAGAAACGGGAATTATCGACGCCACCAATCTCCTGGTCATGGACATGGACAAGTGTGTCCGCTGCGGCAATTGCTCGCTGGCTTGCCACAAAGTCCATGGGGAATCGCGCTTATTGAGACGCGGTATCCATATTGAGAGACCGATCAAACCGCATAGCAAATCGATTCAACACGTACTGGCGCCGGAAGTCTGCTTGCATTGCCAGGACCCCGAGTGTCTAACCGGCTGCCCGACCGGCTCAATCGGGAGGTTCCCCGGTGGCCAGATCGATATTGAGCCAAAGACCTGCATCGGTTGTGGCGACTGTGCGACGCAATGTCCCTACAACGCCATTTCGATGGTGCCGCGCAAACGTCCGGCTCCGGCGGGATCGGCAGTGGGCACCTGGCTGATGAGTTGGTTCAGCCTGGCGCAGCCATCAGAGCCGCCGCCGGTCACGGCCACCGAAGATCTACTGGCCGTGAAATGCAATCTTTGCAATAACACGCCGCTCAATCCGGCAGGCGCCAGCAAGAAGTCTTTTTCTTGCCAGGAGAATTGCCCGACGGGTGCGTTGGTGCGCGTCAATCCGCGCGAGTACTTCGAAGCGGCTAAGAATTCGATCGGATTTATCTACCGCGATCAGACGCATGCGATTGGCAGGAATATTCACAAAAGGGATCCGCTGGCCATCTTCTACCATCTCCTGGGAGTTCTCGGCCTGCTGATCTTTTCCGCTGCCACTCTTTGGGGGGTAGATAAGTTTTCATTGGATGGGCGCCTGGCTGGTACCTGGTTAACGGTGCGCTGGCTTACCGGCTTTGTAGGACTCGCCGGTATCGCCCTGGTGATGGCCTATTCCGCGCGCAAGCAGGTGTATCGAAGGCGGGCCGGCGCTCTGCGTTACTGGATGCTGATCCATGGGTACGCGGGAGTGATCGCAGGTATCCTGCTGCTCTTGCATGGCGGTCGCCGCTCCGGCGGCTTGTTGACGTCGATGCTCATGGTTTCCTTTGACCTGGTGATTCTCTCTGGTCTTTTCGGTATTGCCTGTTATCTGATCGTGCCGCGGATCATGACCAGCATCGAAGGTGACCCGCTCTTGTTCGAGGATCTGAAGGCGCGTCGTGAAGAGTTGTGCGAAACGCTCGCCGAGGTCGATATCAGCGATGCCCAGCTTAGACAGCTGATCGAAGGTAAAGTGCGCCGCCGATTCTTTTCGTTGAAATATTTGCTGCGCCAATACCTCCGTCGCGAACCGCTGGCGCGGTTGCTGGCTGAGGCCCGGGAAGAATTTGATGCCGTGCCTTTAAACGATCCCAAGATTCGCCGGCGTTTGATCGAGGTAGTCGAAGCAACCGCCACCTTGCGCCGGGTTGATGCCCTTATCTATCTGCATCAACTGCTCAAGCTGTGGCTCGCACCACACGTGGTGACATCGGCATTGATGCTCGCCCTGCTGGTTGTCCACATTGTTCAGGTCGTATTTTTCACCCTGCGGTAGCGCCGGCAGCAAGCTGCCAACCCAAGCGGGCTGCCCGCGCGGGAGCCCCGGCCGGCGGGTCGGGAATCAGTTGGAGTGGGAACGCTTATGAAGCGCAGCACCTTTATTCTTGTTCGTGAAGATCGCGGGTTGGACCCGACTACCATCGCTGCCGAAGGATTGAAACTGGGCCGCGGTCCGGACTGTGAACTGTTGCTGAATCATCCGACCGTTTCGCGGCTGCACGCCGGTATTAAAGAGATTGACGGCCGTTTCTATCTATTCAATCTGAGCTCCTCAAATTCGACGCTGCTAAATGGCCGGGTGATCGCCACTGAAGAAGCCGAAGTCCTGGCCAGTGGTGATGAAGTGCGCGTAGGCCCTTTTTTCCTGCTGATCGATCGGCAGGGCGACGCGCTCAAGATCACCGTAACGTTGCAGATCGGGTTACGGATTGGAGAAGAAGCGCGCGGCGAATGGGTCGCTGCCCAACCGGTCGTCAGACCCAGTGCCTCACCGGCACTCAAGGAGTTCGCGCAGGCCCTCGATCTCTTCTGGGGAAAGCGCACGCGCGAGAAAGCCGGCCGCAAGTCCCCGCTGCACCCGCGCCGGCCGCCGCGGTTGGGAAAGGCCCGCTTTAACTGGACACCTACTCGCGATCTGGTTCGTCCCTGGCCGTTTTCTGTTTTTGTCTGGGCGGTGATCGCCATCATCCCCTTATCTATCGGCGCGGCCTTCTTCTATGCTTCGGCATACGCGCCTGAGCCGCTCTCGAATGCGCATAGTCGATCCTCCTTTGCTTTATCCGCCGCCATCGCCGAACGTCCGAATGCCAACTCCTGTATCAGTTGCCATTCAGTAACCGGAAGCATGGAAGCCAACTGCGCCAAGTGTCATACCACGGCTGTCTTTCAGAGCCCGCTCACCACCCACGCGCACACCGTGGCAGGTGTCGGCTGCCTGAAATGTCATGCCGAACATCAAGGGAAAGAATTTCGGCCAATGCAGGCAGCGCTGGATTCCTGTACCGGATGTCACAACGATCAGAACAAGAACACCTATAACGGGAAGAGCGTGAGTACTCCACATGGGGGAACCTTTGGCTATCCGGTGGTCGACGGTAAGTGGAAGTGGAAAGGTCTCGAGCCTGAAGAGCTGGCTGATCGACCGCAGTTGGTCGCCCTTCGTCTGGCGACCGACACCGATCGCCAGTGGCTCAACAAACAATTTCACGCGCTGCACCTTTACCGGTTCAAAGCCACCGGCAATGTTTCAGGCGTTGCCAATCCTTTACCCGAAGTTCAGGACGTTCAGCAGGTATTGCAGTGCTCGACTTGTCACAAGTCCTGGGGTCCCGTTGAAGTCGATCGAGAGACACCGCGCACGCAATGCGGCACCTGCCACAGCGGCATGAGCGATGCTTTTGGGCAGACATTGGTGCAGGCCGGCGCGCCCAATTGTGTTTCCTGCCACGTCCAGCACGCGAAGGACAAACGGCAGGTGATTCCGAAGGTGCTGGCGGAAATGGTCAAACAGGCAGCCGGAGAAACCAAGTAGCGGATTATCGACCAGGCATTTTGGACGAGCAGTAGAACGCAAACTCGGTAACTGAACAATGAGAAAGTCGCAACTATTCTTAATCCTGGCGTTGATGACATTGCTCTTGGCAATCAATCTCTTCTCGCACGACAAGAGCAAGGAATATTTCGGCGGACTTCCCTGGTACGGCTGGGCCGGCATCAGTCTCTTTTTGATGATTGCCGGTTTGGGCTTTGCTTTGCGGGATGCAAGGCGCGCCCGCCAGTTGCTGGAAGAGCCGGTGAAGCCGAGGGCCGACCTGAATGCTCATGCCGAACAGATTTCCAAGGAAGATCTCTTGCGCCTGGATCCCGGCGGTCCTGATTATCCGCATCCGGTGATTTTTCCTGAGCGCTGTATTGGGTGCCATGCGTGCGTTGACGCCTGCCCTCATGATGTCCTGGCAATCGTCAACGGCATTTCGTCGCCGGTAGCCCGGGATCAGTGTGTCGAAGATACCTCTTGTCAGGTTGAATGTCCGGTCAATCCCAAGGCCTGTATCGTTGTCAACACGACCAAACAGATCAAACCGCGGCCGGTGCCTCAGCGTGACCAGGCGTTCATGACCAACGTTCCCGGCTGCTACATTATTGGCGACGTTTCCGGCACTCCGCTGATCAAGAATGCGGCCAACGAAGGCGCGGATGTAATCAAACACATCGCGCACGAACTTGGTAGCGCCGCTCAGGAACCAAGAGCTGAAGTCGACGTGGCCATCGTCGGCATCGGTCCGGCTGGTCTCTCTGCGGCGATTGCCGCCAAGCGCTTCAACCTGCGATACGTGGGCCTCGAACAGAACAAGGTGCTGGCGACCATTGAGGCCTATCCAAAGGGTAAGTACGTTTTCTTCAAGCCCGATTCAATGGAGTCGCGCGGCACGATCACAGTTGACGGATTGGGTGAGCAACGCGAAAAAATCCTCGAATCATGGCACAACAGTCTGAAGAGCAACAGTGTAGTGATTAACGAAGGAGAGAGCTGCAAATCGGTGAAGAAAGCCGCAGACGGTGATTACTTTGCCATCGAAACTCAGCGAGCCGGAGAGGCGGTTAACTATCGCGCCCGGCGGATCATCCTGGCCCTGGGCAACAGCGGTACGCCGATGAAGTTAAGGTTGGAAGGCGAGGAGATGAAAGTCACCCGTGACGGGCGGACCGAGGACAAGGTCAAGTACCGGTTGACCGATCCCGGGGCCTACAAGCGCCGTCACATTGTTGTTGTCGGCGCGGGCAATTCCGCGATTGAAGGAGCTGTCGATCTGGTCGCCCATCGCGATGGAGATAAGATCACGTATCGCAGCGACGACGAGATCAACGTGGTGACCCTGGTGATTCGCAGCGATCTGAAAAATGACCTCAAGTTCGGCAACAAATTGCAGGTCTATCAGTGCATCGATGATGGCAAACTAAAAGTCTACTTCGGCACTGCGATCAAAGAGATTCGCGAAGGCGAAGTGGTGCTGATGAGCGCGCGTGACAAAGAACAAAAGCCCACGGCCACGATTCCTAACGATTATATTTTCGCGATGATTGGGGGTGACAAGCCCACTAAATTCCTGCAGTCGATCGGCATCACGATCGCCTGAGACGATGATACTGGTCGCCTCGCCAAAACTAAATCTTCACTTCCGACAGTGGCTGCAGATAAACGTCTGGGCTGCGTCTCCAACGCGCGGTTTTGCACTCCACTCTGATCTAGAGCGCTGACCTCTCTGGCTATCTTCTGGCCGCCGCTCCGGGGCTCAGATATGTTTTCTGGCCGCAGAGCGGCCAAACGCTCATAGACCCGCTTAGCTGGAAGTATTTCCTTAGCGCCTTTAGGAGAACACGCTCTTACCGGAGCGACAGTTCTTTTTGGGATCCAGACGCTATAAACATTTGGTCCCTCCGAGACCTCAGAACGAGCGGCGATCAGTCCGCAAGTTTTCCGCGCACTTCAGAAACAGCGCGGCCTGTTGCGCTCGTGGTCTGCGGCGGAACCACTCATGTGACTCATCTTGAACGGCGCTCATCACCGAGGAC
>Ga0157378_10005797_pt1 | contig 10826 bp, 9 predicted proteins | sample M65metaG_FD_115309 | JGI IMG/M metagenome (GOLD analysis project Ga0157378, IMG submission 115309) | Miscanthus rhizosphere microbial communities from Kellogg Biological Station, Michigan, USA - M6-5 metaG | ecosystem: Host-associated > Plants > Roots > Rhizosphere > Soil | place: USA: Michigan...
ACTCCCCCAGCAACCTCTCGTTGGTCGCGCTCTCGAGTTGAAATAGATCCTGTAGTTGCTGGCGGTCGGAAGTGAGCCTCGCGAGCACGCTGGCATTGTCGTCGCTGTAGCGGGCCGGAATCAGACGGTGAGTATTGTCTTGATGAAGCTGAGTGACACGAGGAGGCATTAGCGGCCGCCGCGCCGTGCATCCACCAACTGTCGCGCCCGGATCATCGCGGGTACGCCGCCTCTGATCATGGAAACCAGCGGCGATTCCCCACCAAACATCGGATTGCTGTTCGGCAGTTGCACCCAGGCGTCGGCGAGTTTCTTGGTATACAAAATGTTCAAAGCCTTGAAGAGGCCGAGCAAAAGCGAAATGCGAGTGAGTTTGTCCTGATCGAGGACTTTGGCAGGATGTTTTTTCAGGCTGTAGTAGTTTCCGTTGGAAATCCCACCGAGCAGGCCGCGGGCATCTTCGTCACGCAGCTTCCATAGCTCAGTCAGGCGGAAGAAACCTACAATTGCGGAAGAACTCAGTTTTTCCTGGATTTTCCGGCTTGAGAGGTCCGCCGGCTTTTCTAGGGCGATTCCCGCGAGATGTTGGTGTGGAATAGACAATTAGCTGTCTCCAAATATGTATACATAATACTACTAATTTGGAGCGCAGCGATATTTTCCTTTGCGAACTTTGCGGAGTCCTTAGCGCCCTTTGCGGTTAAAGATTTTGATTGGAATCGTCTGGAACGCTGCTGCACGATCGGGCGCTCGCGCCTACATTGGCTTTTCGAGGCACTGCCGGATTTCTGTTTCGCTGAGGGTGTGGTTGGAGGCTTTGGCACGCTGGTAAATACGGTCTACCGCGTCATCGGTAGCAGGCACGCCGTGACGCTCCAGCCAGAACAGGACATTCGACTTGCCGCTCATCGGGCCAATGTCGATGATCTGCTCCAGCCCAAACATCTGCGAAGGCACGCCGGAGTAGACGGCGTTTGCCAGTTCAACATCGTTTTTCTTGTAGGCCTTGATGAGAGCCGCGGCGTGGACTCCAGTCGCGGTGCGGAAGGCGTCCTCTCCCACCACCGGATAATTCGCGGGAATTGGGACGCCTGTGGCCTTCGACACCGCCTGGCAATATTCCTTCAGCTTGGTCAGGTCTTGCTCCGCCCACGGAGAGATGCCCATGAGTTTCAGGTTCACCAGCATCTGGTCCATCTGCGTGTTGCCGACGCGCTCGCCAATGCCGATGGCGCAGGCGTGGACGCATTCAGCGCCTGCCACCAGCGCGGCCATCGAATTCGCAATCGCCAGTCCGCGGTCGCAGTGCCCGTGCCAGTCCACGCGAATTTTTTCTCCGGAAGGCTTCACTACTTCTTCGAGGACAAACCGTACCAGCGCGAACGCGCCCATCGGCGTGGCGTGTCCCGCGGTATCGCAAATCACGATGGCTCGCGCTCCACAATTGATCGCCGTCGAATAAAGACGCTTGACCATGGCGGGATCGCAGCGGCTCGTGTCCTCGGTCACATACATTGAATCGAGGCCTAGCGAAACGGCGAATTTCACCGCCTTCTCCGTGGTCTCGAGAAGAAAGTCGTCGGTCCAGCCTTCCGTGTAACGGCGAATCGGGCTGGAGCCGATGAAAGTCGCGGCCTGAATGTTGAGGCCGGTGCGCTGCACGATCTCGGCGATGGGCCGAATATCGTTTTCGTGGGTTCGGGCCGCGCAGTTGGCGCGAATCTTCATTTTGTTGCGGACGATTTCGCGCGCCAACGCTTCGCAATCCGCGACCGCCCGCGGTCCTGCACCGGGCAATCCCATGTCGAGGGAGTTGATGCCCAGCGCCTCCATCAAATGCAGGATCTCAATTTTCTCGGAAATCGAAGGATCGCGCACAGAAGGTGATTGCAAACCATCACGCAAAGTTTCGTCGTTGAGCAGCACAGGCCCAGTCGGCCGCAGTTTGGCGGCATCCATCTGGTTCCAGTCGTAGATGAGTTCAGAAGTATTCACAAGGAAACATCAAGGCCGCAGGCAGCTCATGTGCCCGCGTGGGGACGGCCGCCCTCGGCCGTCCTGGCCGGGTGAAACCCCGGCAGTGTTGTACACAACTACTTCTTCGGCGCGACGGTCAAACCGAATATGGACGTCTGTCCCTGCCCGGCGACATTCAGCCCGCGCACGCCTTCGTCATGCGGCAAGTACAGAGTTTTGCAATGCTCGCAGCGATAGACCTCAGCGTCGGGCCCCCAGGCCTCTTCGGCGTCGCCGCAGGCTTGCTCGACCACGTCCGTGGTATAAAACCAGCGCTTCAAATGCCCGCCGCAGAATTTGCCTTTGGCGTCTTTTTCGTTGCAGGAACGCTGTCCCGGCTTCTTGATCTTCACTTTGTGATGGGGAAGCTGCGGAGGAGCAGTCACGGTTTCGGTAGTGGCCAAGGGCGATCCTCGTCGCTGCGGTAAAGTGCCCGCCAGATTTACGGAATCATTTTACTCGAAGGCGTTTCGGTGGAGCCACCGCCGGCTGAATCGTGTAGGTTCCTTTGCGTTCTTGGCGGAATCCTTTGCGAACTTTGCGGTTTCGGATTTTGTCCTTTCAGGTGGCTGCGAAGATCAAACTCTTTAACCGCAAAGTTCGCAAAGGATTCCGCAAAGAACGCAAAAAACTTCTGAAGTCAGGGCAGTGCGCTCAACCAAACTCCTGATTGGGCGGAGCCTGCTCCGCTCCCACGCGGCCAACAATGATTTCAGAGGTGATATAGCCTTCGCCTTTGATCGGACTGTCAGCCATCCTCCGAAGCATTGCGATTTGGCCGATGTGAGTCAACGCGTCGGCGATGGGAGCTTGTAGAAGCTTCTCCGGCGTCTCGTGCAGTGGCGCGGACGAGACCAGGTAGTCGTCGAAACGCTGGAGCGCGCCGAAAAAGCGTTCGGTCTCTTTGTCCCACGTCAAGGGTTTGGAATCGCTCCAGCGCTGCGCGCCTTGCGCGATGGAAAGTGCCCAATCAAACAAATCGCCAATGTGTGCCAGGATTCGGCCAGCAGTCCGTCCCGAGGGGCAGCCGCGAAATTCGCCAAAGCCTTCAGGCGCGTTTCGGACAGCTTTGCCACCGCGATATGCCACCGTGGCTACGGAGTGGCGCAAGAGTTCACGTTTCGGATCGGTCATAGATACTCCTTACCGTACTGTGTGTGAGGCGGACACCCTTGTCCGCCGTCTTTGACTCTGACTCTGTTTTTCAAAAGCTGGTTAGGGGCACTGCGCCGACTCACGAACATCAAAATCAACTTCAAAGGCGGCGGACAAGAGTGTCCGCCCGACACGTTACTTACCTCTTAACGCGCCTGCGGCCCTCACCGCTCCCCGCAGACGCTTCCGTATCCCGCGGGCAAACTGGAAGTCGAGCAACCCCTCCATCTGGCGCGAGAAGGCCTCGCCGTATCCGTACCACCAGATTTTTTCCATTCCTGGCAGGCGGTCGGAATCCAGATATTTTATCCGTACCATTTCTTCCAGGCCATATCGTCCGTGAGAGCGGCCGTTGCCGCTTGCCTTCACTCCTCCGTGCGGAGCTTCGCTGATTCCGAAGCAGGAGACGACGTCGTTCACCATCACCGTTCCCGCCTGAATGCGCCGCGCCAGTGCCTCTCCGCGAGCGCGATCTCGAGTCCACACGCTGGCGGCCAGACCATACTCCGAATCGTTGGCCAATCGAACCGCTTCATCATCGTTCTCGTACGCCATTACCGGCAACACCGGTCCAAAAGTTTCTTGGCGCATGATGCGCATTTCGCTGGTTACGTCGGCCAGCACGGTGGGCGCGTAAAAGTTTTCTCCAACTTCCGGCAGACGCTTTCCGCCGATAAGCACACGCGCTCCCTGCGCCCGGGCGTCGTTCACCTGGGCTTCCACGTTCAGTAGCTGGCGCTGATGGATCAACGGGCCAAGGTCCGTATCAGGGTCCATGCCGTTTCCCACTCGCAATTCTTGGGTATGGCGGACACAAGCCTTGAGAAACGGTTCATACAAGCTGCGATGAACGTAGCAGCGTTCGACCGACAAGCAGGCCTGCCCCGCGTTCACGAATGCACCCCAGACCGCACCTCTGGACGCGATTTCGATATCCGCATCGTCGAGCACCAGCATGGGATCTTTTCCGCCGAGTTCCAGAACCACGGGCAACAGTCGAGCTGCTGCGTTCTGCGCGATTCGTCTGCCAGTAGGGACACTCCCGGTGAAAACCAGTTTGTCGATGGCAGCGTTCGTCATTACGGCTCCGGTGACGCCGTCGCCTGGGAGCACTTGGAAAACTTCCTCCGGCACGCCCGCCTGATGCAACATCGCCGCCAGTTCAATAGCCGTAAGCGAAGTGAACTCCGAGGGCTTCAAGACCACGGCGTTGCCCGCGACCAGCGCAGCCAGACTTTCCGTTGCTGGAATCGAGAAGGGATAATTCCAGGGCGAAATAATTCCGATCACACCATAAGGCTCGCGCAACACGCGTCCAGACTTGGTCTTCATGGCCAGATTGCCATGAGGAACGGGTTCGTCCTGCAGCAACTGGTAGGCATTCTCGATCAGGAATCTCGCGGCATCGAGTACGACTAAAACTTCCGTCAGCAAAGCTTCAACGTAAGGTTTGCCAGCTTCGCGAGTGACCAACTGCGCTACTTCGGATTTCTTGTGGTGCAACAGGCGTTGGAATTCACGGAGGATTGCGATTCGCTTACGCACTCCTAAACTAGCCCACGATTCCTGTGCCGCTTTCGCTCGCGAAACCGCGGCATGGACCTCCGCCTCCGATGCTGATTCGAATTCGCGCAGCACTTCGCCGGTCGCTGGATTAACTGATGCGATCTTACTGGCTGCGATTTTTAGATCGGTTGCCATGGGAAAACAACTTCAAAAGCCGCGGATGAGTCGCCTGCGACCACACGAACCACTAATACTCGACGCTGACCAGGCAAAGGCCACTGGCTGGAGCCGTGGCTCCAGCGGCAGAGCGGGAACGGGCTTCGAGAATCCTCGTCAGGTCCTGGGCTTTCAGAGTTCCTTTGCCTGCAAGCAAAAATGTTCCGACCAGGTTGCGCACCATGTGGTGGAGAAATCCGCTGCCTCGTACGGTGTAGACGAATTCGTCGTCATGCCGTTCCCAGCTCGATGCGAAGATTTGTCGTACGTTCGAAACTTCTTCTTCGCGTCCTCGCTCCGGATCAACCGCCGCAAATGAGGTGAAATCATGTTCACCGACCACCAGGCCTGCTACCTCCTGCATCGCAACTTCGTCCAACGGGTAAGGATAATGCCACACATATCTCGCCAGGAAAGGCAGACAAATGTCGCTGCGATAAATTCTGTAGCGGTAGGACTTCGCCCGGGCCGATTTCCGGGCGTGGAAATCTGGCGGGACCTCGGCAGCTTCAAGTACGCGTATCGCTGCCGGCAAAATGTCATTCAGCGCAATCACCAGATTTTCGGGTGGGATAGGCGACTGAGTGGCAAAAGTTGCGACCTGGCCCAGGGCATGCACTCCAGCGTCAGTGCGCCCGGACCCTTGCGGCAGGAGTTTCTCGTCTGTAACTCGTCCAATGGCAGAGGCCAAGACATCCTGGATGGTGGCCCGTTCGGGCTGAACCTGCCATCCGGAGAAGTCCGTGCCATCGTAGGCCAGAACCAATTTGAGATTGCGCATGGCGATTGTTTTGGAGTCCTACAGCGGGCGACCGTCATCCAATTCTGTTGCGAATCTTTACAAAGCTTTACCTGGCGCGGGCGGCTGCGACTGCCGGATACCCAGGCTAGCTCAGCTATACTATGGCATCCATTTCGCGCCCGGGGCGAAAAGCAGAAATCGTGCCATGAGCACAAAAATGAAACCTGGCGCCCCTGGTTTGCGTACCATCGCTTGATTCAAAAAGTCTTTTGGGCTCTTCATCGTCAGATCTTGCAGGGAGAGAATCGAATGTTTTTGTCGGCATTGCAATGCACCCTTCGGCGGACTCTTGCGGTCGTTCTGGCCGGTACTTTGACAGCCACGGGCTGGGCCCAGACGGCCGCCCAACCAGCCGCACCGGAAGGGCCAAAACCGCAGCAGTTTGTGGTCTCGGATTACACCAAGCCGCGCTCTCATTTTCCGAACCCGATCGCTCCTTATCGCCCGCAGACCCTGCCGGCGCCGGACCTCAGCAACACTTCGCGGATTGACACCTTAATGCGGGATGGCAAGCTCTATCTTTCCATCAACGACGCGGTGGCGCTTGCGCTGGAAAATAACCTCGACATCGCGATCCAGCGCTACAACCTGGCCATCGCGGATACCGATATCCTGCGCACCAAGGCCGGTGGCAGCACGCTGGGTGTTAACAGCGGAGTGGTCACCAATACGCCCGGAGGCGGTAGCGGCGGATTGAGTGGAACGGTCGGATCCGGAAGCGGCGGCACCAGCGCTGGAACCGGCGGAGCCGGCACCGGAGCGGGCGGCCTGGTCAACTCGACTCTGGGCAGCGGTTCGCCGATCACCAGCTTTGACCCGGTACTCAGCGGAAGCATGCAGATGGACCGTGCATTCACCCAGTCCTCCAGTATCTTCAGCCCCATTCCGGTCGCCAATCAGAACACTGGAACTGCCAATTTCAGCTACTTGCAGGGCTTTCAGACCGGCACCAACTTGTCGGTGGGATTCACCAATACCCACACCACGACCAACAGTCCGACCGCAACCTACAGTCCTTTGCTGAGCTCAGGACTTAATGCCCGCGTGACGCAGCACCTGCTGCAGGGCTTCGGCTTTGCTCCCAACACGCGATTCATAAAGATCGCCAAGAACAACCGCGAGATCTCCGATATAGCGTTCCGGCTGCAGATCATTTCCACAGTGGACCAGATCCAGAACATGTATTGGGACCTGGTCTTCGCTTACGAAAACGTGCGGGTGCAGAACGAATCGCTGGCCTTCGCCAACAAGACTCTTTCCGACACAAAGAAGCAGGTAGAGATTGGCACGCTCGCGCCGATCGAAGTGGTGCGCGCCCAGAGCACCGTAGCCACCGACCAGCAACAACTTACGCTGGCTCAGACCAATCTGCAATTGCAGCAGTTGCTGATGAAGAATGCGCTCAGCCGCACTCTTGTAGACCCCAGGCTGGCGGATGCGGAAGTGATTCCAACTTCGACCATGCAATTGCCCCAACAGGAGCCTGTTGTCCCTACGCAGGACCTGGTGACGGACGCACTCAGCCATCGCGCAGAGCTTGCAGAAGCCCGAATTACCCTGTCAAACACGGAGATCAGCAACAAGGCAGTGCGCAACGCGCTGCTGCCGAGCCTGGATCTCTACGCTTACTACGGCGGAACCGGCATCGGCGGAAATGTGGCATTGCCTCCCTGCCCTCCGGGCGGTGGTGGCGGCTTCGAAGCTTGCTTCGATCCAACCAATGCTGCGCCGCCCTTCCGCAACGGCGGCCCAGTAAGCTACGGCAGTGCGTTAAGCCAGTTGGTAGATTCGAGCGCTCCCGATAAAGGCGTAGGCCTGAGCCTGACCATCCCTCTTCGGAACCGTGTGGCCCAGGCGACGCAAATCCGTTCGGAATTGGAATATCGCCAGTCCCAGATGCGGTTACAGCAGCTGGAAAATCAGGTGCGCATCGAAGTCCGCAACGCGCAGTTTGCGGTCACGCAGAATCGGGCTAGTGTCTCTTCCGCTCAAGCGGCAGTGGACCTGGGCAAACAGTCGCTGGACGCGGAGCAGAAGAAATATGCTCTCGGTGCCTCGACTACAACCCTGGTGCTGCAAAACCAGAGCGCACTGGCAACGGCCGAATCGACCTTGGTTTCTGCCATGGCAGCGTACGAGAAGGCACAAGTCGAACTGGATCGCTCGACCGGACTTCTGCTCGACCACGTCGGAATCCAGATTTCGGACGCCGAACGCGGCGAAGTTACGCACATGCCGACGATTCCATACGTGGCTCCGAGAGCTGAGGTGCAGCCCGCGACACAGCCGAAGTAAGTCAGCACTTGTGGGGCGGACACTCTTGTCCGCCCCACACATGCATGAGCATCTCCGCAGCCATTGGTTTATTCTCTCCGCGTGCATCTCTCTGTCGTCCTGATCACACACAACGAGGAACTCAACCTCGGGCGCACGCTCGAAAGCGTGACGCCCCTGGTGCGCGATGGTCAGGGGGAAATCATCGTCGTGGATTCAGCCTCGACCGATCGCACGGTGGAGATTGCAAAATCTTTCGGCGCAAAAGTATTCATCGAAGAGTGGAAGGGCTACGCCGCGCAGAAAAACTCTGCCATCGACAAAGCCACGGGCGACTGGATCCTGAGTCTGGACGCAGATGAGGAACTGGACGAACGCCTGCAGCAAACGCTTGCAAACACAATCGAGAGCCTGGAACGCGTGGATGCCCTTCGCAGCCAGGCTGATACTCATCCCATCATGCTGCAGGGCGCCCAAGCCGAGTTGGAAGATTGGATCGGCGAAAAGGTAGACCCAAAACTCGCCGGCATCTGGATCGCTCGCAAGAACGAATTTCTGGGCCAGTGGATTAAACATGGGGGCTTCTGGCCTGATCCAAAGCTACGCTTCTTCCGGCGCGGCAGTGGACGCTTCGAAGATCGCGCCGTACATGAAACCGTCAAGATAAATGGCCCGACCGCCAGACTTGAAGATGGTGCTCTCCTGCACCATTGCTATCCCACCGTCTCTGATTACATCCAGCACATGAATCGCTATTCAACGCTCGGCGCCGAGATGGCCGTCGCAGATGGACGCACCGGCTTCGGCGTTATCAATATTGAAGTGCGGCCGCTGGCCACAATAATCTACAAATATTTTTATAGCCTGGGCTTTCTTGACGGACGAAAAGGATTGCTGATGCACCTGTACCATGCGGTCTATGTTTCATAGAAATAAGAAAAAGTATGAGAGCTAACACACTCGCGCAAGCCTTAGCCAGCGCGGGTTCCGTCCGGTACGAGATTTTCTGGTGTCGCCAGCACGGGGCGCACGCCGTCAGCGTATCCGATATCGAACAGCATTCCTTCCGACATTACACCCCGCATCTTGCGCGGTTCCAGATTCACTACAAACAGTGCCTGCCGTCCAACAATTTCCTGCGGATTGGCGCGTTCAGTCTTCATTCCGGCGACGATGACGCGTTCGTGATCGCCAAAACTCACGCGCAACTGGAGCAACTTGTCGGAGTTGGGCACGTCGTCGACCGCGAGGATTGTTCCCACGCGGATATCAATCTGATTCAGTACTTCCAAAGAAACTGTGGGCTTGATCGGAGCAGGCGTCATAGTCAAAATTTAACCACAGAGGACACTGAGCACAGAGAGGGAAGCACTTAAATTTTCTCTGTGTCCTCAGTGTCCTCTGTGGTTAGTTTCAGCCTTACAAAGTCGATGATCTCGGGCGTGACGTAGTTGGGCGGCTGGATTCGGAACATGGGCCCCGTCACCGGCTTCAGTGAAGTCTCCCGCCAGGCCGGGGTGCTGCCGTGCCTTTCGTGCAGGATAACCGCGTCCGCCCGATCGAGAAATTCCTGGGCTGACTTCTTGAAGTCCGCAGTCGCCGGATCAAGCACAGTCAGATACAGATCAGGACGCAAAAACTTCAGGATGCTGTTCGATTCCAGGATCGCGTTCCGGGACCCAGCCAGTCTCTTCCGAATCGCCGGCATCGCCTCAGCCAGCCGTCCCTGCTCGGTTCGCACCCACCATGCCCGCACTGCGCCCGCCACCAGAAAACGCGAGCTGTCGGATGAACCACTGCGATCTTTCTCTTCTGAGACCGCCCAGCTGTGATCATCAGTCACGCAGTCGCAGGGCTGACCGTCTTTCGAACAGATGCCGTGCCCGTATTGGGTAATTTTGAATGCTGTCCAGTTGTATTCCGGCAATGCAGCAATCAGACCGGCCACCACGCTGGTCTTCCCTACGTTGCGCGAGTGCCCACCAATGACGATGAGAGACATGGAAGTTCGTCGTTGGCCATTGGTCGTTGGTCGTTGGCCATTCGCCTCTAGGCATTTGTGGCGGATGGTTCTTCGCTTTTTTTGTTTGGCCAACGACCAAGGGCCAAGGACCAACGACCGACCGCTATTTTCTTGCGATCCTTGCCAACGCCGCCAACTGTTTCAAATACTCGCGAACTGGACGCGCCGGGGTTCCCCAGAACGCGACGCCTTTCCCGCGCAGAACCTTGTTGGGGAGAACGCCACCTTGTCCCCCCAGCATCACACCTTCTTCGATGCGCGCATGTTCTCCGATGCCCACCTGGCCGCCAAGAATGACATTCTTCTCGATAACGATGCTGCCGGAGAGCCCGGTCTGGGCCGCGATCACGACGTCTTCACCGATCTGGCAGTTGTGTCCGATGTGCACCAGGTTATCGATCTTGGCGCCCCGTCCGATTCGTGTCACTTCCAGTGCCCCCCGGTCGATGGTCGTGTTGGCTCCAATTTCAACATCGTCTCCGATTTCGAGGCGTCCTACCTGGGGAAACTTCTCATAATGTCCCGTCGCCCGGTCGCGCACATAGCCGAAGCCATCTGCTCCCAATACCGCACCAGCATGAACGATCACCCGATCACCGAGCCGAGCTCCCCGATAAATAGTCACGTTGGGATAAATTTCGCAATCGCTTCCGATAGAAACACCCGCGCCGATCACCACGCCGGCGCCAATCCAGGTCCGATCGCCAATCTCCGCCTTCTCATTAATGACGGCACGCACTTCTACGCTGACATCTTTGCCAAGCTGGGCCGTAGCGTGCACCACCGCGCTGGAATGCGTTCCCGGCTGGCGATCCGGCGTCGAATACAACAGCC
>Ga0157378_10005799_pt1 | contig 10823 bp, 10 predicted proteins | sample M65metaG_FD_115309 | JGI IMG/M metagenome (GOLD analysis project Ga0157378, IMG submission 115309) | Miscanthus rhizosphere microbial communities from Kellogg Biological Station, Michigan, USA - M6-5 metaG | ecosystem: Host-associated > Plants > Roots > Rhizosphere > Soil | place: USA: Michigan...
CACGCCCGAGGCGACGTTGGCACTACCGTTCACTTCTGACGTGAAAGTCTTCAAGGCTCCTGCGTGCTTCTCTCCCACATCAACGAACCATATCTCATTCTGATCCCTTCCTGGTCGCAATGTGACCGGAGTGAGCTTCCACTTCCGCAGCGTGGCGATGACCACGTCCAAAGATTGCGGCGTTTTGACGATCCACAGCCGGTCACCTCCCTTGGGCTCATCCAGAAAGACGAGCACGAACTCCTGCCGGGAATAAGACCCCAGAAGCGCGGCCAGATATTCGGCCTGCGCCTTGCTTAGATCACCTTCCACAATGAACGAATTTTCCGAAGACTTCTCGTAGATGCCCAAACTATCTCCAATTTGGACGGAACGTGTGAGTGCGCAAGCGGCGCGGTCTGCGACGGCCGTAGCGTTGATCTGCTCCAAAGAAGTCAAACGCGTCCTGGCATCTTCGTCGGTGAGTGACTCCCGAGTATTAGAACTGGCGAAAATAAAAACCGGATTCGCGCCAGGAACGGGAACAGCACCAGCCAAAACCGCAGCCACTAGCACAGCGACTGCCAGCTGCATTCCTGGAAACGCGTTCACCGGATTCTCCCGGATTCAGACTAACAGCCGCACCCACTCCTGACCACATCCCCATGGGCGAACATGTCTTGACTGGAATTTCTGACAAAAAATGCAGGCTGACTTGCGTAGTATTCTTTGGAACGCCTCGAAGGCAGGAGTATACAGGCTGCGGAAAAAATGTCTTGTGCTGTCGCGCTTTAATATTGTCATTCTGAGCGAAGCGAAGAATCTCTCTTCGATTTTAATGTAAGAGAACAAACAAGGAGAGATTCTTCGCTTCGCTCAGAATGACAGCGCTTTGAGTTTTCCGCGGCACGTATAGCCTCCAGGCGTAGACACTTGAATTATCATGACTCGGCCGGAGAGGTTCTCACTCTTCTCTCCGGCTCAGCCATCAATAAAATTCAATTTCTCGAATCCAATACACAACACCTGAATGGAACTACGCCTCAAAGCTGAAGGCGATCGTCCCAAGCTGGCAACCTATTTCTTGCCGGGCGTGGCCACGAGTAGACCGCTGATGTTCGCGAATCGCGAGTGCGCCATATACACCGTTCCGTCTTTGGCAACCACCGCGTTGCGAACGCCATCCTTTGTGGGCACCGTCGCAACCACGGAAAGCTGGCCTTTGTCGTCCACCCGCGCAATCGTCAGTTTCGCGGAACGCGAAGCAGCAACGTACAACAGGTGCGTAGCCTGAGAATAGCTCATGTCATCTACCCCCTCACCGGTATCGACCATCGAAAGAAGGGCGCCGTCATGCGCCATATCGAGCACCCGGACGCTCGTAGTGCATGCGACGTACACGCGATTGCCAATGGGGTCCGCGATCAAACCACGAGGACCTTCTTTTCCGCAGCCCGTATCCCAGTTCGAGACGATCTTTTGAGTCTTGGGATCAATGGCCAGAGTGCGGTCCTTATCTTCCAGGTTGGTATAGAAGCGGCCGTTCTTGACGTCAACTGAATATCCCTCCGGTGCTCCCTCAAAAGTCATCTTTCCCTTTTGTTCCAGCGTCTTGCCGTCAAGCACGCGGATGGTCTTATCGGCAGGTACAGTGACCCAGACTTCCTTGGTCGTCGCGACGTACACAACCGCATCGGGCGTGTTGTCGATGTGGCCGCAGGTGCCACGTACCAGCGTGCGTAAGTTGACGGCGCAAATGGAGGAATCCCCTCGACTGCCGATGTAGGCAACGCCCACACCGATGCTGACGCCCGACGGGCCGACCAGCCGCTTGGAACCGCCGACCTCCACCTCTTTGGTAGGAAAGCCGGTAATCTGTCGCACCTTTCCGGTGGCTGCATCAACGACGTCGACGGCGCCAGTATTTCCGCCCGGCACCCACACCGAATTGGTGCCGGCGTCATAAACGATGTAATCCATGGAAACATCGCCTAAATTGCCGTCGGGAAGCGCCAAAGTGCGGACACTGTAGTTCGCGCTTTGATCGGCAGAACTCTGCGGAGTGGCTGAGACTGATTCAGCTCCCGCAAATACACTCCAAGCGACCAGGACAGCTAGAAAAGCAGGTCCGAGCACAGACACCAATCGTTTCATATCATTTCCTCCGTAACTTGCAGTCGCACGATCTCCGATCTTGCTTCAAGGCTGCTTTCGTCTGCAGATGCCTTGATGAGTGAACACAAGATGAGTGAGTACAATTAGAAGCTATCAATCTTAAAATCTGGTGAAGACGTAACGACGCCGGGCGATCTCAACCTTGACGTCTCAGATACCAACTTCGTCGAGACGCATGTATCAACGAGGAACGCGATTGTCGGGAGTTTCCCCAGCGCCCGTTCCCTGGCCGTACCGCCCTGCTGCGGGTTCCTTGGGATCGGCGACTTTATATTGCGTGTCCACGGAAAATATTTTGAAATCGGTAAAGGAATGTTTTCTGTAGAAACGGCGGCCTTGAAAATCCATATAGAGCTCAGAGCTCGAGGGGAGCCAGAGCTGCAGATTTTTCGCGGATGTTTTGACGGGACGATACTCGACACTTTGGTGGTCCAGGCGGAGCCGAATCTTGGGGATGGATTGCACCAGGTCCGTCTCGAGCCGCGCCACCTGATAAGAACCCGCAAGAATCCAGGCTCTGCCCCGCAAGTTCACAGCGTACGTCGCTCGGTCTATCGAAAACGAGTAAGTAAGATTGGGGCGGTCCGCGCGCTGCTCAAACCGGACTTGCCACGCTGGCTGCCCATGCCACTGCCCCAAACCTTCGCACTCCATCTTGAAATTGTTGACGTACCGCGGGTGAAAAACCAAGACGAGACTTGGCGTGCCGACCGTTGCGATGTGGTTCGGGAATGGCTCGAGAGAAAGACTGCCATTACGGAACTCGTCCACACGAAGAGGGCCGGCAGGATCTTCGGTGTAGGAAACCAGATAACTAAACTGGGTCGTTACGCTAGGCCCCAAGTGACCGAGATGATCCACCGGTTGGTGCATCAGGATTTCTGTCGCCGTAAATCGATCCACGTTGTGGACGAGTTCTTCGATTCTTTGACCTGCTCCGTCGAGCACGACCGGCAGCGAACACGTTGATCCCGAATCGACCGGCGGCACGGCATGATCGATGTCTTCCGGAATCCAGCTATCATCCGGTGTCCGGAGTTCAGACATGTACGCGATGGCCTCGTCGGGTGTGTCCGTAAGTGCTATGGAAACCGAATTTTCGCTTGGCATCCCTGAATTCTGAGTGATCGTGGTGGTGGAACTCTTCTCGAGCTTGGCCAGATACTGCTTCGCTATTTCTTCTAATGCCGGATCGTTGTGGTTTTTCAGGGCTACCCGCAGTTCGGCCGCAGCCGCCGCCCTGTTACCCTGGGCCGCGTAGATTTGCGCTATCAGGAAGTACAGCGGCAGGTAATTGTGATTTAGATCGATCTCCGCTGCTTGCAAAGCATCTTTTTGCGCATCAACAAGATTGTTCATGTAGAAATAAGCCATCGCCCGATAGTAATGCGCGTATCCATCGTTCTCCGAATTGAGGCCCAAGGCGATATTTGCTAGGTCTAAAAGCCGCTCCCATTCCTGAGTCCGCGCTGAAAATTCTGCCAGGCAAAGGTAGGCCGGAAAGTATTTCGGATCGATTATCGGGACACGAGAACAAGCATCGCGGGCTTCCTCGTCCCTGCGTTCTTGATCGAGAATCACGCCCAACATTACCCACGCCGCAGAATAGTCTTTAAATTTTACAATTGCCTGGCGCAAGTGCCGCTCGGCTTCTTCAAGTTTTTTCTTTTGAGACGCCAGGCATGCTTTTTGATACTCGCCCCTGGCCTTGGACGGAACTTTCAGTGATTTGACGGTCGAGGTGGCAGCTTGCGCCGGTGAAAGGTTCCAGGGCAGACATTTCTCGTCGTCGACAACTTCGGGCTTCATAAGCGGCGGTATATCCGGAAACGGAGGATTGCCAACACCGAGGCAGGGCCCCGAGTCGCTGCAGTTCGCTCCGCCGGTCGTCACACCGACTTCCGGTCTGGTTTTCAGTTGCGCACGAAGCGGCAAGTGCCATAAGACGAGCGCCGAAACACAAAGTGCCGCATGTTTCCAACTCGGAAATAGGGAGATTCCCTGGCGGTCCAGTTTCGGCGGTTGGCTATTCCGCTTGCGCATGATTTCACCTTAAGAAGCAGCACCTGGCCGACGGCGAATGATTTTGACTGTTCAGGATGGTAATCTTTTCCCACACGGAATCAAGATGATTCGCTCAATCACCTCGCATCAAGTTGTGCGGGTGGAGTTCACTGCCCCGGCTGGCTTAAGATGTTCGACCTGTGAGGATTCCTTCCCACGAACTCTTCGCCGTCCTGACGGCCGTCAGCTTTGCAGCCGGACTCAACGTATACGCAACCGTCGCCACGCTCGGCCTTCTCGCGCAATTCGGTGTGCTCCCGTTGCCGCCATCTCTGCATTTGCTGTCGAGTTGGTATGTGATTGCCGCTTGCGCCATTCTTTATCTGATCGAATTCTTCGCAGACAAAATCCCCGTTTTTGATTTGCTGTGGAACGCTTTGCATACTTTCGTGCGAGTTCCGGTAGCCGCACTGCTCGCCTACCGGGCTGCGTCCCAGCTCTCTCCCGGAATGCAGGCGCTTGCCACGCTGCTGGGGGGCGCGATTGCACTGGCAGCGCACGGTGGCAAGACGGCTGTTCGCGCAGCCGTGACTCCCTATCCGGAGCCTGCATCCAACATCACATTGAGTCTGGGAGAGGATGTACTGGCGGTGTTCCTCACATGGCTTGCCACAAAACACCCGTATTGGGCCGCGATCATCGCCCTCGCATTTATCCTGGTGATCATCATTCTGCTCCACTGGGTCCTGCGCGCATTTCGCAACATGTTCCGCAGGTTCAGTCAGGAACTTCACCTCCTCTTTAACGGATCTTAAGAACCTCGCAGGACCCTCAAGTCGCCAAGCAACGATGCCGACCGCGCGACCTTGCTTCTGGTATGATCTTTTCCCTAAAACGAAATTGGGGAGGGTTTATGCGTGCCAGAATTCTGCTCGGCATTATTCCGCTAGTTGCCGTTTGGGTGGTCGGTGCCGCCGATGCGCCGATCACCAAGAACCCGATTCCCGAACCAATTGTGAAGCACGGGCTCGCCGTGGAGGTTAAGGACCTCGTGCGCTTGCCCGATACGCGCGCAGCTCATCCTCCCGATCAGGACGTTGACGAGGGCGCCTGGGCTCGCGTGAGTTATGTGCGCGATCTCCCCGATGGCCGCCGCTTCGCCAATGACTCGCGAGGGTTCCTCTACCTGATCGACGCGAACAATCAGCCCCATGTGTACGCGAATGTCGCCGCCGCCTTCCCCCTGATGATCTATAACCGGCTGGAAAGCGGTTTCATCGGCTTCGTTTTTCATCCCGAATTCGCGACGAACGGCTTGTTCTATACAGTCCATGCGGAGAAAGGCCCGGGGAATCCAAAAATACCCGACTTCATTCCGATTGGTTATGGCTTGAAGGACGTAACCTTTCACGACATCATCACGGAGTGGCACGCGACAAACCCGGCCGCCGATACATTTGAGGGCACGCGGCGTGAAATTCTTCGCGAAACCCACGTTGTCTCCAACCTCACCCATCCGATGGGCGCTGTGGAATTCAATCCGACCGCCAAGCGCGGCGATCCGGATTACGGATTGCTCTACACCAGCGGCAGCGATCACGGCTTCAGCAACGGCGGCGGTCCGAACTCCAGCAATCCCGCCCAGACGCAGCGCCTCGATTCCATCATGACTGCCATACTGCGCATTGATCCGCGCAGTCCGTCCGTGACGCACGGCCAGAAGGGGCTCGGCGACTATACGATTCCGATGGCCAACAAGTTTGCCGCCGACGGCGATCCGAAGACGCTCGGCGAAATCTACGCCTACGGATTCCGCAATGCTCACCGGCTTTCCTGGGACACCGACGGAACGATGTTCGCCTCCGACATTGGAATGAGCCAAGTCGAAGAAATCAACATTGTCCGAAATGGCGAGAACTACGGCTGGATGAAGCGCGAGGGCTACTTCCAGAACGCCAGACCACTTGGCGGCGCGCTCAATGAATTGTACCCGCTTCCGCCGGACATTTTATCCGGAAAAGTGAAGGATGGATTTACATACCCGGTAGTAGTTTACGATCATGACGAAGGGCACTCCGTAACAGATGGCTTCGCCTACCACGGGCGCATCGCCGCGCTCAAAGGCAAGTTCGTGTTTGGCGACATCTGGAACGGCCGCGTTTTTGCTTCCGACGTTTCCGCGATGAAAAAAGCCGATGACGGCATTCCCCAGACCGTCGCGCCGGTCGAAGAAATCCAACTCTACGTTCGCGATGCCAGCGGCAAACGCGTGGACGTATCGTTTAAAGACCTGATCGAGAAAACAATGGGTAGATCCGTGGATCGCTGCGACCTGCACATCAGCCACAGCCGCGATGGCGAATTGTTCCTCACCTCCAGGCAGGATGGGATGATCCGGGTCCTCGTTCCGGATAGCAAGGGCGGCTCCTGAACCACATTCACCATGCCAACTCCGAGCACGTATTTTCTACCCGAAACACGCCTCTACGGCACTCCGGTGGCGAATGAATAATTGGCCGCGCTCCATTGCCGCCCCTCACGTCGTCAACATTGAGGATTTACGCGAGCGCGCACGAAAGCGCCTGCCACGCGCTGTCTTCGATTACCTCGACGGCGGCGCGGAAACCGAAACTTCATTGCGCGAAAACAAGCGCGCCTTTGAATCCCTCATTTTTCGCCCGCGTAACGCGATGGCCGTGCCCGAGTGCGATCTGCGCGTAAAAGTTTTGGGCGCCGAACTTACTTTTCCCGCAATCCTTGCTCCGATCGGCTATAGCCGGCTCATCCACCCGGACGGCGAATGCGCCGCAGCTCGCGGTGCCGGAAAAGCGGGCACCGCGTACATCCTCTCCACGATCTCCGGTCACAAGCTGGAAGATGTCCGCGCCGGCACGAACGGCCCGGTCTGGTATCAACTCTATTTGCTCGGCGGTCGCCCCGCGGCGGAAGCCGCGCTCCAGCGCGCCTGGAAAGCCGGTTTTTCCGCTCTGTTCGTTACCATCGACACGGGAACGGCGGGAATGCGCGAGCGCGACATTCGCAACGGCACCGGCCAGCTGATGAGTGGCAACTATTTCGGAATGATTCCCTTTCTCTCGCAATTTTTTTCTCGACCCGCTTGGGTCGCTTCTTATTTGATCGACGGCGGGATCCACAAATTGCCGAACGTAATCGTGCCCGGCCAGGGACCGCTGGCCCTGGTGGATGTGGCCAAGGCGCTCAACGAATCCGTCGTTACCTGGAAGGATTTTCATTGGCTGCGCGAAGCGTGGCCCGGCCCTATTGTCGCCAAAGGCGTCATGACCGGCGAAGACGCGCGACGTGCGATTGATGTGGGAGCTGCAGGCGTCGTGGTTTCAAACCACGGAGGCCGCCAACTCGATGGTGTTTCGGCCACTCTGCGTGTTTTGCCCGAAATCGTAAAAGCTGCAAACGGACAAATCGAAGTCCTGATGGACGGAGGAGTGCGCCGCGGCGGCGACATCATCAAGGCAATCTGCATGGGAGCCCGCGCCGTCCTGATTGGCCGGGCCTACGCCTACGGCATGGCCGCCGCGGGAGAGCCGGGCGTAAACCGGGCGATCGCGATTCTCCGCGCAGATCTGGAACGAACTATGAAACTACTGGGATGCTCCTCAATCAGCGAGCTGAACCAATCGTACGTACAACTTCCGCGCGACTGGCCGGACGCGCGCGCGGATTAGTTTGCAGACGTTAGAGAAAATGAAGAAGTGAGGCGGACATGACACTCCACACGATGTTTCTGTGGCTCTACTCGGCGATGGCGTCCCTGGTGTTCGGTGCGACAGTGTATGAAGCGCTGGTCGTACATCCCGCATGGAGCCGCAAGCCGCCCGAATCCTTCGTGGCGTTCATGGGCACACCGGTCGGCCGGATGAACCTTGCGGGGTTCTGGATCCCAGTAGTGCCGCTCTTCGCGCTGAGCGCGGTCGCCTCGGTGGCGGTTGCCGCCATGCAGGGAACGCCGAACCTCATTCTCATCGCTTCTGCGGCCTGCGCCGTCACTGCCGTCGCCTGGACGCTGACCTATTTCCGGCCGACTGTTGTCCGCTTTCTCGAACAGCAGGGGGGCAATGCTCCCGCCGAGCGCCTTCAGGCGGAGGCGCGGCGGTGGATCTTGCTCAACTGGATCCGGCTCGCGCTGATTGCAGTCTCGTGGTTCGGAGTGCTCGCCGCGTCCCATTCGTGAGATGGCACTGCGCTTAAATCGGCGTCCCCGAAAAACGCCGGCAGCTAGACTACAAGCAAGTGCTGCACTGACCCATTGAGACCACTCCGTTTATCAGGCGCTGGCGCAGCCTTTCGGTCAAAGGGTAAAATTCCCCTGACCGAGGTGAGCGTGAAGAACGAAGAACACGCAGCACGAGGGATAGAGTGCCCTGGGCTGGCTCGCCGATGAGCAAGTGAATGTGATTGAGTCATGACGACGTAACCAGCCGGGGCAAAACCGTAGCGGCCACGCACTTCACCGAGAATCTTGACCAACAAATTCCTGGCACGAGCGGAGGACGAAAGGGGCAGGCGCCTGTAGCAACTGGAGGTGATGAAATGCAGATGACGCAGGCCGTAGCGACGATGCAAACCTTTCGGCATGGCAACTGAGCGAATACTCCCGCCCTTGAAGAGCAACAAGGACGGGGCACCCCAAGTGCAAAATCATAACCTCCCGCGGACATGCCGCGTATTAGCTAATGGTGCGTTGGAAAAAGCCCCGCGGAGCGCGGAAGGAGGAGAAGGCCCCGGGTTCGTCAGGGGGATGCAAACCCGGGGCCGGGGGGATAACACAGAAGCGGGGCCGGAGTAAATTCAATCTCGAAGCGATCTGGAATGCCGGACTAGCAGACCGGGCCATCGATCATTCGGCACAGTTCGCACAAATCCTCGTACGTGAACACCAGCCGCAGAGCCGTTTTTCCCGCAGCCATCTGACCGAGACCCGACATTTGGGAAATTTCCCGGAGTTGCTCTTTCGGCAGGCCCAGCAGGTAAGCGGCCCTGCCCTCATCAATCAGTTCGCGTGCCGCGCTCTCAGAAATCAACCGGTCCGTCCACATAGGTGTCTCCATTCTGACTCCAGGACGTTCGTTTAATTCATGACCAGGCTGGCCCAGTTGTCCTGCTCCACAGCCAGGATCATGGGCTTGTAGATATCGATATCCCAGGTATCGCCGATGCGGAACCGCACCGCGCCCTCTGATTCCCCCACGATGATGCCGCGCAGGGGCACTCTCAAATCTCCAGCAGCCACTTGCAGGATCACCGCTTGTCCCACCCATGATGCGTAAGCGCTCGGCATCGACTTGCTCCCTCAGACGATTAAGTTCCGTGCTGACAATTGCCATTCTCTGCGTCCCGGGCGAGTCCAACAATGGTACGGAGGCCACAATCTACTAGGAGAGAAGTACTGTTGGCCGTTGCGGCACAAATTTTGCCTTCCAAAGAGCGCAGTACGGGAGTACCGAAAAATCGGCACCTCAGTTTCATTGCCGCGTTCAAGCCCTCCGATCACACTGGCCTCATGACGGCCCTTCGCGATGCCCATCTCAACGTGAATCGTCAGCCACGCGCTGAAGCGCGAAAGAACACACGTGCAATTTCCGGTGTGAATGAGAAGCCGGGAATCGCCCTTGCGCTGGGCGGCGGTTTTTCCAGAGGCTTCGCTCACCTGGGAGTTATCAAAGTCCTTGAAGAGGAAGGCATACCGGTTTCCGTCATCGTAGGTACCAGTATCGGTGCATTGCTGGGTGCGGCCTATGCAGACGGCGTCTCGTTTCGTGACCTCTGCGACCTTGGCCGGGCCGTCCGCATCCGCGATTTTCTCCGCTTTCAGCAGTCGGAACAGCGCGCCGGAAAGAAAGACCGCATCGCCCAACTGGTGCAGGATTGCTTTCACTCGACAGCCGTCGAAGAACTGGCGATTCCCACCGCGATCGTTACGACAGACCTCAACACCGGCGCGCCTTACGTTTTTACTCGCGGGCCGCTGGACATCGCCATACGTGCCAGTTGCGCTTTTCCCGGACTGGTGTACCCCGTGGAATACGAGGGCCGTGTGCTTGCAGATGGATGCATTGTTACTCCTGTGCCCACAGCGGTGGCCGCGAGAATCAACGGAGGGTGCGTGCTGGGAGTCGCCGTTGGATCAAATTCCGCCGATGCCTCTGCCTCGGGACGTGCTGTGAAGGTTTTCGGTCCTGATTTCAGGGCTTCGCACCGGGGCGACCTGCAGTCCTCCTGGTCCAGGAACGCGGACATATTGCTTGAACCGCAAGTGCACCACATCGATTGGAATGATTTCTCGCGCGTTGACGAAGCCGTCGCCGCGGGCGCAGACGCCGCGCGCCAGTCGTTGCCTTTTGTCCGCGAGATGCTCGAAAGACGTGCCGAATTCTCCACCGCTCCTAGCACGTGCTTCCGTGCGGAAAGAGGCATGGGAATATGACCGCGGCCACCTTCATGCGCACCCTCATTGTCACCTTGGCTCTGGAGTGGGAACTCTGCAGCCAAGACCCCTTCATTTTCTGCTACCGTATAAGTCTGGAGCCTGCGCGCATTGTCCTGAATCGTTGGACGGTCGCCGGCGCCGGAATTTCAAGCGCGGACTGAGCTGCACGGAAGCGTATGTGGCGCGTGCCATCCGCAAG
>Ga0157378_10005800_pt1 | contig 10821 bp, 8 predicted proteins | sample M65metaG_FD_115309 | JGI IMG/M metagenome (GOLD analysis project Ga0157378, IMG submission 115309) | Miscanthus rhizosphere microbial communities from Kellogg Biological Station, Michigan, USA - M6-5 metaG | ecosystem: Host-associated > Plants > Roots > Rhizosphere > Soil | place: USA: Michigan...
GTTATCATCTCCTCTGCTTTGCTGTTTTTTATTATGGCCTTGCTGTTCCTTTTGCTCGATGGAAGGTCAGCCAGGCGCACCGTGAAACCATAACCCGCATCGGTGGCTAGCAGCCATTGGTCCGTCGGCTCGCCGATCAGCACGCCCGCAAAGCGCGCGCCGTCCGGTGGATCGAGACGCCCCGAAAGCGGTTCGCCCGCGCCACGGGCTGATGGCAGGCTGTGCGCGGGCAGCGTGTAGGCTCTACCAGTGGTGTCCACGAACAGCGCCGACTGGGTGCTGCGGCCGCGCGCCGCGGCCTGAAAGGCGTCCCCGGTCTTGTAAGTGAGCGCGCGCGGATCGATGTCGTGGCCCTTGGCCGCCCTCGCCCAGCCGCCGGTCGATAGCACGATGGTCACCGGTTCGTTGGCGAGCAGGTCGGTCGGCTCGATCGCCTGCGCGGCGGCGCGCTCCACGATGCGGGTGCGACGTGCGTCGCCGTACTCCTCGGCATCAGCGATGATTTCGCCGCGAATCAGTTTTGTCAGCTTGGCCTTGCTGGCCAGCAGCGCCTCGATCTCCTTGCGCTCAGCCGCCAGCCGCTGCTGCTCGTCGCGGATGCGCATTTCCTCGAGCTTGGCGAGGTGCCGCAGCTTGGTTTCGAGTATCGCCTCAGCCTGTTCGTCGGAGAGCTTGAAACGCTTGATGAGCACCGGCTTGGGCTCTTCCTCGCGACGGATGATGCGGATCACCTCATCGAGGTTGAGATACGCAATCAGCATGCCATCGAGGATGTGCAGCCGGCGCGCCACCTTGTCGAGCCGGAACTCCAGGCGCCGGCGCACAGTCCGGCGGCGGAATTCCAACCACTCGGTCAGCAGCGCCCTGAGGCCGCAGACGCGTGGCCGGCCGTCGAGCGCGATCACGTTGAGGTTGACCCGGTAGCTGCGCTCCAAATCGGTGGTCGCGAACAGGTGCGCCATCAACTGCTCAATGTCGACGCGATTGGAGCGCGGCTCGATGACCAGGCGGGTTGGATTTTCGTGATCCGATTCGTCGCGGATGTCTTCGACCATCGGCAGCTTTTTCTCGCGCATTTGCTGCGCGATCTGTTCCTGCACGCGGCTGCCGGAAACCTGGTAGGGGAGCTGCGAGATAACGACTGCGCCGGATTCCTTGTCGACCTCCCAGGTGGCACGTGCACGGTAGCTGCCGGTGCCCTTCTCGTAGAACTCGATGAGCTCGTCGCGGCTCGAGACGATCTCGGCGCCGGTCGGCAGATCCGGTCCCTTCACGTGCTTGAGCAACGCGCGCGTGGTGGCGTCGGGCTCGTCCAGCAGGTGGATGCAGGCGGCGGCGACCTCGCGCAGGTTGTGCGGCGGGATATCGGTCGCCATGCCCACCGCGATGCCGGAGGCGCCGTTGAGCAGCAGGTTCGGCAGCCGAGCCGGCAGCCAGAGCGGCTCTTCGAGCGTGCCGTCAAAGTTGGGCCCCCACTCCACCGTGCCGTCGGCCAGCTCATCCAGCAGCAGGTCGGCGTAGCGGGTCAGGCGCGATTCCGTGTAGCGCATGGCCGCGAACGATTTCGGATCGTCGGTCGAGCCCCAGTTGCCCTGCCCGTCCACCAGCGGATAGCGGAACGAGAAATCCTGCGCCATGTGCACCATGGCCTCGTAGCAGGCCGAGTCGCCGTGCGGATGAAACTTGCCGATCACATCGCCCACGGTGCGCGCCGACTTCTTGTGCTTGGCCGCAGCCGAGAGGCTCAGCTCGCTCATGGCGTAGACGATCCGCCGCTGAACCGGCTTGAGCCCGTCGCTCAAGGCCGGCAGTGCGCGATCCAGGATCACGTACATCGAGTAGTCGAGGTACGCCTTCTCGGTGTACGTCGACAGCGGCCGTTTCTCGACCCCCTCGAAATTCAGCTCCTGGGATTTCACGCGTTTCCTGACACTCGCCGCGCCGCGCTCAAGGCGCGACCTCGGCCAGGTTGCCGCTGCGCTCGAGCCACTCGCGCCGGTCGCTGGAGCGTTTCTTGGCGAGCAGCATGTCCATGAGTTTGTCGGTGTTGTCTTTGGCCAGAATGGTCAGCTGCAGCAATCGCCGTGTCTGAGGATCGATGGTCGATTCGCGCAGCTGCGCCGGGTTCATTTCGCCCAGGCCCTTGAATCGCGTGACCACGGGCTTGGCGCGCGAATGCTCAGCGCTCAGGCGCTTCAAGACCGCGTCGCGCTCCTCGTTATCGAGCGCGTAGAGCACTTGTTTGCCGGCGTCGATGCGATAGAGCGGCGGCATCGCGATGTAGACGTGGCCGTTGGCCACCAGCGGCCGGAAGTGGCGCAGGAACAGCGCGCACAGGAGCGTGGCGATGTGCAGGCCGTCCGAGTCGGCATCGGCGAGGATGCAGATCTTGTGGTAGCGCAGTTGCGAGAGGTCGGCGGAGCCGGGATCCACGCCGATGGCGACGCTGATGTCGTGCACTTCCTGCGAGCTGCCGATCTCGCCGGGCTCGAGCTCCCAGGTGTTCAGGATCTTGCCGCGCAAGGGCATGATCGCCTGAAACTCCCGCGAGCGGGCCTGCTTGGCCGAGCCACCGGCCGAGTCCCCTTCCACCAGGAACAATTCGGAACGCTCCGGATCCTGGCAGGTGCAGTCGGCGAGCTTGCCGGGCAGCGCCGGACCATTGACCGCGCGCTTGCGGCTGACACGCTGCGCGGCGCGCAGCCGCTCCTGCGCATTGGCGATCGCAAACTGGGCAATGCCCTCGCCCGCGTCCGGGTGCTGGTTGAGCCAGAGCCCCATGGCATCGCGCGCATGTGTTTCCACCAGCGCCGCGGCCTCGCGGGAACTGAGCTTTTCCTTGGTCTGTCCGGCAAACTGCGGATCGCGCAGCTTGATCGACAGCACGTAGCAGGCCCGGTCCCAAACGTCCTCGGCGGTCAGCTTGATGCCGCGCGGCAGCAAGTTGCGGAATTCGCAGAACTCGCGCACCGCATTGACGATGCCCGAGCGCAAGCCATTGACGTGCGTGCCCCCGGCCACCGTGGGAATGAGATTCACGTAGCTTTCCGCGATCAGCTGCGGGGCGTCGGCCGACCAGGCCAGCGCCCACTCGACCACGTCCTGCTCCGAGGCGTGCCGGCCGGTGACAGGCTCGGCAGGCAGCCGCTCGTGCTTCTCAAGTTGCTCGTCGAGGTACTCTCCCAAGTGCCCGGTATAGAACCACTCGTCCTTTTCTCCGGTCTGCTCGTTGCTGAAGGTCAGCTTCAGGCCCGAGCACAGCACGGCCTTGGCCTTGAGCACGCGCTTGAGATCGGGCACCGAGAAGCGGTCCGAATCAAAAAACTTGGGATCCGGCCAGAAGCGCACGGTCGTGCCGGTGTTGCGCGCCCCGACGGTGCCGACGACCTCGAGCTTGGAGCTGCGCCGGCCGTCCTTGAAGGCGATGTTGTATTCCTTGCCGCCGCGCCGCACCCAGCACTCAAGATGCTTGGAGAGCGCGTTGACGACCGAAACGCCGACCCCGTGCAGGCCGCCGGCGAAGCTGTAGGTCTGATCGTTAAACTTGCCGCCGGCGTGCAGCCGCGTGAGGATCAGTTCCACGCCGCTGATCTTTTCCTGCGGGTGGATATCGACCGGCATGCCGCGCCCGTCATCAACCACCTCGAGCGATCCATCCTTATATAAGGTGACGTCGATCTGCTTGCAGTGCCCGGCGATGGCCTCATCGACGCTGTTGTCGATGACTTCATGCGCGAGGTGATTCGGCCGGGTGGTGTCGGTGTACATCCCCGGTCGGCGACGCACCGGCTCGAGGCCGGCGAGCACCTCGATATCAGCGGCGTTGTACGACTGTGCCATTACGCGGGAATACTCACCTCATGCGGGGCGCGCGAATTCTAGCAAACCTCGGCACGCCATCACGCGTGTTAGACTCAATCATGCCGAATAAAACTGACCCGGATCGTCGCGGGCGCGTCGGTCTCGGGGCGGTAATCGCCTGCCTACCAGGTCTGGCGCTGTCAGTGATGGTCGCCATCGCCTGCACCTGGGCTGCGGTAAGCGGCGGACGCGCGCTGTTCGCGACCGAAAGCAGCCCCATCAGCCCGGTGCTCGCGGCCATTGTGATCGGCGCCCTGCTCGGCAACTGCGTTCGCTGGCCCGCCATCGTGTCCCCGGGGCTGCAGTGCGCGATTACGCTGGTGCTGCGCATCGGCATCAGTCTGATTGGCCTGCGGCTCGCGCTGATTTCCCTGGGCACAATCAGCATTCGCGCCGCCCCGGTGGTAGTCGGTTGCCTGCTCGTCGCCGGGGTTGCGATCCCAAAGATCTGTCGCTGGTTCGGCGTGAACCGCGTGAGCTCGATCCTGCTCACCGTCGGCACCGCGATCTGCGGCTGCACCGCCGTTCTGGCAATCGCCCCGATCCTGCGCGCATCGGCGGCTCAAACCGGCTATGCCGTGGCTACCGTGATGCTGCTCGGGGTGTGCGGTGTGATCGCCTATCCGTTCCTGGCCCATTGGCTGTTCGCGCAGCAGCCTTTGGCGGCCGGGATCTTCCTGGGCACGGCCATCCATGACACCTCGCAGGTGGTGGGTGCCGGGCTCATTTATTCGCAGCAATTTCACAGCCCGCAAGCGCTGGCCGCCGCCACGGTTGCCAAGTTGCTGCGCAACCTCTCGCTCGCGGTGGTGGTCCCGGCTTTAGCCTGGCGCGAGGCGCGTGAGCACCAAACGCAGCGGTCCGCGGCGGGTCTTGCCACTTACGTGCCGTGGTTCGTGACGGGATTCATTCTCTGCGTGATCGCGAGAACCATCGGCGACACGATGGTGGCAGGCAACGGCTTGGAGCAGCAGCGCTGGGACGGATTCCTTTCCCTAGCTTCGCACGCAGCCGACTGGTGCCTCACGATCGGCATGGCGGCCACCGGCATGACCCTCTCGCGCGCTGGCTTGAGCTCACTCGGCCTCAGGCCGCTATTGGCCGGCCTGTGTGCCGCGATTCTGGTCGGGGGCTGCAGCCTGCTGCTGTTGCTGGCGATCTACTGAGATCGCCCGGATTCTTCAATCCAGGTCGCGAAGCAGCGCGGACCGCAACGAGTCGGGAACCGGATTAACGGACTGCTGGTAGGCGGGATGATCGATGCCGGCGGCCAGCGCGGCGCCGGACTTCAGGCCTTCGACCATCGGCGGAGCCAGTTCAAAGCGCAGGAAATGTACCGCCGAGGTCTTCTCTTCGTTGCTGCGCTCCAGGTCCTCGTCAGCAATCGCAAAGAGCTTGGGGTGGCCTGAAACCTGTAGCCACGAACGTGTTTCGATGCCGCGCAGTTCGCTCAGGCGCTGCGTGCGCTCGACGCGGTCGGGATACTCGAGCAGAAAGGTGGCCTTGAGATTCCGGCCATCCGGTATCAGCGGATTGTAGGCCGACAGTTCTTCGGCAATTCCGGCCGATTCGAAAATGCGTTCGGTCCGCAGCATCTCCTGCACCTGATAGCGCACGGTCTCGCGATCTTCAAAGCTCCAGGTGCAATTCGGCCCGAGCTGCAGCCGGCGCGCGGCGCGGTACTGGATCATGCGCGCGCGGATGGCATCGCGTTCGCGGGCATACTGTTCCAGCGACAGGAGTTCGTTGGGGTTGAGTTGGGCGGCCACGTCAGATCCCGTAGGCGTGCCGCAACAACTGCAAGGGCGGGGTCGGCTCCCGCCGCTGCTCATCGGTCAGGCCACTCTCGATCTGGTGACCTGCCATCGGACAATCACTGGAGTAGTAGTCGGCCTCGCCCGCCACGACTCGCTGCACGACCGGTCGGCCTATTTTCATCGAGGCCTCCCGATATTCGCTCTTGACGGCGTAGGTGCCGTCATGGCCCGAACACCGCTCGATGACCTCCACCGTGGTTCCTGGCACCAGGCGCAGCACGTCGCGCGTCTTGAGGCCGATGTTCTGCACCCGCAGGTGGCAGGGCACGTGGTAACTGACCTTGCCGATCTGCTGCTTGAAGTCCGTGCGCAGCAGCCCGGCCTTGTGGCGCAGCATCAAGTATTCGAAAGGATCAAAGATGCGCTGCTTGAGTTGCTGGACCGCAGGATCGTCAGGAAACATCAGCGGCAGTTCCTGCTTGAACATCAGCACGCAGGAGGGAATGGGCGCCACGATGTCATAGCCCTGTTCGACCAGCTTAAGCAGCTGCGGAACGTTTTGCTCCTTCAGGCGGGCAACCGCGTCAAGATCGCCCAGTTCCAGCTTGGGCATGCCACAGCACCGTTCCCTCTCGGCCAGCGTCAGCTCGATGCCGTTGTGCGCAAAGACCGCCGCCAAGTCAGTTGCCAGGTCCGGTTCGTTACGGTTCCCGTAGCAGGTTGTGAACAGCACCACGCGGCCGCGCGTCTCCTCGGTAGCTTGCGCGGCGGTGGCGGCCTGCATCTGGCCACGCAGGCGCTGGCGCGCGCTTCTCACGTGGTATTTCGGGAGCGGCGCCTCCGGATGAACGTGCAAAGTTTTATCGAGCAGCTTGCGGCCCAGCTTGCTCGAATTAGCCGCATTCACCAACTGCGCCACAACAGGAATTCCGGCGAGGCTGCCGACGCGGTCGGTCGAGGTCAGCAGCCGGTCCCTGAATGAACTCTCACCGCTGCGGAACTTGACCGCCTTGGCGCGCAGCATCAGGTGCGGGAAATCCACGTTCCACGGGTGCGGCGGCACATACGGGCATTTGGTCATGTAGCACATGTCACACAGGTAACAGTGATCCACAACCTGCCAGTAGGCGCGCTTGTCGACACTGTCGAGCTCGCCCGTCGTGGAGGCATCAATCGTGTCAAACAGAGTCGGAAAGGCCTGACACAGGCTGAAGCAGCGCCGACAGCCGTGACAGATGTCGAACACGCGCTCGAGTTCCTTCTCGAGCGCGCCGAGGTCATAGAAGGACGGATTTTGCCAGTCGAGCGGATGGCGCGTGGGAGCGCGCAGGCCGCCCTCCTTATTCCCCGCTGTCGTGCCGCCCTCTTCCAACGGACCGCTTACAGCGTGTCGAGCGCTTTCTGGAAGCGGTTGGCGTGCGAGCGCTCGGCCTTGGCCAGCGTCTCGAACCAGTCCGCGATCTCCGCAAAGCCTTCCTCGCGCGCAGCTTTGGCCATGCCCGGGTACATGTCCGAATACTCGTGGGTTTCGCCGGCGATGGCGGCCTTCAAATTCATCTTGGTCTCACCGATCGGGAGGCCAGTGGCTGGATCGCCGACCAGCTCGAGATATTCCAGGTGTCCGTGGGCGTGGCCGGTCTCGCCTTCCGCGGTCGAGCGGAACACGGTCGACACGTCGTTGTAGCCTTCGACGTCGGCCTTTGAGGCGAAATAAAGATAGCGACGGTTCGCCTGCGACTCGCCGGCGAAGGCGTCCTTGAGATTCTGCTCGGTTTTGGTGCCTTTGAGTTTCATGTTCTGCTCCTGGGGATCCTGCGATAATTTAGACTTAGTCTAAGCAGCTCAGACTTTACGATTTTCAGGCGCCGCCCGTCAACCGCGTTGACCGACACCGTGGCGGCTAATAGGGTGAGCGCCTCGTAAGGACTCCCTCAAGGCAGCGCAGGTGGCACGGAAACCCAAGGATGGCGGATTCGAGAGTACGCTCGCCGAACTCGAAGAATTGGTGGCGCGCATGGAGGCCGGCAATCTCCCGCTCGAGGAAGCAATGCGAAATTTTGAGCGTGGCGTGCAATTGACGCGCGAATGCCAGGCGGCCCTGCAGGCCGCGCAGCAGCGCGTGCAAGTGCTCACGCAACGGGCGGCGGGCGCGACGCTCGAGGAGTTCGCCGCCGAGGGCGGCGAGCCGCTGCCCGCCAGCGAACCCTGACGATTCCGGACAGCCTTGAATAACGCGGAATTTCAGCAGCGCGTACGCGCTGCCCAGCAACGCGTCGAGCAAGCGCTCGAGCGCGCACTGAGCACCGGCGCGGCCACTCCCACTCGCCTGCAGGCAGCGATGCGCTACAGCGTGCTGAACGGCGGCAAGCGGCTGCGGCCCTTGCTTGTGTACATCACGGGGGAAGCCTTCGGTGCGCGCGCGCCCGATCTGGACAGCGCGGCCGCCGCCGTCGAGCTGATCCACGCCTACAGCCTGATCCATGATGACCTGCCGGCGATGGACGATGACGATCTGCGGCGCGGCCGGCCGACCTGTCACAAGGCATTCGATGAGGGCACGGCGATATTGGCGGGCGATGCCCTTCAGGCGCTGGCCTTCGCGGTCTTGAGTGCTCCCGGGAACGGCGTGAACGATGCCACGCGGGTGCGCATGCTCTCGGTGCTGGCGGAGGCCATCGGTACGCGCGGCATGGCCGGCGGGCAGGCCGTAGATCTCGAAGCGGCGGGACGTCAGCCCGATGGCGAGGGCATCGAGCAGATGCACCGGCTCAAAACCGGAGCTCTGATCCGCGCCAGCATTGAGCTCGGCGCACTGAGTGCGCCCGGCGGGAACGCCGCTGATCTTAAGACGCTGCGTGAATTCGGTGAGGAGATCGGGCTCGCGTTTCAGATGCAGGACGACATTCTGGATGTCACGGGGGACACTGCGGTGCTCGGCAAGCGCGCCGGAGCGGATGCGGCACACGGCAAGCCCAATTATCCGAGCGTCTTCGGTTTGGCACGTGCCCGTGAACTGGCCCTCGAGCACCGCGACCGCGCCCTAGCCTCGCTGACGGGGCTCGGGGCGGCCAGCCAACCGCTCAGCGCCCTCGCTTACTACGTCGTGGACCGCGTGCAGTAGACTGTCCGGTATGGCTTCCGCAAAAGCACCGTTTAGCCTGTTGCGCTCGATCGACAGCCCTGCGGACCTGCGGGCCCTGCCGGAGCGGCGCCTCAAGGATCTGGCCTCCGAGCTGCGCGAATTCCTGATTCATACCGTGAGCACCCGCGGCGGGCACTTCGCTGCCGGACTCGGTACCGTCGAGCTGACCATCGCGCTGCACTATATCTACAACACGCCGCACGACCGGCTAGTCTGGGATGTGGGCCATCAGGCCTATCCCCACAAGGTGCTCACCGGACGCCGTGAACAGTTGCACTCAATTAAGCAACACGGCGGACTCGCGCCGTTCCCGCTGCGCTCCGAGAGCGAATACGACACGTTTGGCGTCGGCCATTCGAGCACCTCGATCAGTGCTGCCCTTGGCATGGCGCTGGCCGCCGCCGCCAAGGGCGAGGCCCGGCGGGTCGTGGCCGTCATTGGCGATGGCGCGCTCAGCGCTGGCATGGCCTTCGAGGCGCTCAACCACGCGGGAAGTCTGCCCTCCGACCTGCTCGTGATCCTCAATGACAATGACATGTCGATCTCGGAGAACGTGGGTGCGCTTTCCAAGTACCTGGCAAAGGTCCTGTCAGGTCGCTTCTATGCGCACCTGCGCGAGGGTGGCAAGCGCGTACTGAAAAAGATGCCGCACGTGCGCGAGTTCGCGCGCCGCTCCGAGGAACACGTCAAAGGCATGTGGCTGCCGGGCACCCTGTTCGAGGAGATGGGCTTCAATTACATCGGCCCCATCGATGGGCACGATCTGAAGGGACTGATCCGGACGCTGCGCAACATACGCGACCTGCGCGGCCCGCAATTCCTGCATGTCGTCACCCAGAAAGGCCGCGGCTACGCGCCGGCCGAGGCCGACCCGATCACCTGGCACGGGCCGGGCCCCTTCAATCCGCAGACCGGACTCATCCTAAAGGCCAAATCCTCAGGGCCAGCCTATTCAAAGGTATTCGGCGATTGGCTCTGCGACATGGCCGAGCGCGATTCCCGCATCGTGGCCATCACTCCGGCCATGCGCGAGGGCTCCGGGCTGGTCGAGTACTCGCGCCGGTTTCCGGCGCGCTACGTTGACGTGGCGATTGCCGAGCAGCATGCCGTCACGCTGGCGGCGGGCATGGCTTGCGAGGGCATGAAACCGGTCGTCGCCATCTATTCCACATTCTTGCAGCGTGGCTATGACCAGCTCATCCACGACGTTGCATTGCAGAATCTTCCGGTGATTTTCGCGCTTGACCGCGCCGGGGTCGTCGGCGGCGATGGCGCGACCCACAATGGCAGCTTCGACTACAGCTTTCTGCGCTGTATCCCGAATATGGTGATCATGGCGCCCGCGGACGAGAACGAATGCCGGCAAATGCTCTACACCGCCACACGCATTGAGGGCCCGTCGGCCGTCCGCTACCCGCGGGGCACGGGACCGGGCGTGCCGATCGAGAAAAAGATGACGGCCTTAGCCTTAGGCAAGGCGCAAGTTCGGCGCCGCGGGAAAAGCGGCCTGTTGCTATTGTCGTTTGGCACCATGTTGAGTTCGGCCGCAGCGGCGGCCGAACGGCTCGATGCCAGCCTCGTCAACATGCGTTTTGTGAAACCGCTGGATGAGGACTTACTTAAGGAGCTGGTACCGCAGCACGTCGCCCTCGTGACCCTGGAGGAAAACACCATCGCCGGGGGCGCCGGCAGTGCGGTTATTGAGTTGCTCGATGGCCTGGGTTTGAACCGTCCGCACCTGGCAGTGGGACTTACTGACCGTTTTATCGAGCATGGAAGCCGCGAGGAGTGCCTCGCCGATGCGGGTCTCGATGAGCCGAGCGTGGTGGCCCAAATCGAGCGCTGGTGGCTTTCCCAGCCCTGTAACTTGAATAGCGGTCGCTCCACCACCAGAATGACCGTGGCGGTCGGCTCAGGGCCGCCCTGAGACCGGTATGGGTGACCCATGGATATGGAAGTGACAGAACGTGATCGCAGCAAGGCCGGCGTGGAAGACGTGCAGGTCCGGGCCGACACACGCCGCATGGCCATCCATCGGGTCGGTATCAAGGACATACGCCA
>Ga0157378_10005802_pt1 | contig 10820 bp, 9 predicted proteins | sample M65metaG_FD_115309 | JGI IMG/M metagenome (GOLD analysis project Ga0157378, IMG submission 115309) | Miscanthus rhizosphere microbial communities from Kellogg Biological Station, Michigan, USA - M6-5 metaG | ecosystem: Host-associated > Plants > Roots > Rhizosphere > Soil | place: USA: Michigan...
GCAGACTATCTGGGCGCAATTCGATCAGGTGAAGCTTTGACTCGTTTGCGATCCGATGAAGAAGCGCTTGGTTTGTACGCGCGCGCCTTGATTGGCGCGCAGCAGTACGCGCGCGCGGCGACGGTCCTGGAGAAACCGGCGGCGACGGACAAGGTTTCGGGGATCACGCTGTATTTGCTCGGACTTTCATATTCGCGGGCGAACAATTTTCCGAAGGCAATTGCCACGCTGGAGCGGGCCGTGGCCAAGACTCCGAATGACGTAAATTCGTATCGCGAGTTGGGCTACGACTATGAAAAGACCAAGCAATATCCGAAGGCCTACGCCACCTATCAGAAGGCCCTGACCATCGCGCCTGACGACGCTGATTTCAAGGAAGCCCTCGAGCGCATGCGCCCCTTTGCAAAACCGGGGGCCTAGTCTTAGCATCGTGACCATGAATCAAGCAGCGAAGCTCTTCGTGCGTGTGGCCACCGTCATTCTTCTCACCCCGTTTGTGTTTCCGTCGATCGTCAGCGCCGGGTCCTGGAATGGCATCGAGCCCTTCAAGACGCGCCGCGATGAAGTCGTGAAAATACTGGGCGCACCCATCGGTGAGAGTCCCGACGGCGTCGCTCGCTTCAAAGTGATGGGCGGTTCAGTGCAAGTGAGCTTCGTCAGCGAAAGATTCGTAACCGCGAAGCGGCTCAAGCCGGAACTCGTGGGCACTGTGCTCGAGGTTGTCTTGCAGCACGAGCAGTCCTCGGATACCCCCGAAAGTCTCAAGCTGGCTGAGAATCGATCGTTTGTGCGGGATGAAACGAAGAGCACGACCATCTTTCGGAACATGAAGGAAGGCCTTATTTACACCTTTATTGATGGCAGCCTAAAGACGACGCGCTACACGTTTGCCGACGATCAACTTAACAAAGCACGGCGGTAAGCCTTTTGTCAGGAAGCCCGACCGTCAGGGAGGGCGCAGCTAAAGCAAGGGAAACTTCACCCTCCCTGACGGTCGGGTTTCTGATGCGACATTCGCCAGGCAACCAATCACGACGCAGACGGCGTCTTTGAATCAATATTTCGCCTCGCTGGAACCGATGGAGCTAAAAACCAATGAATAAATTCTTTCGCTCAACGTGTGTGATCGCCCTGGTGTTTAGCGTCGCCACCGTCGTCATAGCGCAACGGCCGCGCTCTACCACCACGCAGGATACGACTGAGAACTCGACGACTATTCCGGGCCCGCCGCCGGCGCCCGCGTCCGTCAAAGCAAAATACGAAGGCGGAGTCTTCGGCTATAACAAAACCATGGAAGGCACAGTCAATTTTGACGACACCGGCGCTCGCTTTGTTTTTCGGAATAAGACCGGCAAAGAAGTTCTGTTCATTCCCTACAAGTCATTGACTGGCGCCTTTGGAGACACGCACAAGGTGCAACCGGCCGCCGCGACGGTAGCGCAGAACGTGCCCAGCATTTATGCCTTGCCGGCTCGCTTCATTAAAACCAAGGTGCAGTATCTGACTCTCCAATACGACGATCCCGACAGTAAGGTGTCAGGCACCGCCAGCTTCAAACTGGACAACAAAGACATTCTCGATTCCGTGCTGTTCACGCTGGCCAACAAAGCGGGTCTGGCACGGCGCGGCGAAGTGTTCGTGCGCAAGAAAGATCAAAGCAATCCGTGAGGCCTCAAACGACGAGTGAAGATCGCCTCTAACTTCATCGCTTGTTTTCTACTTCTCGCCGTCGGCTACGGGCAGGACAAGACGGAGTTGCCGCGGTACGTCGCCCCAACTGAACTCACGATCCTAAAACACAACTTCGGCAGCGAACGGCGCTTTGTAACTGAATCGACGCCGCAGTCCGCGCGCGGTGGCGAACCGGCGACCCGAGTTGTCTCGCAACCGGTAACGACTGTCTCGGTCAGGGTGAAGAACAAAGCGACCAAAACCATCGTGGGAGTAAGTTGGTACTTCGTGCTGGCCAGGAATTCCAGCGAGGACTACTTCAGTCTTCCCTTCGTCACGCCAACCGACATCTCTCCGCAGGATACCAGGACGCTCAAAGCCCAAATCGAGCGGTTGCCCGGGCGGGCGCGCGCGATCACCGTCGACGAACTCAAGCATCCTGACAAAAATCGCGCGCAGGAGCGCATCGTAATCACCTGCGTGTTGTTCTCTGACGGCACGTCTTCGCCTCTGAACGAAGCATCGCAGCGTGATTGCCGGCGAATGGAAATCTCGCCTGAAATCAAGAGGAAGATCGAAAAACTCTAGCGCACAACTCTCAAACTAACTACAATCCCAATCCGTGCCTGCGAGATTCAAGTGGAGCCTCATCTCCGATGAGCGATTGCTGGACACTCGCATCTGCGATCTTCCTATTCGCATCAAAGGCTCCTTCATCGAGCCGCACATCAAAAGACTGTACAGCGAGCTGAATGATCGCGGGATTCGTTTTAAACCGCACGTGTGGCTTTCGGCTGAATGGTTCACGCCTGACGGTGTGCCTGGTTTTGCGATTCCCTTTTATCTCGCGCACCCGCGACTGATGAAGCTCGAGCGCAAATACATGCGCGAAGTCGAAGGCGGCACTGACGTCGAATGCATGCGCATTCTGCGTCACGAAGCCGGGCACGCTTTGGATAATGCTTTTCGTTTGCATTTCAAACGGCAGTGGATTCGCACGTTCGGATCGTTCGCGCAGAAATATCCGCCGTCGTACAAACCGAAACCAAACAGCCGCCGCTATGTTTTGAATCTCGACGCGTGGTACGCGCAGGCGCACCCGGCCGAAGATTTCGCCGAGACGTTCGCCGTCTGGTTACAGCCACGTTCGAACTGGCGACGTCGTTACCGTGGCTGGCCCGCATTGCGGAAACTCGAATACGTCGACGAACTGTTGAATGAAGTTGCCGGCACGCGGCCACGCAATCGTGTGCGCCGCAAGATCGAAACGCTGCCCGACATTCGCATCACGCTGCGGGAGCATTATGACCGCAAACGCGAAAAGTACGCCTTCGAATGGCCAGCGTATTTGGATAACGATCTGCGCCGCATCTTTTCGGCCGACGCGCGTAAGCGCGCGCGGGAAACTGCGGCGGCCTTTTTGCGGCGCGTCGGCCCCGAGATTCAGCAACTCGTTTCGGAAGGAACCGGCGTGCATGGTTACGCAATCGATCACGTTTTAGAACTGATGATTGCGCGCGCCGGTCAGCTCAAGCTGCGAGTCGTAGGACGCGAAGAACAACTGAAACGGCACTTGATGGTCATGTTGACCGTGCAAACGATGAACGTAGTGCATTCCGGCTATTACCGGATCGCGCTGTAATTTGGAGTGCGCCGGCTGTGACGGCGCTTTGGATTGCCAAAGCGATGAACCCTGAAGATAAGAAAACCACATCAAAGCCGTCGCACGCCAAAACTGCCGCCGCTTCAAAAAACGGCGAGGCTTTCAAAAAGCTTCGGGTCATTGTTCTTTGCCACGAAGACCTGGTGCCACCCGAAAGCATCGACGGCCTCACGCCCAAAGAGATCGCGCCGTATAAAACCGAGTGGGACGTCATCTCGACGCTCAACAAAATGGGCCATGAAGTTAACGCGGTGGGCGTTTACAACAACCTGGGCGTCATCGGCAACGCGCTGCTCGAACACAAACCGCACATCGCCTTCAATCTGCTCGAGGAGTTTCATGGTTATCCGCTTTACGATCAGCACGTCGTCAGTTACCTCGAATTGATGAAACAGCCTTACACCGGTTGCAATCCACGCGGTCTGACGATTTGTCGTGACAAGGCGTTGTCGAAAATGGTGCTCGCTTATCATCGCATTCACGTGCCGGCATTTGCAGTCTTTCACATGAATCGCGTCGTCAAACGATCGAAGCGATTGAAATTCCCGCTGCTGGTCAAATCGATCAGTGAAGAAGGGTCAGTCGGAATTGCGCGCGCCTCGATCGTCAATGATGACGAGAAGCTGGCCGAACGAGTTGAGTTCATCCATCGGCAAACTAAAACGCATGCGATTGCCGAACAGTACATCGCCGGCCGCGAAATCTACGTGAGTGTGATTGGGAATCAGCGACTGCAAACCTACACGCCGTGGGAGTTGGTCATTGAGAAACTGCCCGAGGGCGCACCGAACATCGCCACCGCCAAGTTGAAATGGGACCCGGCCTATCAAGAGAAGGTTGGGGTTGTGACCAAAGCCGCCGAGCTGGACAAGAAAATGGTCGACAAGCTCGAGCGGCTTTCGAAGCGAATTTATCGCACGCTGTTTCTGAGCGGTTATGCGAGGCTCGACTACCGTGTCACTGATGACGGCGAGATTTATTTGCTGGAGGCGAATCCGAATCCGCAGATCGCAAATGAGGAAGACTTCGCCGATTCAGCGATGCACTGCGGCGTTGACTATGAGGCACTGCTGCAAAAAATAATCGGATTGGGTTTGCGTTATCGAACCGGCGCTGAGTCAGTACCTTCCGCGTGAGCGGAGATAAACATCCTGAGGAACAAAACGAAACGGCGCGGTGTAGTTGCCCGCGCCGTCACTTGTTTATGCGATGAGCAGCCGTTACTGAGTGCCGCCCGTCGAACTGCTCGCCCCTACCAGCACGTCGCGGCTGGAACCACCGAAGGTTACGCCCAGCAGTTCAGTCGCGCCGCCCTTATCAATCGTACGCAGCGCCGTGTTCTTGGCCTTCTCTGAACGAGCTTCGACGTGTGCCGGAGTCTTGGCCTTCATTTCGCCGCCCTTCATTATGCTCAACTCATTAGTGCTTTCGTCGAACTTGACTTCATACTCGCCTGCCTTGACGAGCGTGCCGTTGACCATCAGGTCTTCCGGAAACGTGATTGTCTTCTTTTCGACCTTGCCTTTGTCGCCCGCCAGTACGCTGAATGACGCCAGCGCGCCGACCATCAAAGCGACCCCAAATAAACTCATGAAACGTTTCATTTTTCTCCTACCTCCCGGTTTTCATTTGTGCAACTCGCATTCCTGCGATGAACCTATTAGTTAGCTCCTCATACGGAGTTAGTGCCGGAAGAGTTCCAAAGGTTGCGTTACAAACGCTTTAATTTCATATATTTACGGGCAGGAATTTGGACGGACGTCCAAAGCTTTGAAGTTGACTTACCATTTGGCGACATTTTGAGGATCGAGCCACTCGCGCGTCATGTCACACCATAAGACCAGGCCCCGCCACGAATTGAACCGCGAGTAAAACCGCAGGATCTTTTTGTCGTTCGCGACGCGGCCACTGTTACGCATCTCTGCGAACTTCGCGCGCGTCCACGAATCCAATGCCAGGCCATCGTAGCGTCCGATAAGCTTCAAAAGATTTTCAGCGGCATAGTTGCCCACGCCTTTGATGCTCTTCATTTCTTTCATGAGATCGGGCAGAGACGCATCACTGCTCAGCCAACTCTCAACATTTAATTCGCCTGAGGCGACGCGTTGGGCCAATTCTTCCAGGTAGGGAGCGCGATAGCCCGCGCGAATCCGATCGCGATAGAACTCCGTCTTTTTTTGGGCCATTACTTCCGCCAAGGGAAAAGACTTGCGGCCATCATCTGACGCGGCGCCAAGTTCATTCACCAGGTTGGTAACCATCTTCTCAGTCAGCGCCCATGAACAGTTCGTCGTGCAGATCATCTTCACCAGATCTTCGAACACCGTGGGCGAACGCAGCAGCCGCCCTGCGCCCTGTTGCGCGATCCAGGTGAACTCAGGCTCAGTCGCGAGGATTTGATAGAAGGGTTTCAAATCGTCGTCGAGCCGGAACATGTGTCGCACATCGCGAATGATCTTTTGCGCCGCGCGTTCATTGACCTGACGCGAGACGTGAATTTTCAGCGCGCCCTTGCGCGCCGACACTTCCACGGTTACGGGTCTGCCCCGATCGAGATCGATTACGCGCTTTAATTTCCAATTGTCGCGGTCAAATTCAAACGGGAGCAGAGCACACCACCCGTGACTCAAAACCGTGCGGTAAAAATTAAAATCAGTCGGCGTTCTGATTGTTAATTGCATCCCGCAAACTCTAGCAAATGCGCCTGTTCGCGTCGATCACCCACAGGGTACAGTGCGGCACTTCTTTTGCTCGAATAGCTCCGAGTTACCGTTTCAGTCCCAGCTTTTCTTAGCCCTAAGTCTTAATTCACAGTTAAGGAGTAACTTTTGTTCGCAAACCTGAATCCGCAACAGATTGCTTTCTTCTTGATCCTGATCGTCGCGCTCGTGCTGTTTGTGACGGAATGGATCCGCACAGACATGGTCGCGGTGCTGGTCGTTGTCGCTTTGTACGTGACTCGCGTGCTTAAGCCGGAAGAAGCGTTGTCAGGATTCAGCAGCGAGCCTGCGATCGTCATTGCGGGCATTTTTGTCGTGAGCGGGTCGCTGCGCGCGACGGGTTTGTCCGACAGGTTGGGCGATTGGATTGGACACCTTGCCGGCAAGAGTCTTAATCGCGCTATCGCAGTCATCATGCCGTCGGTGGCACTGCTCTCCGCTTTCACCCATCACGTCACAACCACTGCGGTAATGCTGCCGATCACTTTGGATTTATCAAGGGAGCGACAGATGCCGGCGTCGAAATTGTTAATGCCGATGTCTTTCGCAGCCTCGCTGGGCACGGCGATTACGATCATCGGCGCGCCCGCGTTCTTGATCGCGAGCGCCGTGCTTCAGCAATCCGGCAGATCCGGTCTAGGAATTTTTTCGATTGCCCCCATCGGATTGACGATGACATTTGCGGGCACGTTGTTCGTCTTATTGATAGGCCAATTTCTATTGCCGGCGAACAAGGGTGGAGAAGACGCGTCGCGGCATTTTCGGCTGGAAGACTACTTGACTGAGATTGCTGTGGTTAAAGGCTCGCCTTTCATGGGCAAGACAGTCAATGAAGTTCAGAGTGATAACAATACACACTTTACGGTGGCTGGCGTGATCCGGCATGGCCGGCGCATGCGAGGCATGATTAGTAACCAGGAGTTGAAAGAGGGAGACGTACTTGTCGTGCGGACTACGCCGGAAGAACTGGTATCGATTCGCAAAGATAAGAAGCTGGAACTCCTGCCCGTGAAGCTCTATGGCGAAAAGAAGAACGGCGAGACACGGGCAGATGAAAATGAAGATCAAGAGGCTGCGGATCTCTTTGTTCAGGCCGTAGTTGCGCCGCGATCTGATTTGGTAGGGCGGACCATATCGAGTATTGACTTTCACCGCCGCTACGGAGCGATTGTCGTCGGTCTTTGGCGAAAGGATGGCTGGCTCGCGCAGGAAGTATCGAAGGTCAAGTTACGCGCTAACGACCTGCTGGTGCTCGAAGGTGACGAAGAAGCCCTGGCGCGCGTGTCCAATGACAACGCGTTTCTGATGTTGGTTCCGTTTCATGCCGAAGCCAGGGTGCGTGGCCGAGCCTGGGTTGCCGGCGCAATAATGCTGGCGACGATCCTGCTGGCGGCATTTAACCTGATGACGATTGAGATGGCTGCGGTAACGGGGGCCGCCGCCGTCATTTTGAGCGGATGCATTACTCCGAACCAGGCTTATCGATCAATCGACGCGCGCATTTTTGTTTTCATTGCCGGTGCGATTCCGCTCGGCACGGCGATGCAGAAGACTGGAACAGCGAATCTGCTCGCCGGCTGGCTGCAACGAGGCGTTAGCGGTTGGCCCGAGTGGGCCGTGCTCCTGGTCATATTCGCGTTTGTCGCGGTCATAACTCAGTTCATGTCTGACTCAGCTACGACCGCTCTTTTCGCTCCCGTGGCGGTGGCCCTGGCCCAAGCGTTGGGACGGCCTCCTGAGCCTTACGTAGTCACCGTCGCCATGGCGTCGGTCGTGGCGTTTCTCACGCCAATCGGCCACCATGGGAACCTTCTCGTTTATGGTCCTGGGCGCTATAAGTTCGGCGACTTTGTGAAGGTCGGGACGCCGCTCACGGCAATTTGCGCGATAGTTGTGGTGGTGCTGGCGCCGCTGATCTGGAGGAGTTAAACGAAGTGTCGGCGGGGTTTACGTGTATGTATCAGGTGCGGTCAACATGATGCTTGACCGTTTTGTGACACGGCGGTAAACTGCATGTACTTACCAAGTTAAATGGAAGCTGTACTCGCTGGTTCCTAATCACTTGGTCCACGGCGAGCGAAGGGTCAACACCGAGACTCTCTACAGTTAGGTTGCTTAAGCAACGTTTCCAAAAAATGCTGCCGGAGCTTTCCGGCGCGCGCTCCGTCGCCCCGCAGGGACAACCCTTCGGGGCGATGTCGTATCTAGTGCCTGCTTTCCCTGGGCGGCCAGAGCAGCGAGGCGCCGACTGAAGCCAGCAGTACCAGCACTACAATCCCCAGCGCCACCGCAATCGGAATATCCGTAGCTTCATGAGCGTAGCTCGCTAAGGACTCCATCCCGGCCGCATGAAACACTGCCGAAAGACCCTTGGAAATCAGCGGCAGTAACATCTTGACGCCAATAAATCCAAGCACTATTCCCAGGCCCACCTTGAGGTAATGGAACTTCTCGACGATTCCAGCCAGCAAAAAGTAAAACGTGCGCAGGCCAAGGATGGCAAAGACGTTTGACGTATAGACGATGAAGCGATCAGTCGTGACGCCGAAAATAGCGGGAATAGAATCGACGGCGAAAACCAGGTCGGTAATCTCAACCACGATCAGCACGAGCAGCAACAGCGTTCCCACTCGCTTGCCGTCCACGACGGTGAAGAATTTTCGCCGTTCATAATGGCGGACGATGGGCACAAATCGCGTGACCCAGCGCACAATCCAGCGGTCTTCCGGATTCGCGTCGTCCTCGCCTGCGAACAACATCCTGAATCCGGTATAGACGAGAAAAGCGCCAAAGACGTAAATGATGGCGTGAAAGCGGTTGATGATGGCGGTTCCCACGAAGATCATCGTGACGCGCATGACCAGCGCCCCGAGCACGCCCCAATAAAGGACGCGATGCTGATACTTCGGTGGGACCTTGAAATACGAAAAAATCAGAAGAAAAACAAATAGGTTATCAACCGAAAGCGACAGTTCAATGAGGTAGCCGGTAACAAATTCCAGCGCCTTCTGGTGACGCACGGCGCCGAACAGTTGCCAGCCCAGCGGTCCAAACAGCAGGCCCGCAAAAACGGCCGCCAGGGTGACCCAGACGGCGCTCCAAATTGCGGCATTGCGCGTAGATATTTCGTGCGGGCTGCGGTTGAAGACGCCAAGATCAATCGCCAGCATTATGAGGATGAAAGTGCAGAACCCGATCCAGGCAAGTGTCGAAGTCGCAAGCAGCATTTACCGAAATAAAATAGCATTCGCGTTCAGTGCGGCAAAACGCAGGTTCCATGTCGCGCTCAATCCTGCGCTTCAACCGTAAACGGGGAATCCAGATTGAATCTTGACGTGGTCGTCTCCCGCACGTTGCGGCGCGCCACGTGGTCATTTAGAATTTGGCGTTTCGGAATAACGCAGTGAAGGTTTCCTAATGCTCAAACAATTAAGCAAGTTCGAACGCACCAGCAAAGTGCTCATTCTCGGATTCGTTGCGATAATGGCCGTCAGCCTCGTGCTTTTCTTCCGTCCCGGCGGCGGTTCCTCGGCGGTCGAGCCTACGAAGAGCAGCGAAGTAGTTGCGACCGTCAACGGCGAGGACATCACGCTCGGTGAGTTCGCCACGCAGAAGCAAAACCTGCAGATGCAGTTCAGCCGGTTCGGCGGTCAGATTAGCCTGACCCGCATGGGCTATACCGACGACAAGATTCTCGACGGATTGATTCAACGAAAGATTGCCGTTCAGGAAGCCAGACGTTTGGGGTTGGCAGCCTCGCCGGCCGAGGTGAATGAGCGCATCCGCAAGAGCTTCAGCGATGCAGGCGGCAAATTAACGTTGGTCGACGCCTCCGGCAAGCTCGACATGGCGAAGTACGAGCAGCGGGTCGGCGACGTCGCCGCGTTCGAGCGCGGAGTGGCCGAAGACATTGCCCGCGAAAAACTGGAAGCGTTTGTTTCCGCCAGCGTCCGCGTGTCCGAAGAAGACATCCAGTCTGACTTCAAGAAGAAAAACACAACCTTCGATGTGACGTACGTGGTGGTTTCTTCATCGAAAGTCGCCGAGAAGATTCAACCCTCCGACGATGAGCTCAAGAATTATTTCGAGGCCCACAAAACCGATTACAACATCATCGTACCGCAAAAGAAAATTCGCTATGTCTTCATCAATCAGGACAAGTCGGGCGAGAAGGTGCAACTTAGCGATAAGGAACTGCACGACGAGTACGACAACCTGGATCCGAAATACAAACAAGCAGGCGTTAAGGTCCAACAGATCGTTTTGAAGGTCGCGCGGCCCGACCTGGACGCGTCGGTTAAGGCCAAAGCCGACGGCCTCGTCGCCAAGGCCCGCGCTAACGGCGAAACGATTACCGAGGACGCCTTCGGCGAACTGGCAAAGGGTAATTCTGAAGACCCTGCAACCGCCAAAAATGGCGGTCGCGTTGATGGCGTGGTGAAGAAAGACGCTAACAAAAAGGACGACCCTTTTCAGCAGGTAGTCGACATGCAGCCCGGCGAAGTGACAGATGCGATCAAATATAAGAACGCTTATTACATCCTCCGTCGTGGCGATGGGGTGCCAAAGACATTTGAAGTTGCGAAGAAAGAATTGGAGGTTTCGCTCCGCAATCGTCGCGGTTACACAATCGCGCAGAAGATTGCGCAAAAGGCCCAGGATCGTTTGAAAGAAACGAAGGACCCGCAGAAGGTCGCGCAGGAACTCGCCGCCGAGGCGAATATGAACGCGGCCGACATGGTGCGCGAAACTCCTTACGTCAAACC
>Ga0157378_10005803_pt1 | contig 10820 bp, 7 predicted proteins | sample M65metaG_FD_115309 | JGI IMG/M metagenome (GOLD analysis project Ga0157378, IMG submission 115309) | Miscanthus rhizosphere microbial communities from Kellogg Biological Station, Michigan, USA - M6-5 metaG | ecosystem: Host-associated > Plants > Roots > Rhizosphere > Soil | place: USA: Michigan...
ACTGAACGCTGCAGCAGCGACGCCCGTGCTCGTGGCCGGGTTCGTCACCGCGATCACGTTGCAGATCGTCAGCGTAAAGGTCTGGTTCGTCGTGCCACCGCTGTTCGTGGCCGTGAGCGTGATCGTGTAGACGCCGCCCGAGCCTGGGGCAGCGGTCCCGCCGAGTGTGGCGGTGCCGTTGGTGTTGTCGGTGAGCGTGATGCCGCTGGGCAGCGCACCGGTCTCTGTGATCGCTGGCGGCGGGAAGCCCGTCGTCGTTACTGTGAAGGACGACGGTGTTCCGGCGGTGAAGCGGGCATTGTTCGCGCTCGTGATCGCCGGCGAGAGCGGTCCGATCGTGATCGTCACGGTTGCCGCGGACGAGGACGACAGCACGCCGTCGAAGGCGCGATAGGTGAACGTATCGGACAGCGTATTCGAGCTGTCGTGTGTGTACGTGAAGCTGCCGTTGGGATTGAGAGTCAGCGTGCCATGCTGCGGACTGCTGGCTACGACAGCTGTGATGTGATCGCCGTCCGGATCGCTGTCGTTGGTCAGGACACCTGGAGCGGGAACGACCAGCGTCCCGCCATGTGCGACGTTGTACGCATCCGCGACGGCAATGGGCCGCTTATCGGCCGTGATGTTGATCGTGACGTTCGCATCGTTCGACGAGGCCGAACCGTTCGAGGCTTTGTAGGTGAATGTATCGACCGGCGCGTTCGAGCCATTGTTTGTGTACGTGAACGAGCCTGAGGGATCGAGAAGGAGTGTGCCGTGCTGCGGGTTGCTCGTCGCAGCCGCGGTGAGTGACCCGCCATTCGGATCGCTGTCATTCGTGAGCACGCCCGGCGTTCCCACGTTCAGCGTCTTTCCCTGTCGCCCGCCGTAGGTGTCATCGACCGCTAACGGAGCGTTGCCGCCGAGCTTCGCGTCGAAGCGGAACCAGAGGGTCGTGGTGTCGGCGAAGAGATAGACATTGATGAAGTGCGGCTGCGACGGTCCGCCCGCGCCTCCGGCTACGAACGGCGCGATGCTGCCCCAGTCGTCTCCGTTTCCATCGAGAGTGATGAGCTGCGGCTGGGCACCAGGGTTGGTCGCGTGACGGCGAGGGTTAGTCGTTGAGGATGGCCACATGAGCGGTGCGCCACTCGGAGTCTGAAGGATCGAATCAACCGACGCGCCTGCGATGGCGAGAAACCCGACGCGGATCTGCGCGGCGGAGCCGAGAACATCGGCCGGGATGAATGACTCGATGAGTGAGGTGCCGCTGCTTCCGGCCTGGCCCACGGCCCAACCAGTCGTGGCAACAGGAATCGACGCGCCGAACGAGCCGCCGCTGCACACCTGGCGCACGACCGAGGTGACGCTCGCGCTCGTCGCCGACACATCAACGGCCGTGATCAGCACCTGCTCCACACCGGCGAATGCACCGGATGGCGTGGTTACCGCACAACCCGTCGCAGGGTTGTTGTCGGCATCGACGAGGACGCGCAGCTCTGTTGTCGCCGCCCTCGCGGGCAGATGCATCAGCCCCGCAATCGACACCGCCAGTAACCAACCACGACGCCACCTAAAGCCCAGGGATGAAGCAGAGAAAGACGTCTGAAACGCGCGCATGGAGACCTCGAGCTGAGCGGACGGATTGAGGTCTCAATAAATACGCATCTCCCGCGTAAGGATCGAAAAGAACGAACGACAGAGCGCCTTATTACCTGACTCCGCGATTTGAGTAAGAAACTTCTCCCAACGCACTGCGTGGAAGAGGGATCTCGACACTCGTCACGGCGTAGGGAGCTGTGCGAGAAGGCGCTGTGCGAGAGGATCCTGTGACGACCCCGCGTATGCCGTCAGCTCGCGCCGGGCACTCGCGATTTCCCCGAAGTGGGCATACACAACACCGAGAGTCAGGTGATCCTCTTTTGCCTCTCGACGAACTGCCTCGATTTGCGTGTGTTCATCGACGCTGAGCACGCGAAAGATCGCAAGAGGCGCGGGCGGCGCCGGAAGGGTGATGATTTCGCCACCGCGCTTCGCCGTCACTTGCCACCGGTAGATCCCGCCCCGTTTCAGAATGACGTCGCACGTCCAGCGCGCCTCGCTAAGCGTCGAGCTGTGGCTGATCTCGCTGCCGTCCGATGTGACCACCACCGTATATCGCGCACCGGGAACGGCGGACCAGCGAAATTCAGGACGCTGTTCGTCGATGGCCGTACCCGAAGGTGACAGTGAGACTGATGTCTGCACTGCCGAGTCGCCGCGATATGTGTCGGAGTTGGAGAGCTCGCGAATGTCATCCGGGAGCGGCAGTTTGCCTGTTCGCCGCGCGTCGGCAACGAGCGTGTCCCACTCGTGTCTGGACGCATCGCGCTTCACTCCAGTGTCCCTCGCAAGCCCCGTGATCTGAGCACGAGGCGCGATCGCGTTCGGCGATGATTGCGTTCGGAGATCGCTCCAGCGGCTGACGATCACCGCGACGATGACAACTGCTGCCGCGGCAGCAAGCCACGCCGGCCAGACTCGGGCGCGAGGCTTCGCATCGCGAATGAAGTTGCGAAGATCATCGACATCGCCTGCACAGTCAGAACAGCCTCGTATGTGAGCATCGATCTCTTCCCGCCGAGGCCCTATCAGCAACCCCTCGGCGAGCGCCGCAAGATCGTCTTCACTCGGATGCTCTCCGAAATCAGGGGGATCGAGCGCAGCTTCGAATGCAGCGGCAACCTGGACCAGTGACAATCCATCCGCGGCACGCGCGGCGCAGTCGGAACATTCGGAAACATGAAGCCCGAAAGATGCCGTCTGCTCTGCGGACGCAGTTCCGTTTCGGATCAGGTCAATGTCGCTCATCGTGAGGTGCCTCATTAGTAAAGACGTCCGAAAAGTGGATTCATTGGGCACCTCCTCCGCGCAAGGACATCCTGCGCTTCAAACGCTCGCGCGCCGATTTTCGAAGGTTGATGACCTGCTGACGGTTGACTGCCAGCTGTTCAGCGATTCGCAGATCGTCGAACGGAAGCTGATCCCAGATATCGGCGAGGCCTCCGCGGGTCATGCCGACGGCTGCGGCAATCTCGTCGATCGTGGCGATCCCGACGACGAGGAAGAGAATCACAGCGTTGCCGCTTCCAGGTTCGCGAAGGTTGAGGAGGAGGGCCGTCTGCTGTCGCTGGGGAAGATCGCGAATCTCCCTCCAGAGGATCTGCAGGTATTGACGCGCCTCTACCGGATCGGTCTGCGGCATCGCTTCCAGGGCGGGCATCCGCTCAACACTTAGGGGCTCTGGAACAACGGCGTTGACCAGATCGCCAAGGCGGACGGGACTGCCGATCTTCACGAGCGCCGAAGTGATGGCGTCGGCTGCTTCGCCCGGATTCTCCATGACACGTGACATGTGGTCTCGGATAAGACTCAGTTGAGTCTCGTAGTTCGTCTGAGTTCGCCATTCAGCCAGCCCGCACAGCGTCACGTTGTCGTTCACCCAGTACGCCAGGCGGTCATCTCTGGTGAAGAGATAACGCAGCCGGCTCTTCATGCGCGTCCGTTCCGGAGAGCGACGGCGCATGAAATCGCGGACTGCGTTTCTAGTGAGAGTGACGACGTACGCCTCGAGGTTCTGGACGCTTTCCTCTTCGAACACCATCGCCGCGCGAAGTTTTCTCAGCACGCGCAGCGTGATGTGACCCCGTAGGTCTTCGAGATCCTGCGGGGCGAGAGGCCAATCCGAACGCAGATATCCATCGAGTACCGCTTGCGCTTTGGGCTGGACCTCGTCGGTGAGAAGGCGCTCGAGCTCCTGACCGCGCGAGAGCTCATCGCTCGCATTCAGATATGCAGACAGGTGAACGTCATTCAATGCGAGTAGCCTGCTCTTGCGATTGGGCATGCCGATCCAAGGGAGCAGTTGTGGGACTTGGCCGAGCCAAGGCAACAGAGATCGCATCACCGGGGACAATATTACCGTCCGCTCAAAATAACGCCGGGCTCGGAGAGCGTCTTCTCCGGCACGGCCCCACGCCAGCGCCAAAGAATTGCCAGGAGTTGATCGTGTAGGACAGGCGCCCTCGCCTGTCCAACTCGACGCCTATGAACGGACAGGCGGAGGCGCCTGTCCTACACAACGGATCCTGAAGCACAGGCGAGGGCGCCTGTGCCCCGCCGCCTGTCGGCTTCGGAAGCTAACCGGGCGTTGCATTCGTCCGGCGCGGGCGATAATCGATTCACATTCACCATTGCAGCGGGCACACGGTTGGGACCGTACGAGATCTCTCGCCGACCGGCGCCGGCGGAATGGGTGAAGTGTGGAAGGCTCGCGACACACGGCCCGGCCGCACGGTCGCGATCAAGCTTCTCCCTGCTGAATTCGCGAAGAACGCGCACCTGCGCCTGCGTCTGGAACGCGAAGCGCGCGCGATCTCGCAACTGAATCATCCGTCCATCTGCACGCTTCATGACATGGTGACACCGGAGTCGCTCGCTGATCGCTCGTGGCGCGTCTCCGCCGCCGGAGGAAGCCGTTCGTCGTGGAGCGCCGATGCGCGGACGATCTACTTCACCAGTGGCAACCGGCTCTATAACGCTTCGTTCAAGGAGATGCCCGCGGTGTCTGTAAGCGCGCCTGTCCCCGATGTTCGACGGCTCGCAGCAGAACGTTGATCTGGACGCCCTGAATTACTCGGTCCTGACGGCAGTGTGATCGCGATCCAGACACTGCCTCCGAAGAAGCGCGCGGTGATCCTCGTGCAGAACTGGGCAGAAGAGTTTCGCTAGGCCGGCGTGCAACTCAGCCGAAGGATCGCTGCTCACAAAACGCTTGATCAGGACATTCGAGTTACCCGTCAACGGCCGCGGCTACCCTCCTCTATTTTCTTGTGGAAACGCACTTCGATCAGCCTGATCTCAGCGGTCCTGCCGACACGCCTGACATAGGTAAAGTATTCGAGACGTCCCCCGTCGCGGGCGAGCTCCGGATGTGCAACAGCATGGGTGGTCCAGTTCCATCCGGGCCCGGAATGAAGCGTATCGATCTCGACCTCCGCTGTTTCAGACCACGGGCCTTCGGGCCGTTTCGCGGTGCGAATCTGGATGCGTGTGTCCAGAACTCTGCTCGAAACGGCGATGAACCTGTCGAGGTATGGGTTCCAATGGACGCTCAATACTCCCCATTGAATCCCTCCCTTCAACACCGGCTGAGCCTCCCGCCAATCGCCGCTCCAACGTCCGTCGCCGGCGAAGAACTGCCACGCCGTCCGGTCCATTGCCTCAGAGAGTGGGACACGAGCGAGAAGACACGACGTGTCGCGCTCGCGCGCGGAACAGGCGAACACATATAAATGATCAATTGCGACGAGCGTGGCAGAACCCCATGCCGGCTCGTCGGGCCCGAACAACGCATCGGCAGCATATCCGTGACGAACCTCGCTTCTTTCGCATTCGAATTGCCCTGCCGTGCAAACGGCAATTGACGCAGCGACGTGTTCGTCGGGTCGTGGCTGCTGACGCAGGATCTTCTGATAGAACACGAGAAGTCGATCTTGCCGGCTGTCCGCCGTGAGTGCTCCGGGAGCCAGAAGCCACTCAGCACCGCAGGATTCGATGCAGGCAGGAGTGTTGTGAGCGGCGTTGAACTTCGCTTCTTCTGTCGTCAGCGAAAGCAGCTCGCGTGGCTGCTTGAAGCCATCCACATGTTCACGGAAATCCAGTCCGTTTCGCGCATCAAGGTTGGCGGCACTCGCAAGGGTGAGCTGTCTCGCATCGATGATCGTCTGCTGCGAGCGCGTCGTTCTTGTGTCTCCAAAAATCCAAACGGACTCGCCCTTGAAAAGCGTGCTATGTCCGCCTTCGCGATAAAGCACGTTCTCAGCGAACCGAAGGGGTCCGATATCCGAGGCATTGTCGACGGAGAAATCGGTAAGGCGGGCTTCAATGGCCGCCGCGGCCGCAGGACGATTTGATGTCTTATACAGCGTCGCCAGTCTGTTGAGCGCCGTGTTCGTCGACGCATTCCTGCTCCCTCGCTCATATTCGAGGACAGGGACGGCGCTGATCAGCAGCCGCTCTGCTTCCGCGAAACGAGAGCGCTTCAAGAGACTGCCGGCCAGCTCTGATTCGGTTTTGGCGATCACCACGGGAATTGGTTCCGCAGCTGTTGCGGGATTCTCATCACGGTCATGCGGATCGTCGGCCGATTGCCGAAGGAGACTCAATGCTTCGCGGAGCACGACTTCCGCAGCCGCTTCGTCAGCGCGGACCAGACGCTGACCTCGTCTCACCAGAACGCCGGCGAGCGCCCGCCGTGTATTAACGAGGCTCGCGGCATTCGGGGGTAGTACCCGCCCTCTTCTGGCCAGCGACTCGCGATACACCGGCTCGAAGGCTTCGTCGTCGGCGGCAGCAAGTGGACGAACCGCCCGCATCTCGAGACGTTGTACGAGTGCTTCCATTCCCGCCACAGTGTTCTCATCGGCAGCGGGAAGCTTTCCATTCATGAGCTTGAGAACACGTCTGGCCAACAAGTCAGCCTCACTCGGTTCGAGAAGATCGACCAGAAGGATTGCAGCCCTGGCAGCGTCAGGCGTCCCTTCGTCGAGAGCGCGCTCAACCAATCGCAACGCCTCCCGCTGACGGTCCAGTGAGCGACCCTGACTGGCAACCGTGACGAAGGGACCATCGCGAAGGAGATCTGAAAGCGCAAGGCGGTTAACAGCAGACAATGCGAGAGCCGGACTCGATTTTCCGAGGACGGCTTGCTGCTTCATCGCCTCGCCCGATAGCTTCTCGTAACCATCAGCGTCGCCCAGAAAAACAGCCTGCAGCGACCTCGCTTCCAATCCATTGCGCATCGCCTCCTGTTCTGCCCGGCGCCGGTCGCGTTCGGACCGTAGGTACAAAGAGGAAATGACGAAAACCGCCGCGAGAAGAATTGCGAGCAACAATGAAGCAGCCACGACGGCCGGGCGATGTTTTCGCACGAATTTTCTGAGGCGATACGACTGGCTTGGAGGACCCGCTTGAACCGGTTCATCGGCGAGATGTCGCCGGACATCGGAGGCCAGTTCCGATGCGGAGGGATACCGGCGGTTGGGATCCTTGTCCATCGCGCGCATCGTGATCCATTCCAACTCACCACGGAGCTGGCGAGCGAGTGACCGGACATCAGTGTGCCGGCGCCGCGCGATATCGGAGGTGTTTTCGCCGAGGCTTCCAAACCTGGTCGTCAACTTCGGCGGCTCTTCTTCTTGAATAATGCGCAGCATCTCCACGACCGCTGCCCGCCGAAGACTGGATGGATCGAATGGCAAAGCGCCGACGACAAGCTCGTAAAGCAGTACTCCAAGTGCATAGATGTCGGTGCGAGCATCGACATCGAGCGCAGTCGTGCCGGCCTGCTCGGGGCTCATGTATTCAGGCGTACCGATGATGATGCCCTGTTGAGTGAGAATCGAGGCATCAGTCAGCTGCTGTCCGGAGGCCTTCACTAGTCCGAAGTCGATCACCTTCGGTACCGGTTTACCGTCCTCCGACGCCACGAGAATGTTTGAGGGTTTGAGATCGCGGTGAATCACTCCTTTCTGGTGCGCGTGCTGAATGGCGTCGCACACTTTCGCGAACAGTTCCAACCGTTCGTTGATGGTCAGACACCGCAAGTCGCAATAGTCAGTGATCCGGATTCCGGGAACGTATTCCATAACGAAATACGGCCGCCCTTGTTCCGTGACCCCGGCGTCGAAAACCTTCGCTACATTAGGATGACTGATCAGAGCGAGAGCCTGACGCTCCGCGGCGAACCGACGAAGGACATCTCTACTGTCCATACCCGGCTTGATCAGCTTGAGTGCCACCCGCCGTCGGATCGGCTCGGTTTGCTCGGCGAGGTAGACGATGCCCATCCCTCCCTGACCCAGAATTTGAAGGATCCGAAATGGTCCAACAGTGACCAGTTGAGGGCTGGCTGACGTTTCTCCGCTTTCAGGCATGACGATCGTAGCGGTAGAGCCGTCATCTTCCCCGGACCGTTGATTCTGCAGAGTCAGCGCGCAGTTCGAACAGAGCTTGTCCGTCGATCTTGCAGGAAGGTCAGAACCGCAGTACGCGCACGTCGCCTCAGAGCTCATTTGCTTCCTTCATTGACCACATAAAAGGGACTAGCATTGGCGCTATCAACTCTGAACTGATCACGCGCCTGTGATTGCTGGGTATGAGATTGCGCTTCGAAGGGTACACGCTCGACATTGACGCTCGTGAACTTCTCTGGCGTGATGAACCTGTACATCTTTCGCCGAAGGCATTCGAGTTCCTGGCCCTCCTCGCGCAGAGACGTCCTCGTGCTTTCTCGAAGGAGGAGCTGCAGGACGCCTTGTGGCCCGACACGTTCGTCACCGACTCGAGCCTTGCCGGAGTCGTAACCGAGGTCAGAGCGGGATTGAAGGATGACGCTCGTAACCCCGTTTTCATTCGAACGATTCATCGCTATGGCTACTCGTTCTGTGCCACGGCTGTGGAAGTGGCGCCAACTTCTCCTTCGGTCGCTCAATTGGTGTGGCCCGGCCGGCGCGTTCCCCTCATGCAAGGTGAGGTCGTCATTGGTCGTGACCTCTCCGCAACGATCACGATTGATGGTGCAGGCATCTCGCGGCGCCACGCGCGGATCGTGCCGATCAGTCATGGGAACTTCGCAATCGAAGATCTCGGCAGCAAGAACGGAACCTTTGTCGGAGGCAACAGAATCGTTACGAGCACACTGCTCGCGCACGGCGACGAGATCACGATCGGCGAAATCAGGATCCGCTTCGAAGAGACAGCAGAGTTGCCGTCGACGATTACGCTGCCTCGAATCTGAGCACGGGCAGACTGCGCTCGAAATTACGCCGTAGCCTGGCCTCCAGTCCATATATCGCTCACGATGCACGGTTCAGAAGGAAAAGTCTTAAGGAACTCATGAGGATTTTCTGAGTTAGCTGCGGCGATGCCATTCGCCGGACCTTGCTCATTCCATACGGAGAAGGGCGCGCCGATCTTGAAGCAGACGAAGAGGATTCTGAAAAAGCACGGTTGGAAGCAACGAGTGCTTCATCGCGCGAAGGGCTACACAATGCCCGACCACAGACCATAACCGCGTGCGGCCACAGCGCAGGACCCGGCACTATCGTCGTTCCACCAGGTCGACGTGCTGGAGATGCCAGCGCAGAAACCTGAACCCCCGAAAAAGAAGCCATGGTGGAAGTTCTGGGCCTGATCTACTGCGGAGAGAGCGACAACCTCGGCACGGCCCCACGCCAGCGTCAAAAGAATTGCGCAGGAATCGAGCGCGTTAGGATCAGCGCGATGAATCCGATCCGAGAGCAATTGAATCGCCACAAGTGGGAGCTGCACGACATCGATCGCGTCACGCTGGTCGTCACCCATCGTGGCGCACCGAACGACGAAGCATTCGTGCATGGAACGGAGATCGGCGAGATCCAACCGCACGGCGTGCAACTGGCGGGAGAGGATGGCGCATTCATCCCCTACCACCGCATCAAGCGCATCGACCTCCGGCCTGTGTAGGACAGGCGCTGCAGGTTTCTCGAGATCAGCACAGCTCGACCAGCTCGGACACAAGCGTCTGTCCTGCGTAAGGCTTCTGAAGAAAGCGCACATGCAGACGCGTGAGAATGTCGGAGATCTGCGCCTTTTCAGTATGTCCCGAAGAGAAGACCACGGGCATCTGAGGGAATTCGGAGTGGAGTTGGTGATAGACATCGATCCCGTCGACATCAGGCAGCGAAATGTCGAGTACGACCGCGTCCGGCCGAATTCGCCGGACTGTTGAGAGAAGCGTGCCGCCCTCACTCAGGAGCTCGACTGATGCGCCGGCATTCTCCAGCGTGGCCGCGATGCCCGAGGCCACATTCGGATCGTCTTCCACGACCACGACGACGTGTTCAGAAAGCGGAAGAAAAGCCGCAGCCGTGGCGTGAACGACAGGGGCCATGATGCCAGTGACGGTGGGGAGGACAACATGAAAGGTCGTACCAGCTCCCATCGTGCTTTCGACGTGCATCTGCCCGCCGTGTTGAAAGACGATCTGTTGAGCGATGGCCAATCCCAGGCCGGTTCCACGCGGTCCCTTCGTTGTAAAGAATGGTTCGAAGATCTGATCGACGATTTCCCTGGACATCCCCGATCCTTTGTCCGTGATCTCGAAATGGATCGTATTCAGTCCTTCCGTGGTCGCATGGATGGCGATTGGTCCTCCACCGGGCATCGCGTCGCGGGCATTCGATATGAGATTTGCGAATACCTGCTCCAGCTGCTCCCGATCGACGCTGATGGTCACGGGATCTGGTGGTACCTGAATTTCGATCCGATGCGTTCCGCCCAACGCCGCCTGCTGATCCACGCTGAACGTACGAATCCAATCGCCGGCGTCCATGGCTGCAAAGGCAGGCTCCGATGGACGAGCAAACTGCAGCACTTCACTAGTGACCCGTTTTCCACGCTTGACTGACTGAAGAATCGCCTGGCAATGACGGGCAATGCGCTGATCATTGGCCGTTTGTACAGCGATGATCTCAGCGAATGGCTGAATGCCCATCAGCACATTGTTGATCTCATGCGCAATCGAAGCAGCGATTCTGCCGAGAACCGTCAGGCGACTGGCTGCATCCAGACACCTGCGAAGCGATTCGCGTTCGGTGACGTCGCGGAACGTGAGGGTCGTGCCGACGATGAGCCCGTTGTCGATGATTGGTGCTGACGAGAGATCCACCGAGAGGTCGTGTGGTCCGATCGTTCCCGCGCCGTGAGGCGCGGCGGTACGAACCGTCCGTTCTCGATGGGAACAATTGTTTCTTCCTCAC
>Ga0157378_10005804_pt1 | contig 10820 bp, 7 predicted proteins | sample M65metaG_FD_115309 | JGI IMG/M metagenome (GOLD analysis project Ga0157378, IMG submission 115309) | Miscanthus rhizosphere microbial communities from Kellogg Biological Station, Michigan, USA - M6-5 metaG | ecosystem: Host-associated > Plants > Roots > Rhizosphere > Soil | place: USA: Michigan...
CCATTGACGACGCGAGCGCGAACCAGGCTGAAATCAGTGGTGCCACCGCCGATGTCGCAGATCAAAATCAGTTCGCCATCGCGGAGGTGTTCATTATTCCCGGCCTGCGCCTGTCGATTCGCCGCGATCCACGCATAAAATGCGGCCAATGGTTCTTCGAGCAGAGTGAGCTTCTCGATCCCGGCGCTGCGGGCGGCTTCAACCGTCAGCTCACGCGCTTCCTCATCGAACGAACCCGGCACGGTGAGGACGATTTCCTGATGCTCAAAACGCGTTTCTCCATCACTCCCCATTGCCCCGTTCCAGGCGTCGCGCAGATGCATCAGGTAACGCGCGGATGCTTCGACAGGGGAAATCATCGGCTGCTGGGGTTCCGCTTGCGCCGGCAGGATCTTCGCGCGACGATGCACCCCAGGATAGGAAAGCCACGACTTGGCTGATGAGACCTGGCGGTTCGGCACAAGCGCTCCCTGTTCGCGCGCGAGGACCCCGGTGACCATTGCCGGATGCTCGTTCCAGGTAGCGCTCACGCCGCCGGCAGACAACTCATCTTCGGTGGGGAAGTAAAGAAACGAAGGAAGTGCGGGAAGCGTGCGGACTTCGCCCGGTCCCACCAACTGCGGCACGGAGAACACACGAATGAGGGACGCCGCATCAGCGGTGTTCTGAGTATCGAGGTACGCCACGACAGAATTTGTCGTGCCGAGATCGATTCCGATCAGATAACGGGAAGACACCGACGACTCACCGCTTGGTTTTTTCGCGAATATTCAGCTCGAGCTTCCAGCGGTGGCCGTCGCGGGCTACGCACCAGACTTCGAGGGTGCCGAGTTCAGTGACGCGAGTCTCGAGCCGCACCGGCACAATCTTTCCCACCTGGCCATCGAGTTTCAGAGTGACGTGCAGCGGGCTGCGTTCCTCGATATCGTCACGCCAGTCTTCCAAAAGGCTGCCGACTTGGTCCTGCTTACGTACGCTGGAACTTAGGAAACGAAACTCGGCTGGTTCGCCGACCACCAGTCCAAACTCTCTATCGGGTACCGTGGCTTCCGTGCCCTCCTCCATTCCAAAGGGAACGACACAGAGCGCCTTGAGTGGAGCTTCCATGCCGGGCACCGCTGGCATGGAGCTTTCAATTCCGATGTAATATGTGCGCGAGGCACCACTGCGGATACGCACGCCGCGACCGCGACGCGCCTTCCCGTAATAGGCCGCGCCGCGCGCAACGGCGTGCTCCAAGTCGGGAGCTTCCAAGATCTGCTCCTTCCCGAGCGCCTCAAATCCCTCTTGTCGCAACCAGCTGTTCAGCACTTCGACTACGCGGTCGCGCAGCACCGCCGCTTTCATCACTCCGCCATTGAACAGGATATGCGTGGGACACGCGAGTCCGCTGGCGCCGCGGCGGATGCCCGCTGCCTCGGGACTGTTGCGAACCTGCTCCGAGAGAAAGCCCGCCAGGTGCTTGGTGATGGCGGGATCGGCCGCGTACGGCAGGCCTAACTCTTGAAAGCCAACACGGCGGTGGCGTGCAGGCAGTTCATCGCTTCCAACTTTAGGAAAAAATCCTTCTACCAGGATCTGATTGAGGTCTTCGCGCGCCAGTTCCGTCTTAATGGTGCCACCGACGAGTTTCGTCCCCTTGCCCAACAATGTGATTGGGAGAGTCTGCGTCTTGGGCGATTCGAACAGCTTTTGCTTGGCCATTCGGCACTGATGCCACAGTCCCTGCAACTGCCATATATCGATGCGATTGCCCGAGGCTTCCAGGTGCTGCTGCAGAAAGCGCGCCAGCGCCAAGTCCATGTTGTCGCCGCCCAGCAGAATGTGGTCACCGACGGCGACGCGTTTCAACGTCAGTTCGCCACTCTCTTCGGATACCATAATAAGGCTGAAATCAGTGGTGCCACCGCCGATGTCGCACACGAGAACGAGGTCGCCGACTTTGATGCGGTGGCGCCAGGCATCACCCTGGCTTTCCAGCCATGCGTAAAAGGCGGCCTGAGGTTCTTCGAGCAGCGTGACGTGGTCATAACCGGCTTGTTCGGCAGCGCGCCGGGTCAATTCGCGTGCTTCTTCGTCGAAGGAAGCGGGCACAGTGAGGAGCACGTCCTGCTCCGCAAGAGCGAATTGCCTTTGCTCCCCCGCCTCGCCGCTATCCCACACAGTGCGCAAGTACTGCAAGAACTGCGATGACGCTTCGACCGGCGATAACTTGGGCACCTCCTCGGGCGCTTGCCAAGGCAGGATCGGCGCAGTGCGGTTCACAGCAGCGTAAGAGAGCCAGGATTTAGCGGAGGCGACGAGGCGATTGGGACTCTCCGCGCCACGTTTTCGCGCCAGTTCGCCTATCACAAGTTTCGGTTCGGGTTCCCATGGCAAGGCTAGGCTGCCTTTGGGAAAATCAAATTCGCCCGGGATGTAAAGAAACGATGGCAGTAACGTGCGTTCCGCCACTTCCTTCAGATCCACAAGCTGCGGAATGCCGCGGACTTCGATTTGGCTTTTCCCTTCGGCAGCAGTGGCGTCCCAGCACGCCAGCGCCGAATTTGTAGTTCCTAGGTCGATACCGACAATGTATTTTGCCACCAACGAAAATCTCCTCTTCAAATCCACAACCACGTGGCAGATGTGCCGCAGCCGCTATGAAAGTTCCACCTCAGCCGGCGCAATCACCATCCGGCCGGAACCCTGGGGCAACGGCGGCAGATTCACCTCCTTCACGTGCCAGCCCTTGTGTCGTAACACACCGCGAATCGGCGGCTCTCCCGTCACATTGCCTAGCAATTTGATGGCTGCCGGATCGAAACCGCCCTGCACGGTCACCGGTTGATCCTCTTCGGAGTTCAGAATGGGCTCCAGCTTTACATAATGTTCTAGCACCTTGCGGCAAGCTTCGTGGATCGTACGCACAGCGGCTCCAAGCTGCGCGTCGGGATAGGGGGAGATGTTCTCTGCCAGAAAATCGATGAGCCGCCCGTCTCGTTGTAGCAGCGCAAGCATCTGCATGGCGCGATCAAATGCTTCCGAGGCTGGCCGCTCCATCTCCTTCGGACGAGAGACCGAAGCTTGAGCTGCTGGCGTCTGCGGAACCTTGCTGGCAGGCCTGACCCACTTCTGTACTATGTCGTTCGGAATGTCACCGTGGAACAAAATTGAAAAGAAACACCGAAAAGCAATAGAGACTCGCTTCCAGAATCCATTCATAGCTACTCCGGATGGTCAGAAGGTCAACGATTAGAATAATTCACCCCGCTTGCACACGCGGAGTTCGGAGATATCCGAGCGATTCATATGCATCATACCAATCGGGTCAGACCTTTCATAATCGCGGACGGAAGGCAGGGCTGGCCGATGTCAGCATGTGTGAGCTAGCCGAGCTGGACTGCGCGTGTCTTTGGTTTAGGTTTGAGCTAACGGACAACGATCAGCGCAAGAAGAACTCAATCTAACACATGCTCGCGGGTCGAGAGACGACCTGAGACCGTCATTGTGGACTGATGGTCGATTATTATCGGCTTTCGTAACCAGATTGGTGAAGAGTCGCCCGTCATCCTCCCGCAGTCGGAGGCAAACTCCAAAGCGCGTCTCCCAGATCATGGTTGGGGGAGGTCCAGCAGCACTACGTCCGAACGCTCCTGCACTCGTTCGAGGACGACTTCACGGCCATCTTGCGAAATGTCGAAGTCCCGAATGTGGAAGTCGGGAGCGAGATGAGTCAATTGCCGCTCGGTCCCGGTCTCCAAGTCGATCTGCCAAAGATCCTTATGTTGAATCTCTCCTCGCAAAAACACGAGCGCACGTCCTCCATTCAGGAAGGTCAAGTGTCGAGCTCCGCGAGTCAGTGTCAGGGTCGGCAGGGGATGCGCTGCGGACTCGGCCGTGGCGGCTTTCACCGAAAACGTCGTGCCAATGTCAGGCCCTGAGTACACAGCCAAGCGGCCGTCTGTTGTCCACGCGGGATCAACCGAGTACTCCTGTACAAATGGGGCGGGCGAGCCATCATTCACAGGCACACGGAACAGGTGTGGCACCCCGTGATCTTCCACCGCCGAGGTGATCGATTGGCCCTCCGGTTCCCACGCGGGAGCGCCTTGCAGGTTCAGCGAATCGGTCACAATCCGTGCGTTTGTGCCGTCAGCCTTCATCACGTACAAAAGCGCCTGCCCATGTTGCCGCACGGAGAAGGCGATATTCCCTCCATCGCGGGAGACTGCCGGGCCGCCGAATACTTGCGCGCCCACGCCACTCCACAACTCCGTGGCAGTTCCGTTGACGAGCTTCCAGATACTCTCACTTGTGCCGGTCGCGGAAACATACAAAAGATAATTTGGACCCAGTCGTGGCGAAAATCCCGTGCTGGTCGTCAGCGGAATTTGAGTTGGCGCCGGCACCACGCGGTTCGAATCAGCGATCCGCATGCGCCACAATGTTCTTTTCGGACTTGCGAGCGTCACAACCAGACGGCGACCATCAGCGCTTGCCGCCAGCGATGTGTATCGGTCAAGTCCAGAACTCAGCCGGTGGGAAATGCGGCGCTCCACGTCCATGCTGTAAAGCCATGGACCTGAACCGTCGGGATCTCTGGCGAGATACATCAGCGTCCGCTTATCCAATAGCACCGGATGAGTCACGCGCCCATTGTGCGACGTGATCCGTTCGGGAGTTCCGCCGCCTGGACTCTCCGATGGCCCCTTCGATGGACGGATGCGCCAGATGTCCAATTTATCTGGGAGCGAACCCTGAACGAAGTAAATGAACGCATTGTCCGGCGACCACAAGGGAAAGTGACTGTGGAGCCCGGCAGGCGCGGTAAAAATGGGCTGTCCGTCCGATCGGCGGTCACCGTTGGACACGAACAGCGGGTCTCCGGGGCCCGGCGTGTGGTATGTGAGTCGGGAGCCGTCTTGTGTCCAGTCGAATTCGGCCACCCCTTCAAGGTAGGGCTTCGTCTGCCCGCCCAGCGTTGGCACTGCCCAGATACCGATGTCGCCCCCGCTGGGGGCGTCCTTCTTGCGAGCCCAAAACGTAACGAGAGAGCCGTCGGGCGAGAATCCCAAGGTACGCACGGACGGATTCACCAGTTCCGGCGCGCTGCCGCGCGTTAAGTTGTGGAACTGTCCCGACCCGACTTGTGTCACCCACACATCCATTTGTCCGTCCCGGTCCGACAGAAATGCCACCAGATGGCCGTCGCGTGACACTGCTGCCGCCTGCGCCCCTCCATCGAAGTCCGTGACCGTCTGAAATCGCGCGCCAGAGATCGGGTTTCGCCAGAAGTACTCCTTCCCCCGAAGCCAGAAGCCTGCGCCAATCACCAACGCGGCCCCCACCAGTGCCAGCGACAAAACGAATGTCCACCTTGTTCGGGAGCTAGTTACCGCAGTCTGCGGCGGTACGGGGACAACGAGCGGGGGCGCATCGCTCTCATTCTCCAGCGCGGTTCGAAGACTCCGGCTGCGCGCCCACGCATCCAACTCCGCGCGAGAAGCGTAAACCGAGCCCATCTTGTCGTGCACATGCCTATGGACGGGCATCCCCTCCCGTTTCTCCCAGCGCTGCACCGTGGTCACGTCGCGGTTGAGGTACGCCGCGATTTCCTTCCACGAATCCAGCCGGTCTTCTGAGGGTCTTGTGGATGGCTGTGTGCCTGGGTCGGGTTCGCCCATCGCGCTCTCCTGTCGCGCTTTTCTGATCTGCTCCGCAGTATTCGCGAATCCGGAGTCCGGATTGTAACCCCCGAACCGTGTCCAGACTACGGCGAAATAGGGCATTCAACGGTAAATAGGGGAGCCGCTGGGAAATCCGCGCATCGCCTTTTGACGGCGCCCGCCACGGTGTCTGATCGTGTCCATGCGTCACCATTCGGCGATGCCACATGAACCAAATTGAAAAGGAAAAAACGGAGGGTTCAAGTATGCGAAGAAAACTGACGTGGGTAGTTTTGTTCAGCGCCGCGATCATGGTCGCGGCCATCTTCTACGAGCGAAAGGTCTCGGCCACACCGGCGAATTCGGGATTCAAGGCCACTACCATCGCCACAGGCACCTTCGGTGAAATTGATGTCTTTAACCAGTCTTCGAAGAACGACCTTCCTGCCGGATTCCCTGGCGACGTCTGGCTATCGTTGCAGAAGACCAAGGGACCGTCAGACCTGTACGTGCAGAGCAACGTGTGGCCAGCTGTCAACCCCACGACAGGAGCGGTAGCCAGCACCGGTTGGCACACCCACCCAGGCCACAGCCTGATCATTGTCACGGCTGGAACCATAACGGAGTATGAGGCCGACTGCACACCCCATGTGTACACATTTACCCAGGGACAACCGGCCCCCACGCTCGTCGATCCCGGTCACGGCCACGAGCACATCATCCGGAACGAAGGCTCGGTTCCGGCATCAACCATCGCCGTCCAGCTCGTTCCGTACGATCCGGCCAAAGCGAATCGCCGGATTGACGCTCCAGCGCCAGAGACCTGCTCCAACATTTTGTAAAGAGGAGGGGCAGATCGACGGCGGTGGGATTGATCCATGAACGCGCCTCCGCAAATGCGTCCATGGATCGCTGATACGATTCTGGACAGCAACGACAAAGACCAGAATTTCGCGTCGGGCATGGTGGAAACCTGGCTGCGGTAGCCAGCTATGCTTCCTGATGAGCACACCTGCTTTGCATTAGGATTCTTCGCACCGGGCTCCACCGCATCGTGAGTAGCTTGTCGGCCGGAAGTTAACCGCGTCGCACCGGGCTTCAGGGTGGCTTGTGAGTCTTGAGAGGGTTTTGTTACACGCTCTTAGAACAGCAGCAATGATGACTGGGCCCCTGGCTGCAGGTACAGGCAGGTACTACGCGACCGCTATTCGCCGCGCAGTGCCAGCACAGGATCGACGCGAGAAGCACGCTGCGCAGGAATCACGCACGCGGCCAACGCGACAAAGAGCAGTACCAGCGCGGTGGACAAGTAAATCGGCGGCGCAATCGCCGTCACGCCAAAGAGCAACGACCGCAATAGGCTGCTAAGCGCGAAGGCCAGTACGGCACCGGCTAACAAGCCTAGGCAGCTCAGCCCCAGCCCTCTCCGTAGAACCATCCACGTCACGTTACTCGGCTTGGCACCGAGCGCCATCCGCACACCAATTTCTCGTGTCCGTTGCGCTACCCCGTATGCGAGCACGCCGTACACACCCAGGCAGGCCAAGACCAACGCTAGCCCCGCGAAGACTCCCAGCAGGATCATTGGCCGCGTGCGGTCCGCAAGGTTCTCCTTAATCAGTTGGTCCATCGTTCGGATGTCCATCACCGGCTGCTGCGAATCTACTGACCAAACTGCGCTTTCCGTTGCCTTTGTGGAGCTCTCCGGATCGTTCGACGTACGCAAAACGAGGTTCGAATACCGCTGGGGATCTTGCACCTGAGTCACCGGAACATAGATCGTCGGCTTCATGTCAATCAGCAGCCCGCGCTCCCGGATGTCCCGCACGACTCCCACGATCATCCACCAAGGATTTTTCGTATCGTCTTCGTTATTGCCGAAGCGCACGCGTTTGCCGAGGGCGCTTAGACCTGGAAAGTGCCTCTTGGCTAGAAAATCGTTCACCACTACGACATTCAATCCGCCAGCTCGGTCGGGACCCTCCAGCACCCGCCCCTCCCGCAAATTGGCACCGATCGCCTCCAGGTAGCCGGGTGTCACCTCGCGGTAGAGCGCATCGTTAAAATGTCCCTTCGGCAGAGGCAGCTCGCCTTCCACCACGTAGGCCCGTGTATCACCCTCGGTCATGAAAGGTGCTTCCGAACTGAACCCGACGCTCTTTATCCCCGGCAGCGCCCGTACTTTCTCCTCGACTTCACTGAAAAACACTCGCGTCTTCTCGTCAGTGTCGTATTTCGTCTTCGGAAGCGAAATCCCCATTGTCAGCAAGTGATCCGCAGGGAAGCCCAGATCCTCCTTGTGCAGATTCCAGATCGTCTGGATCATCAGGCCGGACCCCACGAGCAGCGCAAACGCCAGGGCGAATTGCGCAACCACAAGTGCATCCCTCAAGCGGAGTCCTCCTCGCGATTCGCCCGTCCGCTCACCCTGCTTCAGCGCATCGTGGAGCGTAGCGTCCACGGCCCGGAAGGCCGGTGCGAATCCAAATAGCACTCCGGCTGCAATCGAGATCGCGGCATTGAACACCAGCACTTGTCCATCGATCTGAAACCCTTGCGATCCTACCTGTGCGGGTACCAGCGCCCCAAACACGTTCCAGCAGACTTTGCCGAGCATCAAGCCCAACGCTCCGCCTCCCAGTGACAGCAACAAACTCTCCGTCAAAAGCTGGGCTGCAATTTCTACTCGCGTCGCACCCAGCGCTACCCGCACCGCAATTTCTCGGCGGCGCCCGGTCGACCGCGCGAGCAGCAGGTTCGCCAGATTCGAACAGGCGATTAGCAGGACAAATACCGAAGCGATCTGCAGCACCCACAAGCCGCTGCGCGCATCTCCGGCATAGTCCACCTGCATCGGTACCACGTTCGCTCCCAACTGCGCATTTTCCGGGAACTGCACCTGCAATTCCCGCGCAACCCGATCCATATCCTTCTGCGCGAGCTGCAAGCCGATTCCCGGCTTCAGTCGCGCCACTACAGTTAGAAAGTGCGATTGCCGCTGCGCCCATTGCTCTGCCGCATAGTGAAAAGGAACCCAATAGTCAACGTCTCTCTCTCGGAAGAAAAACTCTCGCGGCATCACACCGATCACCGTAGTCTTCACGCCATCAAGGAGTATTCCTCGACCGATGATCGATTTTTCGCCGCCGTACCGTCGTTGCCACAGGCTGTAGCTGATCAGAGCCACCTGCGCCGTGGATTGATCTTCTTCAGTCGTAAATGTGCGGCCCACAATAGGCCGTACTCCCAGAACTTCGAAAAAGTTGGACGTTACTCGCTTGCCGAAAAGCTGTTCCGGAAAGCCATCTCCTGTCAGACTGGCGCTGGTGAACCGAGTGGCCGCCATGTCGCTGAACGCCTGGTTCCTTGCTCGCCAGTCGATGTAGTTCGCCGGAGCGGGTGTATTGAACTTGAAGCCCACAAAGGAAGCGTCCTCCCACACGATCACCAGGCGGCCCGATTCGATGAACGGCAGCGGTCTCAGCAGCACTGCTTCCACCGCGCTGAAAATGGCGGTATTCGCTCCTATCCCCAGCGCCAGCGCGGGCAGCGCGATGCCGAAAAAGCCTGGATTTTTCTTGATTTGCCGAAAGGCATACTTCAGGTGTGCGAGGAGGCTCATGACGTTAGAGACGTCATCCGGCCCAAAATGTTCCGGGTCTGCCGGCCAATCGGCGCAATGGCCCGCTGGTTCGGGGATTTTGGCCTGCTGGATAAACTCGCCGTTAGGAGTGCCCTCGAGCCTCCGCGGCTACTCGGAATCACGCTACGAGCTTGATCCGGCATGGAACTGAACCTGGGGCCAGCTTGCCACGAAATCGTGGAGAAGAGTTCTAAAATCGTCCCCTTGGGCGGGCCATTCTTCTCTAAGCCCACATCTTTTGTTTGTGGGCTTCGCTGGTACAATTTCCCACTCACAGGAGCGTGTATCGCATGAAGCTGATTCGCTGGGGAAACGCCGGCGCTGAGAGGCCGGGAATTCTGACGAATGAAGGCGTGCGCCTGGACGCTTCAGCATTTAGTTCGGATTTCAACGAAAGCTTTTTTGCTTCCGGTGGTTTGGAGAAATTGCGGTTATGGCTGGCCTCCAGCGGTTCATCCGCGCCCCGCGTTCCTGAATCCGCGCGCCTCGGTCCGCCCATTTGCCGCCCCAGCAAGATCGTCTGCACAGGCCTGAATTTTCGCGACCACGCCGCCGAAACCAAGGCCGATCCTCCCAAAGAGCCGGTGCTCTTCTTCAAGTCCACCACGTCTATTGTCGGTCCGGATGATGCGCTGAAGATTCCGCGCAACGCGCAAAAAGTGGATTGGGAGGTTGAGCTTGCCGTCATTATCGAGAAAACAGCGTCCTACATTTCCGAAGCCGACGCTCTAGACCACGTCGCCGGCTTCTGTTTGCACAATGACTATTCAGAACGCTCTTTTCAGCTCGAACGGGGCGGCCAGTGGGTGAAGGGGAAGAGCGCGGACACTTTTGCGCCGCTCGGTCCGTTTCTCGCCACGCGCGACGAACTGCCAAATTACGGCAGCCTTGCGATGTGGCTCAAGGTCAATGGCGAATTCCGTCAGCGCAGCTCCACATCCGAAATGATTTTTGGCGTGCCGTTGTTGGTCTCCTACATCAGCCAGTTCATGACTTTGCTGCCGGGCGACGTGATTAGCACCGGCACTCCCGCCGGCGTTGGCCTCGGCATGAAGCCGCCGCAATACCTCAAGGCAGGCGACGTGGTCGAACTCGGCATAGAAGGGCTCGGTGAATCACGCCAGCTCGTGACGGCATGAATGCGTTCCTGCTAGGGGCGCATCACGCTGCGCCTCCGGCAAACGATACGCTTCGGGGAGCATCGCTCGATTTCGCGGCGCTGTACTACAATTACAGCTCGGATGAATCCTAAGGTCCTGCAACTCAACCCGCGCGATAACGTTCTGGTGGCCCTCCAGAATCTCGTTCAGGGCCATGCCGTAACGTTCGGCGGCCAATCGTATTCGCTAGGGTCAAACGTCGCCGCAAAACACAAATTCGCCATTCGCGATCTGTCCGTCGGCGATCCGATCCTCATGTACGGTGTGGTGGTTGGCAAAGCCGTCGAGCCGATTGCCAAAGGCATAGCGCTGACCACGCGCAACGTGCGCCACGACGCTTCCGCTTTTCATGAAAAGTCAGAGGATTAC
>Ga0157378_10005807_pt1 | contig 10818 bp, 9 predicted proteins | sample M65metaG_FD_115309 | JGI IMG/M metagenome (GOLD analysis project Ga0157378, IMG submission 115309) | Miscanthus rhizosphere microbial communities from Kellogg Biological Station, Michigan, USA - M6-5 metaG | ecosystem: Host-associated > Plants > Roots > Rhizosphere > Soil | place: USA: Michigan...
TACTCACGACTCACGACTCACGACTCACGACTCACGACTCACGACTCACGACTCACGACTCACGACTCACGACTCACGACTCACGACTCACCTAATCATCCACGTTTGCATCAATTTTATTATTCAGGTACAAGGCCCCAATTACAAAGCACAAGGACGCCACAATAATCGGATACCACAAACCTGATAAATAATTAGTACCCGGCAAGGTGGTAATAAGCGTGGCGATAAATGGAACCAACCCACCGAAAACACCATTGCCGATATGGTAGGGCAAAGACATGGACGTATAACGAATGCGCGTCGGGAACAACTCCACCAAAAAAGCAGCAATAGGGCCATACACCATCGTCACAAACACCACCATCAAGGCAATATACATTATCATGTTCAGCCGGCCGGTTTCTCCCAGCACCGTTTCCTTGGTTACCTGCGCAGGTGATTTTTTTCCGCTGGCCTCTATTTTTAGTTTGCTGGTAATTTTCTGGTGGCTGCCGTCTTCAAAATAATTGGTGATGGTTGTAATATGTGTTGAATCGCCGGGAACACCCTTTACTGGTTCGGATGCATACTTAATATCAGTTTGATCTGCCACTATTACTTTTTTACTAACATCTGCTGTCTGGTATAACTGCTGGAAAATAGGCCGGTATAAAACAGCGCCCAGCAACATACCCGCCAGCATAATATTTTTTCTCCCCCATTTATCAGAGAGGCTTCCGAATATAATAAAGAACGGGGTTGCTATCACCAGCGCGATCAGTATTATGGTATTGGCTTGTTCATATTCTATAAAACATTTCGTAAGAATAAAATTCTGTGCATAAAACTGGCTGCTGTACCAGATAACGCCCTGGCCCATGGTAGCGCCAAACAATGCCAGCAATACCATTTTGAAATTTGTTTTGTGGCCAAAACTTTCTTTAAGTGGATTCACCGATGTTTTTCCTTCTACTTTTAACTTCAGGAACAGCGGTGATTCGTTCATGCGCAAACGGATAAAAACCGATACTGCCACCAGCACAATCGATAACAAAAAAGGATAACGCCAGCCATCGCCATTTGTAAAGGCTTCCACGCCGGTAATTCTCCTGACAGATAAAATAACGCCCAGGCTTAAGAACAGTCCAAGTGTGGCCGTAGTCTGGATGAAACTGGTATAGTAGCCGCGGCGGTTGGCAGGTACATGCTCAGCAACATAGGTGGCCGCACCTCCATATTCGCCGCCCAGCGCCAATCCCTGCAAAAGCCGCAGCACCAAGACTAACAGTGGCGCCCAACCGCCTATTGTGGCATAGCCCGGTACACAGCCAATTAAAAATGTAGAACCGCCCATCAGCACCAGTGTAAGCAGGAAAGTATATTTTCTGCCAATTAAATCACCCAGCCGGCCAAACACCAGGGCTCCAAACGGACGCACAATAAAACCGGCTGCAAAAGTGGCCAGTGTTGATAATAGAGCCGCCGTGGGATTTGTATCAGGAAAAAATTTATGAGAAATAATGGTAGACAGGCTACCGAAAATATAGAAATCGTACCATTCAATTAAAGTGCCGGCCGAAGAAGCGGTAATAACTTTCCAGATTCCCTTGGTTGGTATCATATAGTTGAATAATCAGCAATGAATGTAATTATTCTAACGGTTAACTGAAAATTTTTTTACCTGACCGGGTTATCAGTCATCGATCATTATAAATCATTTCCATACTCATATTCATAAATCTCGTCAATATGTGTTCCCACAGACATTTCAAAGACAGGATTGATAATACCATCTTTTAACCCATATACCCAACCATGCAGATGGGGCCGTTGTTCACGCTTCCAGGCTTTCTGAATAATGGAGGTCTTGGCAAGATTAAACACCTGTTCCTGTACATTTAGTTCTGTCAGGCGATCTATCCGCACCGCTTCATCATTAATAGTGTCAAGTTCTTTCCGGTGCAAGCGATAAACATCCTTGATGTTCCGCAGCCACATATTCAATACCGGTTTAAAATCCGTATTGGTGATGGCCGATTTAATACCGCCGCAGCCGTAATGCCCGCATACAATTACATGTCTTACCATTAAATGATTAACCGCATAATCCAATACACTCAGCAGGTTAACGTCTGTGTTTACCACCATATTCGCCACATTGCGATGCACAAAAATTTCGCCTGGTTGGGTGCCGGTAATTTCATTGGCAGGCACGCGGCTGTCGCTACAGCCTATCCACAAAAACTCGGGCTTTTGCAAGTGTGCCAGGCGGTTAAAATATTCCGGGTCTTCCAACAGCTTTCCTGCTGCCCAGTTCTTGTTTTCATGCAATAGCTTTTCGTATGCTTTCATAAATCAGCGGTATTAGCGTTGCATATTACTCAATTTTCAACAAAAACCCGGAATGAAATACCGTGGCAATAAACCCGGGTATGTTTCCGGGTTTATATGTGTTAGCCTGCTATACCTTCATATTCTTTGAGCGCCATGGGTTTTATAAGCCGGGATACCTGTTTCAGCAAACCATCTTTAAGATCATATATCCAGCCATGTATCTGCGGCAGGTTATTCTTTTTCCATGCGTTTTGAACCGGAATCATTTTCGAAATATTCATGACCTGCTGCTTTACATTATATTCAGCCAGGCGGTTTGCGCGTTCCTCCGGATCAGCCACTGCATCTATCTCATGCCGGTTGGCTTCATACACCTGTTTAATATTCAGCAACCACTGATCCAATAAACCAAAACTTTTATCACTCATAGCGGCTTTCACACCACCGCAGCCATAATGTCCACAAACGATAATATGTTTCACTTTCAGATGTGTTACCGCGTAGTCGAGCACACTCAGAATATTGATATCACCATCCATCACTACATTAGCAATATTCCGGTGTACAAACAACTCACCGGGATGGGTACCTGTAATTTTATTGGCAGGCACACGGCTATCGCTGCACCCAATCCACAAAAATTCCGGTTCCTGTGAGCCGGCCAGGCGGCTGAAATATTCGGGATCGTCCATAAGGGTTTCATATACCCATGCTTTATTTTCGAGTAATAATTTATCTATAGAATGCATATCAGTTAATTTTTTACCGGTGAAAGAATTGCTGGTGCCACCTGTGTAAAGCCCTGCTCCTTGTAAACACTTTTTTTCAACTCAACCCTGATGTCTTTCAGGTGCGCATGCTTCATAAAATCTTCTATTACTTCAACCACATCCCCGTCTATAAAATCTGCACGTGCGGCATCTATCAATACATAAGAATCTTCGGGCACCTGCTCCAGCTTGGTTTTAATAATAGGTTTGTTTAAAAATGACACGTCTTTCCGCAACCGGAACAGGAACCTGTTATCATCGTTTACCACAAAAACCGCCGATTTGAAATTGCTGCGCAGCAGGAAGAAAAGGCCCATGGCACAACCTACCAGGATGCCCACCAGCAAATCGGTAAACAGGATAGCCAGTATCGTAATCACAAACGGCAAAAATTGGTTCCAGCCCTTGCGGTAGAATTCTTTGAAGATAGAAATCCTGGCCAGCTTATATCCCGTATAAATCAATATTGCTGCCAGGGAAGCATATGGAATATGATTCAGCAAACCCGGTATAAACGCTACGCACAACAACAGGAATACGCCGTGCATAATAGCCGACATTTTTGTTTTGGCACCGGCATTGATCCCTGCAGAAGTTCGAACAATGACCGAAGTAAGGGGAAGTCCACCAATGAGTCCTGAAACAATATTGCCCACACCCTGCGCCTTCAGTTCGCGATTGGTGGGCGTTACCCGCTGATAGGGATCTAAATCATCCGCAGCCTCTACATTCAACAAGGTTTCAAGGCTGGCTACTATGGCGATTGTTAAAGCGGTTGTCCATACGCTGTAGTTAGCCAGGTAGCTGAAATCAGGAAAAGTAAAAAAGGAAGTAAACTGGTTAAAAGAGGCAGCTACAGGAATATTAACCAGGTGAAATTTACCCAGTGCCAGCGAAGGATAACTGATTTTTAAAACTTCGTTGATACCAACGCCCGCCAACACTACCACCAGTGGTGCCGGTACCAGTTTAAGTGCTTTGATCTTTTTCACGAGCACCTTATCCCATATAATTTGCAGCAGTATCGATAATACACCAATGGCCAGGGCAACCGGTAAAATATGTTGTAACGAAAACAACAGTTCAGAAAAAGTATTTTTGCCGTCTTTCTGCTCAAAGGCTTCATCGCCCAAAAAATCTGCCTCGTAGCCTACAAAATGCGGTACCTGCTTTAAAATAAGTATCAGGCCAATAGCCGCCAGCATCCCTTTGATTACGCTTGAAGGAATATAATCGCCCAATACACCCGCCTTCAGGTATCCAAGTATAATTTGAAAAACTCCCCCTATTACAACAGCGGCCAGAAATGCTTCATATACCTGCAACCTGCCAATAGCAACCGCCACAATAGCGGTAAGCCCGGCCGCAGGTCCGCTTACACTGAGCTGGGACCCGCTTAAACTGCCGATTACAATTCCTCCCACAATGCCGCCGATAATTCCCGAAAACAACGGTGCATTACTGCCCAATGCAATGCCCAGGCAAAGTGGCAAAGCCACCAGGAACACGACCACGGAGGAGGGAAAATCCGAACCAAGGCTGCCAAGATAATTTTTTGCTTTTTTCACAATAAAATAGTTTGATGATACATAAACAGTTCCGGCGATATGACCGGCATACCAATAACAACTGTGCCTGCCTGTTACTATTGCTGTTTGTTGCGGCAGTAAATAAATACTGTGCCGGTAGCTATATAAACTTTAATAGCAACCGCGCATGCTCAACAACCAGTAAGGCAAGTCAATAAAAATTAAATAAATGGAAAACTATACCGGCATTTTGGGAGGCGGGGTCAGCAAATCAGGATGCTGAACCGGAAGATTGATGATATCGTGCCGGTTACCAAATGAAGCAACGCATACCGGGTGAAATACCGTGTGCTGGTGATCGTGCAGGTATTCCGACAGGTTCTGCAAAGTATTGCTATTCTTTTCTTCTACCGGGTTGGGAACAGTGGTATCGGCATCCTGTTCTTCATCTGATGTATTGGACAAAGAAGAGACAGCTCGTTTTTCACTTTTGCATCCGTATGCCCAGAAATTGGCAGTTGTCAGAAACAAGAGCGCTATTATCATCAGCACTGCGGAGACTGCTTTAAATAATATGGAGATCCTTGGTAACATCAGGCGGCAAAAATACTTTAAAGTGATAAGGAATCAAACCCTTTTATTTTTTTTAACAAACCCCCTCCGTTTATTTTAGCAGTTTGTATCTTCATGCGCCATTTTACGGTCCGGTAACAGCATTTAATTTTTATCAACTACGATATCATGTCATATCCATACCAAATCACTTCATTGGATCAATATAAAGCAGATTACAAACGAAGCGTAGAAGATCCGGAAGGCTTCTGGTCGGCAGTAGCGGATAATTTTTATTGGAGAAAAAAATGGGACAGGGTGCTCAACTGGAATTTTAAGGAACCGAAAATCGAATGGTTTGCGGGTGGAAAACTAAACATAACAGAGAACTGTATCGACCGGCACCTGCCGGCCATGGCCGACAAGCCAGCTATTATATGGGAGCCAAATAACCCGGAAGAAAGAACCCGTATTGTCACGTATGCCCGGCTACACAAGCGTGTTTGCCAATTTGCACAGGTATTAAAAAACAACGGCGTAAAAAAAGGCGATCGTGTTTGTATCTATATGGGTATGGTACCCGAACTGGCCTATGCAGTTTTGGGTTGTGCCAGAATAGGCGCTATCCACAGCGTGGTATTCGGCGGTTTTAGCGCACAGAGCATTGCCGACCGGCTGGAAGACGCCAAAGCCGAATATATTGTTACCTGCGATGGCGCCTACAGAGGTGGAAAAGATATTCCGCTAAAAAGCGTAATCGACGATGCATTAATTGGCAACAAAACAGTTAAACGCGTAATCGTGTATACCCGCACGCGCACACCCGTTAGCATGATAAAGGGAAGAGATGTATGGTGGGAGGATGAGATGGAACATGCCGAAGCGCAGGTAGAAAAAAATGGAACTGTATCCTGCCCTGCTGAAGAAATGGATGCTGAAGATCCACTGTTCATTTTATATACGTCCGGCAGCACGGGTAAACCGAAAGGGGTGGTACATACCTGTGGCGGGTATATGGTATGGACCAATTATACATTTGTGAACGTATTTCAATACCAGCCAGGCCAGGTGCATTTCTGTACCGCAGATATCGGCTGGATAACCGGTCATTCATACATTGTTTACGGACCGCTGAGTGCCGGCGCTACCTCATTGATGTTTGAAGGTATTCCTACCTGGCCCGATGCAGGCAGGTTCTGGGATATTGTTGATAAACACCAGGTAAACATTCTTTATACCGCACCCACTGCTATCAGGAGTTTAATAGGATTTGGATTTGACCCTTTAAAAAATAAAAATCTTTCTTCATTAAAAGTACTGGGAACCGTTGGTGAACCTATTAATGAAGAAGCCTGGCACTGGTACGATGAAAATATTGGGAAAAAACAATGCCCGGTTGTTGATACCTGGTGGCAAACGGAGACGGCCGGTGTATTGATCTCTAACCTTGCAGGGGTTACTCCGTCCAAACCATCCTGGGCCACTTTGCCGCTTCCCGGCGTACAGCCATTACTGGTAGATGAGAATGGGAAAGAGGTGACTGAAAAAGGGGAAGAAGGTTTTTACAAAGGTAACCTATGTTTGAAAGCGCCCTGGCCCGGTATCTTGAGAACTACCTATGGCGACCATGAGCGTTGCCGCACCAATTATTTTGCTACCTATGAGAATATGTATTTTACAGGCGACGGGGCGCTAAGGGACGATGCAGGCAATTACCGTATCACCGGCAGGGTAGACGATGTGCTGAACGTAAGCGGCCACCGCATCGGTACAGCAGAAGTGGAAAACGCCATCAATATGCATTCGGGTGTGGTAGAAAGTGCCGTGGTAGGCTATCCGCACGATATCAAGGGGCAGGGCATTTACGCATTTGTAATTTACCAGGGCAGCCGCGGTGATAAGACCTCCGACAGTAAAAATATAACGGAAACGGTCAGCCGTATTATTGGCCCGATTGCAAAACCAGACAAAATACAATTCGTTAGCGGCCTACCCAAAACCAGGAGCGGTAAAATCATGCGCCGTATTTTGCGGAAGGTGGCGGAAGGGCAGCTGGAAAACCTCGGTGATACCTCTACCCTGTTGGATCCCGCGGTAGTAGATGAAATTAAAAAAGGAAGGCTATAGTATTGTACATTAGCCGATTATTTGCTGCCGGATGGTCAGCAATTTTTTCCTTTTATCGGCAGAAAGCCTTTTCCATCTTTTTCGCCAGCGGATTTCCTGCAGCCAGCCACTGTATATATAAGTGAAAATGCCTGTACTAACCATCAGCAGCAATAATCCCAAAGCATACAACCAACCAATAAAAGCCATAGCTGCAATTAAAATCAACAGCCACAAAAAATAAATAACTGTACAGCAGGCCACAAAAATCCAGCTGTAAAAATCTTTGCGTAATACTTTTTTGTCGGCAATCGTTCTTCCAATTAATACCGGCAACCCGTTCAGCAGTAAGCCCATCAAATAGAAAGGGCATCCAGCTACCAGCAATACTGCTTTCCCGGCAGAAAAACGACTGTTTTCCCTGGCTATTTGGTCGTTCAGCCTGGCGGCCATCAACGATGAGAAATATGATCCTGCTTTTTGCTTTTTTGTCTCGAAATATATTCCCGAAGCCTGGTTAATATCATGGCAGATTTGTTGTTCCCGCAATAATTTTTCCCTCGATTTTATTTTCCATGATGCCCTTGCCTGCGCTGCATCGATTCTGCTAAGCGCGAGGTAGTGCTCCAGTGTTTGCAGCCGGTTTTTATTTGTCACATGCAATACAAGTTTATTGACCGCCAGTTGAGCATCTTTACAGATATGCAATAATGTGGCGGCAGGATTATGCTGGTATTCATCTTTGTAAGCAGAAAGCAGCAGGGGTTTATCTGCATGCACCTGAACGGTTGTTCTGGAGGCCACCGGGTCATCGTACGTAATACCAACCGGTATAATGGGTATGTCGAAAGAAAATTGATGTTCTGTGGCCGTATTAAAAGCCAGCCTGAAAACACCTTTCCGGAAAGGCAGGAGCTGGTGCTCAATATGACTATAGCTTTCAGGAAAAAATACAATAATTCCGCCGGCAGAAAGTATTTGCTGGCCGCTGGAGAAACTATCATGATTGGCATCCAGCGTTTTTTTCCCGCCCTGGTGGCTGTGCACCGGCATCATATGCAGCCACCACAGTATTTTTTGAACCGGCTTATTCACAAACACATCGCCCCTGGCAAAAAACCAGGCCTTTCGCTTCAATAATATACCCAGCAGGGCCGCATCCATTAAAGAGGAATTGTGATTGGCAATAATGATTGCCGGGCCGGTTGAAGGAATGTTCTCAAAACCGGTAACATATATATGCCGGTAGAAAAAACGCAAACCCGCCGTCATTAAAATTTTTGCAAAGGAATAAAGCATAAAAAATATTCCGCCCGCAGGCCGAATATTTTAAAGATAGGCAAGGTTCAGGACGATGCCCTGTGTATGCATTTATTGTTTAATATAAGTTGACCCGGAACAATTAACGTTGAATAGTAACAGCCGTGCCAATAGGGATAATACTATAGAGCTCTTCAATTTCATTATTTTTTAACGATATACAGCCATTGGTCCAGTTCTGGAAAAAATCCACAGCCATATCATCGCGCTGCCAGGTGCCATGGATGCCGATGCCACCACCAATCTTTGCATTTTTTGGAACCAGGCCCTGCGCCTTGCGCTGATTAAACTTTTCGTAATCCGCTTTTGTTGGGTAATCAATCAGCATCATCCGATCCCATTTTTCATGCGGCCGTTTAGAAGCAATTTTGTAAGAACCCTCCGGTGTTTTACGATCGCCTTCTGTCATTTTATCATCCAGGCTTTTACTGCCAAAAACCACCGGATAAGTGGCATACCAGCCGTTATCGTCGTATACCCTTAATTCGTAATCAGATTTATCAATGATGATATAGGGCTTGCCAACCAGCTCGTCATTAAAGAAACGATGTTTTACAACCCTTTTGCTTTCGTGTTTGGTAAAAGCAAATAAAGCAAGCGCAATCAATACGGTGGAACCGGCAACTACCTTTTTCATGGTGATCATTTTTTACAGACCTGGAAATAAAAAACTGGTTTAAGCGTAAAAAATTTTTAACATGAACACGCAAATTTTATGCAATAAAACGTACAGAACCGCAGTATATTTCCATAGTGGAAAAGTTTTAAGGATTCATTGGCTAACCGCCTTGTACAGAGACATTAACAAAAAAAATCAAATCTTTTCAAAAAACCGGAATTTTGACCGCTATTGCAGGGGTACCTGCAGCGCAAACAAATTATGAAAGCACTCTTTTATATACTCCCCGTATTGGCCGGTGTGGCCATGGCCATTCAGTCGGGTATCAACAGCCAGTTAAGGATTGCCATTAATCATCCCTTCCTGGCAGCGTTTATTTCCTTTTTTGTGGGCACCGTTGCACTGGTTTTAATTCTATTATTATCCAGGCAAACTCTTCCGTCATTGGCAGCTTATAATGCGGTAAACTGGTACAAATTCAGTGGCGGACTGTTTGGTGTATTTGTGGTTACGGTTACCTTGCTATCGGTGAAGGAGATAGGTGTTGCCAATATGTTTGTGCTGGTGGTAGCCGGCCAGTTGATTACTGCCGTTTGCATGGATCATTTTGGCGTGCTGGGTTTAAACGTGTCGCCGGTAACACTTAAAAAAATAGCCGGTATTCTCTTCCTGGTAACGGGTGCCTGGCTGGTTAATAAAAAATAAACCGGCATGTAGTATGCCGGTTGCACGCAATAAAACTATTGGCTGCGGTATCCTCAACATCTATCACCAGTTACTGAAACGCAGACCCACATTATAAGGTGTTTGATCCAATCCTTTTTCAAACATACTCTGGGTGGCCAGAGAACCGTATAATTTAACAGGCCCCAGTTGAAGTTCTGCTATATAACTGATCTTAAAAGGCCGGAGGTACATATCGTCGTGTATTTTTTGTTTGCCATCCTCAGAGGTAATCATTTTCTGCCTGGAAGAATACAGGTAGCCCGCGCTGACACCCGCGCTGAACCCAAATGATTTATTATAAAAATTATTGGGTGTGAAATTAAAATTCAGCATTAGGGGCACCGTAAGATAATCCGCAGCCAGCTTATCTTTTTTGTAATGCCGCACCACGTCCTCGATAAAAATATTATTTTTCTTATCGTAATACACGGGCGATTCATAGCGATAATTGTTTAACTCGATACCCAACCCGTATTTAAGGTTTACCACATGGCTGATTACATTCAACCGCTGCATAAATAGCCAGATATTTACATCAATAGATTTCCCGTTGCGCAGGTTAAACTTCTCCTTGTTCAGCCCTGGTGCTACCACACCCGCAGTTACCGCGCTGGTATAATTTGTTTTATCATTGTAATTCGCGAAGCCGAGGTCAAGAATAAGCCAGTTGGTGCTCACGTTCCGGTGGCTGTGATTAATCCTGGATACGCTCACCGAGCCGTCTTTATTTTCATAGTGTCCATCACTCTTTTTTACAATTATCAGGTTACCGATATGAATGGTATCCGGCTTTTTTTCCTGGCTGGCACTGCTATCTATCTGCGCCATACCCGTTAATCCAAGGCATAATCCTGCCAATAGTAAATACATTTTACTCATA
>Ga0157378_10005809_pt1 | contig 10817 bp, 14 predicted proteins | sample M65metaG_FD_115309 | JGI IMG/M metagenome (GOLD analysis project Ga0157378, IMG submission 115309) | Miscanthus rhizosphere microbial communities from Kellogg Biological Station, Michigan, USA - M6-5 metaG | ecosystem: Host-associated > Plants > Roots > Rhizosphere > Soil | place: USA: Michigan...
CAGAAGCTGGTGGCGGCCGGGAAGATCGGCGCCGACGAGAGCGTCGTTCTCTTCAGCACCGGCGGCGGCTACAAGTACATGGAGGCCTGGCAGGCCGCCCTTGAAACATAAGGCGCTGCACATCGTCGGCGCGCCGGCGTTGTTCCTGCTGCTCGCGTCGGTGCCGGTCGCGGGCGTGCCGTACGCGATCCGCGCGAGCCTCGGTCTGCTCGCGTGGATGTCGTGGTGGTGGATCGCGAACCCCGTGCATCTCGCCATCACCGGCTTTCTCCCGATTATCGTCTCGGCGCTGTTCGGCGTCGTGCCGGTCGGCACGATCCTGCCGCTCTATGCCGAGCAGCTGCTGTTCCTCCTGATCGGCGCGGGCACGCTCGCGACGCTCTGGCGGCGCTGGGGGCTGGACCGCCGGATCGCGATCGTGTCGCTGATGACCATCGGCACCGATCCCCGGCGGCACATCGTCGCGTGGTTCGTCGTCGCGGCGATCCTCAGCGCAGTCCTGCCGAACGCCGTGGTCGCCGCCGCGCTCATGCCCGTGGCGATTGCGATGCTGCGGTTCATCGGCATCGAGAGGCTGGATGCGAGCGCGTTCGGGTCGGCGCTGCTCATCGCCATCGCGTGGGGCACGAGCGTCGGGGGCATGGGCACACCGCTTGGCGGCGCGCATAACCTGCTGGCGGTCCAGCTGCTCGAACGCGGGCTCCTGCACCGCGAGTTCATCTACAGCACGTGGATCACGCGGTTGCTGCCGATCACGCTGCTGTTGACGACCGCGTCCGCGGTGTTCATGTGGGTCGCATTTCCTCCGGAGATCTCCCGCATCGACGGATCGCCCGACTACTTCGCGCAGGAGCTGCAGACGCTCGGGCCGATGTCCACGCCGGAACGGTGGGGACTGGTGCTGTTCAGCGCCGCGACGCTGCTCGCGTTCACGCGGGAGTTCTATGCGGCGCGCTTTCCCGGGCTGACGCCGGCGATGGTGTTTCTGACGTTCGCGGTCGTCAGCTTTCTCGTCCGCCACAAGGGCGTGGCGCTGCTCGAGTGGCCGTACGCCGAATCGCACATGGTGTGGGGCCTGATCTATCTGTTCGCCGGCGGCTCCGCGCTCGGTCAGATTCTGAGCGACACCGGGACGGCGAAGTTCATCGCTGACGGCATCACGCCGTTTGTCGGCGGCGGCGCGTTCAGCAGCATCGTCGTGTTCACGCTGATCACGCTTGTCATCAAGCAGATCATGAGCAACACCGCGACGGTCGCCGTCATGCTGCCCATCACGATCACCACGTTCACGGGCCTCGGCCTCAATCCCGTTCCGTACGTCTACATCGTCACGGCCGCCGCCAACATGGGACTGATGCTGCCGCCGGCGTCGGCGGGCCCCGCCATCGCCGCAGGCTTCGGCGTCAACCTGAAGGCCATGGCGTGGAAGGGGTTGTGGCTGACGATCGTGATCTGGGTGCTGCTCGTGGGGATTGGCTACGCGCTGGCAGTCGCGTGGCCGGGCTTTTCCGTGGCGTAGTCAGAACTTTTGCTGCGGCGCGGTGTCTAAGGCCGCATGCGAACAGCGCTGCTTGCCGCCGCGTTACTTCTGACCGCGGGCCAGACTCCGCGCCCGGCGTATGAGGTCACGTCGGTCAAGCCCAACACGTCGGGCACATTTCTGGTGATGATCAGAAACCCGCCGGGACGTTTCAGCGCGACGAACATCACGTTTCGGATGCTCCTGCGCAGCGCGTACAACCTTCCCGACTTCCGCATGATTGGCGGCCACTCGTGGATGGAGACGGATCGGTTCGACGTCGAAGCCACCGCGGGGCAGACCAGCGGTCCCGGCAGCGCCGCAGAGTCGCGGCTGATGCAGCAGGCGTTGCTTGCAGACCGGTTCAAGCTGCGCGCACACATGGAGACGCGCGATCAGCCGATCTATCTGTTGACCATCGTCCGCCGTGACGGCAAGCTCGGCGATCAGATCAAGCTGGCGGGCAACGAGTGCCTGCCGATTACACCGCCGGCAGGTTTTCCGCCGCCGCCGCCACCGCCGCCGGGAGGTGCGCCGCGAGACGGCCCGGGCTGTCCGTCGCTGTTCGGCACTGGCAACGGCGCGATAAGCGGCCGGAAGCTGTCAATCGATCGGCTCGCCAGCACGCTGTCCCCGTCGGTCAACCGCGTCATCGTCGATCGCACGAACCTCTCCGGCCTTTACGATCTCGATCTGCGGTGGGTGCCCGACCTTGTTCCGAATGCCGCGGGACCGGGGGTGCCGCCGCCGCCGGTCGGCGATCCGAATGCGCCCCCGCTGTTCACCGCGCTTCAGGAGCAGCTCGGGCTCAAGCTCGACTCGTCGCGCGGACCTGTGGACGTCCTCGTGATCGACGGCGTCGAGAAACCCTCCGCAGACTGACGGCCTTCGCGTAGGGCGACCGTTTCAGGGTCGCCTTCAGCCGCGCCCGCAGCAGCCGCATCCCGCGATGCAGGTTCACGCGCACCGAGCCGGCGCTCAGGCCGGTGCGCTTTGCAATCTCCGGCCCGGTCATGCCTTCCACGACGCGCATCGCCACGGTCTGCTGATACGCCTTCGGCAGCGCGCGAATCGCGCGCATGGCCGCGCCGGCATCCATCGTCTGCTCCTGGGTCGGCGCCTCGCCGGGTTCTTCGTCGGAGGATGAAAACATCATGCGCGCGCGCTCGACGTCCCGGATGATGTTGCGCGCGATGGCGACGAGCCATCCGGCGAACGCCTCCGCCTTTCGGAGGTGTTTCAGCCGGCGCAGCGCCCGCAGAAACGTTTCCTGCACGACGTCGGCGGACTCGTCGCCGCGCAGTCGTGTGACAGCAGTCGCACGAACCAGTCCCCCATATTCGTCGTAGAGCTGCGCGAACGCCGATCGGTCGCCGCGTTGCGCCGCGCGTACGAGCATCACTGCGTTCGCCCGGGGCTCCATGGCTGGCGCCGTTGCAAATCAAACGCCGGGCGGCCTAGCTCGAGTTAACACTCCGCCGCCGTGCCCGTCTCCCTAGAACCGGCACTCAGGAGGTTTTAATGAAGCTGATTGTGACGATTGTCTTGACGCTCGTGACGGCGACGGCCGCCCGCGCCGAGACACAGGCCACCGGACTCTATACCGTGAACCAGACGGCGAGCTCTGTCGGCTTCACGATCTACGGCTCGATGATCTTCAAGATCCACCGAGACGGAATGTTCAAGGACTTCAGCGGCGAGCTGTCCTACGATCCCGCGCGTCCGTCGAACACGCACGTCGATCTCACGGTGTACACCGGCAGCGTCGACATGCACAACGCCGAACACGACCAGCTGATGAAGTCGCCGGAGTTCTTCGACGTCGAGCGCTTTCCGACGCTGCACTTCACGAGCTCGGCGGCCGAGGCCAGGCCGGACGGGACGCTGGCGATGACCGGGGACCTGACGATCCGCGGCGTGACGAAGCGCGTGACGATTCCCGTGAAGCTTCGCCAGTCGGCGAAGGCGTCGGACGGATCCGGCGCCGTCTTCGAGACGTCCTTCCCGATCGACCGGACCGAGTTCGGACTGAACGGGAATCCCGCGTGGGGAGGGTTCACGCTGAAGATCGCGAAGAACGTCCAGATCCACCTGGCGATCGCGACGGCGGTGGTGACGCATTGACGTTGCTGGTGTACGCCTGCCTGCACACCTTCTGGTACATGCGTCTCTTCTTACTTGAACGCCTTGTCGTCAGCGGACGGACCGTAGATCGCGGGCACCTTCGCCCCGAGCAGACGTAGGTAGACCGTCAGCTGTCCGCGATGATGGGCCCAGTGGTTGAACGTGTCCTGGATCATCTCGAACCGCGGCGCTTCCTGCACGACGTGGCCGCCGGCCTTCAGCTGCCACGTCGTCTTCAGATGATCGTCGGACGTCCGCTGCAGCGCCTCTCGCGCCTCGCCGGCGGCTTTGTCGAGCGCGCGCGTGAGCTTCGCGCTCGTGTCGTTCTTCTCCATGGCCATCGACGAGGAGCCGTCCTTCGGCGCCACGTCGAGGTCGTTGCGTGTGACCTGCATGGCCACCCACGACGGAATCGTCGCGACCATGTTGGCCAGATAGCCGCACGCCATCGACTTGTCGTGCGGCTTCCAGTCCCATTTGCCGTCCGGGACCTGTTCGAGCGCGCGCCGCGATCGGCCGACCTCGCGATCGAGCTCGGCGAGTAGAAAGTCTTTTGTCGTCATGATGTCCGGTCAGGAGACGTGCAAGGTGTGGACCTCTCCTTGCTATATCGGTATGGCGGAGGTCGCAATGGGATTGCTGCTCGCTGTGCTGCTGCTGATGATGATCTTCTCGGTCCCGGCCTGGCCGTATAGCGCCGGTTGGGGTTACTACCCGAGTGGCGGCGCTTTGATGCTCCTGATCATCCTGATGATCGTCTTCTTCTCGCGGCCCCGCCGTACCATTTAACAGAAGCGTTCAGGATAGTCCCTGGGCGACGGAAGGGCGCGCCGATAGCAGCGCTCTTCCGTCAGTACGTTGTCGAGGTACGTACCGCGCTTCGAAATCCTGCCGAGTTATACCTCTAGGCTACATACGCGTTGGTACATCAGTTGCTCAGGGGGTTCCCGCGACTGAAAGGAGCAGCTGATGTACGAGGCACCTCCACGCGTTGTCGAAGCCGTTCAGCGGTTGAAAGGCGTGTTCCTCGAAGCTCCCACGACGCAGCTATCACTGGTCGACGCGTCCAGGCTGTCGGGTCTGGAGCGGCAGACCACGCGCCTGATCCTCGAGGCCCTCGAGGATGCGCGGTTCCTGCGGCGGTCCTCAAACGGCCTGTTCATGCGCAGGAGCGCTGACCCGCCGGCCTCCTAACAGAATCCCAGTCGGCAGATCGTGGACGCGTCCTCAGAGGTCGCCCACCGGCGTTCGCCACCGCCGCCGCGACCTTCGCGTCCCTTTCTGCCGACCCCCCGGGGGAGCGCCGAGTGCCGGGAAGCCGGCCGAGAACTGGTCCATTCGTTGCAACCACAGGTCCTAGAGGATTCGTCATGCTGCACAAATTCAGCAAAGTCAAAGGGTTCCACATACACGCGTTGGACGGCGAGATCGGCCACGTCGACGATTTTCTCCTCGATGACAACTGGGCGCTTCGGTATTTGGTGGTCGACACGACGAACTGGATCGGCGGCAAGCGCGTGCTCGTGTCGCCGCAGGTCGTCGCGGGCCTCGATCCCGAGAAGGAGCGGATCGAGGTGTCGATGACGAAGGATCAGATCGAGCACAGCAAGTCGATCGAGACCGCCGACATCGCGCTCGACGAAGTGCTGCCGACCATCTGGGTCATGTAGCCGTGGGTCAGCCGAGCGGCAACCCTGCGGCTTCCCACGCCGCGATGCCGCCGGCAAGCTCGCTCACCTTCTCGAACCCTTCGCGCTGCAGGAGACTCGCCGCCGCCGACGAACGATAGCCGCCGGCGCAGTGCACGAGCAGCGGCCGGTCCCTCGGAAGATCGCGCATGTGATCCTGCAGCGTGTTCAGCGGAAGACAGACACTGCCCGCGATCGCCTTCGCGCGATGTTCCGCGAGCGTCCGCACGTCGACGACGAGGGCCGCATCTGAAGTCGCGAGCCGTTCCGCCGCCAGTTGTGCGCTGATGCGCTCGGTGGCCGCCGTCAGCGCCGGACGATCCTGCGCGCTCAGCATCCCGTTCGCCAGATACCCGGCGACGTGATCGAAGCCGATACGTCCGAGCCGCATCATCGCCTCCCGCTCGTGCCCCGGATCGGCGACGATGACGATCGGGTGATCGCGGCTGAGCAGCGTGCCTGCCCACGTCGCGAACTGGCCGCCGAGCCCGATGTTGATGCTGCCCGCGAGGTGCGCGGCGGCGAAGTCGGCCGCCTCGCGTGTGTCGACGATCTGCGCGCCGACTTCCTGCAGGGCCAGCACCTGATCCAGCGTCAGCGGCCCGCGCTCCATCGCCTCATCCAGCGTCGGCCGCTCCTTCGTGTTGAGGACGGCGTCGTACGTGAAATAGGCGGGCGCCTCCGGCTGATCGGCGGTGACGATGTCGATGAACGAGGCCTTCGACATCGGCTGCAGCGCGTAGTTCACCCGCCGCTGTTCGCCGATCGTCGACACGGTTTCCCGGCTGAGCGCCTTTCCGCAGAGCGAGCCGGCGCCGTGCGCGGGATAGACCAGGCTCGAGTCGGGGAGCCTCAGCAGCTTCTCGTGCAGCGAGTCGTACAGCATCGCGCCGAGATCGGCGGCGGACCAGCCGAGGGCGACGCGAAGATCCGGCCTGCCGACGTCGCCGATGAACAGCGTGTCGCCCGTCAGCACGGCGTTGGGCGCGGTGTCGCTGACGGCGCGATCGTAGACGGCGATCGAGATCGACTCGGCGGTGTGTCCGGGCGTTTCAATCGCTTTCAGCCGCACGCCCGGACCCAGATCGATCGTGCTGCCGTCGGACAGCGGCGTGAACGCGTACTCCGCCTTGGCCGCGGCGCCGACGTAGATCGCCGCGCCCGCGCGATCGCGCAGCTCGAGATGTCCGGCGACGAAGTCGGCGTGAAAGTGCGTCAGGATGACGTGCGCGATCGTCAGGTGATGTTCGGCGGCGAACGTGAGGTACTGATCGACGTCACGCTGCGGATCGACGACAGCGGCGGCGCCGCTGTCGGTGTCGGCCACGAGATACGACGCGTGGGCGAGGCACTTCAGGTAGAACTGCTGGAGGAGCAGCGCCACCTATCCGCCTGACAGCGCGCCGACGATCATGAAGGGCTGCGCGCCCGAAGCGACGGCGTCGGGCAGCGGGATGTCGGGGCCGTCAAACGATCGATCTTCCTCGCACGCGAAGAAGCGCAGATACGGACGCCGGCGATCCGTCGCGTAGTCGCGGATCGTGCCGCGCAGCATCGGATACCGCGCTTCGAGCGCGTCGATGATCGCGCGCTGCGTGACGACGCCCGCGACGTCGACGTTGACCTCGCTCTCGACGTCCGCGAGCTTCCGGAGATGAAAGGGAAGTTCAACCCGGACCATCGTCGTCAGACCGTCTGGACCTCTACCGACACCACGGGCGGAAGGTCGTGCACGATCGCCTTCCACGAGTCGCCGCTGTCGGCCGAGCAGTACACCTGACCGCCGGTCGTGCCGAAGTAGACACCGCACGTGTCGAGCGAGTCCACGTCCATGGCTTCGCGCAGCACGTTGACGTAGCAGTCCTTCTGCGGCAGCCCCTTCGTCAACGGCTCCCACTCGGTCCCGCCGGTCCGGCTGCGGAACACCTGGAGCTTTCCGTCGAGCGGGTAGTGCTCGGAGTCGCTCTTGATGGGGACGATGAAGACGGTTTCCGGTTCGTGCGCGTGGACGTCGATGGCGAAGCCGAAGTCGGTGGCGAGGTTGCCGCTGATCTTCGTCCACTCGTCCCCCGCGTTGTCCGAGCGCATGACGTCCCAGTGCTTCTGCATGAACAGCGTGTCGGGTTTCGACGGATGAAACGCGATGCGATGGACGCAGTGGCCGACTTCCGCCGTCGGATTGGGCAGGTACTTCGAATACAGGCCCTTCGTGATCGCCTTCCAGGTCTTTCCGCCGTCGTCGGATCGGAAAGCGCCTGCCGAGGAGATGGCGACGAAGAGCCGCGACTGATTCTTCGGGTCGATGAGGATCGTGTGGAGGCACATGCCGCCCGCGCCGGGCATCCACGCCGAGCCGGTGCTGTGCTCGCGAAGGCCGGAGAGCTCGGTCCAGTTCTGGCCGCCGTCGGTGGACTTGAAGATCGCCGCGTCCTCGACGCCGGCGTAGACGGTGTCGGGGTCGCTCAGCGACGGCTCGAGGTGCCACACGCGCTTGAACTCCCACGGATGCGGCGTGCCGTCGTACCACTGGTGCGTGCCCGGCACGCCGTCATACAGAAACTTGTTGCCGACGGTCTCCCACGTCTTCCCGCCGTCATTGCTCCGCTGCATCGTCTGGCCGAACCAGTCGCTGCTCTGCGAGGCGTAGATGCGGTTGGGATCGATCGGCGATCCCTTGAGGTGATAGAACTGCCAGCCGCCAAAGAAGGGGCCGTTGACGTCCCACTTCTCGCGCTTGCCATCCGACGTCATCACGAACGCGCCTTTGCGCGTTCCCACCAATACACGGACTCCGCTCATCCCGCTATTTTAGGCTGATGTGCGAGCTGTTTTGTGTGTACGCGTCGATCCGGGCTCGCCGCATCAGATTAAATCCATGCAACGTCCCCGCGAGCCACACGATCGAGATGAGGACGCCCGCGAGGATCAGATGCCCGCGGAAGAGCGCACCGAGCGCCGTGCCCGAAAGCACGGCGCCGATGACCGCCAGGGTGATTGGCAGATGACAGGGACACAGCACGAACGAGCCGATCACCCATGCGATGCCGCGTCGATCGTTCTGTTCCGGCGTGATCGGACAGACGGTATTCATCGCGTGAACGTCAGCGGCAGGCTGGTCGCCCCCTGTGTGTAGGTGCCGGCGAGCGCGGTGCCGGCCGGGTTCAGCGTGCCCGCAAAGGCCATGTGGACGTTCCGCGATTCGAAGGTCACGTTCGAGCCGTCCTGGACGACGGTGAGCGGCAGGGTCAGTCCGCCTTCGTCGACGCTCACCGAGGTCGCGGTCGCCCGCCCTCCGGGCTGATTCTCAACCGTCACCACGAAATGATACTGCGCGCCGCCGGCCGAGAGCGCGCCCTTCCAGACGCCTTCGAGCGCCTTGCTCACGGCCGGACTGGTCGGCTGCGGATCGATTTTCGCGTCGCCGGTGCGGCCCATGCTGAACGGGAGCGCGTACCCCGAGAGCGTTGCCGTGCCGCTGGCGATGTTGCCGCTTTCTGAAATCTCCGCCTGCATCGGCTGATCGGCGCGCGCATAGAACGTCAGGCGGCGTCCGTCGAGCGAGATCTTTCGCAGCGGAATCGTGACCTTGTCCGCTCCGGCGGTCACCGTGCCGTAGAGTTCTCCACGCGCGTTTCTCGCGATGTCGATCTCGAAGTCAGCGGGCATGTTCGGAATCTCGATCGTGCCCTTCCAGTGTCCTGAAAGGTCCGGCGATGTCTGCGCCGGCGCGCTCGAGGCGGCAAGCAGCGTGATGGCCCCGAAGGCGATGTAAGCAATGTAGACGTGCTTCATGACGTGCTCCTTCACTAAAAGTCTTTGCGCGCGACGTTGACGGAGGCGCCGTAGAGCATGGCCAGTGACAGCACGGCGCTGACGAGCAGGCCGATCCATGGAATCGTGCCTGCGAAGAAGTAGCTGGATCCGCTCATCACGCGAAAGAACCCGTTCAGCTCGTACCGCGACTCGATGAGCGAGAGGACGATGGCGGTGCCGCCCGCGATGAGGAGCGGACGCCAGATGTCGGCGAACTCGGTGGACAGGAGAAATGCCAGGCTGAAGAACATCCCGCAGACCACGAACACACAGAGCGAGTGGACGAGCGCGTCGGCGACGGCGTAATGCTCGCCGATGGCCGGTGAGATGACCGCGATCTCGATCGAGGGGATGACAATCAGCGCCAGCGCCTGCAGCAGGCCGACCGACGCGCGTGCCAGCAGCCACCCGTTGCGCGACGCGGGAAGCGACAGCGTGAACAGCGTGCCTGCGCCGGAGGACCCGGCCAGCAGGCTGCCGCTGCCGAGCAGGACGGCGCAGAGCGTCCCGAGCTGCGAGAGGTTCTGCCGGAACCACTGATACCAGACGAACCCGCGATACGTCCGCTCCGCCGAAACCGTCTCCAGGATCTGGCGTCCGAGCGTGCCGCTTCCAGCGAGCGCGTCCGGCTGGATGTCGACCGTCCGCAGCAGGTTCGCGACGTGCGGATACTCGAGCAGCAGTCCCCAGATGTTGATGACGAGCACGGCGAGCGGAATCAGAAACCGCCACCGCGTGTCGAGCCACGACTTGTAGCTGAGCATCGTCAGTTGTCTCCGTTGACCGTGTGGAGAAAGATTTCTTTCAGCGGCACCGGCATGATCTCGACCGACGAGGCGCCGAGCGCCCGCGCTTCGGCGGCAATCGGCTCGACGTTGCCGCTGCAGATCGCCGTCAGCACCCGGCCGCGCCTCTGCTGGCTGACGACGCCGCCCGCGCGGAACGTGTGGTCCGGCGCGTCGCCCTCGAACACGACCTGCACGCGGCGGTACGACTCGAGCAGGTCTTCGAGCGCGCCGGAGACGACGATGCGGCCGTGGTCGATGATGGCGATGCGATCGGCGATCTGATCGACATGCGACAGGTGATGCGAGGAGAGGAACACGGTCATCTCCTGGCGCGCGACGTGCGTCACCAGCGCCTGGAGCACCTCTTCGGTCATCGCCGGATCGAGTCCCGAGGTCGGCTCGTCGAGAATCAGCAGCTCGGCCCCCCGGCTGAGCGCGAGCAGCAGCGCCAGCTTCGTGCGCATGCCCCGCGAGAGGTCTTTCACCTTGCGATCGCGCGGCAGCTCGAAGCTGCGGAGGTACTGATGCTCGAGATCGCCGCGCCAGGAGCGGTAGAAGCTCGCCGTGAAGCGGATGATCTGTTCGACCGTCATCAGCTCGTAGAGATCTTTTTCTTCGCTGACGAACCCGGTGCGCCGGCGGATGGCGACGCTCTGGTCCTGCGAGCCGGCCGCCAGGCCGAACACGGTCGCGCGTCCGCCGGTCGCGCGCGCCATCCCGAGCAGCACCTTGATCGTCGTCGTCTTGCCGGCGCCGTTCTTTCCGAGGAAGCCGAAGATGGAGCCGCGCGGCACCTGGAGGTTGAGTCCGCGGAGCGCGTCAATCCTGCCGGGACCTCCGTCGTAGTGCTTGCGCAGGTCTTCGGTCTCGATGGCGAAGAGATCA
>Ga0157378_10005810_pt1 | contig 10815 bp, 8 predicted proteins | sample M65metaG_FD_115309 | JGI IMG/M metagenome (GOLD analysis project Ga0157378, IMG submission 115309) | Miscanthus rhizosphere microbial communities from Kellogg Biological Station, Michigan, USA - M6-5 metaG | ecosystem: Host-associated > Plants > Roots > Rhizosphere > Soil | place: USA: Michigan...
AGTGAGATCACCTTTGATCAAATACTCTCCGCTTCCAAGAAAAATCTTTCTGCAACGCAGGTACAAAGAATAAATCAGCTGGAAAATTCAGTAGTAAGGGGTGATGTAAACGCCCAGCAAATCAAAGCCTATTACCAACTTGCAGCCTTTTGGAGAGATTCTGCCCGGGCGTTCCTGCCATCGGCTTATTATACCGCCGAGGCGGCCAAATTGGAAAATATAGAAAAAAATCTCACATTTGCAGCCCATTTATTTTTGGACAACCTGAGAGGCCAGTCAGACGTTCAGTTAAAATCCTGGATGGCCACAAGGGCAAGAGAGCTATTTGAAAAGATCCTGGAATTAAACCCAGGCAATGATTCAGCTAAAGTTGGATTGGGCAGTTGTTACATTTTTGGTGGCATGGGACCAAACCCAATGCAAGGCATCCTGATGATTCGGGAAGTGGCCGAGCGGGACCCACATAACATGTATGCACAGATGATGTTGGGAATTGGCGGTGTAATGACTGGGCAATTTGACAAAGCAATTGATCGTTTTAAGAAAGTTATTGATCATCAACCCGGTAACCTTGAAGCCATATTAAATTTGGCAGAGGCGTATGAGCAGAAGGGCGACAAAGCATCCGCCATTCAATGGTATGAGAGATCAAAACAGCTGATCAAGAATCCGGAGATTCAAAAGGAATTAGATGCACGCATCAATTCTTTGAGATAAATGAGTTTGAAATAATTATTGTTAACAAAAAAAATCTTTGTACACAAATGCCTTGTGGTAAAAAGAGGAAGCGTCATAAAATTGCGACGCATAAGCGTAAGAAACGGCTGAGAAAAAACCGTCATAAGAAGAAAAATAAATAAACTTCTTCCCCGCGGCTCGCGGGTCATTGTAATGCTGAATCATTTAGTTTCCCCTTATCAATTATTTGCTTGCAAGATACCTGGTAACTAAAACTTCTTCAGCGCCTTCCTTTTCGTGATGAGGATCTGTTGGATAAAGTTGTATTACGCTTGAATAAGGAACTGATCATAAATGCTGCCCCACTTGGCGTGGAAATCGCCCTGTTGGAGGACAAAAAGCTGGTTGAATTGCACCATGAAAAAGCTGATGCCAGCTTTGCTGTGGGTGATTTGTACCTGGGGAAGGTAAAGAAACTGATACCGGGCTTGAATGCAGCGTTCGTAGATGTAGGATTTGAGAAGGACGCATTCCTTCACTATACTGATCTTAGTCCCTACGCTCGCTCACTACTCAAGTTTACGCAGCAGGCCATTAACGACAATAAAGACCACGCTTTTGATTTTTCTACTTTCCAGGTAGAACCGGAAATAGTGAAGACGGGCAAGATCAATGAGGTCCTAAGTGGTAAGCCAAACATTCTCGTACAAATCCTGAAAGAGCCGATTGCTGCAAAAGGTCCTAGGTTGAGTTGCGAAATCTCATTGCCTGGGCGTTTCATCGTTATCACTCCCTTTAATGATATTGTTGCGGTGTCCAGGAAAATTCACTCCTCGGATGAGCGAAAACGCCTGCAAAAAATAGTTGAGGCAATTAAGCCTAAGAATTTCGGAGTTATAGTGAGAACAGCAGCCGAGGGAAAGAAAACTGCGGAATTGCATGAAGATTTAAGCATGCTGGTTGAAACATGGAAAACTATTCAGCATAATCTTAAAGGTGCTAGCGCACCGGCTAAGATCCTGAGTGAGCAGACAAAAACCACCAGCATTCTTCGTGATTTGTTGAATGAAGACTTTAATAAGATTGTGATCAACGACAAGAACATTTTCAACGATACAAAGAATTACATCCAACGCATAGCACCTGATAAAGTTGATATTGTTTCTTACTATCATAACGGTGCTCCATTGTTTGATCAATTTGGTGTAACAAGGCAAGTGAAAGCGGCATTTGGAAAAACGGTAAATCTTCCAAGCGGAGCATATCTCATTGTTGAGCACACTGAAGCACTCCATGTAATAGATGTAAACAGCGGATACAAGAGTGTTAGTAACAACCAGGAGCAAAATGCGCTGGAAACTAATATGGAAGCCGCAGAAGAAATTGCGAGACAATTGCGCTTGCGGGATATTGGCGGAATCATAGTAGTCGACTTCATAGATATGAAGATGCCCGAAAACAAACGAAAGTTGTTAGAGGCAATGGACAATTTCATGAAGTCCGATAGAGCCAAACACGCTGTATTACCGATTTCAAAATTTGGTTTGATGCAAATCACCAGGCAGCGAATGAAGCCTGAGATGACCATCAATACTCAAGAAGTTTGTCCCACCTGCAATGGAACTGGAAAGATTGGTTCTACACTCATTCTCGAAGATGAGATCGAAAAGAATTTAAATTACCTGATCACTCATCAACATAAGGACCTCACCTTAGTTGTGAATCCAATCATATACGCTTATCTCACCAAGGGCGGCATGTTTAAGTCGAAACTTTGGAAATGGAGGTGGACTTATAAGCAACGGATTAAGCTTAAGGAGAATACCAACTATCACCTTACAGAGTTTCATTTCTTTGATCAGCATGAAGAAGAGATTAAGTTGTAACGTGGATGTTCGAAGTTTGAGGTTTGAAGTTTGAGGTTTGAATAAATCATAAAAAAACTCCGGCGATGCCGGAGTTTTTTTATTGAGTTACAGATGTGAGATTAATATCCTGGATTTTGTGCGATCACGCCCTCAGTAGCATCAACTTCACGTGCAGGAATTGGAAACACAAGGTATTTGTCATTCCATTGGAAAGTGCCAGTAGCGCCTTTGAGACGCTTGATGTCATGAATGCGCACTCCTTCAAAAGCAAGTTCATATAGGCGTTCTTGCAACACATCATTAAGTGTTGGTGCCGCAATGGGCGCAAGATTGGTGCGAATTGGATTACGTACCTGTGCGAGGTCGTTCGCCGGAGTATCTCCGGTTGTAGATCCCAAGCGCAGGTTGCATTCTGCTCTGATGAGGTACATTTCAGCAATTCTTATAACAGGAAGATTCATGCTAAAGGATTTCCATTTCCCGCAATACCAGTTACCCGGACGCGCACCTACACCAACATAATACCATTCAGCCAGGCGGAGGTCACTTGGGTTATATGTACTAAGAAACGTTGTACTCACTCTAACGTCGGCGCGACCTATACCAACAAGACTTGCATAGAAGGTTGCCATTCCATCATTTGACTGACCCGCATTATTTTGCTCATTCTGTTGAATTTCCCAGATTGATTCAGGAGTGTTTTTATTATCAAATACCGCGCGAACCGATGCATTCATTCTATACTTACCACTGTTGATCACTGCATTGGCTTGCGTCAAGGCGCCAGCATAGTTCTGTTGTTGTAAATATACGCGCGCGAGAAACGCCTGTGCGGTGAACCTGTCGGCTCTTGTGCCATTGTCAGTCGGCAGTTTGGGAATCGCCGCAGTAAGATCAGCAATTATCTGAGTGTACACTTGTGCAACTGTTGATCGTGGTATGCGTTCGAATGCTTCCGTCTCCGTTTTTGTTGGCTTCGTTTTTATTACAACTCCAATATGATCGTTGGCAGGCGTTGCTCCCCATGGAAGCGCATAATACCGCACTAACTCAAAATGCATGATACCGCGAATGAAGAGAGCTTCGCCTTCCAATTTGCTTTTTTGCGCCGCGTCAGTTACCACACTCAATTTATCAAGAACAGTATTGGCCATGTTGATGGCTGCATAACCAGCGATCCATGTACGGGATGCTTCGGTGTTGTCCCGTGTCATATTCTTGAGAGATATCTGGCGTTGGCCCTGGAAAGTTCCCCTCCACGAACAATAACCTTCAGCCGCTTGCAGATCAGCATTCATGAAGAGATTGGTTCCATACAGAGCACCGCCACCCAAAAGAGAATAGGCACCTATAATTGCTCCTTCAACATCATCAGGTGTAGTGAGGGCATTTGCCGCGTCAATGCTTTGTTTTGGTTGGATGTCCAACTTCTTGCCGCAGGATCCCGCCGTAATCAGCAGAACAACCGCGAAAGAGAATTTGATTATATTTTTTGTAAGCATAATTTTTTCTTTTAGAATAATGAATTAAAATCCAACGTTGACGCCAACACTAATCGTTCTTGCCAGAGGCGGAGTATAAAAATCATGTCCTAGATTCAATCCGCCGGCATACGTTGCATTTACTTCCGGATCATACCCCTTATATTTTGTTCCTGTGTACAAATTAGTGCCTGCTACGTAAATACGTGCCGCAGCAATCTTGTACCTGTTAAGAATGTTTCTTGGGATATTATATCCGAGGTTAATACTCTTCAGACGGAAATATGAACCGTCCTGGATCCAACGTGAAGATTTTCCTGCACCATTTCCTGAATACAATCTCGGTTGTGGAACGTTAGTTATGTCACCAGTCTTTCTCCAGTAATTCATCTGATCAACAGTCTGGTTATCGAAATAATCTCCGTTTACCGCCTGGAAGAAACCAGCGATATTATAGAGATCTACACCTTGCACAAATTGACACTGAATATCCAAATCAAATCCTTTATACGCGAAATGGTTATTAAATCCACCGTAATAGTCTGGATTGGGATTTCCGAGAATCGTATCTACTGCTAAACTGAAATCATTGGTAGTGCTTCCATCTGCCTTGTAGTAAAGTGCGTCTCCATTGGCGGGATCAACTCCTGCGTATTGACGTCCATAGAACTGGCCATATGGTTGACCTACTGCCAATCTCCCCAATGTGCGAGATCCAGGAGGAACTGGAGACACCAATTTTGTTACTTTATTTTTATAGGTGGAAATATTACCAGAGAATGTCCATCTCAAATCTCCTGTGAGGATGTTTGCATTTAACACAAATTCAAAACCTTTATTCTCCAAACTTCCAATGTTCTTTGTGATAGTAGTAAATCCGTTGATCGCAGGTACTGGTACTGCTAACAAAAGGTCTTCGGTCTTCTTTGTGAAATAATCGATTTCACCACTAATTCTATTATCGAGGAAACCATAGTCAATACCAAAATCAACCTGGTTTGTTTTTTCCCAGCTTAGATCTGGCACGCCGATTTGTGACGCAATCAATCCCGCGACGTCAGCATATGCGGAAGCACTATACAGTGAAAGCGAGCTGAAGTTTCCGATTTCGGCATTACCTGTACGACCGAAGCTAGCTCTCGCTTTCAAGAAGCTTAACACTTTTGAGTTGTTCAGAAAACTTTCTTCGGTAATAATCCATCCTGCAGAAACTGCAGGGAAAGAACCATATCTGTTATCAGCACCAAAACGTGAAGAACCATCAACGCGATAGCTCGCACCAAACAAATAGCGGTCTTTGAATTTATAGTTCGCTCTTGCGAAATAAGAAACGAATGCAAATTCAGTTTCGCTGGAGGAACCACTCTGTATAATTGCAGCACTTGCAATCTTCGTAAACTTGTCGCTCGGAAATGCGATACCAGTCACATTATTCGCCTTTGTGTTTCCACTTTGGTATTCCATACCCGCCAGCGCTTCAAATGCATGATTGTCTCCGAATGTACTTCTATAATTGAACGTGTTGGTTGAAGTGAAAACAGTTGACATTGTTACTCCATCATAGCTTGAGCCGCTTGGAGCGCCGTCAAGTGTTTCTTTGCCGAGGAATTGCTCCTCATGCAAATTGATCCAATCCAAACCCAACTGGCTGGTGAAGTTCAATTTAGGTGTGATATTCACCGTAGCATTGATATTACTGATGGATCGATAGGTTGTATTTGAATTGCTTGAACCCTCTTGCTCAATCAGGTTATTGTAGTATAAAGTATTTGGATTGTATTTTCCATCGGGCCCATACAAAGGATGAAGCGGTGGAATCGCATTCAACTGCACAGGATTGCTGAATGCATTATCACTGGGTACACGAATATTGTTGCTCTTTGCGAGAGAAAGATTCAATCCTAATTTGATCCGTGAATTCAATTGATGATCCAAATTGATCCTTCCGTTTGCACGGTTGAGTTCATTTCCGAGTACAATTCCTTTCTGATCATTCCATGATCCGCTGATCAGGAATTTAGTTCTTGCGTCTCCTCCGGTGAGTGACAACGTGTATTGCGTTACACCACCATGTTGGAAAGCCTGGTCCGACCAGCTCACATCATTATTACTATTCCAATCCGTTGTTCCTGTTTCTGCTTCAAATTCTGCGGCAGGATCCAGTTGTCCGAAGTCTGAATGCTCAGCAGCTGCAGTAAATAATTCTTTGTATTGCGCTGCGTTGAGGAATTTTTGTTTTTTAGTTGGCTCACTCCATCCGGTATAGATGCCGAGATCAACTCTTGTTCTTCCCTGCTTTCCTGATTTAGTTGTAACAAGGATTACACCGTTCGAAGCTCTCGCTCCATAGATTGCAGAAGACGCAGCATCTTTTAATACCTCAATTGACTCAATGTCGTCAGGATTAAGTGTTGCTAACGGATCATCGGGTTCAGTATAACTACCCAATGACTGCGTTACAACAGGCACTCCGTCTATTACATAAAACGGACGCTGACTAGCGGAGATCGAGGATATTCCTCTTACCCGAATATTCATTGCCTGACCCAACTTACCACTTCCGCTATTGATGAATACGCCTGCTGCCCTTCCCTGAAGTGCAGATTGGAATGAAGGCAGCGGGAGGTTTTGAAATTCCTTGTTCGAAACTTTTGCGATCGATGCAGTTACATCGCGCTTGATCCGGGTTCCATAACCTACAACGATCACCTCGGAAAGTGATTTGTCGCCTGGTTTCAGGTTGATGTTAAGTGGTCCGTCAGCAATTGCAACTTCAGCGTCGCTAAAGCCAACGTGACTAATAACTAATGTGGTAGCAGTGGAGGGTACGCTTAATTTAAAGGACCCATCCGTGCCGGTCACCGTACCCAATGAAGATCCCTTCACTTTCACGCTTACGCCTGGAATAGGAAGGTTGTCAACATCAGTAACTTTTCCGGTAACCTCTCGATTTTGGGCTTGGGGAGAGTACCAAAAGAGAATTGTCAGGCATAGGATGCCAGCTAGTTTTCTCATGTGTTGGGTTTTTGCTGTTTACAGAAGTGTTAAATTATTACAAATGTAGGGACAAAAAAGCCAAGCTTGGAGCTGCTTGGCTGTTTAATTATCTGTGCCTTCGATGTTAATCCCGACTTCGGGAGCCGCTGAGGAAGATTAAGATATACTGAAACAATGTCGCAATTGAGGCAAGTGCCGCAACAACATAGGTAAGAGCTGCCCACTTCAAGGCATCTTTAGCCTTTGGATATTCCGTTGGCGTCATTATCGCGTTACTTCTATTAAGCCATGCCAGCGCTCTTCTACTTGCATCGAATTCAACGGGCAAAGTAATGACTGAAAAAAGGGTGGTTATGGCGAAAAGGATGATGCCAGCCAGCAATATCTGCGGAAACGCATTAATTAATAATATACCAGCCAGTAAGACCCATTGAATGAGGCTGGAGCTGAACTGGACTACGGGGACCAGGCGACTGCGCATCATAAGCCACGAATACGAATCCGCATGCTGGACCGCATGGCCACATTCATGGGCGGCTACTGCCGCTGCCGCAACCGAACTTCCATTAAATACCTCCGGGCTCAGGTTAACGGTCTTGGTTAGGGGATTATAGTGATCGGTCAGATAACCTGCTACCGAAACCACCTTAACGTCGTATATCCCATTCTCACGAAGCATCTTTTCAGCTACCTCTTTTCCCGTTAAACCGGAACTGAGAATGACCTTGCTATACGAATTGAACTTTCCTTTCAGAACGCCCGAAACAATCAGACTAATAACCAGGAATAAAATCGAGACAATCATCAACGATGGAGTCATTTTTCTTCTTTTATTTAGTATCAACAAACCTGTTACCAAACAAAAAAAACATACATAATAGCCAATTTTGTCATTGAAAAATTTGAGCTTGAAAATCAAGCTGACAAATTAACTGATAGCGAAACATCGAATATCAAATTAGGTTCATTATCATCTTGATTATCAGCAATATATGAGGGTTTTTTGAGCCTAAGGAATGTCTAATATGGTAGCGTTGAAAGTTATTCACAGCATCAAAAATTTATTTTGTTATGTGGCGCTTATTTGTAATTTAGTGCAAGAATTTAATGGGTTAGTAAGTAAGGGGTCAGCAGTCTTGCTGGCCCTTTTACTTTTCGCTCCATCCGCTTCGCTCAAGATCGTTTTCATGGCATGAAACGTACCTTCGATTTTTTACTTTCTCAGAAATTTTTTTAATGAAGTCATCGGTTAAGACAGCTTTTTTTTGTTCGAATTGCGGTTATGAATCTTTGAAGTGGTTAGGAAAGTGTCCATCATGCGAACAATGGAATACTTTCATCGAGGAAGTGATCGTGAAAGAGCAAAAAGAAAAACAGTATCAGTGGAGTGATTCAAAAAATGAAAAACTGGTAAAGTCGATTTCAATAAATGAAATCGTCACTAAAGAAGAACAAAGATTAATTACGCGTGATAGTGAGTTAAATCGTGTGTTAGGAGGTGGCATTGTACCAGGAAGCATTATTCTTGTTGCGGGAGAACCTGGAATTGGGAAATCCACTTTATTTCTACAGAATGGATTATTGTTAGAAAACGTAGTTACATTGTACATCAGTGGAGAAGAAAGTGAGCAGCAGATTAAGATGCGTGCAGAGCGGTTGAACCTGACTAATGAAAATCTCTATCTACTCACCGAAACATCAACGCAGGTAATTTTCCAGGAGATCAAAAAACTTCGTCCGCAAGTCTTAATTATCGACTCCATTCAAACTTTGCAATCTCCCTATATTGATTCTTCGCCAGGTAGCGTATCGCAGATTCGTGAATGCGCGGCGGAATTTCAAAGATTCGCAAAGGAATCAGGCATTCCCGTTTTTCTTATTGGGCATATCACTAAAGACGGCAGTATTGCCGGACCGAAGATCCTCGAACACATGGTGGATACAGTATTGCAATTCGAAGGTGACCGACACTACGCATATAGATTACTGAGAACACTAAAGAATCGATTTGGTAGTACATCCGAATTGGGCATTTATGAAATGAGTGATCACGGTATGCGCGCAGTAACCAATCCAAGTGAAATATTAATCACTCAAAAAGAAGAACAATTGCCAGGCGTTTCTATCGCTGCAACAATTGAAGGATTGCGACCATTGTTGATTGAGGTGCAGGCCCTGGTTACACAATCGGTATATGGGACTCCACAACGAACAGTTAGTGGATTTGATTTGAGAAGATTACAATTGTTATTGGCCGTCCTCGAAAAACGAGGCGGATTTCATTTCGGAGTAAAAGACGTATTCCTCAATATCGCGGGCGGATTGAAGGTGGAAGATCCTTCGAGCGATCTCGCAGTATTATCTGCATTGCTGAGTTCATATGAAGACCTTCCTCTTCCTTCACACATTTGCTTCGCGGGTGAAGTTGGACTAAGTGGAGAAATCCGAGCCGTGAACCGAATCGAGCAGCGTATAGCTGAGGCTGAAAAGTTGGGATTCGAAAAGATAGTTGTGTCTAAATACAATCTTCCCTCAAGACATTCCTTATCGAGAACGGGTCAATCAGATCGTCAAGAACAAAAGGGTATTTCGAATAAGAAATTCAATATTGAAGTCGTTACCATGAGTAAGGTGGAAGAACTTTACAAATACCTCTTTTAACGAATGAAGACCGCATCCAATATCTTAAAAGCATTTTCAGGTTTGTTCTTTCCTAACACCTGTTATGCATGTGGAAGCGACTTGATAGGAAAGCATCAGCTTGTGTGTTTACGTTGTCTTCATCAACTTCCATATACAGAATTCGAGAAATTGCCCGGAAATCCTGTTGAAAAAATATTCTGGGGAAGATTAGTTATCCAAAATGCGGGAAGCCTGATTTATTTTACGAAAGGGTCAGCAATTGAAAAATTGTTGCATCAGCTAAAATACAGAGGCAAAAAGGATGTTGGATTTTATTGTGGCCGACTTATGGGCGAAGCGATGAAAATGTCGAACAGGTTTAAAGAAATTGACGGACTAATACCTTTACCACTTTTCAGAAAAAAAGAACGTCAGCGCGGCTTTAACCAGGCCAGATTGCTTTGCGAAGGAATATCGGAAGTGTTGCAAGTTCCAACCGTCTTGGATGCTGTTGAAAGATTGGAAGCAACAGAAACGCAAACGCATAAGAATCGTGTTGAGCGTTGGTTGAATATGCAGCATCGATTCCACGTTGCCAATGAATCGCACCTGACTGATAAACATGTCTTGTTGGTAGATGATGTAATCACAACGGGCGCTACGCTCGAAAGTTGCGGACAGGAAATGCTTCGCGTACCAGGGTTGCGACTTAGCATATTTACACTTGCTTATTCATCCTCTAAAAATGTTTAAGCAGCTAAAACAATCCATTATTTTTGAATTGCCATGAATAAGAAATTCATATTGCTTACCGTCCTGATTGCATCCCTTATCATGGCATGTAAGAAAGAAGGATTTATTGAAGGTCCGAATGCAAGCATTCATCTTTCGGAAGACACGCTTTTTTTTGACACCGTATTCACAACTACCGGTTCAATCACTCAATTCTTCATAATTTTTAATGATAATGATCAGAAACTTCGCGTGAGTAATGTTTCACTTGCTGGCGGATCTGCTTCTCCATTCAAGATAAATGTGGACGGCACGCCCGGGCCGGCGGTTAGTAACCTGGAAATTGGAGCCAATGACAGTATGTATGTTTTTGTTTCAGTCCAAATCAATCCTGATGCAGCGAACTTACCATTTATTGTACGCGACAGTATCAGAAT
>Ga0157378_10005812_pt1 | contig 10814 bp, 10 predicted proteins | sample M65metaG_FD_115309 | JGI IMG/M metagenome (GOLD analysis project Ga0157378, IMG submission 115309) | Miscanthus rhizosphere microbial communities from Kellogg Biological Station, Michigan, USA - M6-5 metaG | ecosystem: Host-associated > Plants > Roots > Rhizosphere > Soil | place: USA: Michigan...
ATTGGCGCGGAGAACCACCGGGATATCCGTGATTATTCGAAATCCCAATACGGCGAAGCACAGAATCATCAGGCTTGACGCGAGAACTGGTTCGGAAGGGCAAGTGGCGGTAGCGTAGGCCTCAGTATGAGTCGTGAAAGCACCGGTGTAAAGAATCGCGATCGCCATGCCAATGCTCAAATAGAAAGCATAGAAAAGTCTATGTTGCCGACTTCGAAGCAGGCTGCGAGCGGCAAACTGCACAAGAGCTAATGGAACTGAGTTGCCAATGCTGAGTGATCTTCCGCCCTTAGCGGGATTGGGCACTATATCTGGCTGCTCGACTGTTCTGCTCAATCTCAATGCCCATGCAAACAAGAGAATCGTCGCCGCGGAGAGCAGCGAGATTGCAAGGGCAATCCAAGCCCGCCTGGCGAGAGGTTCAAAGCCAGGTTTCATAGTGCCGTTGAGCTGTTGGAAGAGCCCGAGGAACCAATAAGACGGGAGGTAATGCAATAGGCGACTGTTCTCAGGTGCCGTAAGCGCGGCAATGTTCTCGAGCGAGGGTTCGAGAAGGTATCCGCCGAACAGTATGGTAAACGCCGCAAGCTGTAGCAGTGAGGAAAGACGAAGAAATAGCTGACGAGGCAGAATCAGCGCGGCCGCACCTTGCAGGCAGAGTACGACACAAACGGTAAACGTGACGACCGCTCCAATCGTGATCCAATACGCACCGATTGATCTCAGCGCCCCGACCAGACCAGAGCCGGGAGCACTGAAGAGGAGAGGCCAGATCAACCCTGTCAGAAAGTTCAAGGTGACGGCGGAATAGCCAAGTACTCCTGCTAGGGCGGAGATCTTCGCGGCAAAGATAGTGCCAATCTGCAAAGGTAACGGCCCGAGAACAAACAGGTCACGCCGGTCCGGAAGCGCAGAATCCCAACTTAGTACCGCAAGACCGCCAACCGCCGTCAGGGTCGTGGCGAAGAACAAGTGTTCGAAGGTCCACAGATCCGACTGCTGTATCGGGCCACCTATGAGGATGAGAGGAGCTGTGAATAACACGCTGACGCCTTCAAGCAGAGCGGCTAGATGGCCGAGCAGGGTCCGAGCGTCGTTATCTGGAGAGAGCACCTCGAGGTCCACAACGCGAAGCCAGAATATGCGAAAGAGAACACTGAATTGAGAAGGCGGATGATCCAATTCAGGCATGGATGAGATCCGCAATCTGCCGCGATACTGCTGCCGTATCGTGCTCAACTGCCAATTCAGAAAAGATGGCCTCGAGGCTCGAGAGGGACATAAGGGTGCGGAGTTGTTCGATCGAGTCATTGGCCACGACGCATCCCCTATGCAGGATGATGATGTGGGAAGAAATTCGCTCCACCGTCTCAAGTTCGTGGGAACTGAACAGGATCACTTTTCCTCTCTCCGCAAGTTCCGTAATCAGGCTCCGCAATACCAGTGAGGAGCTTACATCGAGCCCGGAGAAAGGTTCATCGAGAAGGATCACATCCGGATTGTGCAACAGAGCCGCCGCGAGAAGCACTTTTTGGCGCATTCCTTTCGAATACGCGGAGATAGTCACGTGTCGATCACCATGTATGCCCAATAGGCGCAAAAGGCCGCCGATCACTTCAGACGTGCTCCTCGGCGGCATGCTACGCAGTTGCATGATCATCAACAGATACTCAAGTCCGGTGAGATGAGTGTAGAGATGTGGTTCCTCGGGCACGTATCCTACCCGTTTTCGCCACGAAGCCAAGTCGTGTCGGATCGACTTTCTTTCGAACAGAATCTCCCCTGAATCCGCTCGCAGCAGCCCCGTGATTATCTTCATCGTCGTAGATTTGCCCGATCCGTTTGCCCCAAGGTAACCGGTCACCTCTCCCGGCCTAACGGCAAAACTAACATCGTTCACCGCTGGAATCCCGGAGTAGCGTCTTGACACCTTTTGCAGTTCTAAAACCGTCGCCGACATACCTCTATGTAGCATGCTACTGCCTATAGCCGTCAAGCGGGTGCGTAGTCGGCGATGGAGAGGCGGGACAAGAAATTGGCCTCAAGGTCAGGGTCGCCGGTAATCCACCCTCTTTCATAAAGAACTTGCCGCATTGACCATTCGTCGAGCTGATGGTGAACGGCCTATTCGATAGGCGCACTCGACCAGAATGGCGATCACAATCGCCTGCAAAATGGGCAAGTACCGAACGGCGTGAATTCCCGCCATTAAGGTGCTTCGGACGAGTTCGTGCGCTCGAACTTCTAGGTATGAACCGAAGACGGACCAAAGTGCGAGAGCCCACATAATCCGTGCGTGCCATTTACGTGACCGGAAAACTGTCAGAAATAATGGAAACAACAACAGGGATGGCCAAAAAGGCAAAAAGCGTCGCGGTCTGAAAGCTTCACACCAGTGAAGAAGAGGTATATTCCTGCAGTGGTTAGCGATGATTCAGCGCTGAGCAATCCTGCCAGTATCAGTAACGCCCAACTTACGTGAACACGAACCTGGATCATAAAGACATTGCTTCGCCTCCCCTAGGTGTTGTACTCACTGATAGCACTTATCTGACCTCCAACGCTTTAAGCCGCCTCACAGAATTGCTCAAATTGGTGAGTCGTCGGCTATTTGGACACTGAAGTCAATTTCTTGATCTCAGTGTCCAAATAGCCGACCACTTGCCAGTAGCTAGCAGTTGACGAGGTTGAGTTGAGCAAAGTGAGTGTCTTCAATCCGAAGTCACGATGATAGTTACAGCGTTACTCCAAATGGCCGGATATTCTGCGCCGGGCTTCCGAGTCCCGTCATAACCGGTGGTATCAAATCCCAATCGGAAAGTTATCTCTCTCCGCCTCCTCAGGTCATAGTCCGGCAGTATATGAGCCTCCAGCGAGTTCTCAAATGCCTGTCCCGGCCTTAATCTCTTCTCGAACCGGATGTTTTGCATACAATTGTGGCCGTTCACAAAGACAGCGGGGTTGTCGACCATCCACTGCCCGAACCACGAACAGGTAAACACGGGAAATACTTGTTCTGTTGTGCCTACATTGCGAACTGTAGTATCAACTCGAAATGTTTCACCGCTCTCAACAAGTCCCTGGGCCGATTTGATGTCGACCCTTAGCGACTGATTCTGACACCAGACTGGCACTAGAGCGCAGCAGAATAGGAACCCAATCGCCATGGCCTTCAATTTGTCCATTGAACAGATAGTATGCCCAGAGGCGACGCGTTTGTCAGTGACATGACGAGGGTTTGGAGAGTATGACCGGCAACTCGGAACCAACCAAGATCTAGAACAAGTTCCGCTTTGCAGTCCCAGATCTGCGAATCGTACACTTGTCTGCGTTCGTGTTGGACTACACGCCGCTTCGAAAGGGAGAAGCCTCTCATGCCAAACAAATGGAATCGTCGCGATGTATTGAGCGCGGGCATTATTACCGGCGCAGCAATTGCTCTGAAGCCAATCGCCCTCGGTGAAGAGATACGATCCACGTTTCGGCTCGAAGATCGGATGACTCCATTCCCAGCTACCTGGTATAGGCCGTATCTGTCCAAACCAGCTACTGGCGCTTCGTCTCCTGCCTGGGTGCAGATCGATCTTGGCTCGGCGCTCAAGGTCGACGCTGCGCGCATCTACCCGAACTTTGACGACGTGCGCAAATCGATCGGTTTTCCTCTACGAATGAAAGTGGAAGGAAGCGCTGATCCGTCGTTCGCGTCTCCAAGCTTGCTGTTTGATTCTGGCCTGAATGAACTGCCGGATCCGGGCGACCATATCACGTATCTTTCGCTGGCGAATGCGGGGTCAGTTCGCTACATCCGTTTCACTGGCACCAGTCTCCGAGCGATTAGAAAGGCTGAAGGAGAAAAGGTCGCTTCCTACGGACTTTCTTTCGCAAAGATCGAAGTGCTTACAGCTGGCCGCGATGCCGCAGAAGGCAGGCCGGTCTCTGCGGACCCTTCCACAGAAAACTCGAAGGACCTCTGCCAACTGACCCGGAAGCCTCGACCAGTCGGGGAGGGAATCTTAACCGACAATCCGCAAAACGTAACCGATCCTCGAAGCTGGCAGCGCATTTCCAATCGGGCTGTGGCCCCCCGCATCGGCGTTGAACTTGGTGAAGGAGTTCTGCGCGAAGCAATGCAGAACAACATCGACTATCTACTGAACTCGTTCTCAGTCGATGAAATGCTTCGTCCATTCAGAGAGCGGGCTGGCAAGCCGGTGCGAGCCGACCTTCGTCCGCCCGTCCAATTCTGGGACACCGATCTTCCCGGATCCTCGGCCGGCCGCTTTCTGATGGGCGCCGCAAACACCCTTCGCTGGCAGCGGCACGAAGAGCTGCAACGACGCATGGATGCCATCGTTGACGGAATCGCTGATTGTCGTCAGCCGAACGGCTACATCATGGCCTATCCCGAAGACTCCATCATGCACTCCGAGCGTGCCGGATATACACGCGCCTGGGTTACACACGGATTGCTCGAAGCGGGGTACTCGGGACACCCGAAGGCATTTGAATTACTCCGTGGCTACTACGATTGGTTCGACCAATGCGGATGCCTCCCGAAGCTGCTTCGCGGCACGGCGCAAGGGGTGCAGGGCATGGTCGCCAACACACGCATGTATTTCTCCCCGCTCGGGCGGCCGGAGGATATCGAAGTATTGCAGCGCTACTTTCAGGAAGACTACTGGCTGAAAGGTCTAGCCCAGCGGGACGAGACGATGATCTGGCAGTACCCCTATGATCGGCCGCACAACTATCTACTCACAGACATCGAAGCCTACTTCGACCTTTACCGCGCTACCGGAGCGCCACTGTATATGGAAGCTGTTCAGGGAGCCTGGCAACTCTATCGCGACAACTGGGAGCACATCGGCGGATCCATCGCCATCACAGAGTTCGGTGAGTTTCCGCCGAAATCCTACCGGCTCAAAGCACAATTCGAGTTCTGCGAAACAGGTGAGCTCTGCGGGAGCAGCTTTTGGGTATTTCTCAACCAGAGGTTTCAACTTCTCGATCCCGACAATGAGGCTTATGCCACCGAAATCGAGAAATCCATATACAACGTTGGAATCGCAAGTCAGTTCAATGGGAAGGGCTTCTTCTATCACGCTCGCCTAGTAGGCAAGAAGGGCGATAAGGCGGTTGGCTACTGTACGAATTCCTGTTGCGAGGGACAGGGAACCCGTTTCGTCGGAAGTATTCCCGAGCACCTTTTTTCCATTGTGCCGTCGGGATCCCATCCCGGGGTACACATCCATATGTTCGCTCCTTCTACGATCCGATGGACACAGAATGATAGCCATTTGGACGAGGAATTGAAGCTCTCCATGAGAACAGCTTTTCCTTACGATTCGAATGTAGAACTAGGCATAGACCTTTCCTCGCCCCGACGCTCAGTGATTCGTATCCGCACTCCGTCGTGGGCAATCTCCGAGATGCCCATTCGCGTCAATGGAGAGCTCGCCGCCGTCGGCCAGCCAGGTAGCTACGTCGCGCTCGACCGCACCTGGAAATCGGGCGACAGCGTTTCTTTCACACTCCCAACGGGGTTTCGTATGACTCGCTACACGGGCATGGACAATATCGCGAACAGTGAGCGCTACGCTTTGGAATATGGGCCGATTCTTCTCGCGGTTGCCGACTCGGATGAAGCACGGCTTCACGCATCGGGGACTTCAGCTGACAGCTTCAAGAACCAATTGAAAGCCATCCCGGGTCAACCACTCGGCTTCACCATCGATGGCAACCCGGATCATCGTTACATACCTTATTACGCCATCAAGGAAGAGACCTTCACTTGCTTCCCTGTGATCGAGAATGGAAACAATCCAGTGATTGCAGGCGAGTGACCGAGGTAGATATCCCTTAGAGATTCGCGATGTAGTTGCAACTGTTCGGTAGAATCGCAGGGCCAAAATTCACATTAAGGGCCCACCGGCCACTGGGACACTGAGGTCAATTTCTTATGAATCCTGCGATAGGTACATGAAAGTCGGTTCTGATTGAGGAATTTGTGAGAACAGCTGACTCACATTGATTGGCGCGGTCCCGGTCGAGGGGCTCTGACCGTAAATCACTCCGCGACAGACTTCCACGCAATCGCGATTTCAATCTGTGCTAGCGCGCACACTTCGAAGTAGTTTTTGTTTCATAATGAAGTCACTTGGAGAGATGCACCTTGAAAAAGGATGAACTTGTCTACTTGGTAGAAGAAGGATTTCAGAAGCCAGCGTGGCATGGACCCAACCTGCGGAGTGCGCTCCGCGGCGTGACCGCGGAAGAAGCGAGTTGGCGGCCAGAGAAGTCCCGGCACAATATCCGGGAGATTGTTGTTCACGCAGCCTATTGGAAATACACGGTGTCAAAACGTCTGACCGGGAGCAAGAAGCCTGACTTCGCTGTAAAGGGTAGGAATTGGTTCGTCCGAGATGGGTTAGGGTTATCGGAGCATGAGCTAGCGAAACGTTGGAAGACCGATCTGGAGCTCCTTGCTAGGATGCATAAACAAATGTGTGATGCTATCGCAATTCTCAAAGAGTCGGATTTGAATCGCCCGATGAGAGGCAGCCGTCAGACAGCTGTCCGGAACCTGACGGGCATCGCGTTTCATGATGTCTATCACGCCGGCCAGATTCAGCTACTCAGAAGGATGTACCGCAACAAAAAGGGACCGGTAGATTCTGCGGTCCAGTAGAGCCGTTGGTGCGATCCGCGCGTCAAAGCTCCGAAGCTCCTCAGAACCTACCGACAAGCCGACATTTCGTTCCCTATCGAGGAACTTGACAAGAAATTGACCTCAGTGTCCCCATAGCCGACAAACCGACCAGAACGTTCTGATGTGAGCGTTCCGCTTGCCTATTCACGGACCTTCTCCCTCCTCCAGCTGGCTTAACCTTCTGTTGGATTGTGCCAGTTGATGGTTGGACTAGCGAACAAGAACGAGGATGCTTCGATCGTCGGAAAGGTACGAATGGCCGGTAAATTGCGCTACCTTTTCCGAGATCTCTTCGACAATCGCCTGCGGAAATAGATGATCGTTGGTCAGCATGTCCGCGATTAATCGGTGGAGCCCATACTCGTTGCCCGCCGCATCGCGGGATTCTGTGATTCCGTCTGAATACGCCAGGAGGGAACTGCGGCGCTGAACGTGGAGCCCCACGACCTTGAAGTCGGTTTGGCAAAACAATCCAAGAGGCACACTAGTAGCTTCGACGATCTCGACGTCTCTGCCATGTCGAAGCAGAACTGGCGTGTGGCCGGCATTCACCAATTGGACATTGCCGGTCTGGTCGGCTCTCCCCAAGACCAACGTAGCAAACTGCGCTGGTATGGAACTTTGGCAAAAATGCAAGCTGGCTTGTCTAACGATCGCTTCGAGTCCCATTCCAGCTGACGCCAGGGCACGTAAAGTCGCGTGAAGGTGAGACATCAGCATGGACGCCGCGATTCCTTTTCCGGAAACGTCGCCCAGTGCGAAGTAGAAATCGCCTGATTCCAAGGGAATGAGGTCGACATAATCTCCGCCAACCGCTGCGGCAGGTTCATAGGAGAAGGCGAACATCCAACTGCCGAGGCAGCAGCTACGCTTGGGCAGCAGGCTGGTCTGTACCTGCCGCGCCAAGTCCAGCTCAGCCGACAGCTTGTTTTCAACTTTTATTTCGGTGCTCATAGAACCTCCTCAGGCGCAGCAAGAGGGTCTGCAGCGGGCTTTCGCCGCCGGATTCAACGCATATATCTTCACACTTGCAGCCGCCTGGTTCACATCGAACTTTAAAGAATCGCAGGCAGATCTTTGTCTCCTGCCACTGGCACGAAACTGCACACCACGGTGACGGTCAGATCACTGACAACAAACGACGTTGCGCGTATATTCGAGTCCGAAGGTGGGATTTCGTGTATGCCTACCTATTCGCCTCCTCTTCTCGAGACCGAGCCATATCGCCCACGGATCGTTCGTTACATCCGGTACCTGATTCATGATGCGAGCGAGGCCGAGGACCTGGCCCAGGAGACCCTCATTCGGGCCTATCGCCAGCAAGAGACCCTGCGCGATCCGGCCGCCCTAGAGAGCTGGCTGTATCGAATTGCCACGCATATCTGCATCGATCGAATGCGCCAGCGAGCGAGAGCAACGCAACGCCAAGTCGACTTTCCCGTCGAGGATCTGCCAATCGTCGACCACGCTCATCCATCACCCTTTGCCATCGTTCAGCAAGCCGAGATGGGAGAGTGCGTCGATCAGTACGTCGCAACATTGTCCGATCAGCAGAAGGCGGTACTGCTGCTGCATGACTCGGATGGAATGACTGACAACGAGATTGCAGATCTCCTTGCGCTGCCCTTGAGTACAGTCAAAATGCGTTTGCACCGTGCTCGTCAGAAACTTGGGACCGCTTTGAAGGATGCCTGCACGTTTGGGCGGGATGATCGAGGAGTGTTCATCTGCGAGCCAAAGCCCAAGCGAACAGCCGAATAGATTCAAGTTCAGCGAACGCTCGTTCTGATCTCGCTAGCAGCAGGCTCCGTGCTCCTGGTCAGGCGATCTCCGAAGGTTCTTTCTGAATGATCCCAGAAGCAGGCACACACCAATCAGCACCAGGGCGATTGGAAAGATCGGCAGGTCGACGGCGAGGTATGCTCCAATGCCGGCAAGCGATGCCACGGTTCCTGCAATCAGGGTGAACCAGTTCACATGGATTCGCAGCATATAACGAGCCAAATTCAGAACCAGCAGGATGACCCCGATGGCAATCATCCTGGCCCCATTCGGTAGCCGAGCTGCGGGGACTAGCCAGAGAGCGCCAATGATGATGAGAAGCGCCGCCCATCCAACGTCATCCATGAATCGTTCCATCGCAACCCTGTCCTCGCTACTCTTATCGGTCGAATTCCAACTCACCGATGTCATGACTTCCTCCAATCACGGTCGAACCTCGATTGGTTCAAACATTTCTTCCGTAACCCATCAAGCACTCGTTAGTACGATCCATGCGTGGAAGGGGAAACGGACCACGCTAGCTCACAATGGGCGAAGGATGCATGGCTTTCTCAAGCGTTCTTCGGCCTGCCTCTAGCGGCTTATCCATGCGGGAAACCACTTCGGGACCAACCGCACTCGCGAAACAGCCGAGCTTCTGCATGCCGGCGACTATTCGCAGTGTTTTGTCGATGTCCTGGAAGGAACTGCCCTCATGAATAGCCCGCTCAACCATCTTTTCGGCGCAGGTCTCACACCCGCCGACGATCACCATCGCTATCGGTAGCAGGTCTTGGAGCTTGACCTCTGTTTTCTGTTCAGGGGCTTGTTTCTCTTCCAACTTCGCGGGGCTTTGTAGTATCTGAACCGTATCCATGTCCTTGCCTTTTTCCGTCGGATCGTCCCCGACTTTACCTTTCAAACTAAGGACGAACTGGGCTCGAAACTGGATACATTCAGAGGCGCTGGGAACTCCGCGCATCGAGTTGAGCCGAATACTGATTCTCCCTGATCCCGGCTTAGCCCAGATCTTTCCTCCCGATCTTTCCTGAAGACTGAAGTGTCAGCTCTCGCCGGCTAAATGACTCATCGAGAGAGAGTTTCGCGAGAAATGCAAGGGTAGACACCGGGAAGCAGGCCTTGCGTCTGTATCGTCGGGATCGCGATGATTGTGCTGCTGCACGCCAAGCAGCATCTTCTGAAAGTGGGAGAATCACCGGCGACCAAGACACTGAGGTCAAAAGATTGTTCGTTTCTCCAGCGGGGACCACCCACTGGCGGATAGGAACACCACGTGATGGTCCTACCAAAATAAGCAGCCTTGCAAGAGCTCAGACTTCGAATACGTGGGGCGCTCGTACCACCTAGGTTGTATGAAGTTGCGATTCCACCTTGCCGATGTATTCAGGAGAGAAACTCTTCTTCACCAACACTCCTTTAGGAGCGGCAACCTCCGCCCCTCCTTTTTTTACGGTTCTCCGTCGCGCTTGATCCTGAGCCCTGCCGCATACGCGTGAACTCCGTAAACCAGACTTTTGCTGCATGCTCTCCTCAAAGCGACGGTGGCCGACCATACTCCCGCCGATGCGAACTGATAGGTTTGGCGACTCGTAAACGGCTCAGTGCACTTTCAATTCGTCGCGCAATTTGGGAAGATTCATCCATGGCTCAAGGGGACAATAGCGAGGCTCTCGACAGCGAACGCCTGCTTCGTGAATGGCGCTGGTTCTGTCCTCAGTCTTTGACTGCGATCGATAGAAACGCATTTGGCGATCTCTTCCTGAAAGACGAGGCGGGGAAAGTTCACATGCAGAATGTAGGCTCGGGTGATTTCACCCTCATCACCGAATCAGTTCCCGAATTCAGAACGCTTGCGGTAACGCCAGACAAGCAGGAAGAGTGGTTTCAGAAAGATGCCGTTGATGCCGCCAAAGAGCGTGGATTAATCCCTGGGCCCGAGCAATGCATTGGCTTCAGCACGCCCGTTGTATTTGCGGAGGGTGGCGGACTCGACTCGGCTTATACTGCCGATCTGTATGAACACGTCAGTTTTCTCGGTGACATCCACCAGCAAATCTCAACGCAACCGGACGGGGCGAAAGTCAGGCTAGTCGTCCAAACTCCGAAGAAGATTTCGTGATTGGGGCCAAGCTGACCGGCAGGTGGGAACTTTGCCTGGTTTTCGCCTCAAAGCGACAGTGGCCGACGACCCGACCAGAAGCTCATCGTAAGGTAGAGTGGACTGCGACTCGAGCGATTACATTGAGTGCATGGACACATTCGCGCATTACCTGCTCGATCTCGGACACCTTCTCAAGCGAGAGGCGCTCAACGTTAAGCTGGA
>Ga0157378_10005815_pt1 | contig 10812 bp, 4 predicted proteins | sample M65metaG_FD_115309 | JGI IMG/M metagenome (GOLD analysis project Ga0157378, IMG submission 115309) | Miscanthus rhizosphere microbial communities from Kellogg Biological Station, Michigan, USA - M6-5 metaG | ecosystem: Host-associated > Plants > Roots > Rhizosphere > Soil | place: USA: Michigan...
TCATTCCCCTAAAACTGTCCCGGCGGGCAGCCCTTCGCACCCTATTGGCTGCCGGCGCCAGTCTGCCTTTCGTGGGCAACGCCCTGGCCATGGCGCCTGACGTCCCACACTCGCCAGCGCCGTTCCCGCCCAAGACCACGCTGCTGCCTGATGATGACGCTTTTCTCGACCAGATGCAGGCCGCGAATTTCTGTTTTTTTTGGGAGCAAGGGAACCCCCAGACCGGACTAATCAAAGACCGCTGCAACGCCCGCACTCCGGCATCCGACGCCGGGATCGTCGCCAGCATCGCCGCCACTGGCTTCGGACTCACCGCCATCTGCATCGGCGAAAAGCGCGGCTACATTCCCACCGCCGAAGCCCAGCAGCGCGTGGTCTTCACCCTTCGCTCTCTGTGGAAGAAACTGCCCAACCATCGCGGATTCTTCTACCACTTCGCCAACATCAATACCGGCGAACGCATTTGGGACTCAGAAATCTCCTCCGTCGACACCGCCATCCTGCTCTGCGGCCTGCTCATGTGCCGCGAACACTTCCGCGAGCCCGAAATCACTCAGCTCGCCAATCAGATATTCAATCGCGTGGACTGGACCTGGCTCTCGGAAGACACCGCCCTGCTGCCTCACGGATGGCTCCCGGAAATTGGATTTCTCCCCAGCCGCTGGGACTACTACAGCGAGCTCATGATGATCTATCTGCTGGGCATGGGATCCGCACGCCATCCTCTGTCTTCCCGCACCTGGCATGCCTGGAAACGCACCGTTTTCGAATACGACGGACTTCGATACATTGGCTCATTCGCCCCACTATTCGTTCATCAATACTCGCAGGCCTGGTTCGACTTCCGCGGCAAGCGCGACGAGCACACTGACTACTTCCAGAACTCGATCATCGCCACCGACGTGCATCGCCGCTTCTGCCTGGAACTGGCAAAGCAATACCCGTCCTATAGCGACGATCTCTGGGGGATCACCGCCTCCGATTCACAAAATGGATACGTAGTCTGGGGCGGTCCTCCATCCATGGGTCCTATCGACGGCACCGTAGTCCCCAGCGCCGCCGCCGGATCGCTCCCCTTCTTGCCGCAGCCCGTCATGCGCGTTCTCCGCACCATCCGCAACCGCTACGGTTCGGCTTGGAGCAGTTACGGCTTCGTCAACGCCTTTAACCCGCAAAAGAATTGGTACGATCCCGACGTAGTTGGAATCGACACCGGCATCAGCATGATCATGGCAGAAAACGCCCGCACCTCCTTCGTCTGGGACACCTTTATGAAGAGTGAAGAAGCCCAGCGCGGCATGGAACGAGCGGGTTTCGAATCCGACTAATCTTTACCCATTCTCCTTCCAGTCTTTGTCCTCCCGTAGCGCCGCTATTGGCGCAAGGAATCCGCTATTGGCGTTAATATGTCTTGAACTGCCATGCCAATCTCTATCAAACCCTGTCATCCCGAGCGAAGCCGAGGGACCGTGTGTTCCCTGGTCCTATTCCTACTCCTCACCCCGCTAGCCCCGGCCCAAATCGTGATCAATGGCGCCGCCCCGGCCCGCCCGCTCCCCCACTTCTGGGAGCACATGTTTGGCTCCGGACGGGCCAATCTGAGCCTGCGCCACAGCTACCGCCGCGACCTTCGCGATGTGAAGCAAGCCACCGACTTCCAGTACGTCCGCTTCCACGCCATCTTTCTCGACGATGTAGGGGTCTACGACGAAGATCCCCAGGGCAATCCCGTTTACAACTTCTCCTACGTCGATCAGATCTACGACGGCCTTCTCGAAAACGGAGTCCGCCCCTTCGTCGAGCTGAGTTTCATGCCCAAAAAGCTGGCGTCGCAACCCGAAGCTCTTCATCCCTTTTGGTACAAGCAAAACGTTTCCCCGCCCAAAGACTGGGCGAAATGGGACGACCTCATCTACCAGTTCACCAAGCATTTAGTCGATCGCTACGGACTCGACGAAGTTTCCAAGTGGTATTTCGAAGTCTGGAACGAACCCAACATCGACTTCTGGGCAGGCAAACCGCAACAGTCCACCTACTTCGAGCTCTACGATCACTCCGCCCAGAGCGTTAAGAAAGTCAACTCGCAATTGCGCGTAGGCGGACCTGCAACCGCCCAGGCCGCCTGGGTCGACGACATGATCAAGCATTGCGTGGATAACCACATCCCGCTCGACTTCGTCTCTTCCCACGTCTACGGTAACGACTCCGCGAAAGACGTCTTCGGCACCACGGAAAATATCCCGCGCGAAAACATGGTGTGCCGCTCGGTCAAGAAAGTTCATGACCAGATCAAAGCCTCATCCATGCCCGACGTTCCCTTGTTCTGGAGCGAATTCAACGCCAGCTACATGAACGAACCTGCCATCACCGACTCCACCTACATGGGCCCCTGGATGGCCGATACCATTCGCCAGTGCGACGGCTTGGTGAATGAAATGTCCTATTGGTCATTCTCCGACGTCTTCGAAGAACAAGGTGTCGTGAAGCAGCCTTTCTATGGCGGATACGGTTTAGTTGCCGCCGGAGGAATTCACAAGCCCGCTTTCAACGTCTTCAAGATCCTCCACCTGCTGGGCAACGAGCGCCTCGACGTCAATTCCGACTTCGCTCTGGTCACCCGCCGCGGCGATGGCCGCCTGGTGGTAGCCGTCTGGAATTACGCCGGCACCACCCCTTCCTCAAAAACCATTCAACTGAAATTCGAATCCATCAAAGCCCGCCGTGCGACCATCTACCGCGTCGACCGCGACCACGGCGACCCACATCCCTTATACGAAAGGATGGGCTCACCCCGTTACCCCACCGAGGCCCAGCTAAAAGAGATCCGCCAATCCACGGAACTGCAAGCTCCCGAACAGCGCGAAATCAAGCAAGGCGAGCTTTCCCTGGAAATCCCGGCCAATGGGCTTGTAGTGATCGAAATCAAGTAAAATCATCTTAGTACGTAATAAAACGAACTCGGTCATCCCGAGCCAAGCGAGGGACTTTGCGTTTACTCGGGAGTGTGCGTAAAGCGGCATTTTTATCCTAATTAATAGATAGAATAGGCAGTTAACAAACCTTACCGGCCCCTTCGTGCATCTTTTACTCGCGCACCACCAGCACTCATTCGGTTCACGACCTAGGACCCATGTTAGCCAAGCCTCAGGAGAGTTTTTGGAGTAGCTGGAGGGAGCGCCTTACTGCTCTCCGTAACGTCCCTCCTGTTCTGAAAATCGTGTGGCGTTCCGGACCTGGGGTGGTCAGCTACGGATTGGTAGCGCGCATCTTTGCTTCACTCCTGCCAGTCGCACTCATCTGGATCACCAAGCTCATCATCGACATCATCCAGCATTTCCTCTCCACCCACGAACCGGTCCCTACCCGCCTGTGGTGGTTGGTGGCGGGCGAGTTCGGTCTCGCCGTATTCACCAGCATCTTGGCCCGCACCATCGACTATTCCGATTCCCTGCTCGCGGAAAAATACACGCGCCACGTCAGCATTGAAGTCATGAAGCACGCCGCGGAACTGGATCTCATCGCCTACGAAGATCCGGTTTTCTACGACCGCCTCGAGCGCGCTCGCGTCCAGGCCACGGATCGTCTGGGAATGATCCAATCGATTGGCCGCCTGGAACAGCAAATCATCACCGCCATATCCATGTCGATCGCGGTGGTCGTCTATTCTCCGTGGCTGATGCTGATGCTTGTTGCTGGCGTCATCCCCGCCTTCCTGGGGGAAAGCCACTTCGCATTTCTGGGATACGCCAAGAACTTCCGCCAGACACCAATCCGCCGCCAACTCGACTATCTGCGCGTGCTCGGCGGCAGCAAAGAGGCCGCAAAAGAACTGAAACTCTTTGGCCTGCGCAACTTCCTTACTGGAAGATTCACCCGCCTCTCCGATCAGATTTACAAAGAAGACGTTAGCCTGGCCCGCCGCCGCTTGAGGGTGGGCTCATTCCTCTCTCTGGTCGGCACCGCCGGATACTATTCTGCCTACGTCTTCGTCATCTGGCGGACCATTGCCGGAATGCTCAGCATCGGCTCCTTGTACTTCCTGACCAATGCCATTCAGCAGGCCAGCATCAATATCCAGCAGGTGTTCTCCACCCTTGCCGGAATCGCCGATCAGGCCCTTTTTCTCACCGACTTGTTGGCTTTCTTCGAAATGCAGCCCACCATCCGTTCAAAGCCCAACGCATTGCCCGTACCCCATCCCTTTGTTAAGGGCTTCGAATTTCGCAACGTCTCATTTCAATATCCCGGAAGCCAACGCAAGGTACTCGAAGGCTTCAATTTTCGCCTGACTCCGGGCGAGCGCGTCGCCCTCATCGGTGAAAATGGACAGGGCAAGACCACGATCGTCAAGCTCATTACCCGCCTCTACGATCCGACCGAGGGCCAGGTACTGCTTGAAGGCGTCGATCTACGGGAATACGATTTAGATGATCTGTACTCCAAGATCGGGGTAATCTTCCAGGACTTCATGCGTTACGAGATGACTGCCCGGGAGAACATCGCCGTTGGACGCGTCGAGGACATCGACCGTACCGATCTCATCCTTGCCGCCGCGGAAAAAGGTTTAGCCGATGAGGTAGTCCGCAAGCTTCCGCTCAATTACGAGCAGATGTTGGGCCGCCGCTTCGAAGGCGGAGTCGACCTATCTGGTGGCGAGTGGCAAAAGGTTGCACTCGCTCGCGCCTATTTGCGCAACGCAGAGGTTCTAATTCTCGACGAACCTACCGCTGCCCTCGACGCACGTAGCGAATTTGAGGTTTTTGAACGCTTTGCCGAACTGACTCTCGGAAAAATGGCGCTTTTTATCTCCCATAGATTTTCAACCGTTCGCATGGCTGATCGCATCATAGTGCTCGAAAACGGCAAGATTGTTGAAGAAGGAAACCACGACCAACTCACTCGTCGCGGCGGACGCTACGCCGAGATGTTCGAGATGCAAGCTGCCAGTTATCGTTAGGAATTCTTAATTCATGCCGCAAAATACACATCTTGAAGTAGTTAAAGAGGAAGCCGAACGCCATTTTGATTCCTCGACTGAGATTGTTCAGGACTTGGAAGCAATTCGCAAGCATGCCCTGGAAACTGCTCCCAACCTGCCTTGGCTGCCGAATACCCCGTCGTCCAGCCTGTTCGAGGATCGTTTTCAGGCCGCCGTTGCCAAAATGCAAACCCTCATTCAGGGCCTGAGCCATCCCCGGAACGACAATGAGGTCTCCGACGATTTCCGCTGGTTGCATGACAATGTCCGGCTTTTGCACACCGGTGTGCAAGACGTAGCCGAAGGGGTTGACTATCTCCGCATAATTCCCCACGTCCGCACCCCCACTCGTACCGTCAGTCCCCGCCCTCTGGCTATTGCGGAAAAGTTTCTCGAAGCTGCTAAGTACCAATTTACCGAGGAAGCCTTCTCCGCCTACATCGATTCTTTCCAGAAGGTCACGGTTCTCAACCTAAAGGAGTTGTCGGCGCTGATCGCTGCCATGAAGCTGGTCCTGCTCGAGCAGATCATCTCTCGTGGCTTCGAGCTATTGAAGAACCACAAGGCCACAAATGCAGCCGGCGCCTGCATCCGCAGTTTGCGTGACGTCAGTCAGGCGGCTTGGAAGGAAGTTCTCGAGCCCCTCGTCGTATTCGATCAAATTTTGCGTCAGGACCCAGCCGGCGCTTATCCCCGGATGGATTTCGAGAGCCGCGAATTCTATCGCAACGAACTCGTCAAGATCACCGAACGGTCCGACATGAACGAGGCCGAGGTCGCCGCTCAGATTCTTGCGCTGGCCCGCGAGGCGGCGAAAAAGCCGGAGACTGATCCCCGAGTGGCCGAGCGCCAATCTCATGTCGGCTATTATCTGATCGCCGAAGGCCTGCCCCTGCTCCATCAAAGGGTAGGATTTCGGCCAAAATTCGGCCAGCGCGTGACCCTGTTTTTGCGGCGTCATCCGGACGACTTCTACGTCCCAGGAATTTCCCTCCTCACCCTGCTGATGATGTCGGGAATCCTGCTGGCCGTCCGCGATCCGTATCGCTCCTTCGAACTCTACCTGCTCTCGATGGTGGTCCTGCTGCTGCCCTGCTCGCAGAGCGCGGTGCAGATCATGACCTACTTGGTCACTTCAATCTTGCCTGCGCACATCCTGCCCAAACTCGACTTCTCTAAGGGAATCCCCGGCGACTGCGTCACCCTGGTGGCCGTCCCCAGTTTGCTGTTGAACGACAAGCAGGTCCGGCGTCTGGTCGAGAATCTTGAGGTTCGCTATCTCGGCAATCACGATCCCAACATGCACTTCGCGTTGGTGACCGACTTGCCCGACGCGAAAGAGCCTTCTAAAGAAGACGATCCGCTGGTCGAACTCTGTTCCCAGCTTATAAAGGGCCTCAACGAAAAACATGCCGCCGAAGGCCAGGGACTTTTCCTGCTGTTGCATCGCCATCGCATCTACAACCCCCGCGAGGGTGTTTGGATGGGATGGGAGCGCAAGCGCGGCAAGTTGATGGACCTCAACAAACTGCTACGCAACGAGTACGACAGCTTCCCGGTCAAGATCGGCGATCTCTCGGTGCTGCAAAGCACCCGCTTCGTCATCACCATGGACGCTGACACGGAACTACCGCGCGGCTCTGCGCATCGTATGGTCGGCACCCTGGCGCATTCACTCAATCAGGGCATCATCGACCCCAGGAAGAACATCGTCGTCGCCGGCTACGGAATTTTGCAACCGCGCGTTGGAGTCAGCGTGCAGAGCGCGGCCCGTTCCCGCCTCGCCAGTATCTTCTCGGGTGAAACCGGATTTGACATCTACACCCGAGCCGTCTCCGACGTTTACCAGGATCTCTACGGCGAAGGTAGCTTTACCGGCAAAGGCATCTACGAGGTGGAAACCATTCACCGCGTGCTTGATCGCCGCTTCCCGCGCAATGCCCTTCTGAGCCACGATCTGATCGAGGGTGCCTACGCCCGCGCTGGGTTGGTCAGCGATATCGAAGTCATCGAAGATTATCCGTCGCACTACAGTGCCTACAACCGCCGCAAGCACCGCTGGCTGCGCGGCGACTGGCAGATTGCTGGCTGGCTGCTGCCGCGCGTGATTGACGAGTCCGGGGCACGGGTAGCAAATCCGATCTCGGTTATCTCGCAATGGAAGATTCTCGACAACCTGCGTCGCAGTCTGGTCGAGCCCGCAACCTTCCTCTTATTAGTTCTGGGATGGTTGGTTCTTCCCGGGACGGCCCGCTACTGGACTCTGGCTACCATTGCCATCCTGGAGTTGCCAGCTGTCCTTCAACTCATGTTCGGTTTGGTGAAGTCAGCCGTTCAGTCCAGCCGCCGCGTGGCCCAGGATTCCTTCTCCACCTTCGGCACCAACAATGTTGGCCTGCTGTTGATACTCACCTTCCTGCCGCATCAGATGCTGCTCTCCATCGACGCCGTGGTCCGCTCCCTGGTTCGGCGCATGGTCACCGGCCGCCGTCTTCTGGAGTGGGAGACCGCCGAGGAAGCGGAAATCAGCAGCGAACGCCGTTCCCCGGCGGATAGTTACCTCAATTGGGTTCCGCTGATCTCGGTTGGTCTGGGGGTCTTGGTATTCTTTACGCGCCATCCCGCATTCGCCGCAACCGTCCCCGTGCTGTTGCTCTGGGCCCTGAGTAAGCCGTTCTCGGTGTGGTTGAACAATCCGTCGCGGCCGCTTCGCTACGAGGCTTCAGAAAACGACGAGCTATTCCTCCGCCGTGCTGCACTGCGCACTTGGCGCTACTTTAGCGAGTTCTGCACCGCCGAGCACAACTGGATGATTCCTGACAACGTTCAGGAAGATCCGCTCGCCATCGCGCCCCGCGTCTCTCCTACCAATCTGGGACTTCTGTTCAACGCTCGTCAGGTAGCTTGCGACTTCGGATACCTCACCGTTGAGGAATTCGCCGATCTAACGCTGCGGACCCTGGCGACCATGGAAAAGCTCTCCCGCTATCGCGGCCAATTGCTTAACTGGTACGACACCCGCTCCTTGCAGCCGCTTCCTCCATCCTTTGTTTCCTCCGTGGACAGCGGCAACTTGATCGCTTCGCTTTGGACTCTCGAACAAGGCACCCTCGAGCGCTTACAGCGCCCGATTCTCGAATCCAGCCTTGCTGAAGGTTTCTTCGATCACCTTCGCATCCTCGTCGACCTCCACGATGTTCCGCGGAAGGTTCTCGCCCGTTTTGATCGCGAGATGCACGAGGAAGATTGGCTGCATCATCTGCTTGCGCTTCCTGATAATTTCCTCGAAGAAGCCCACACTCCTTCCAAAATAAAACCCTCCAAAGAGTTGGAGTGGTTCGCCACGGAAGCCGTCACCCGCTTGCGCTTCATCAAGCACACCGTACAAACCTACGCTCCCTGGCTGATGGAAGAGTTCGTGCCTCTGTGGAATGATCCCGCGCTCAAGCTCGAATTCGCCTCGCACAGCCTCAGCCTCGATCGCTTGCCGCAGTTCATCGACAAGCTTTCCGAACACCTTCAGTTCGTCGGTTGTTCCACTGCCGCCGAAAACCACAAGGGACTGTGCCAGCAACTGCAAAGCTTGTTGCCCGGAGCTCGGGCCAGCGTCTTGAAATTGACCGACGACCTGCGCGAAGTGGCCGCCGAGGCGCGTCGCTTTGCCAACGACATGGACTTCCGCTTCCTGCTGAACCGCCGCCGCAAATTGTTATCGGTGGGTTACGACGTGGACCTGCAAGAATTGCACTCCGCCTGCTACGACTTGCTGGCAACAGAATCGCGCACCGCCGTTTTCGCCGCGATCGCCAAGGAAGATATACCGCAGGAAAGCTGGTTCATGTTGGGACGCGCCCACACTCTCGACAAAGGCCGCCCCGTCCTTCTCTCCTGGACTGGCACCATGTTCGAGTACCTGATGCCGGCGCTATGGATGCGCAACTACCCCAACACTCTGCTTGACCGTTCGCGCCAAACCGTGGTTCGCTCGCAACAGGCCTACACCGCCGCCAAGCGCATCCCATGGGGCATCTCCGAATCCGCCCACGCCGCCACCGACCCCGCCGGCAACTATCAATATTACGCGTTTGGGTTGCCGCAACTTTCGTTGCGTAGCGGGGAGTTGAACAAGCTGGTCATCTCTCCTTATTCAACGTTTCTGGCGTTGCATGTGGATGCTCCGGCGGCGGTTAAGAACCTGCGGCGGATGACCCACGATGGCTGGTTTGGTCCCTATGGGTACTACGAGTCGGCAGATTACAGCGCTTCCTCACGGCGCTCGTGGCGACCGCACTGCGAACTAGTTCGCGCCTGGATGGCTCACCATCAGGGAATGATCCTGCTCTCGATCGCGAACTTCCTCCACGACGGAGTAGTGCAGCGCTGGTTCCACAGTGATCCCAGGGTCCAGGCGACGGAATTACTGTTGCACGAAAAACCAGTAGCCCACGTCCGGGTGACCGCTACGGGCAACGAAAACCAGGACGACTAACGCTACACATCACACAAATCCACCGCTTCACGCAAAGAAGTCAAGGGATCCCGCACCGGCACGAACTCATGCGCCACATATCCCTTAAACCCTAAGTCTGCAATCGCCCGCATAACAGTTGCCCACTGCACTTCCTGAGTCTCATCCAGTTCATGCCGCCCCGGCACCCCGCCGGTATGGAAGTGCCCGATCCACTGAATGTTCTCCCGGATGGTAGCCACCAAATCCCCTTCCATGATCTGCATGTGATAGATGTCGTAGAGGAGTTTCACATTGGGGGAGTTGACCGCCTCGACAGCGCGAACACCCCAGACGGTGTGGTCGCATTGATAGTCGGGATGGTTGCGCTTGCTGTTCAGCAGTTCGAGGCAAAGAGTAACGCCGTTATCTTCACCGATCTTCTGGACCCGTTTTAGTCCCGTAATCGTGTTCTTCAAGCCTTCTTCGTCATCCTGACCGCGACGGTTTCCGGAGAAAACGACGACCCGCTCCACGCCGGATTTCGCGGCCAGAGGAAGCGCGGCCCGCAGCTTGCCTTCGATCATGGCATGATTTTCCAGGCGGTTGAAACCATCCGGGATCTCGACTCCCGGCACCGAAGCCATGGTGCACACCAGGCCGTAACGTCGCGGCGCCTCGAAATCCGCCGGAGGCAGCAGGTCAACACCGCTCAGCCCAATTTCTTTGGCGTAGGCGCAGAGCTTGTCGAGTGGGACGTCTTTGTAACACCAGCGGCTCACCGACTGGCGGATGCGACCTTTGCGGGGCTTGGCCGGAGTGTCTTCTCCGAACGAAGGTTGCACGCTGACGGCAGCAGCACCAGCCAGCGCAGAACGCAGCAGCGAACGTCGAGTCCAAAACGACATGCAGGCCTTTTCCCGGGGAAGAACGCCCCGTCATAAATCCTAGATCCCTCGCCTTAAATCTTCAGTCTTGCGGCTTCAATCCGACCAGGCGAGATAGCCGGGAACAATAAGATTCGCCACTGGGACGATCATGAGTATGCCCCACCAATCAGGCTTTCCCCGGGCAACGGCGACGCCCATCCAAACAATAATCGCCATGACGATGTTCACCAGCGGAATGAAGAAAAGCACAACCCACCACACCGGTTTTTTGGCGACGTTAAGCATCAGGATGAGGTTTGCAATCGGAATCCAGGCGAGCCAGTCATTGGCCGTGCCCGTCTTCTTGGCGATGGTCTGAAGCGCCAACGCTATGTATACGTAAAACGCCAGGCCTACGATCAGCGCGCAAAAAAAGAACACGCCCGTCAATATCGCGGGGACCTCCCCATCGTTGGATTGGGCCATGGCCCTACCTGTTGACATCAGAACCGCAACCA
>Ga0157378_10005818_pt1 | contig 10810 bp, 9 predicted proteins | sample M65metaG_FD_115309 | JGI IMG/M metagenome (GOLD analysis project Ga0157378, IMG submission 115309) | Miscanthus rhizosphere microbial communities from Kellogg Biological Station, Michigan, USA - M6-5 metaG | ecosystem: Host-associated > Plants > Roots > Rhizosphere > Soil | place: USA: Michigan...
CGCGCGAGGGCCTGGCCTTCGAGCTGCCGGACCCGTTCGCGGGTCAGGTCGAGCTCGTGGCCGATCGCCTCGAGCGTCCAGGGCTCGCCTTCGACGCCGAATCGAAGCTCGAGGATGCGGCGTTCCCGCTCCGGGAGAGCGTCGAGTGCCCGCCGGACACCCTGGCGCCGGAGCGACTCTTCCGCCTCGTCGAAGGGATCGGCGGCCTCGCGATCGGCGAACAGGTCGCCCAGCTCGCCCTCGTCGTCCGCGCCGACCGTCTGGTTCAGCGACACCGAAGCCTGGGCTGCGCCGAGGGCCTCGTCGACATGCTGAATCGGGAGGCCGGTTGCCTCGGCCAGCTCGTCCTTCGTCGCCTCGCGACCGAGCTCGACCTCGAGCCGGCGGGCCGCACGCGACAGCTTCTGCTGGCGCTCCACGACGTGGACCGGGACGCGGATCGTGCGAGCGTGGTTCGCCACGGCGCGCTGCACCGACTGGCGGATCCACCAGGTCGCATACGTCGAGAACTTGTAGCCGCGCCGCCAGTCGAACTTCTCGACGGCACGGTTGAGGCCGAGCGTGCCCTCCTGGATCAGGTCCAGGAAGGGGACCCCGAGGCCTCGATAGCCCTTGGCGATGGAAACGACGAGGCGCAGGTTCGACTCGATCATGCGCCGCTTGGCGACGGGGTCGCCCCGCTCGATTGCCTTGGCGAGGGTGACCTCTTCCGCGGCGGTGAGCAGCTTGTGGCGGCCGACATCGGCCAGGAAGAGCTGAAGGCTGTCGGCGGAGCCCGAGAGGACGTGGGTCTCCGGCTTGACGGGCTTCTCTTCCTTTTCTGCGTCCTTCTCCTTGGCTTCGGCCTGGCGGACGTCGAGCCCGATTCGCTCGAGCTCGCGGGTCAGCTCCTCGACCTCGGCCTCGTTGAGGTCGTGCTCGAGAGCGAAGGCCTCGAGCTCGACAGCCTCGAGATGCCCACGCTCCTCAGCGCCCTCCACGAGTGCCTTGGCCTGGTCGGAATCAAGCAGTTCGTGCAGCTGATTTTGTGTCAAGTGTCCCTTTCGCGTCCTACTTTGTGATACGCGGCCAACCTTCGTACTGTAGGTCGAATTCCCTTTTCCTTCCAGGGAAAGGCGTCCCAAAGGGCCTTCGGACCTGCAACGAGACCGTGCCCTTTGTTATTCCGTCGCCGCAGGCTCCTTGGATTGCGCGCGAACCGGAAACTCGAACTCGATCTTGTCCTCGTCGTTCAAGACGAGCCGGGCACGAAAAGGTTTGCCGTTCCGCGACCGGAAGCCAGAGAGTACTTCCCGGGTCCGACGTTCCTCGATCAGCTGCCGCGCGATCTCGGGTGTGAGGGTGCGGCTGGCGACCCTTTTCCAGATCACAAAACCGCAGCCGACCTCTTCCCGGCTCTTCCAGCTGGTGCAGCCGTAGGCCTTCGAGTTCTCCTTGATGATCTCGCCCGTTACGGCTCCGCACCGCGGACAGGGCCCGAGCTCGACCCGGATGGGACGGAGCTGCTCCTTGTCCAGGGCGGCGATCTGGTCGACGGTCTCCTTCGCGAAGTCGGCGATCCCCTTCATGAACTTCTTGCGGTCGCCCTTGCCGTGCTCGATCTCGGAGAGCTTGTTCTCCCAGTCACCGGTGAGCTCCGGCGAAGTCAGCTTGTGGTTCTCGAGCATCGTGATCACCTGGATGCCCTTGGGCGTCGCCTGCAGGTCCTTGCCGACGCGTTCGATGTACTCGCGCCGGATCAGCGTCTCGATCGTCTCGGCACGGGTCGCAGGAGTGCCGAGGCCGGATTCCTTCATCGCCTCTCGCAGCTCCTCGTCGTCGATCAGCTTGCCCGCGGTCTCCATCGCAGAGAGCAGCGTCGCCTCGGTGTAGCGGGGCGGCGGCCTCGTCATCTTGTCCTCGATCTCTGCCGCGATGCAGCGAACCGTCTGGCCCTCCTGCAGGACAGGGATCTCGCCGCCTTCGGCCTCGTCCTCGGACTGCCGTTCCTGATCGGGCTCGAGTCCGTAGACGCCGCGCCACCCGGCCTCGAGCGTGATCTTGCCGCGCGTTCGGAAGCGTTCCTCCTCGACGAGCGTGATCACGGTGGTGCGGGCATAGCGAGCCGGCGGATGGAACACGGCGAGGAAGCGCTTGGCGACCAGATCGAACACACGCCGCTCGTCGGGCGAGAACGCTTCGAGGTCCTTTTCGATGTCGGTCGGGATGACTGCGTGGTGGTCGCTTACCTTCGCGTCGTTGACGACGCGTCCAAGCGGCAACTGGTCGAGCGCGAGCACGTATTCGGCTCCCTTGCGGTAGTCCTCGATCGGCTCGAGCGTCGCGGCCGTCGGCTTCAACTGGGGAACCATGTCGCCGGAGAGGAAGCGTGAGGACGTACGCGGATAGGTGATCGCCTTCTTGCTCTCGTAGAGCGACTGCGCGGCCTGCAGCGTGCGCCGTGCGGAGAAGCCGTAGCGACGGTTCGCGTCACGCTGCAGGGAGGTCAGGTCGTACAGGAGAGGCGCGCGCTCGGACTGCTCCTTGCGCTCGACCTTCTCGATCGTCCCGTCCTGGCCTGAGACCTTGGCGACTATCGCATCGGCGCGCGAGAGGTCACCGAAGATCCGCGTTTCGTCGCCCTCGAACCAGAGACCCTGGTAGGGCGGCTGGAACGTGCCGTGGATGAGGCGGTACGGCTCGGGGACGAACGCCTGGATCTCGCGCTCACGATTGACGATCAAGCCGAGCGTGGGCGTCTGCACGCGGCCGAGCGAGACGACACCGCCGACCCACGCGCGGCCGCGAATCGTCGCCGCGCGGGTCGCGTTCATGCCGACGAGCCAGTCCGCCTCGGAGCGAGAGCGAGCTGCGTCCTCGAGGGACTGCATCTGGGTTCCCGGGCGGAGCTTCTCGAAGCCTTCGCGGATCGCCTGCTTCGTCATCGACGAGATCCACAGGCGCTCGACCGGCTTCGGCGGGTTGGGGCTCGTTGCCGAGCTGCCGAAGACCGACTCGTAGACGTAGGCGAAGATGAGCTCGCCCTCGCGGCCGGCGTCACATGCGTTGATGATCTTGTCGACGTCCTCGCGCTTCAGCAGCGTCTCGATCAGCTTCAGCTGCTTCTTCGACTTCGCGTCGCGAGGCACGAGCTTGAAGCCGTTCGGCGGGACGATCGGCAGGTCAGCCATCTTCCACTTCTTCCACTTCTCGTCGTACTCCTCGGGCTCCGCGAGCTGGACGAGATGGCCGACGGCCCACGTGATGACGTAGTCGTCCGACTCGAGGAAGACGGCCTCGTCGCGCGTGGTCTTGGCCTTGGTCTTGGACTTGGCGGCCTCGACGACCTCCTCGTTGGTCGGCTCGTCGGTCTTCTTCTTGCCCCGCTTCGGCTTGATGTCGTCGAGCTTGCGGCGCTGGAAGGGACCCTCGAGCGCGCCCGCGAGATCGCGGCCGACAGACGGCTTTTCTGCAATGACAAGGGTCTTGGGCATCCAAAACACCATAGCGGCCGAAGGAAGCCCTCTCTTCAAGCCGCGGTTTGACCCTGGACGGGGGAAAGCCAGGCACACGGGCGAAGCCCGTGTGCCTTCGAACGGCATCGCGAGCGATGCCGTGGGCCCGCTGCAATTCAGGCTCGATGGAGATACTGGGCCGCGTGCGCCCCAGCCCTTTCTACTCCTTCGCGGCAGCTCTGTCCTGGCCAGTGCTCAAGGGGCTGTACCGATTGCGTGCCGAGGGGCAGGAGAACCTGCCCGAGGAGGGTGGCTACGTCCTGGCGGCCAATCACACCTCGAATTTCGATCCGTGGCCGCTCGGGATGCCGCTCTGGCCCAGGCGGTTTCTCCGGTTCATGGCGAAATCGGAGCTGTACTGGTGGCCGCTGGGCAAGCTGATCACCGCCGGTGGCGGCTTCCCGGTGCGCCGTGGGGAGCGGGATATCGAGGCGATGAACAGAGCTGTCGCGCTCGCGCGCCAGGGCCACGTCGTGACGATGTTCCCCGAGGGCACGCGCCAGCGAAAAGGGCTCGTGAAGCGGCATCAGCCCAAGTCGCACACCGGCGCGGCGCGAATCGCGCTCGAGGCGGGCGTGCCGCTGGTGCCGGCTGCGATCTCGGGAACCGACCGGCTCGCGCGGCTCGGCCCGCTCCGCGTGCGCTACGGAAAGCCCATCCCTCTGGATGACCTCGCGGGCCTGGACCAGTCGGCGGCGGCGCGCGAGGCGACGAACCGCCTGATGGCGGAGATCAACCGGCTGAGAGAAGACCTATGAGCCGACCGCTGCTCGTTGTGGACGGCGACTCGCTCGCGCATCGCGCCTATCACGCGCTGCCGAAGACGATGCGCCGTGCCGAGGGGAAACCGAGCAATGCGCTCGTCGGCTTTTCGAACTTCCTCATGCGCCTGTGGCAGGCCGAAGAGCCGCGCGCGGTCGTCGTCGGCTGGGACACGCTCACGGTGCCGACGTACAGGCACGAGCTGTTCGACGGCTACCAGGGGGGTCGCGAGTTCGACGACGAGCTCCTCGAGCAGCTCGATCTCCTGCCCGAGCTCGTGCGCTCGTTCGGGTTCGCCGCTGCGAAGGGCGACGGGTACGAGGCCGATGATTTCCTCGCGGCTGCAGTGAAACACGAAGAAGAACGGGGTGGCACGTCGGTCGTGGTCACGTCGGATCGAGACTCGTTCCAGCTCGCAAGCGACCACACGACGATCCTTCAACCGACGCGCGGCGTCAGCGAGCTCGCACGGGTCGGTCCGGCGGAGGTGCGTGAGCGCTACAGCGTCGACCCGGCGCAAGTTCCCGATTTCATCGCTCTCCGAGGCGATCCCTCGGACAAGATTCCGGGTGCGCGTGGCGTCGGCCCGAAGACCGCCGCGAATCTGCTGGCGCAGTACGGGACGCTCGAGGCGATGCTCGACGACGGCCGGTTCGAGGCGCAGGCGGAGGAACTGCGGCTGTATCGGCGAATCGCGACTCTGGACGCCTCCGCCCCCCTACCTCCCCTAGACGACCAGACCCCTAACTGGACGGGGGCGTCCTCCTTCGTACGGCAGCTGGGAATGAACGCGCAGGCCGACAGGATCGCCGCGCTGGCTGCATAGGATCGAGCCAATGGACGAATGGCTCAGTCGAGCGCGATCGACGTCCTGACGCATCCGGCGCTCGCGCGCCTGCATCCGACGTTCGGCCACCCCGAGTCCCCGGAGCGGCTTGCGTCTTTGCTCGCCGCGTTTCCCGCCTGGACCGAAGGGAGGCCCGCGACGGTGGACGAGGTGCTTCGGTGTCACACGCGTGAACATGTAGAGCGCGTGCTCGCGATCGACGGCATGGGTTGGCTCGATGCCGACACGATCGTCAGCGAGACGACACCGACCGCGGCGTTGCTCGCTGCCGGAACCGCGATCGAAGCCGCGCGGAGAGGCGGCTTCGCGCTCGTCCGTCCGCCCGGGCATCACGCACTCAGCACTCGAGCAATGGGCTTCTGTGTCTTCAACAACGTCGCGATCGCGGCGCGGGCGGCGCAGGCCGACGGCGACAAGGTCGCGATCGTCGACTACGACGTCCATCACGGCAACGGAACGCAGGAAATCTTCTGGGAAGACGACACGGTCCTGTTCGTGTCGCTTCACCAGTGGCCGTTCTACCCGGGAAGCGGTGGCCCCGACGAGCAAAGCGAGACGACCGTGAACATCCCGCTCGACGCAGGCTCAGGCGATGCGGAGTACCTGCGCGCCTTCGCTGAGATCGTCACGCCGGCCGTCGAACGCTTCGCGCCCGATCTCGTGCTCGTGTCGGCGGGCTTCGATGCCCATGAGGCGGACCCGCTCGCTCAGATGCGTGTCACTACGGAAGGGTTCCGCGAGTTGAGCAAGCGCTCGGCGGCACTTGCTCCGAGGTTCGCGGCCGTGCTTGAGGGCGGCTACAACATCGCGACTCTGCCCGGGCTCGTCGAGGCGGCGCTCGAAGGTTTCTCAGGAAACACGACGACCGGCTGAAAGCCGGCCGCCGAAGCCACAGTCGTATTCGTTCGCCACTTCGCTCCAGCCAGGAGCTCCATCAAAACCTCCTCGGAGTATCGGCGCTCCCTGGTGGCCGGGCATCGCCCGGGCGTGGGGAAGGGAGTCACCCAAAATGAGTGAGTCAGCCTCGAGCTGTCGACAGGGCTTCCAGCGCCTCCCGGCGGGACGAGACTCCCAGCTTCCGCAAGAGGCTCTTCACGTGTGAGCGCACGGTGTGCTCGGAGATAAAGAGCCGCTTCGCGATCTCGTCCGTGGCGAGATGCTCGTCAAGGAGAAGGAGCACTTCGAGCTCACGCGCAGAGAGCGCGGCGGCAATCGAGTCGGGCACCCCGCCGCCCCGTCCGCCGCCGGCGCGCACCTGCTCGAGCAGACGGCGGGCAACCGGTCCGGAGAGCGCAGCCTCCCCCTGTGCGACGCCACGCAGGAACTCGACGATCCGCTCGGGAGGCTCGCTCTTCAACAGATAGCCCGCTGCGCCGGCGCGGATCGCGCCGAGCAGGTTCTCCTCCGTCCCGGAGGCCGTGAGGACCACGACCTCGCAGTCGGGGGCCGCCTCGCGCAGTCGGGGCAGGGCGCTCAGCCCGTCGAGACCCGGCATCGAGAGGTCGAGCAGGATCAGATTCGGGCTGAGCTCGCCGGCGTAGACGATCGCCTCTTCCCCATCACTGGCCTCGCCCACCACGTCGAAGCCGTGCTGGCTCAAGAGGCCCGACAAGGCGGAGCGGGTCAGAGGGTGGTCGTCGACGAGGAGGATTCGCTCAGCCATCACGGTTACTGCGCTTATCGGCGGACGAGGTTCTGCCGAAAGAGTGAACGTGAGGCAAGACGGCAGAGACGATTTCCAGGCCTGGCTCTGGGGAGAGATCCTCCTTTTCGGCCTGCTCGGCTCCTCGTTGGCGCTCTTCGTAACGAACCACGAGCTCCAGACAAAGATCTCCCTGCCACAGCTCGGGCTGGTGCTGAGCACGGTAATGGCCTTTGCAGCGGCGATCATCGCGCTGCTCGCAGGGATCCGCTTCGCCGTCGAGGGTCGCCGCCTCGATCTCTTCCTCTGCACAGGCTTCCTGATCTCTGCAGCGACGAGCGCCATATTCGTAATCGCACCCCTCGTCGCCGGGCACGCGCCTCATCGGGCCGAAGCCTGGTCGGCTGTCGTCGGGCGCTTGCTCGCGTGGAGCCTCATCGCCGTCGCGCCGTTCGTGCACGGCCGGTCGGGTCCCCGCGCTCTCGCCAACACGGTGTCGGCCGCGTGCCTCGCGCTCGCGCTCGCGTGGTTCGCGCTGCGCTCGTCGGTCCACGTCCTGCCGGCAATCGGCACGCACAACGCCACTCCGGGACTGCTCACCGGCGCGCTCGCCGCGCAGGCACTCCTGAACCTGCTCGCCGTCGTCGGCTTTGGCAAGCGCTTCTACGAACGTCGCGAGGACCTCGACCGCTGGCTCGCACTCGCCTCCACGCTCATGCTCTTCGCTTCGCTCCACTACGTCTTCACGCCCGTGCTCGCCGCCGGGTCGGTCTCGCGCGGCGACGCGTTGCGGCTGCTCGCGTACGGCCTGCTCCTGGCGGGCGCCTGGCGGGCGATCAGCTTCGCGGAGTTCGGGCGCGCCGTCGCAGAGGAACGCGCCCGGGTCGCGCGGGAGATTCACGACGGTCTCGCGCAGTACCTCTTTGCGGTCTCGACGCATGCGGCGATGCTGCAGCAGGGCGCACCGCAGCAGGAAACGCTCGCCAAGCTGAAGGAGGCGGCCGACGCAGCGCAGCAGGAAGCGCGCTTCGCGATCCTCGCGCTCTCCACCGCCGCGGGCAGTGCACCGTTCGACGCTGCCCTTACTCGCTATATCGAGTTCCTGACCGCCGACGGACAGCTCGAAGTGGATCTCGAGATCGATCCCGACGTTCGGCTCGCACCTGACGAGCAGATCGAGGTTTTCCGAATCGTCCAGGAAGGATTGGCGAACGTTCGCAAGCACGCGAACGCCACGCGGGCCGAGGTCAGGATCGGAAGTCGGTTCTACGAGCGCTTCGTGTCGATTAGCGACAACGGCGAAGGCTTCGACGGCGATTCCACCGCGGCCGGACAGGGTCTCAAAAACATTCGTGCGCGCGCGAAAACGATCGAGGGCGGCTTCACGCTGACGTCGAGACCGGGACGCGGTACAGCGCTCGAAGTCGTCCTCCGCACCTAGCGCATACGCTCTAGCGCGTGCACGATCCCGTCAGTTTGTGCGCCGAAGCGGTGGCCGGCTGGCACAGCGCCTGGCTGACGTCACTCGGCCTTCGATCCGAGTTCGACGCCGACGCGTGGCGCGCGGTGGACGCGCCGCCGATCATCTATTTCGGTGGCATCACTCTTCGGCGTGAGGCGACCGAAGAAGCGGTTCTGGATGCACCGGCGAGCATCTGCGATCCGTGGCAAACGCTGAACCTCGAGCCTGCGGGGCTTCGAGTGTGGCGCCGCGAACCATGGCTGATGCGCGCAGGCGCATCGTTTCCTCCGGCGGAAGACCCCGACGAGCTCGAACTCCTCCAAGTGTCGACCGCCGCCGAGGTCGAAGAGTTGGAAGCGGTGAGCGTCCGCGGCTTCGGGAACGAGGACGCGACGATCGAGCCCGGCACGTGGCATCCGCCGACAATCCTCGACGACCCGCGAATGGTGCTCTGGCTGGCGCGGGTCGACGGCAAGTCGGTGGGCGCGGCGATGAGCTACCGAACCGAGAATGCCGTGGGTGTCTTCGGGGTGAACACGATCGCGTCCGCTCGGCGCCACGGTTACGGCGGCGCCCTGACAAGGGCGGCTGTCCTACCCGAGACGGGGTTGCCCGCCGTCCTCGCATCCAGCGCCGAAGGAAGAAGCCTCTACGAGTCGCTCGGCTTCGAGGAGGTCGGCCAACTCGGCATCTGGGCGCGGCCGCACGGAGTTACTTAGAGACGGAAACGAGCCGCTCTTCCTCAGAGCCGCCCTTGACCATGATCGTCCTGACGTTCCCGACGCCACGCACGTAGTACTTGTGCTCGACCACACCCTTCTCGAGCGGCGTCCATTCGCTCGTCACGAGGGCACGGGCGAAGGTTCCGTAGGGCACTGTGACTGAGGCCTTCGTTGCGATCACCTTCGCCATATCTTCCGCATGACCGGCGTAGTACTCCTGCCGATAAGCCTTGCCGATAGCCGGAGCCGCCTTCATGACGATGCCGGCCTTTGCACCGTCGACCCCGGTTTCCCAGGAGCCGTCGCTGCGGACCCACCTGCCTTTCACGTAGTCGGACGAATTCTCACCGAGGTACCAGACATTTCCCCGCCTGTCCTGCGCGTACCAGTCGAAAGTCTTCTCCTCGGGCTTGCACCCGACGAACACCTCGTCGAGCACGACCGTCGCGCGGATGCCGGCGATCAGCTTCGTCCTGTGCGTGATCGTGACGCTGACGATCCTGGGCTTGCCGTCCTGCTGTCCGCGATAGCGGAACGTCGTGCCCGGTTCGAGCGGGAAGAACTTGTTGTCGACGCGGCTGACGAAAGCCGCCGGAGCCGGAAGAGCCGGGAGAGGGATCGCCCGCTTGGCGCTTGGCGACGACGAGCCGGGCGAGGCCGACACGACGAGAGCGGCGACGACAGTCGCCAGGACGCCGACTGCGACTCCGATGCATTTGGTCATGGTCGAGACCCTAGGAGGCGCACTTGAGACCTGCATGAGAGCGACTCGGACAAATCTCACCCGACTCTCATGGAACGCCGGGTCCCGTGACCCTGCGATCACCGCCCGGCGTCTTGACGAACACCTGCCAGTTGTAGAGGCCGAAGAATCGCATGCGGTCGGCGCCGATTCGTCGCGCATACCGGAGCACCGCATCGACGTACGAGCTCGACGGGTTGTAGTGATGAAGTGCAAGACGCAGATCTCGCGGTGCGCCCGATGCGTGCAAGTAGTTCGCCGCGCCGAGGATGGCGTCGTGCGCGTCGTGCACGTTTCCGCCGAGCCCGTAGCGCCGCCACGTCGCCGGCATGAACTGCATCGGTCCCTGAGCACCGGCCGCACTCGAGCTGCGCAGCTTTCCGAACTTCGTCTCGACGAAGTTGACCGCAGCGAGGACGTTCCAGGGAACGCTGAACCTGTGCTCCGCAGAGCGGTAGTCGTCAAGCAACTCGGCGGCCGGCCGCGCGGGACCGACTTTGATCGCGCGTGCGCGAATCGGCGGCGTCAGGCGGTGCAGCTCACGCTGCGCCGTCAGAAAATCGGCTGCGACTCGCCGGAGCTCGTTCGGCAGTCGGTTGAGCGTCGCGCGCGACAGGCGCCTGTCTTCTGCGAGGAGCCGGTAGATCCGCTGCTCGTACAGAGCGAGGAGAACGACGTCCGTGGGTGCGGCGCTCGACTTAGGGCGCCAGTGAGTGATCGCCTCGGTCAGGTCGTTCGTCGTCGTCTCGAGCGCGAGCGCGAGAGCGGCGGGCTCGCGCGGGACCGGCGCGTCCGGCGACGGCGCGGCAGCGGTGGCTGTTGCGCAAGGAAAGAGTGCAGCAGCGAGTAGAGAAGCCCGCGCGATGCGCGGGCTTCTCGTTAGCAGGCCCGTAAGCCGGATTCTGTTTACGGTGACCATCCCTCTGTGCAGCAACCCGGTTCCTCGGCGGGCCGCCTGATGGCGGGACCTGTTTGCCTTGCACCGGACGGGGTTTGGCTAGCCGCCGTGTCGCCACGACGCTGGTGGGCTCTTACCCCACCTTTTCACCATTACCTTCAGCGTCTCCGGAGAATCGCTGCCGGCGGTCTCCTTTCTGTGCCACTTTCCGTCGGCTTTCGCCGCCTGGGTCGCCCCAGCG
>Ga0157378_10005823_pt1 | contig 10804 bp, 9 predicted proteins | sample M65metaG_FD_115309 | JGI IMG/M metagenome (GOLD analysis project Ga0157378, IMG submission 115309) | Miscanthus rhizosphere microbial communities from Kellogg Biological Station, Michigan, USA - M6-5 metaG | ecosystem: Host-associated > Plants > Roots > Rhizosphere > Soil | place: USA: Michigan...
AGATCATCGGCATTTCCTCTGAAGGCAACGACCTCAAGCCCGACGACAAGGACGGCTGGGCGCATGACAAGGCCGCCATTGCCAAGTTCGTAAAGCAGGAGCACGTGCAGTACCCCGTCCTCATTAATGGAGACAGCCTCGCCACTGAGTACGGCGGCCTCGAAGCCATGCCCACCTCCGTCTACGTCGACAAAGAAGGCAAGGTGGTGGCCATGCAGCTTGGCATCAGCTCAAAAGACGACATGGAAAACCACATCCGCAAAGCCATGGGAGAAGGGCAGTGATCGCGCCGCATATTCTCCTCACCACAGCTGTCTTCACGGCCGCCGCGGGGACTGCATTCTTTCAGCAGGACCCTCTCACCAGTTCTTCGCATCAATCCGTGCTGAAGTTGCAGGCCGTCGAATATCTCTATCCTGAGCAGGTTTCCATTCCCGCAGGCAAGCCAAGCGCCGTCACCCTTCACTTCCGCATCCAGCAAAACCTGCACATCAATTCGCACACGCCCCGCGCGGAGTACTTGATCCCCACTATCTTCTCTGTCCCAGAGAACTCTGGAGTGAAGCTCGCCGGCGCCACCTATCCTGCCGGCAGCGACTTCACCCTGCCAGCAGATCCCGATCAGAAGCTCTCCGTATACACCGGGGACTTCGCCATCCAGGCCAAAATCGTCAGCACTCCCGGCAATCATCTCGTCGAAGCAAAGCTCCGCTATCAGGCCTGCGATCAGACCCAGTGTCTGCCCCCCAAGACGATTACCGTCCCCATCGATGTAATCGGAAAGTAAGAGAACCGAATTGAGACGCTAAAAGCTAACAGCTAAGAGCTGCTCTTCTTCGCAATCTTCGCCCATGAATCCTTCAGCGACAGCGTCCGGTTGAACACCAGCTTTCCTTCCGTCGAATCAGGATCCAGGCAGAAATACCCCACACGCTCATATTGAAAACGCTCTCCCACTTTTGCACTTGCCAGAGAAGGCTCCAGCTTGGCGTCGGCAATCACTTCCAGCGAATCAGGATTGAGGTTGTCTAAGAAACTTCCGCCTTCCGGATAGTCGTTGGGATCCGGCTTCGCAAACAGCTTCTCGTAGAGCCGTACCTCCGCGGAAACGGCGTGCTTCGTCGATACCCAATGGATCGTCGATTTTACCTTGCGTCCATCCGGCGAATTACCACCGCGGCTCGCAGGATCATACGTGCAATGGACTTCGACAACATTGCCGGTTGCGTCTTTCACCACGTTCTGCGCGGTGATGAAATAGGCATTTCGCAGCCGAACCTCTTTGCCAGGAGAGAGCCGGTAATACTTCGGCGGAGGCACCTCGCGAAAATCATCCTGTTCGATGTAGATCTCGTGCGAGAACGGCACCTGCCGCGTACCCGCGGACGGATCCTCGGGATTATTCGCGACCTCCACGAATTCCTCACCTTCAGGGTAGTTATCGATCACGACCTTCAGCGGCCGCAGAACCGCCATGCCCCGCTGTGCTCGCTTGTTCAGATCATCGCGCTGAAAATGCTCCAGCATTTCGATGTCGGTGCTACCGTTGGTGCGCGAGACTCCCGCAGCGGCCACAAACGCTCGAATCGCCTCGGAAGTAAACCCGCGCCGCCTCAGTCCGGAGAGCGTAGGCATCCTCGGATCATCCCATCCGCTCACCCGCTTCTCCTGTACAAGCTGCAGCAGTTTCCGCTTGCTCAGCAGCGTATAAGTAATGCTCAGGCGATCGAACTCGATCTGCTGCGACGGGAAAATTTCCAGATTTTCGATGAACCACTTATAGAGCGGCTGATGATCGGCGAATTCGAGACTGCACATCGAGTGCGTCACGTTCTCAATCGAGTCCGACTGCCCGTGCGCGTAGTCGTACATCGGGTAGATGCACCACTCATCGCCCGTACGATGATGGGCCGCGTGAAGAATCCGGTACATCACCGGATCGCGCATGTTCAGGTTCGGCGATGACATATCGATCTTTGCGCGCAGCACGCGGCTCCCGTCCGGGAACTCGCCCATCTTCATACGGACGAAAAGATCCAGATTCTCTTCGATCGAACGATCGCGATAAGGACTATCCTTGCCCGGCTCCGTCAGGGTTCCCCGATATTGCCGGATTTCATCGGCCGTAAGGTCATCAACGTAGGCCCTGCCATCGTTGATTAGCTTGATGGCCCACTCATAAAGCTGACCGAAATAGTCCGATGCGAAACAAAGTCGCTCCCAATCGAAGCCCAGCCACCGGATGTCCTTCTGAATCGAATCGACGTACTCCTGCTCTTCCTTCTCAGGATTCGTGTCATCGAAACGCAGATTTGTCCTGCCCCCGACTTCATCCGCCAGCAGGAAATTCAGGCAAATCGCTTTCGCGTGCCCAATGTGTAGATAGCCATTTGGCTCCGGCGGGAAGCGCGTCTGAATGACGGCATCGCCGTACTTTTTCGTGCGCAAGTCCTCATCGATTCTCTCGCTCAAAAAATTTGAGGAGCGAACCTCGGGACTCTCAGAACTCGCGTTACTCATAATTTCCATCTTTTTCTTCCCAAAGATCTTTTGGCTATCCAAGGTGCTCGAGCTTTGTCTCGGCCTCTCGTATCCGTTTCAGACACACATCGCGCCCCAGAACCACCATCGTCTCAAACAGCGGCGGCGCATTCTTCCGTCCGCAAACCGCCACCCTGATCGGCTGAAACATCGGCCCGGCCTTCAATCCCAGCGAAGCCGCAGCCTCGCGCAACGCCTTATCCAGGGAATCGTGATCGAAGCTAACTCCAGGCAGCACCTCTCCGGCGTGATGCAGTACCCGCAGTGCCAGCGCCGCGTCCCCCTTTTGCGGAATCAACTCAGCCGGATCGTAGGACGCAAGCTCATCCACAAAGAAGAAGTCGGCGGCTCCGACAGCGTCGCCCAGCAACTTGATCCGCTCCCGAATCAGCGGGGTCACGGCGTCAACCTTCCCGCGTGATGCTTGCAAGCCTGCTCGCTCAAAGAACGGCAGCAGCAACTCACCGAGGTGCTCGACCGGCAGAGCCCGAATATGCTCCGCATTCAACCACACTGCCTTCGGATCGAACGGATCCTCCTCCTTGAAGTTCACCACCGCATTCGCTCGGTTCACTCCCTCAAGCGAGAACAGCTCGGTCAACTCTTCAATCGTCAGGAACTCGCGGTCATTCTTCGGCGACCATCCCAGCAGGCAAAGGAAGTTGACAAATGCTTGCGGGAGGAAGCCAGCATCCCGGTACGTCGTCACGCTCACCACGGGCCCATGCTTGCGCTTCGACAGCTTGGTGCCATCCGGCGCAACGAGCAGAGGCAGATGCGCGAACTGCGGGGTCTCGGCTCCGAGCCCCTCGAAGATCAGCAGGTGCTTAAACGTATTGGTCAGGTGATCCTGCCCGCGAATGATATGGCTGATCCGCAGGTCGGCATCATCTACGCACGATGCAAGGTGATACGTTGGCATCCCATCGGACCGCAGCAGCGCGAAATCTTCGACCTCGTCCGCTGCTTTCGCCTGCGTCCCATACACGCCATCCTCGAACTGGAGCACCCGCTCCTGCCCCCGAGGCACTCGATAGCGCAGCGCAAATCTTTCTCCGGACGCCGCACGCCTGTCTGACTCGTCGCTCGACAACTCTCGCATCCCAGGATTGAAGAGCCACGCGCCCTGCGCCGAGGACTGGGGGTCATCTCCAGCGTGAGCCGGCGTGAAATCGCGATAGGCCAGGCCTTTCTCGAAGATCGCCCGTGCAGCCTGCTGGTGCAGCGCCAGTCGTTCCGACTGCTTGTACTCTTCGTCCCAGTTCAACCCCAGCCAGCGCAGTCCCTCAAAAATCGACTGCACGCTCGCATCGGTATTGCGCTCGACATCGGTGTCGTCAAGCCGCAGCACCATCGTGCCCTGGTTGTGGCGCGCAAAGAGCCAATTAAAGATGAACGTACGGGCGCTCCCGACATGCAGAAATCCAGTCGGAGAAGGCGCAAATCGAACGCGCAAAGCGCCAGCTTTTGAGGGAGTCGAATCAGACATCGCTTAAGTATCTTCCAATCACGATGCTATCGCACTTCCAGAGGCACCGTACCGTGGCGCACCGCGCTCCCAGTCGCAGGGATCAGGGAGCGGCGACCTCAATAGTCCTCAAAAGCACACGAAGACTCAAGAAGCGCACATAGCATTCCACTCCCCACTGAGATCGTGCGCGGTTTTACGCCTGAGGAGGATAAGGGGGCGGGGGTTGGGGCGGGTAAGGCGGTGGATACAATCCTGCCTGCGGAGAGGGCACAACCTTCCACTCTGCAAACGCCAGGATGTACAGCAACACCAGCGTGCCAAGCGATGGCACAATGCATAGAAGCGCAAGCCAAGGTGAAAAGCCTGCCTTCTTCAATATGAACCAGCAGGGCACCATCACTACTGCGATCCCGATGACAATCAGAATTGGAATGATTGCCATCATGGCCACTACCATCTTCTGAATCATCTCCGGATTCGGCTGATTCTCCTGCAGCATCATTGCAAGCAAATGCATAGCTGTGCTCCCCATGCGTGGTTTAGGACTTTGAGCCAAGCTACGGCGAATCACAGATTTTCGCAATCAGAATTTTCAGAGGAAAAGCAGGTGCGGAACTCTCAGAGGGGCCGGCAACTGAATAACCAACCCTGATCTACGCCACTTCCGACTTGAATGAAGATGTTGCAGTGTTCGCGATCTCGCCTTCCTTCTCCTGCGACATGCGTGCAATCGAAACCACCGTGATGTCATCTTCCTGGCCGAATATCTCCGCTGCCTTCACGATGAACGCTGCCGGCAGGTGGCTGATCGAACGCGCGCGATTGAAGCCGAACAATTCGTTCTTTGCATTCTTGGCTTCGATCACGCCATCCGTAATCACCAGCAGCCGATCCTTATGCTTCAGCTGCATCGTGACTTGGTCGAACGTGACTGACGGATTCAGGCCCAGGGGCAAATTCCCCGCCATCGTCAATTCCTTGCCATTGAGGTAAGGAACGATGTGCCCTGCGTTGGCGATCGTAGTTTTCCCGTCGGCATCAATGTGCATCGCTACGCAGGTCGCATAAGACTGCCCTCGGCCGCAAAGCCTGCGATTCAGTCCTTCCAGAACCACATGCGGCTCATAGCTAGATTCCACCAGCGTGCGGATCACGCCGACGATGAGCGCTACCTGCATCCCTGCCTGCAATCCCTTGCCGGTTACATCCCCCAGTAAGATCAGCACCCCGCCGTTCCCATCGGGCAGAATCTGAAAGAAATCTCCGCCAACCTCTTGCGCGGGCCTGTACTCGGTCTCCAGCACATATCCGGGCACTGTTGGAATCGCTTCTGGGATGAGAAGTTGCTGGATTTGCCGGGCCTGGTCAATCTCTGCTTCCCACTGCTGACGCAGCTTCAGCGACTCCAGGAACCTCCGCATCAGGAGCACCGTTATGATGACCAGCGAAACCACCACCGCAATCTGGCTGATATTCACTGCCATGCCGAACGGAAAGAACATCAGTTGCAGGTGCAGAATCAGCAATTCCTGCTGGTAGAGCGATACGGCAACCAGCGCCAGTGCGGGCATTGCCAGCCATGCGCCGGCGTGATCCTTCCGCATCCCCTCCCAAGCGACCCACAGCAGCAGGCTACCAAGCAGGAGTTTCAGGAGCACCGCGAGCGGAGCCAGCAGTACCAGCCACTGCACCGGAACCACCTTGCCATAAAGCGGTGCGCGCATCATCGCAACCGTCAACATCAGCGCGACGGTGAATCCCCACACCATGTAGTGCATGCGCGGCATGCGGCCCATGCGGAACCAGTACGCCCAGAAAAGAATCCAAAGCGAAATCACCAGGGGCGCAAAGATCACGTCCATTAAGATGAAGTTGAGCCAGCCCGGCAGCAGCGTCGTGTAATTCCCGGTGAGCGATACCGATAACTGCAAAGCGATCGCGCAGCAGGTCGCCCCGAGCCACGGATAGGACCGTTCCTTCCGGTCAAGCCAGAACAGGACCCCGCAAACGGTAATCGCCAGGAACAGAACCGCGAGCTCGAGGAAGCGACTCAACTGCGAATGCGTCACCGCGTCCCAGTCCAGACGCAGCATCCGGTCTATCGGACCAGCCTGGCCAAGAATCGGCGGCCCGTGCAGCCCGCCTGAGTCAGGATTCGTCAGTTGCGTTGACGCATCCATCCACACTCGAATGGCCACGGTAATCGGTCCGCCGTTGACATCCTTTGGCAAGGGATAGGCGCGGGGCAGGGAAAGATAGGTCTTTACGCCTGACTTGCTGAATTTGCCGAACTCGCCAATCTGCTGCCCATTCACAAAGACCTGGTAAGCGTCGTCGACGTCATTGGGCATCTTGATTTCAAGTCCGCCCGCAGAAAGTCCCGGGTCGTACTGCACGTTCACTTGGAGCCGATACCACGCGTATCCCCAGTAGCCCCGATTTCCGAGAGCAGTCCAACCCGGCATGAACCCGCTTGTCCCGAGAAACGGATCGTAAGAACCCGCGGGCGGCGTTAAATCAACTGATGCCCATCCGGAATCGTTGAACCCAGGCTGCGCCCACCGTGTGTCATCGCCCTTATGGAACTTCCAGGGGCCATTGAGTTCCACGCTCGACGATCCCAGGACAACTTGTTCAGCCCATTGCGAACCCGATTGCACCGGATTGGCGGCCGTCTCAGAATTTCCTTTGAAATCATCGGCAATTGCCACCGCGCACGGCGCAAGCAGTCTGACAATGCCGAACGCAGTCAGCAGGATCCCGGTCCTGAGTCTTTGCGACAGAAAACGCATCTGGGAAATGGCCTCGCCCCACCCGAGGTCGTGTGCTTCGAGCCGTGTGGTTATGCCGCGAGGATACCCGTCCTCACAGCACTCCGGCAACATAAATTGCCCAGGCCAAAATATTGCCAGCTGAGGTTTGCCCCTATTTGTAGGCAATTCGCGATTTAGGTGATGTCTTCGGTGTCATAGACAGGTGGAATCGCCGGCTTCCTCTGAATTCCATGAACCGATGCCAGCAAATTGTCCACCACATCCTCAAGCTGGCGCTGGCTTTCGATCACCGCACTCATACTCTTCAGTTCATCCGGATCCACCGACCGTTCTACCAGGACCACCGCATGGCATTGCGCGACGTGATCCAGTCCCAGCCCCTCCGGGGTTTTTGCCTTGATACTCACCTGTTCCATTTCCACTCCGAGAAGGTCAGCTACCGACGATCGCATCTCTCCCGCGACCGGGCCTATCTTCGGTGCATTCAGGATGAGCGTCGTATCGACATTCACGACCCGAAACCCGGCATGCTCAAGTTCTTCCAGTGCTAGCTTTAGGAAAATCGCCGAATTGGCGTCCTTCCACCGCGGATCACCGGGCGGAAAAAAGCTTCCGATATCTCCGGCTGCAACCGCACCCAGCAGCGCATCGGTAACTGCATGGAGAAGCACGTCGCCATCGGAGTGGCCGGCCAGTCCTTCAGGATGATCCAGCGTCATGCCGCCAATGCGTAGGGGAATGCCCGCCTTGAATGCGTGCGAGTCCCAGCCAAATCCGATGCGAGTCTCCATCTCTTACTTGCCTGCCCCTCCCAACAACGAACCGCAACTTGTCGGGCTTCCTTCAAGGTACAGCCGGATCAATGTGTTCGCTGATGCAGGTAAAACTCTGCCAGCTCGAGATCGCCCGGCTGCGTGATCTTCAGATTAACCTGAGAACCGTGGACCACCGCTACTGGTGATCCGGCCCGTTCCACCACGGAGGCCTCGTCGGTTCCTACAAAGCCGTCTTCCACAGCATCGTTCATCGCCTTCTGCAGCAGACCAAACCTGAATCCCTGCGGCGTCTGTGCCTGCACAACGAACTCCCGGGGGATCGTTGAAGTAATGATCGCGCCGTGCGCCGTGCGCTCCACCTGCTTAATGGTGTCCACAGCCGGCAACGCTACGATAGCTGCGCCGTGCTCCGCCACCGCCTCAATGGTGCGCTCAATCGTGGCCTTGTCGATCAGGGGCCTGACCGCATCGTGCACCAGCACAATGTCGTCCGCTTCCGCCGGCAGCGCATTTAGAGCATGCACCACCGATTCCTGTCGCGAATCGCCGCCTTCAACGACGTGCACTCGGTCCGCGAACCCATGTTCTGATACCTGCGCCTGAACTCGGTCTATCTCCGTCTTCCGCACCGCAACATAGATCGCCTTCACGCGCTCCACGGACGCAAACGCCCGCAACGAATGGATGAGGATCGGAACGCCATCGAGAGAGAGAAACTGCTTCGGTTGCGGCCCGGCCATTCGCGTTCCGAGGCCAGCCGCGGGGAGAATTGCAAATACCTGCATGACTTGGCGAGTATACAACCTTCCTCAGTACAGACGATCACTTCACAGCAATGCCCTCTTACCGCGCATAGAATGATCGCGTCGCAATCCACTCAAGGAAGTGCACGATGAAGATCCCTTTCCTGATTGCTCCGGCCACCCTTCTCCTCAGCAGCGCTGTTTTGGCAGCTCAGTCTCCTTCCACTACGCGAAAATGCGAGGCCCTTGCCAAACTGAACCTGCCGAACGTCACCATCATGACTGCCCAGGCAATCGCAGCTGGAGAATTCTCCGGCCCACGTCATCCGTTTACCGGCGCTGATCTAACGCCGTTTTACAAGACGCTACCCGGATTCTGCAGAGTTGCCGCGAAGGCCCATCCCACCGCCGACTCCGACATCGCAATCGAGGTCTGGATGCCGCTTGACAACTGGAATGGCAGACTTCAGGGCCTCGCCAATGGCGGCTTCGCTGGCGCTATCAACTATCTCGAACTCGGAGCCTCCCTCCAGCACGGCTATGTCGCTACCGGCACTGACACCGGCCATACCGGCTCTCCCATAGAAGCTGCCTGGGCTCTCGGACATCCGGAAAAGATCATCGACTTTGGCTATCGGGGCATTCACGAGATGACCCGCGTCGCCAAGCTCGTCATCCCGCAACTCTACGGTTCCGCGCCGAAGCGATCCTACTTTGCCGGATGCTCTGACGGCGGCCGCGAAGCCCTCATGGAAGCCCAGCGGTACCCCGAAGACTACGACGGCATTCTGGCCGGCGCTCCAGCAAACTACTGGACTGGCCTGCTCTCTCTCGCCGTTGTCGACACGCAGGCGGTAACGGCTACTCCCGCCAGCTTTATCCCCCCTGCCAAAGTGGCCACCATTGGCAAAGCCGTAAACGCCGCTTGCGACAAACTCGACGGAGTTGCCGACGGCGTCCTCAACGACCCGCGCCAGTGCCGTTTCGATCCCTCCACAATTCAATGCAAGCAGGGCGAAGACACCAACGAGTGCCTAACGGCCCCGCAGATCACTGCACTCAAAACTATCTACGCCGGCATTCATGAACCGAGCGGCCGCACCATCTTCCCCGGCTACCTCCCGGGTGCTGAGGAGGGCCAGGGCGGCTGGGCACTCTGGATCACCGGGCCCGCTCCCGCCAAGAGCCTCATGGCTTTCTTCGGTCTCGGCTACTACTCCAACATGGTTTACGGCCAGAAGGACTGGAACTACAAGACCTTCGGCGTCGACACCGGAATGAAAGCTGCCAACCAGAAAACCGCTGAAGCGCTCAACGCCGTCAATCCCAACCTCAGCGCCTTCCGATCCCGCGGAGGCAAGCTGATCCTCTACCACGGCTGGAACGATCCCGCCATTCCGGCGCTCAACACCATCAACTACTATCAGGACGTGATCGCCAAGATGGGCCGGCCTGCCACGGATTCCTTCACGCGCCTCTACATGGTTCCCGGTATGCAGCACTGCGGCGGCGGTCCCGGTCCGGAGAACTTCGGCGAAGCCCTCGACGCCACCTCCACTGACCCGCAGCACAATATCCGCGTCACCCTGGAAAACTGGGTAGAGAAGGGAACTGCGCCCTCGTCGTTTGTCGTCTCGAAAGCCGCCTCAGGTAACTCGCCCGAAATCACCCGGCCACTTTGTCCTTACCCGCAATTCGCAAAGTACAAAGGAGCCGGCGATCCAAACAAGGCTGACAACTTCACCTGCGCAACCATTAAAAAATAGCAGCCCGAGCACCGCAGATCCTGCACCAGGGCGTGAGTCTACTCATTCCGCACAGCACGGTAAACGAATCGAGGGCATCAGCCTCTTTGGCTCTTTCTTACATCTCCGATTTCAATCGGGCTATTGGTCGGCCGCTGCCACGAACAGCATCTCGTTGCTCGTTGTGAATCCGAGCCGCTCGTAAACCAGCTGCCCCTTTTTCGACGCGTGCAACGCGACCACCCCGATTCCGCGTCGCTTGGCCTCCGCCATGCACTCGAGCGTCAGATTCTTCGCGATCCCACGTCCCCGATACTCCGCTTCGACAAACACATTGAGGATGTACCCGCGCTGGCCGCATCTCGGATCAAGAAAATGTGGAGCCCAGTCCAGAATCAGCAGGCCCGCTGACCCGACAGCCCTTTCGCCGTCGTTCGTAATCCAGCCGGCGTACTTGTCTTCGGTGATCATTCGCCTTACCCACGGCTCGAAGGTCTGCCCCATTTCATCCAGAACCGTCTCCGCCGCATCCCGCATATCCGCGAACATTACCTTGCGATGCCGCGTGATCAATCCGGCATCCTCTGCGGTTGCCCGTCGTGTGGTGAGCATGAACGACGTATAAGGGTCGAATGTTCTAGGGCTCAATTCCTAGCAGCATAGCCGCCTTGGCAAGTCTCGCTCCCGCTTTCGAGTCCCACCACTCTGGGATGCCAGTTGCACGGTATTCGCCAACAGCGGCCTCATACTCCTG
>Ga0157378_10005826_pt1 | contig 10802 bp, 8 predicted proteins | sample M65metaG_FD_115309 | JGI IMG/M metagenome (GOLD analysis project Ga0157378, IMG submission 115309) | Miscanthus rhizosphere microbial communities from Kellogg Biological Station, Michigan, USA - M6-5 metaG | ecosystem: Host-associated > Plants > Roots > Rhizosphere > Soil | place: USA: Michigan...
CTTGTCAACCCGGCCTTTTATCTCGATGTCGCGCGAGAGCCCGCGTTCGTCATCGGCTACGGCATTCTGATAACGATGTATGCGCTCGGCTTCTACGTGATCCGCCGCATGATCGATCTGAAAGTCTAATGAAATGAATGATTTGCTAGCCCATCCCCTCTATCGCGGCCTGTTCCTGGCGGCATTGTTCCTAATAGTCACGACTATCGCCTTCTACATCAGCCGCAGACTGGAAAATCGGGTCGCGCTGCGGACCCGGCTCGACGAGACACTGGGAACGCGTGTGATAGACCAGGGGCGCTCCACCTTGCGCCAGCAATCCACGCGCACGGCTTGGACCAAGCTGGTGGAGACGATCGAAAACAGCGGTCTGTCGCTTGCAGACACCAAGGGCGACGCGATGCGCAAGAAAATGATCGCGGCGGGGTACGCGGCTCCAGAGGCGCCGCGCCTTTTCACGCTCATTCGGCTGGTGATGACATTCGCGCTGCCAGGGCTGTTCCTGCTGTTCAATTATTTTACCGGCGAGACGCCGTCGCTGTTCAAGCTCTATTTCTTCGGCTGCGTGCTGGCGCTGCTAGGCCTGTATATCCCAAACCTGTTTGTCACCGCGAAAGCCGACCGGCGGCGGTCAGAGCTCGTCAACGGCTTTCCAGATGCGCTTGATCTCATGTTGGTCTGCGTCGAAGCGGGCCTTGGCCTAGAGGCAGCCTTCGACCGGGTCGGCCGGGAAATGAGCGTATCGCACCCGCTGGTCGCACACATGCTGGGGGGAGTGGTACTCGAGCTCAGGGCCGGGCGGGCGCGCGAGGATGCGTTGCGAGGCATGGCCGACAGAACCGAAGTGGATGAAATCCGCTCCTTTGCCACCCTGTTGATCCAGTCCGACAAGCTCGGTTCCAGCATTGGTCAGACGCTCCGGATCTACGCATCCGAAATGCGCGAGAAGCGTCGGCTGCGTGCCGAAGAGAAGGCCCATCGGCTGCCCGTGCTGCTCTCCATCCCGCTCGTCACCTGCATGCTGCCGGTGATGATCGGAGTGCTGATGCTGCCGGCGGGGATTCGCGTGGTCCGCGATCTGATACCGGCGATGACGAGGTGAGGATGTACAAGAACAAGCTCATAGGGGCGCTGCTTTTTCCGCTGGCGCTGGGCAGCTGCGGAAGCACCAAAATCGCGGTTCGCGCGATGCCCGTGCCGGAGACTATGCGCGTGTCGGACAGCGAGGGGCTATCCAAGGGCCGCATGCTGTTCGAACGCGGTGAATATGCACTCGCGGCCGACGCGTTTCGCCGGGCGGTTCGCCAGAGCCCAGAGAGTGGGGACGCCTATAACGGGCTCGCGGCGAGCTATGATCAGCTCGGTCGGTACGATCTCAGCCGCCGTTATTATGAGCTAGCGCTCGCGCAGGCGCCCGAGGATGGCCGTATCCTACGCAATTTCGCGCGTTCCATGCTCAGCCAAGGCGATCGTCTGGCCGCGCGCAAGCTGATGGCGGAAGCGGCCGCGCTGGATCATGCACGACCGGCGCAGGCCACAATCAATCCCGAACCGCAGCCGGACGAAATGGCGCAGGCGGTACCGATTGAAAAAAACCGACCCTATGAATCCGGGCAGGGCAACGTGACAATTGCCTTGGCGCCGGAGCCGGAGCCGGTTGCATTGGCGAGCATGGGCTTGCCTGCCCAAGAGCCAGTCACTCCGGCGCCGTCGTTATTTAGGCGCATCGCCGCCACCGTAATCCACACTTTCCCCGGTGCCGGCGATTCCGTCAACGTTGCGCTCGATCCACCGCCCCACATGTCGGTGCAGACCGCCGCGCGCAAGTTTCCGCGGTTGCACATCATGAACGCTGTCGGCCGCAAGCATCAAGCCGCACGGATGAGCAGCTACCTGGCGGGCAATGGCTGGATGGGGGTGTCCACAGGCGACAGCCGCTCGCGGCTTTCCCGCTCGCGCATCCTGTTTCGTAGTACGGATGAAGTCGCGGCGCGCAAGCTTGCAGCCTCACTGCCGTTCCAACCGCGTTTGCTTGCCTCGCCGCGGGCACCGGCGCTATTCCTCATGCTTGGGCGGGATGCCGTTGAGTTCGACAACCAGCTTCGGGCACCGAAGCAGAGCTGATGGCCCGTTTCGTCCCGGCTTTTCTTGCGGCGGCGCTATTGCTGCCCAGCATCGCAAATGGTGCTGAACTGCCGGTGGAATCCTTTGTTTCCGCGATCGAGCGGGCGATCGATGCCAACCGTCTGATCCAGGCAGGAGCGATGCTCAATCGCACCGATGTTGCCCTTGCAACGCCGCAGCGGCAACGCCTCGAAGCGTTGCTCCTCCTCGCCCAGCATCGCGATGCCGAAGCGCTGGATCGTTTTGACGCGCTGCTCGCGCAACTGCCCGGCGATTGCCGGCTGCAGGCGGGTGCCGGCATAGCCGCACTTCGCTTGGGTCGGATGCCGGAGGCCGAGCCAAAACTGCTGGCGGCCACGGCCGCCTGCCCGGATCGATCCGAGGCCTGGGGCGCACTCGCTGTACTCGAGGACAAGGCTGGTCGGTGGAATCGCAGCACGACCGCCTATTCGCGGGCGATCGCACTGTCGGCTGATGATCCGGCGCTGCTCAACAATGCTGGTGTGTCGCTCCTTTCCCAGCAGAGATACGGGGATGCGATCCGCCTGTTCCAGCAGGCGCTACTGCTCGATCCCGCCGACAAACGGGCAAAGAATAATCTTGATATCGCCCGCGTAGCGAATGGCGAGCGCCCGTCCTTCGATGGCGAGGAGGACAGCCTGCGCCGTGCCGAGCGGTTGAATAACGCCGGATATGCGGCGCTTCTGGCAGGCGATGACATCGCCGCGACTGGCTATTTCGACGAAGCGATCAAGATCAATCCCTTTCGCTTCGACACCGCCGAGACCAATCTGAAAAGCGCCTCCGATGCCGCGGCGCGGGCCACGCCGTGAACCACGCGATTCTCATTGCGCTCTATCTCGTGCTGGCGGGGGCCGCCTTGCAGGACGTGGCGATGCTGCGCATCTCCAATCTCTTTCCGGTCACGGTGATTATCCTATTCGGCGCCTGGCTGTTCGAAAACGGTATCCCTTCCAGCTTCTGGCAGAACGGGGTTTTATTCCTGACTATCTTTGCCCTTGGCCTTGCCCTGTTCGCAGCACGGTGGCTCGGGGGTGGTGACGTCAAGCTTCTTGCTGCCGGTGCCCTGTGGTTCGATCTCGGCGGCGGGCTGGCCCTGTTCGTCTATATGAGCCTGTGCGGCGGATTGCTCAGTCTTGTTCTCGTGTTCGGGCGCAGGCTCATACCTGCGCCGGCCCGCGATCGATTGGGGTGGCCGGGGCTGAAACCGAAGGGACCCATTCCTTACGGGGTTGCGATTTCGGCCGGTATCCTTTGGGCGCTGGCGCTGCATGGTCCCAATCCCAGTGGCACATTGAAGCTGCCGGATCTCCACATCAGCGCTTTTCCTGACAAGCCGGTGGTCAAATGAAACACAGGGGTGGCGCCGGCGATGCGATGATGGGGGCGCGGCGAGTTTTGGTGACTGGCGGAGCGGGCTTCCTCGGTTCCTTCCTGTGCGAACGACTGATCGAGCGCGGCGATGAAGTTCTGTGTCTCGATAATTTCTTCACCGGCACCCGGCGTAATATCGAGCATCTGATTGGCCATCCCCACTTTGAGCTAATGCGGCATGACGTGACATTCCCGTTGTATGTCGAGGTCGACGAAATCTACAATCTCGCCTGCCCCGCCTCGCCGATCCATTACCAATATGACCCCGTGCAGACGACCAAGACGAGCGTGCATGGCGCGATCAACATGCTCGGTCTCGCCAAAAGGCTGGGCGCGAAAATTCTTCAGGCTTCGACCAGCGAAGTTTATGGTGACCCTGCCGTACACCCACAGACCGAGGACTATTGGGGCAACGTCAATCCGATCGGCGTCCGTTCCTGCTACGACGAAGGCAAGCGTTGTGCGGAAACGCTTTTCTTCGATTATCATCGCCAGCATCAGCTTGCGATCAAGGTGGCGCGCATATTCAACACCTATGGCCCGCGCATGCACCCGAATGACGGCCGCGTCGTCTCGAACTTCGTGGTCCAGGCTTTGAAGGGGGAGCCGATCACCCTCTATGGTGACGGCAATCAGACCCGGTCCTTTTGTTATGTTACCGACCTGATCGATGGCCTGGTGAGCCTGATGGACAGCGATCCCGCATGCGTGGGGCCGATCAATCTCGGTAACCCGGTCGAATTCACCGTGCGCGAGCTGGCAGAAACGATCGTGGCACTGACTGGCTCACGCTCAAGAATCGTCCATCGTCCCCTGCCCCATGATGACCCGCGCCAGCGTCAACCGGACATCTCACGTGCCCGAACTGCCCTTGGCTGGGAGCCCCGCATTGGACTGCGCGAAGGCCTGGTCGAGACAATTCGTTATTTCGATGGCTTGCTGTCCATGAGCGCGGAGACGACGGCAGCGACGTGAAGTCCACGCTCGGTTTTCACGGCGCCGCCGTCGGCTCTAGCCTCGCAATAAACTGGTCCAGTCCATCGTCGCCCCAGATTTCGACGCGAGACAGCGCCAGCGCCGATTCGTCGAAGTGGCTGATCGCCGGATGCGTGGTCACGCCGTGGAGATAGCCGCAGGCACCGATCAGGCAATGGACTGCGTCGTCATGGGCACCAAATGGATACGCGATCGAATCGACCTTGATTTCAAGCTGACGCTCTATCGCGACGCGGGAACGAATGCCCTCCTCGACAATCTCGCAGGGCGTGAGCTCTGTCAGACGCCGATGGCTCGCGGCGTGCGATCCAAAGGAAATTCCTCGATCCCGCAGGCGTCGCGCGTCATCCCAGCTCATGATTGACGCAGTCTCGCCGCTCCAAGCATCCCAACGCGCGGAATCCCCCATCAGGTCAGTGGGCAGGAAGATCGTCGCCGTCAGGCCGTAGCGCTGGAGAATCGGGAATGCATATTCGACAAAATCGGTATAGCCGTCGTCGAATGTGATGAGCACGCGTCGTCCTGACAACGGTGCATGGTTTACGCGGGCATGCCTCCATTCCTCAAAGCTGGCGAGCTGAAATCCCGTTTCGGACAGATAGCGCATCTGCGCATCGAATTGTTCAGGCGTCACCCGCCACCGGGCGAGCGCGGCCGATCCTTCGGGTGCCACCCGGTGATACATCAGTATCGGCAGATGATCGGCGCCCGCAGCCTGGAGTTCGCTTGGCAGTTCGTTCTTGGTTGACGCACCTGACAGCGGTTGGCTGGCGACAGGTGTGAGGTCCGGAAGATAGCCCGCAAAGCCGACCGGCCCTGAGCCGACGCGGATCGCGGGCTGACGGGGCGCGAGATTGGCCATGACCGTTTCAAGAACGGCAACGGGTAGCGGTGATCGTCGAGGATGCGGCATATCGGCGGACAGGATCGGAGCGGATCCGATCAGCGTCACCGACTCTACACCGTCAGGTCGCATAAGCCCCCCCGCGATCCGCGCCCAATCGGTGTCCTGCCCTTCGCCATGATCGCCCGCGAGTAACTCGTAATCGGGAACCCTCCATGCCTCGACCTCGGCAGCCCGCTTTTGCAAACGTTGCAACAGCGGGGCTCTGTCGTCGAGCGACTGGCCAAGCACGCCTTCACGTACCGCGATCGCCGCCAGTTCGGTTTGGCCCTGATCGAGCAAGGTTGCCCGCAGGACGGAGGACTCCACGCGACCGTCGAGTACGGGAACGGTCGCGGAAACAATCGGAAAACCGGCGATACGTAATTCGACGGCTATGCTGTCGCCGACTAAATCCGTCAGGGAAGGAATGCTCGTCGAAACCTCGATACGCTCGAAGCTCGTGCCCTTCCGTTCCGTGCCTGAATTGTCGGGGTCGCATGTGGCGGCATTGTAAATGCGCTCGGGGGACCAATTGCTGTAGCCGAACAATTCTTGGACGAAGATCGGCCAGCCGACGACGTCGTGAAGTCGGTCGCGGGGGTCTGAGTCGATCTGGCTGGCGATGACATTGCCATCGCGCGAGATCGTCCAGCCATCATCGCGATGCTCCACGGCCAGGATGGGATAGAGATGGCGCGCAAACAGGCGATCCAGGAGCTGCCAGAAAAAGCTGGCGGCCACTGCATCCGTGATGATAGCGCCAAAGGCCCGCTCTTCCGTGACAGGAAGCTGGAGGCTCCCCAACAGCGAACCTTCGCAATAAACGCCGCAGAACAGGCGATCGACACCCGGCAAGTCAAGATCGACGATGGGCCGTGTCGCCGCGATCCGAACCGCCGCTGTCGCGCCCACTATTACCGGTGCAGATATAGCGTCCTCATCGCAAGAGGCGCTCGCGATGACCCTGTCGATCACTCTTTCGCCCAGTATCTGGTGGGTGCGGGCCGCAAGCCCCGGGGCTTTGCAATGTTGCTCCAGCGCCTGAAGGAAGTCGCACAGGCTCTCTTCGAACCTAGGCCATAATGAACTCCATTCATCAGTGCTCTTACGAAGCGACAGCGGGACAGCGTTGAATAATGATCCGGCCACCTGGCTGGGATCGATTTGAGATTCACCCTCGTACGGCACCAGTTTGAGAAGCGGCAAGGGCGCTTCGCCAGACACTATCGCAATCGCGGCTGCCCAAGTCAGGAGATTATATTCCACCGCGGGCAACAATGTTGGTGATGCGCCGTGCCGATGAGCCGCAACGACCAACGCATCGTCCAGACGAGGATCGCTTGTATGACCGCGCCGCACGACCGTGAGAATATCGTTGAGGAATGATGTGGGATCGAACCAGGAGGCTTTTGGCCGCAGCCGATAGAGGACCAGGCTGTCATCGACCGATACGAATCTGGCACCCATTCGCGCGACGCGCTGCCAGAGATCAAAATCCTCGCTGGTGTGAAGCGTTTCATCGAAGCCTCCGGCGGAAACGACCAGTGACCGCCTGATCACGCAGGAATGGATGACGAATGCGCAGTGGTGGGCCAGAAGCGGGAACAGATCGGACCTATTGTCCTCGCAACGCCGTGTTGCGAAAGCATGGCCGTATTCGTCGGTATAGGTCCAGCCGCAGTGCGCGACATCGGCGTTCTTTTCGCGATCAAGCGCTTCGATCATCCGCGACATCATGGTGCGGGCAATGGTGTCGTCGGCATCGAGAAAGAGCAGCCATTGTGTTTCGAGTTGCGCGATTCCGGCATTGCGGGCAGCGCTTACGCCACGCGCGGGGCCTTGAATCACCCGAATGCGCGCATCTTGGGCGGCGTAGCGCTGCGCGATGGCACGGGTATCGTCCGTCGAACCGTCGTCGACGATGACCGCTTCCCATCGTAGAAATGTCTGGTTTCGCAACGACTCCAGTGTTTCACTAATCGTCCCGGCCGCATTTCGCGCGGGCATGACGACTCCGATCAGCGGGGTAGCGGACGCTGAATCGGTCTCGGGATCAGCTTCATCCATCAGCAAGGCGATCCTCATCCGGGGAGACTTCGGCCAGATACGCGTCGAGAACCGTGTCAACGTCTCCATCCGCGTGAATCCGGCCTTCCTTCATCCAGACGGCACGGCTGCACAAATCCCGGACAGTATCGAGATCGTGCGATACGAGCACCAGCGTTCCGCCCTGTTCATGAAACGTCTTCAACCGGGCAAGACATTGGAGCCGAAACGCCTCGTCACCGACTGCAAGGACCTCATCGAGCAGCAGGATATCCGGCCTGACGCACATGGCCACAGCGAAAGCCAGGCGCGCAACCATACCCGATGAGTAATATTTGACCGGCGTTTCGATGAATTCGCCAATGTCCGCGAACGCCACGATGTCATCGAGCCTCTCCCGGATTTCCCGTCGGGACAGGCCAAGTGCGGTGCCATAAAGTGTAAGATTGTCCGTACCGGACAGATCGGGATGAAACCCGGCGCCAAGTTCAAGTACGGCGGCCAACCGACCGTTGATCGCAACTGTTCCTTCGGAAGCGGGGTAGATCCCGGCAATCACACGCAGAACCGTGCTCTTGCCGGAGCCATTCGTACCGATGAGCGCGAGCGCCTCGCCCTTCTCGATACGGAGATTGAGGTTGGAAATGGCGAAATAGGGCCGGCTCAGCAAGATCGGTTTGCGGTTGAGTGCGCGGATGACCGTTTCGCGCAGGGAGGTCGCACGCTGTTCGTAGATGCGAAAACGCTTCTCGACGTCCCTGCAAAATATCGCTGGCTTATTCATCACTGCACCTCCGCAAAAAGGTGCTGGTAGCGGTTGAAAACCGCGTAGCTTGCGAGGAAGGTCAACAGTGAGACTGCGAATGCCGTGCCAATATCGGCGAGGGACGGCATAACGCCTTGGTACAGGGCCTCGTGATAGAGGGTCAGGACCCGAGCGATCGGGTTCAGCATATAGATGTCATAAGCTTCCCCCGGCACCAGCGTGACCGCGTAAAAAACTGGCGATATGTAAAACAGTGTCGCGATCGCGATCGGCAGCGCATGCTGTACGTCCCTGAAGAATACCGAGAGCGCGGCAACGGGCAGCTGTAAGCCGAGGCAGAGAAAAAATTGCAATAAAATCAATACCGGAACGATGGAGTAGCTCATTGGGACGCCGTGATGATGCGCCACCGCGAGTATGACCATCACCAGCAACAGTTCGATAACGAATTCTATCATTCTGGAAATGGTGGTTCCAATGATCAGAACCTCCTTGGGAAACGCGATGCTGCGGGTCAGGGGCGCATGCTCGCCCAGGGTGTAGGTCGCGGCATTCAGGCATTGCTGCATGAAATTCCACGCAAAGTAGCCGCTGAGCAGAAAGGCCCAGTAGTCCGCGATCGGGATTTTGACCACGTTGGTGAAAACGACGATCAATACGGTTGCGGTGAGGATGGGATTCAGCAGGGTCCACAGAAACCCGATCGCGGAACGCTGATATTTCACCTTGAGATTGCGCAGCACCAAACCCCAGAGGAGTTCGCGATAGCGCCAGATCGAACCCATGCCGTCGAGAACAGAGGGACGCATCATGTTACACCGGTTCCTTGTGCGAATATGCAGAACGCGCAACACCTGGCTGGCGGTCCTGGATCGGCATGAATAGAAAGTCGGTCAACGTGAAATCCTTCGAACACCGCGCCAACACGTGGCCCCTATAAAGCTTCATTAGTATTCTCATCGTAAGCAATCTGCTAACGACGCTTATCGACAGGATCAGCCACCGATGCCGGTGACGGACGGGAATACAGGGCGAGAACTGCACCTCGTTGTGGTGGAAGCGTATGATGGGCTTCTCGAATGCCTGTCGCACGAGCCCCACGAGCGTGCCGCTATGGCTGGTCTTGGCCTCCCTCTCGCCGATCTTGCTGAGCGGCTTGATTGCAAGATCACCCTGCTGGATTGGGGGGCATGGCTCCAATATGAACGACAGCCTGGTAGCTTCCCGCAGTGGATGCCGTTTCCCTGCACGCGACCGGTGGATCTAGCAGGATTTGATTTCTCTCGACCGCACGATGGCCCCTCAAATATCAGCCGCGTTTCCATCGCCGCCAATGATCCAGCCACAGGCCGGCCCTTTCACGAAGGGTTGAGCCCCTGTTCCTATGGGCTGCTGGCCAATAGCGATCCGCTGTTCATGGCATCCTATGTGCTCCACCGGCAATTGGAGGCGTTGCACCGGGAGAATCCGATCTCCGCAATCATTCTGCCGATGTGGGGTGGTGCCGGTTACGTGACGCAGATGTCGCGCGCGACGGGGGTTGGCCTCATCGACGTGCCCATTGCGACCGTCGTCACCGACACGTCCGAGCACCGTCATTCCGCCAACGGCGAAGGTCTGTGGACGCGACCGGCGATTACACGACGACAGATGGAAGATTTGTCACTTGCGCTGGCGGATCTGGTGATCTGCTTCGGGCCACGCAGTGAGAAGATCGCCCGGATAGGCAATCCCGCAAGTTCAGTCGTCACCGCGCCGCGACATATCGATCCGGCCACGCTTGATGCAATTCTGGCTGCTGGCACGCGCACAGTCCCTCACAAGTCGATACAGTTCTTCATTGACGAACCGATGGAACCCGCGTCGGGGACGATGGCCATGCTTGATGGGGTCAATGTGCTTCGGCATCGCGGCGTGGAACTTGACACGCCCGCCGTCTGCATCGGTCCCGCCATGCGTTTTGCGCCGATGAAGCCTCGCGATTTTCAGAGCTATTGGTCGACTCGGGGATGGGTTCGTGAACTCGTCGCCGACGGCCGCTGGGAATGGGGCGAAGATCGACCCTCGATCAATAGCGAGCGGCTTCCGGTGCGCGTCTATCCGAGCCTGTTCGAGCATCTTCCGGACATCTGGACCGAGCTTGGGCGTGGCAGCTTCGTCGTGCTGTCACCGGCGGCGGCAGAAGGTCTCGCGCCGAGACAATCTCTGCCATCGGAAGCTGTCCTGGCCGGCGAACCGACGCCGGAGTTATTGGCCGACCATATCGCCCAGCTTCACCAGCTGGGTCCTGGAGCCATCGAGCACGCGCGGGTCGCGCTCTGCACAGCAGTTGCCAGCGCGCATCGGAGCTCGGATCGTTCAGGGCTTCTGGATGATACGGTGACGGCCCTGTCGGATCTGATTGCGGCACGGTTGAAACGGCCGGCGCTCGATGCCGCAGCCCAACTCCTGCTAGATAGAAGGAAGCCTCTTGCCGAGATCATATGCGCCGAACCCCGCCGCGACAGCGGAGACGATAGCCTCACTGTCGTGGTCGTGTGCTACGAAATGGGAACACTGCTCAACGAAACCGTTGAGAGCGTTTGGCGA
>Ga0157378_10005828_pt1 | contig 10800 bp, 8 predicted proteins | sample M65metaG_FD_115309 | JGI IMG/M metagenome (GOLD analysis project Ga0157378, IMG submission 115309) | Miscanthus rhizosphere microbial communities from Kellogg Biological Station, Michigan, USA - M6-5 metaG | ecosystem: Host-associated > Plants > Roots > Rhizosphere > Soil | place: USA: Michigan...
ATGCCGGATGATATTCTCAGCAATTATCTGAGCGCACAGGAAATTGAAGACTTTAACAATGGCCCGACCGGCATCTACAGTATTACCGTTTTCGGTCGTAAACCCGATTGTTGCACTCCGGGCTCCGGCTGTTGCTAATCACAAAACTCTCTTTCAATTCAAAATTCAGGAGAATGAAAATAGCCTTGTTCAGCGATATTCATGCAAACCTTCCTGCGCTGGAAGCCTGCCTTGCCGATATAGAGAGCCGCATGCCCGATGCCATATATTGCCTGGGCGACCTTGTAGGGTACAATATCTGGCCCAATGAAGTGATCAATACAATTCGCAAAAAAGGCATCCCTACCATTGCCGGAAACTATGATTTCGGTATCGGAAGAACAAGCGATGACTGCGGCTGTGCCTACAAGGCCGATGAAGAAAAAGACATGGGCAAAGTTTCGATCTCCTTTACCAATCAGATTGTGGGGACTGACGAAAGGGCCTATCTGAGAACACTGCCTGTCCATATCCGGGTGGAGTTCCAGTTGAATGATGATAAACTGAACTTACTGCTGGTACATGGCAGCCCCCGCAGGATAAACGAATATCTGTTTGAAGACCGGGACGAAAAAAGCCTGCTGCGCATAATGGAGCAGGCCGATGCAGACATCATGTGCTTCGGGCATACCCACAAGCCTTACCACCGGGTGCTGCCATCCGGCGATACGGGAAATCCGCATTTCCGCCATGCGATAAACATAGGCTCCGTGGGCAAACCAAAAGATGGCGATGCCCGTGGTGGTTATGTGCTGCTGACCATAAATGAAGAAAGCAGTGTGTTAACTGCTCAATCAGTAGGTGTGGATTTTATACGGTTTGCTTACGATGTGGAGAAAGCCGCAAAGGCAGTAGAAGATAGCCCGCTGCCGGATAAGTATGCCGACATGTTGAGAAAGGCGTACTGATAGTCATAAAACAACCCGGAAGTAACGACATAGAAAAAGCCCCTTATTCAGGGGCTTTTCAAATTGCTTTTGGAAACTATTGTTTAGGATATCTTCTCTACCTGCATATAGTTGAGCTCTACCGGGGTAGCACGGCCGAATATCTTCACTACCACCTTCAGCTTCTTCTTCTCCTGGTTTATCTCTTCCACGGTACCGTTAAAGTCGTTGAACGGACCGTCTACTATCTTCACAGTTTCACCTATGATGTATGGCTCTGCGTAGCTGATGCCCTGCTCGCTTACCTCATCCATCTTGCCGAACATCTTATTCACTTCGCTCTTGCGCAGCGATGTAGGGTGCTCCTTACCCAGGAAGTGAATGACGCCGGTTACATTCTTCACAGCATGTATGATGTCGTCGCTCAGCTTGCCATCTACCGCTTCAAGGAGTATATAACCCGGGAACATAGTCTTCTCGCGCAGCACCTTTTTGCCATTCTGCACCTTGAATACCTTTTCTACAGGGCAAAGTATCTGAACCACAGAGTTGGTCCAGTTATTGATCTTTACCTCCTTGTCCAGGTATTCCTTCACCTTCTTTTCTTTACCGCTGATTACGCGTATCACGTACCACTTGGTTTCCTGTGCCGGCTTGGCGTCCTGCACCGGGGCGGCTTCGCTAGTTATTTCCATCTTTATTTGGCCAGCATTTTATAGATGAATTCCAATACATTTTTTGCGGCGAAATCCATGCCAAAGACTACAACCGTAACCAGGCTCAACGCTATAAGAACGATGATAGTGGTTTGCTGCAGTTCTTCCCAAGATGGCCAGGTCACTTTGTGTATCAGCTCATCATAGGCTTCCTGAACGTAATTACCGAATTTGCTCATTGTAGATAATTCAAAAGTAAAAATTCAAAACTCAAAAGGGGACTACACTAATTAACCAGTTACCCCTTTTAACTAATTAACCTCATAATACGCACGGGCACGTGGATTCGAACCACGATCGAAGGTTTTGGAGACCTCTATTCTGCCGTTGAACTATGCCCGTATAAAGAACTACAAACCCACAAAAAATCAAAAAGTCAAAAAGTGAGCCCTTTTGACTTTTGCGGAAGGCAAAGATAAGGAAATATTTCTTGATTCTGTCTGGAAATTTTCCCATCGTATAATCAGCATTCCCATGCTCCGGCTCACCTAATCCTTAGCAATAAAATTATTTTATTTAGGGATTAATAATAAAAATGTTTTCCAAATTACTATTTTTAAACTTCTTTATAATTAATAGAAAACTGTTTTCTAATTTTTGCAAAACGGTTTTAACTGAGCGAGATGAAAAAATTGCACATTTTCCTTGCGTCATCCAATGAACTGAAATCGGAGCGGGAGCTTTTTGAGATAGAGATTTACCGCAAGGGAAAGGCATGGTTTGACAGAGGTATTTTTCTAAACCTGCTGATATGGGAAGATCAATCAGCCGCAATATCGCAGGGACGGTCGCAGGACGAGTATAATAAGCTGGTCAGGGAATCTGATTTTTTCGTTCTGCTTGCTCATACCCACCTGGGTCGGTATTCTAATGAAGAATTTGAAATCTGCTACGATCAGTTTAAGAAAACAGGTAAGCCCAAGATTTTCACTTATTTCAAGGACACAGACGACCCCGAACCAAGTATCACTGAATTTAAAAACCGGCTGAAAGGAATAGACCATTTTTTCGCATCTTTTTCCGGATTTGATGCGCTCTGGAACTCTTTCAATAAAGAGCTGGAAAAACTGGACCTTGACGAGTTATTGCTATCCCGACCAAACCAGGACAAAACGAATATCCTGGTTTTTAATTCTCACCTAACCCGGGAGTTGACAAAGTCAGTGGCGCACTACAATACCGATGCAAAACAATTAATGGAGCAGGATGGCGCACCCGGATGGGAATTGAAGCCGGATATCAGCGATACGGCCAAAGAGATTCTTGTTTATTCCTATGCCGGCGCATTGGGCATCCAGTTGAGCCGGGTTATGTCGATCGGGAACGAACAGTCGGAAAGTAAAATAAAGAAATACGTAGAGAACAGCATCGTCATGGCAAAAAAAACGATGCAGACAATATGTTACATATTGCTTTCGGAGTTGTGGAATCAAAAGAAAGATGCATCGAGGGAGATTCTTCTTTCCGAAGGTGAACGCCGCACCATAAATCGTTTCTTTTCAAGTCTCCGGGAGTTTGGCGTGATTGATTATTTCACGCTGTTCGAATGTCTCGCAGGTGTATTCAAAAACCACGGGCTCAGGTGCGCCATGGAGCCACTCAATTCGGTACAGGCTTTATTTGCAGAGAGCAGCCCGTTCAGAAATGCTTGTGAGAAGATGGAATTAATTGACGATTTACTCAGGCGGGAACAACTTACATTATGGGACTGCCAGGAGGTTGAAGTGCTGCTCACACAAATACTGGTTTCGTTCAGTTTCCTTACAGCCTACAAAATGGAGTCGATCCGAAGAATTGAGCATGAAGTCACCCACCAGGGCGAGCCTTGCTATCTGCACAGGTACATTGGCGTCAGTCTTAGCAACGAGGCTAAAAACAGTGGCACCGATGCAATGAAATTTAAATCTGTGATTCTGAAAAATGATACTGTATTACTTTATAAGGAGCGATATACCGAGAGCGTCAGCTTGTTTCCGTTCATCATTGACATAAACGCGATCAACAATGAGCCAGGCGTAAACCTGGGATTTTACAGTTCAAGGATGCAAAATAACACAGACAAGTTGCGATACCGCTATCTGAATGACAATATAGTGAGGGAGATAACTTTTAAGAATATACCTCGCCCCGATTTTGACAAACACGAGGAATTTTTTGTGACGCAGGATGACCTGAAGCAGATTAAACTCGATAACATTTTTTTGCAATTTAACGAGGCTATGGATAAAATTTTACGCTGATTAACACCTGAAGGTTGGATCGTTCGCAACAGAAAATATATCCTTTCAAATTCCTCGATCCGTATGGGCAGGAGGATAAAGACCTCTTTTTTGGCAGAGAGGAGGAAACTGATCTGTTGTACAAAATGGTCTTCGAGACAAACATCCTGGTTGTCTATGGCATGTCAGGAACTGGTAAAACAAGTCTTATCCAGTGCGGGCTTGCCAGCAAATTCCCTTCTTATGATTGGCTAGGTATAAACGTCAGAAAAGGCAAGAATATTAATGAATCTCTGATGGCTGCTTTGCATACTGCATGCGGCCGGGATCCGATTGCGTCTGAACAGGGGTCTTCTTCCCTGAACCAGTTATTCAAGGCTATTTACCGCATACATTTCAAGCCCATTTACATCATATTCGACCAGTTTGAAGAGCTGTATATTTTGGGAAGCGAGGATGAGCAGAAGACTTTCATCCAAACTGTGATTGAAATGCAAAACGTGGAACAGCCTGTAAAACTGCTGTTCATCATACGCGAGGAATACCTTGGGCATCTCTACGATTTTGAAAAAGCAGTACCTCAGCTATTGAAGAAGAAGCTGAGAGTGGAGCAAATGAATCTGAACAAGATCAAACAAGTCATCACCGGAGCTACAGCGGTCAGGAACTCCAATATCAAATTAAGAGATGGAGAAACTGATGATATTGCTACGAGCATTTTCAACAAGATAAGAGGAAAGGAAAATACGCTTACCATTCAGTTGCCCTACCTGCAGGTTTTCTTAGACAAGTTCTATTTAACTGTTACAAACGACGAAAACCGACAGGCCGATGCCGTTTTTACGATGGAAGCGCTCAATAAAATGGGCGACATCCTGGATGTAATGAGAGACTTCCTCGAGGAACAGGTTCAGATAATAAGCAGGAAGTTGGGGAGCATTGATAATCCTTTGACCACTGAAACACTATGGAGCGTTCTCTCACATTTTGCCACCCTTGAAGGTACCAGGGAACCTATTTCGATATCATCGCTTGCTGATTCAGTAACCGAGTTGGACCAACAAATGATCGGCGAAATTGTTTCCGCCTTTGTCGATCGAAGGATATTGTTGCATAATGAAGCGGACAACAAATATGAACTTGTACACGACTCGCTGGCAAAAAAAATTGCCGAAAAACGTACCGATGAAGATATAGCCTTGCTCGAGGTCAGAAAACTGATCAGGAACCAATCTGCGTTGAATAAGGATGCGCATGAATTGCTGACAGGAAAGCAGTTGAATTTCATAGAACCCTACCTGGGGCTGCTGAAGTTGACAAAAGAGGAAGATCAGATGATCAGGGAAAGCTGGAAGAAGGTAAGGCACGAAAGGAATAAGATAAGGCGAACCAGGAAAATAGCGCTTGCCGGCGGCAGCTTTTTATTTGTTGTAATGGTGATACTCACTGTCTTTGCTGTAGTGAAAGAAAGGAGGGCCAGGCTAAGCGAAAGAGAAGCGCTTGACCGTGCCTCAGAATTAAGGAAGAGCGAAGCTGTACTCAGGCAATTGAATACAGAGCTGACCAACTCGCGAAAGGACTTAGCAGTTGCTGCCGCAAACTACTATTTTCAAAAAGGAAACGAACGGCTTTCGGTAAGACTGAACCAGGATGCGTTGCTGCAATATGAATTGGCGCAGAAAGCAATGAAAGATTATCCGCGCGATACGCTTTATAGGAGAATACTTGAAAAGATAATTCTATGCCGCAAATGAGACTACTGATTCTTATACTGTTAGCGACAACTGCGTATGGACAGCAGCGAAATGAGTGTGACCGGTGCGAAGAGGTAATCAGGAAGGGCTATTATTTCATAAAGGGGAAAAACGTTGATTCTGCCTTGCAGTATTTCCTTCAGGGGCAGGTATTATGCCGGGAGTGTCCGAGGATGCTGGATGCAGCCCCGGCAGGAATCAACAGCGTGCTTAGCCTGGTACGGGCAGAACAGGCAAGGGAACTTCAGGAAAAAGAAAGGGCTGACAGCCTTGAAAAAGTGGCAGAAATTGCTGACCGGGTCGTGGCAGAACAAAAGAAAATGATTCAGTTAAAAGAGCAGGAATATCAATCACTCGTTCTCTCCAGCCAAGCCAACTATTATTTTCAAAAATACCATGATTACGTCAGGGGTTTTCGACTTGCGGAATATGCATATCTGAAGGATACTAATAACGCCGATGCGAAGCGGGCGTTGTATTCAATCAAATTTCAGGCATCAGCCGGGAGGGTTATTTTTGAAAAGAAAACATTCCGACATCACAGCCAGGTAAAATCTGCTGCATTTTCCGCTGACGAAAACAAGGTTATGACAGTTTCAGGGGATGGGTTCGCCACAATATGGAACATTGCCGACAGCCTGAATACCGGTACGCTAAACAAAAGAAATGAACCGGTGCACTCTGCTGTTTTCTCAAATAAACATAATTGGGCGCTCACCACAAACTTCAACAATACCAGCGCCATAATCTGGAACGATAGTGGAAAGATCCTTTACGAAATAGAGCATGCTGACGAAGTAAGCGATGCGAATTTTTCTTTTGATGATAAAATGATACTAACTACTTCTTACGATTCAACTGTACGCATATGGGATGTAAACCCCAGAAAAGAAAAGATACGGAGAGCCCCTATCAAATTTGGCTTTCCCGTGAATTCCGCCATTTTTTCACTTGACGGCAAATTAATACTTACCCTAATTCATGATGGCCTGAGTGCAACTATATGGCATACAGACAATGACTCTACAGCCATGGACTGTCCCATATCCGACGAAAATTGGATCTTCGGCGTCTTTTCCCCGGATAAATTACGGCCTTGCATAGCGCTTGTGTCTGATAGGCACGGCATATATATATGGAATTATGTCGAAGGCAGCATAACTCCGCTGACCGGAACTAACACGGGCACACGTTCAGTTCAGTTTTCACAGGATGGAAATTACCTGGTGGCCGCATCCTACGATGGATCGGCAACTATTTGGGACGCCACGTCCTGGAAACCTAAGATCATTTTAAAAACAGATAACGGCGCGGTAAATTCTGCGTCTTTTTCTTCCGATGGCAGATACATTGTGACGGGTTTGTCAGATGGAACAGCAAAAGTATGGGAAGTTGCCACTGGCAAAGAAATCGCAATGCTGGCAGGGCATAGCTCAGGCGTCCAGACAGCGGTGTTCTCAAGGAACGGAAAGTATATATTGACTGCCGCGGGAGATAATACTTCCAGATTATGGGATTTCAGCAATAATGGCGAGACAATGAATGCTACTATACTCACCGATTCGACGGTAAAGGTTTTCCCAAACTGGAATGCCAACCTTAAGGGGTCCGTGCATTTGGATGAAAATGATGACTGGGATGCAGCTAATGTGGTTTACTCCCCGGATAAAAAAAATGCCTTGTCGGTGTCACGCCAACACGCGTCCAAATTATGGGACCTCAGAACTGGTTACGAGTTAGCGATATTACCCCGGCATAATGGTTCAGTTTACTCTGCCGTTTTTTCGCCTGACAGTCAGTATGTTCTTACCGCGGCTGATGACAACACTGCCAAAATCTGGAACATCTCTATTCCCGACATAATTAAAGAAATGGACGCTAAAATACCCGACCTTTCACCCGAAGAGAGAGCAAAATTTCACATAAAGTGATCGCCCCAACTCCTGTTCAACAAAGGTCTCAGCCATTCGACAATAGTAAAGACAATCAAACAACTGAAAAACAAAAGACCCCCGAAACTATCGGGGGTCTTTCGCCTAAACTATTATCAATTGCTTACTTGATGATCTCAGTAACCTGGCCAGCGCCTACTGTACGGCCACCTTCACGGATAGCGAACTTAAGGCCTTTGTCCATCGCGATCGGAGCGATCAGCGTTACAGAAAGATTCACGTTATCACCAGGCATTACCATTTCTACGCCTGCTGGCAGCATGCACTCACCAGTTACGTCGGTAGTACGGAAGTAGAACTGAGGACGGTACTTGTTGAAGAATGGCGTGTGACGGCCACCTTCGTCCTTGCTCAGAACGTACACCTCACCCTTGAATTCAGTGTGCGGAGTGATGCTCTTAGGAGCACAGATCACCATGCCACGACGGATATCTTTCTTCTCAATACCACGGAGGAGGATACCAGCGTTGTCGCCAGCCTCACCACGGTCGAGGAGCTTCTTAAACATTTCCACACCAGTGCAGGTAGAAGAAAGGGGAGCTTCATTGAAACCAACGATTTCAACGTTCTCACCAACCTTGATCACACCACGCTCGATACGGCCTGTAGCCACAGTACCACGACCAGTGATTGTAAACACGTCTTCTACAGACATCAGGAACGGCTGATCGATCGGGCGAGGAGGCAGTGGTATGTAAGCATCCACAGCAGCCATCAGATCATTTACAGCCTTAACCCATTTTTCTTCGCCGGCAAGAGCGCCAGTAGCAGAACCCTGGATGATTGGTGTATTGTCGCCATCATAGCCATTCTTAGTCAGCAGCTCGCGGATTTCCATTTCCACCAGCTCCAGTATTTCCGGATCATCAACAAGGTCAACCTTGTTCATGAAGATAACCATACGCGGAACGCCTACCTGGCGTGCGAGCAGGATGTGCTCCCTTGTCTGCGGCATCGGGCCGTCGGTTGCAGCAACCACGAGGATAGCGCCGTCCATCTGGGCAGCACCTGTGATCATGTTCTTTACATAGTCGGCGTGACCTGGGCAATCCACGTGCGCATAGTGACGCGTAGCAGTAGCATATTCCACGTGAGCGGTATTGATGGTGATACCACGCTCTTTTTCTTCCGGAGCCGCATCAATTTCATCATATCCTTTCTTTTCTGCCAGACCTTGCGAAGACAGAATAGTGGTGATCGCTGCGGTCAAAGTGGTTTTACCATGGTCAACGTGGCCTATGGTACCAATGTTTACGTGGGGTTTGTCCCTCTTAAAGGTCTCTTTTGCCATTGTATTTTGTTTTAAAACTTGTTTATACTGTTTGTTTGTTATTACTCACGCCTTACTGGCGGTGGTTCTGTTTTGAAAGGCCGCGGGATAAACCGCTACCCTCATATTGTTTAGTACGGGAGAAAGCCCATACACTGAGCTGTTGAGCAGGATTGAACTGCCGACCTCTTCCTTACCAAGGAAGTGCTCTACCGCTGAGCTACAACAGCTTTAAACGCTAAAGCTATTTATACAAAGAACTCGTTTTCAACAACAATAAACCGACCATATAGATCAGATTGCCAACCAAATGCTTAAAGAGCGGAAGACGAGGTTCGAACCCGCGACCTACAGCTTGGAAGGCTGTCGCTCTACCAACTGAGCTACTTCCGCATTTCAACGTGCAATGAGCGATATGCAAAAAAGGATAAATTTTGCTGCGTCATTGTTGTAACAAATCAGCACGCTCAAATTCCGCATTTGCACATCGCCTGTTGCACATTGTTGCTGTGGGCAGAGAAGGATTCGAACCTCCGTACTCGTGAGAGAACAGATTTACAGTCTGTCGCCTTTAGCCACTCGGCCATCTACCCATTGCAAAGTCAAAAATCAAAAGTAAAAGTCAAAAAAGCCGGGGCTTCTTCGTTTTGATTTTAATTTTTAACTTTTCAGAGCCACTTGCCGGAGTCGAACCAGCGACCTACTGATTACAAATCAGTTGCTCTACCAACTGAGCTAAAGTGGCTTTTTTTAAAAGAACTTCTTGTTTCCCTTTTTGAATTGGGATTGCAAAAGTAGGACAACAATTTTGGTTTTACAAATTATTTTCTCCTTTCGGAGCGTGCGATTTTCATATTTTTTAAAAGCTAAGAACAGTGGGCATTTTAGCCGCAGAAAGCAGCGTTATTCACCTGTTCCAAACGGGAGATATTTTTTAATTCCGGCGGGATGTAAGCGCGAATTGTACCGTGTCATTTATCCAGTTCGAGGTGCTTGTCAGATGCCTTACCGCAAACGTGCCTGTGATCGCCGAGTCATTGTGTGTAATGCTACCCCAGCCATACTGAAGCTTGAAGTTATCAAACAACATATGGTAGGCGGAAATGGTATCGATCAGGAAATCGAACGAATTGGCACTATCCATGGTGCAGATAATCTGGTTGTAATACTTGTTGTTTGCGAAATTGTTGATGAAGAATGTGGTTGGTGTCGCCGATTTAACCAGGAAAACAGTGTAGTAAGAAGTATCCTTGATAAAACCTGCAGTGTCGCTGCCGGTTATAATCTGGCGCATATCCCAGGTACCTATGTACTTAGCCACTGATGCTGTAGCGCAGTTAGCGCCTTCGTAGCCCGTGGGGCAAATACATGATGGGAGATTGGTAGTCAGATTCAGATGGCAGTAACCGCCATTTTCACATATCACCCCTTCACAGCGCTGAAGCGAGCCATCACTCTTATTGCAAGACAGCCAGGTAATAGCCATGTAGGGCACTATAGTAAGCAAGGCCGCAATTAATAAGTTCCTTTTTCTCTTTGCCATGGCATAAATTTAGGTAAAAATTTGAATTCTAAAACCTTTGCATGGCGATTTCCTGAAAATGAGAATTGCGGCGCGTAGTTGTTTCGAACTCAAAGTTAATAACGGCTGCGGGTTATACCTGCTTCAGCTCTGACACAAGTGCTTGCAGAACTTTCTTGGCATCTCCGAAAAGCATAGACGTTTTAGGACGGAAGAAAAGCTCATTTTCAATGCCGGCATAACCCGGTTTCATACTGCGCTTGTTCACGATCACATGTTCAGCCTTCTCAACCTCGAGTATAGGCATACCGTATATGGGACTCGATGGATCGTCCTTCGCCGCAGGATTAACAACGTCGTTGGCGCCTAATATCAGCACTACATTGGTGCCACCCATCTGGTCGTTAGCGTCTTCCATCTCCAGCAGCTTTTCATAGGGTA
>Ga0157378_10005829_pt1 | contig 10800 bp, 11 predicted proteins | sample M65metaG_FD_115309 | JGI IMG/M metagenome (GOLD analysis project Ga0157378, IMG submission 115309) | Miscanthus rhizosphere microbial communities from Kellogg Biological Station, Michigan, USA - M6-5 metaG | ecosystem: Host-associated > Plants > Roots > Rhizosphere > Soil | place: USA: Michigan...
CGGCCGCGTCCTCGACGTGCGCGAGGCCGTGCAAGAGCTCCGTCGCGCCGCCGGCCCGCGACTCGGCTGGGACTACGACGCGCTCACCGATGAACGCCTCAGCGACGTGGAGCAGTACAACGCCTTTCCCAATCTGATGATCACCGTGCAGGCCGATGACGCGCTGGTCATGCGCGCCCGTCCGCATCCGACCGATCCGGACTGGTGCTATTGGGACAAGTTCAGCTTCCACCGCCAGCCTGACCCGGCCGTCGCCCAGCGCCACGGCGTGCCGTTCGAGCCGTACTCCGCTGCCGATGTCGCGCCGGTCCCGAGGCCCGTCCACGACGAGTTCGGCCAGGACGACATCATCGCCGGGCGCAAGACGATGGGTGTCACGATCGATCAGGACGTCCACTTCATCCGCGATGTCCAGGCCGGCATGCACTCACGAGGCTTTGGAGCACAGCTTCTCTGCAGCGACGAGATCCGCATCCAGCACTTCCACGACTGGTACGGCGAGTGGCTGGGCGCGAAGTGAACGCTAGCGAGAACGCTGTGGGCGGAACCGGCCCTCGCCACCTTCGCGACGTCACCGTCGAATGGTTGACGGAGTGCATTCGGTCCCAGGGCGACGACGGCACCGTCTCGACCTTCACCGCTACCCAACTGGGCGAGGGTGTCGGCATGATGGCCACCCTGAATCGGTTGACGCTGCAGTACTCCTCGGGCAGCGGCCCGGCGACGCTGATCGTCAAGTTTCCTGGAGAACTGGAGGCCAACCTCGCCGTAGCAGCCCAGTTCGGACTGTTCCAACGCGAAGTGCTCTTCTACCAGCGCGCTGCCGGCCGCACTGCGATGCACACCCCGAAGATCTACTCGGCCGAGATTGACCCGAACTCGGAGTTCGTCCTCCTGATGGAAGACCTCGGCGAGATGAGGACCGGAGACCAGATCGTGGGGTGCGACGCTGACGAGACCGCCGCCGCCGTGGACGAGCTGGTGAAACTGCACTCGGTGTTCTGGAACTCCGTCGGTACACCCGAGTTCGACTTCGCACCGATCGTCGATGCAGTGGGCCAGGGCGATGTCATGCACTCCCTCGCGATCGCATCGTGGGATGCGATGAACGCGGTCCACGGTGACGCGGTGCCTCCGGCCATGGAGTCGGTCCGGCAGCGCTTCCTCGATGCGATCCCCGCGATGCACGCCTGGCTGGGCAAGGGTCCACTCACGCTGATCCACAGCGACTATCGGCTCGACAACTTGATGCTCGGTACGCCGCCTGAGCATCCGGCGATCGTGGCTCTCGACTGGCAGGGCGTGATGCGCTCCAAGGGGATCGAGGACGTCGCCTTTCTACTGTCGCAGAGTGTGCCGATCGAGATCCGTCGTCGTATCGAGCGCGAGCAGGTCGAGCGCTACCGTCAGGGGCTCCTTGCTGCAGGCATCGACTACTACGCCACGCAGGAGTCGGCGTGGGAGGACTACCGCCGCTGCGTGCTCTATCTGTGGATGTACGCCGTGCTCATCTCCGGGGCACTCGACCCCCGCATCGAGCGAGCCCGCAAGGTGATGAGCGCCATCGTCAGTCGTTCGGCAACAGCGATCGAAGACCTCGACTGCCTGTCCCTCCTTCCCGAGTTCGAGGATGCGCCTCGACGACCTTGAGTTGGCCGTTGTGGGATCATGCAACTCGTGAGCAGCGAGGTGTTGCGAGTCGTCCAACTCAACATGGATTCGATCTTCGGACCCCGGTGGCCGGACCGTCGCAAGGAAGTCGTCGCGTGGATCGACTACCTGAATGCCGACGTGGTGTGCCTGCAGGAGGTGTGGGAGGACCATCTCCGCCCGAACACAGCAGGTTGGATCGCCGAGCACCTCGACGGGGTCTGGCACTGCGCGTTCGAAGGGTTCGCGCTCCCGGATCCCGAAGCGACTGGTTCCCATCCTTCAGTGAGGTTCGGTTCCGCGATCCTGAGCAGGTGGCCGATCGATGCAGTCGAGTTGATGGCGCTCCCGATCAGTCGCCATGAGGATGATCGAGCCCATGTGAATATGCGAGTGCCGTTCGTGCCGCGGGGCGTGCCCTACGAGTTCCTCCACGCCCGGACCGCCGGGATCGACGTCTACAGCACTCACCTCCACTCGGCCGTGGGACAGGCGGCCCAACGGGTGCAGCAGGTGCTGTTCATCGACGACGCGATCGAACGGACCTGTGATCCGTCGGCAGCGATGCCACCGGTGCTCTGCGGCGACTTCAACGCAGGGCCGGAAGCCGACGAGATCCGATTCCTCACCGGCAATGCTGTGATCGAGGGTAGGAGCACCTATTTCCAGGATGCGTGGGGAGTGCTCCACGGCTCAGGTGGTGTGACCTGGGACCCCGACAGACCGTCGGTGGCGAGCGACTACCACCCCCGCCGCATCGACTACGTCTTCGTCGGCGACCCGAAATACCGTAACGCGGGAGCTGGTCGAGTAGTGAGTGCCGAGTTGGCGTTCAACGAACCGAGGACCGGTGTCTTCGCGAGCGACCACTACGGGCTGAGCGTGGACATCGCCTGGCCGACGCGTCCAGCGTGACCCGTCAATCGATGGTGTCCGTGAGGTGGCGCCGAGCCCAGTCGCGCCAGTTCTCCGACAGGTCGTCGAGGTCGACCAGCATCGGCAGCAGCTCCGGATGCCCGTGGTAGGCGCGCTCGACGTCACCGATCGTGACCCCGTGGTGAGGGCGGTCGAGCAGATGAATGGGATCGCCGGCCTCCACGTCCCCCGCTCGCTCGATAGCGAGGTACGTGCCCGGTCGCGCCGCGTCGGCGAACCGGCCGACGAAGGCCGCGTCGCCCATCCGTATTCCGAGCTTGAAGCAGGGGATGCGGGGCTCGGTCACCCGAGCCGTGATGCCGCCGACCTGCCATCGTTCTCCGACGACCGCCGCTCGCAGGTCGATCCCGGCGACGGTGAGGTTCTCGCCGAAGGTCCCCGGAGTCAATGGCGATCCAATCTGACCGGCCCACCAGTGGTAATCCTCGGTCGCGTAGGCATACATCGCTTTGGTCGGTCCGCCGTGGACTCGCCGGTCGGCTTGGCCGTCGCCATCGAGATTGACGCCGGCCGCCGCAATCCTTCCGTTGACCGGCTCTTTCCAGATCGCAGTCGTCACGACCCGGTCGTGCCACGGCACCGTGCGGGGCTGTCCGACGTTGACCGACTCGATGTGGCCGATCGGATCGATGCTCGCCATGTGGTCTCCTCTCCGCGCGGTCCTAACTGATAAGTACGAACTCAAGCGTTAGGGTACCGTACCATCATCACTAACGGATAACCAACCTAGATACCATTAGGGCGATGCGAGATTCATATTCCGGACCGTTGCGCGAAGAACCGCTCGCGATCGAGCTGGCCAACACGATCTACGTCAGCGACGGCGTCGTCGTCGATGGGCTGGCCGAACCAATCTCAACAGCGGCTTGGCTCGCGGCCGTGCGCGGGCGGCTCCCCATTGGTGGCGTGGGCGGCGGGCCGAATCAAGACGAGCTGCGCGCCATTCGCGACGTCGTACGACGCGTTCTCCGCGCCACTGTCGACCAGCGGAACCCCAGCAGGGTCGACATCGAAGCGCTCAACGCCGCGAGCGCGCGGGGACCGAGCTCGGCCGCCGTGCGGTGGCGTCGAAGTGGCGATCCCGAGCCGATCGTTCGATATCACAGCGACCGGCGCGCCGACATCGTGATCAGCGCCATCGCCGCCGACGCCATCGGGCTCGTGGCGGGACCTGCCCGAACCGAGATCAGGTCGTGCGGCGCGCCCGGGTGCGTGCTCATGTTCCTCAAAGACCATCCCCGCCGGGAGTGGTGCTCGGGCGCGTGTGGCAATCGAGCGCGCCAAGCACGCCACTACTGGCGTACACGGTCGCCCCGTGTTGTTACGCGGTGATGTCGCGAGCGAGCCGGAGGCCGGCGAACATCCATCGCGAGTGGGTGGGGAAGAAGTTGCGATAGGTATCGCTGGCGTGGCCGGGCGGAGTGGCGTGGCAGCTGCCGCGGAGCACGTACTGGTTGACCATGAACTTGCCGTTGTACTCGCCGACTGCGCCTACCGCGGGCCGGAAACCGGTGTAGGGGGAATATGGGCTGGCAGTCCACTGCCACACCTGACCGTGCCAGTCAGAGGTTTTGTCGCGACTTTGGTAGGCGCCGACGGCGACCTCCCATTCGGCTTCGAGAGGCAAACGCGCGTCAGCCCACCGGGCGTACGCGTCGGCCTCGAACCAGCTGATGTGTTCCACCGGAGCGGAACGATCGACAGGAGCGAGTCCACCCAGCCCGAACACCTGCCACTCACCGTCCTCGTGGTGCCAGTACTCGGGGGCCTCCCATCCCGATGCTTGGACCTCGGCCCAGCCCGCCGACATCCACAGCTCCGGTCGCCGGTAACCGTTGTCAGCCATGAAGTCGAGCCACTGGCCGCAAGTGACCAGCCGGTCGGCGATCTCGAACGCGTGCACGAGTTCGGTGTGTCGAGGCCCTTCGTTGTCGAAGGCGAACCCTTCGCCGTCGTGTCCGATCTCGACGATCCCGGCGTCGAACCCGAGCCAGCGGGTGCTCGGTCCGCACGCCTCGCGTCTCGCCCACGGCAGGTCGCCGTAGCCGGTCGGGAAGGGATGCCGCGAGAGGGCGTGCTTGATATCCATCACGATCAGTTCCTGGTGCTGCTGTTCGTGGTGGAGTCCGAGCTCGGCCAATGCGGCCACCTCCTCACTTGGTGACGTGTCGAGCAACTTGAGCATCGCGGCGTCGACGTGTGCCCGGTAGTCGGCGATCTCGGCGATGCCGGGGCGGGTGATCAAGCCGCGCTCGGGTCGCGCATGGCGCGGTCCGGCTGCCTCGTAGTAGGAGTTGAACAGGTATGCGTATTCGGACCTGAACGGCTCGTACCAGGGCGCGTGCGGGCCGAGCAGGAACGTCTCGAAGAACCAGGTGGTGTGGGCTCGGTGCCATTTGGTGGGACTGGCGTCGGGCATCGACTGCACGGTCTGGTCCTCGGCGCTGAGAGGTGCCGCAAGCCGCTCGGTCGTGGTTCGTACGTCGCAGTAGTCGAGCGCACGGGCGGTCGTGTTGCGCGCGTGCATCACTGGACCGCCAGCGTCAGGGCGAAGTCGCCCGCGGTGTCGGTCCACATGTCGGCGACCCGCAACCCGGCCGCGGCCAGTTCCGAGGCGACACGCTCCAGGCGGAACTTGGCGCTGATCTCGGTCCGCAGCTCCTCCCCCTCCTCGAACTGCAACACCAGACCGAGCCCCGGAACGCGAACCGTGTGGCGGCGACGTGATCGCAGCCGCATCTCGATCCATTCCTGGCGGGTGTCGAACAGCGCCACATGGTCGAAGTCGTCGAGGTCGAAGTCGGCGCCCAGTTCGTTGTTGAGCACGCTCAACACGTTCTTGTTGAATGCCGCAGTGACGCCTGCTGCGTCGTCGTAGGCGCGGACCAGTCGGACGTGGTCCTTGACGAGATCGGTGCCCAGCAGCAACGCGTCGCCGGGGACCATGGCCGCCGCGATCTGCGACAACAACGCTGCACGCTCGCAAGGCTCGAAGTTTCCGATCGTGCCTCCGAGGAAGGCGAACAGGCGCACGCCGTCGTTTGGAACTGCGCCCAGGTGGCGACGGAAGTCGCCGACCACGCCGTGCACCTCGATCGCGTAGTCCGTCGCGACCCCGATCGATGCCTCGCGGAGGGTGGCGTCGGCGACATCGAACGGGACGTAGCGCTGTAGTGCGCCGGTCGCTGCCATCGCATCGAGCAGCGCCCGTGTCTTGTCGGAGGTGCCAGACCCGAGCTCCACCAGTGTGTCGGAGCGGGTGATCGTCACCATCTCCGGCGCCCAGCGGTCGAGGATCGACTGTTCGGTGCGAGCCGGGTAGTACTCGGGCAGTCGCGTGATGGCGTCGTACAGCGCGCTCCCGGTGTCGTCGTAGAGCCAGGTCGGTGTGAGGGTCTTGGGACTTGCCGTCAGTCCGGCGAGAGCGTCGGAACGGAGTCCCGCGTTCCACTCGTCAGGTCCGAGGAGGACATCGATCGTGATCGGCAGGGTGTCGGTCGTGGGGGACATGTGTGCTCCTCGGTTGAGTTGGGGGTCGGCTCAGAACTGGGTGCCCATCGGGCGGTGCACGAACGCCGCCGGCTCGGTCGGGTCGTCCTGCGGTCGGACTCGCTCAGCGATTGCCATGCTGAGTAGTCCTGCGACGAGGCGGTTCGTTACACAACGAAATGAACTCATTCCCTCGATTCTGAGCCTCAAACCCGGTCAGAAGCCGACCGGTTTGGTCGGAAGAACGCGGCCTGGCCACAGCGTCAATGGCTGCGAGCCACGAAACATCACGGAAATGTGCACCCCCTAAGATCGCCGCCCATGCACCTCTCACCGCACGAGCAAGAGCGACTCCTCGTGCATGTGGCGGCTGAGGTTGCCGCTGCCCGTCGCGCCCGGGGTCTGCGTTTGAACTACCCGGAGTCGGTCGCGATTCTCACCTCGTGGGTCTACGAGGCGGCCCGTGATGGGCGTACGGTGGCCGACCTGATGGAAGCGGGCCGGCATGTGTTGGTCCGCGACGATGTGATGGAAGGTGTTCCCGAGATGGTCGACGAGGTGCAGATCGAGGCCACGTTTCCGGATGGCACCAAGCTGGTCACTCTGCACCAGCCCATCCAATGAGCGTCACAGAATGATTCCGGGCGAGGTGCTCGGTCCTGACGGCGACATCGCGCTCAACGTCGGGGCGGTGCAATGCACGGTGAGGGTGGTCAATGGGGGAGATCGGCCGGTGCAGGTTGGTTCGCACTACCACTTTGCCGAGGCCAACCACGCCCTGCTGTTCGACCGTGAACTCGCCCACGGGCACCGCCTCGATATTGCCGCGGGCACATCGGTGCGTTTCGAACCGGGCATCGAACGCGTGGTCACGTTGGTGCCGCTCGGTGGTGAGCGCATCGTCGCGGGCCTTCGCGGTGAAGTTGCGGGGCGACTCGATGGTTGAGATCTCGCGAGCGCACTACCGTCGGCTGTACGGGCCGACCACCGGTGACCGCGTGCGCTTGGCCGATACCGATTTGTTCATCGAAGTCGAACGCGACCTGTGTGTGGGTGGCGAAGAGGCGGTGTTCGGGGGCGGCAAGGTCATCCGTGAATCAATGGGCCAATCGGCGCGAACTCGTGCCGAGGGCACACCCGATCTGGTCATCACTGGAGCCCTGATCCTCGATCACTGGGGAGTCGTGAAAGCCGATATCGGGGTGCGCGACGGGCGCATCGTCGGCATTGGCAAAGCGGGTAACCCGGACACGATGAGTGGGGTCGATCCGACTCTGGTGATCGGTCCGTCCACCGAAGTGATCTCGGGCAACGGGCGGATTCTCACGGCCGGCGCGATCGACTGCCACGTGCACCTCATCTGCCCGCAGATCGTGGACGAGGCGTTGGCCTCCGGCATCACCACCATTGTCGGCGGCGGCACTGGACCGGCCGAGGGGACCAAGGCAACGACGGTGACCCCCGGCGCATGGAACCTGTCGCGAATGCACCAAGCGATGGACCATCTACCGGTCAACGTCGTGCTGTTGGGCAAGGGCAACACGGTGTCACACGAGGCGCTACGCGAGCAGGTGCTTGCCGGCGCCGGCGGCTTCAAGCTGCACGAGGACTGGGGGACCACGCCCGCAGCCATCGATGCCTGCCTCACCGTTGCCGACGAGACCGGCGTCCAGGTTGCGATCCACACCGACACGCTCAACGAGGCCGGCTATGTGGACTCCACGCTGGCTGCAATCGCGGACCGTTCCATCCACACGTACCACACCGAGGGCGCCGGCGGCGGCCACGCGCCCGACATCATCACCGTCGCTGCGCTGCCGAACGTGTTGCCGTCGTCCACCAATCCCACGCGGCCGCACACGGTCAACACGCTGGCCGAGCACTTGGACATGTTGATGGTGTGCCATCACCTCAACCCGGCGGTGCCTGAAGACCTTGCCTTCGCAGAGAGCCGCATCCGTCCGTCCACCATCGCTGCCGAAGATGTGTTGCACGACATGGGCGCGATCTCGATCATCGGCAGCGATTCACAGGCGATGGGTCGTGTCGGCGAGGTGATCCTGCGGACGTGGCAGACCGCTCACGTCATGAAACGACGTAGAGGCTCCGCGCCCGGCGACGGCGTGGCCGACAACCACCGCGCTCGCCGCTACGTGGCGAAGTACACGATCTGTCCGGCAGTCGCGCACGGCCTGGACCACGAGATCGGTTCCGTCGCCGTGGGCAAGCTCGCCGACCTCGTGCTGTGGGACCCTCGCTTCTTCGGCGTGAGGCCCCACGCCGTGCTCAAAGGCGGCATGATCGCGTGGGCGCAGATGGGTGACGCGAATGCCTCCATCCCCACACCACAGCCGGTGTATGCGCGGCCCATGTTCGGGGCGATGCCAAGTGCTGCAGCCGCGACCAGCGTCACGTTCGTCGCCCAGGTCGCGCTCGACGACGGGCTCGTCGAACGGCTCGGACTGTCACGCCGATTGATCGCATCGGCCGACACGCGATCTCGAGGCAAGGTCGACCTGCCGGAGAACGATGCGATGCCATCGATCACTGTGCAACCCGACACGTTTGCCGTGCACATCGACGGCGAGTTGATCGACGAGCAACCAGTAGCAGAGCTGCCGATGGCACAGCGCTACTTCCTTTTCTGATGAGCACGTCGGCCACTCTCTTACTGCTGGCGGACAGCCGATTTCCGACAGGCGCGCACGCGCACAGTGCCGGCATCGAGGCCAGCCATGCCCACGGTGATGTGTGCGGTGTCGCCGACCTCGTCGAGTTCCTCGACGGTCGGTTGCTCACCACTGCGCCCGTGGAGGCAGCGTTTGCTGCCGCTGCGACGACGAGCGCGCCCGACCTCCACGAACTCGACCACCAGCTGGCCATCCGCACACCGTCACCTCGCCTTCGCGCCGTCAGCCGCACCCTCGGTCGTCAGCTCGTGCGCCCCGCCGAGCGTGCATGGCCCAGCTCGAACTACGCGGCGCTGCGCGCGGTTCACCCCGATGGGCCGATGCAACCCGTGGCGCTCGGCGTCGTGGCCGGAGCCGCCGGTCTCACGCCGTTCGACGCCGCGCTCTGCTCACTTCACCACCTTGTCGGTGCGGCCACTTCCGCAGCGATTCGCCTGCTGGGCCTCGATCCATTCGACGTGCACGCAATCGCCGCCCGGCTGGGGCCACGGCTGGATGCGTTGGCATCCGTCGCCGCGCAGCAAGCTGCATCGCTCCAGCCGGAGGACCTGCCTGCCACCAACAGCATGTTGGCCGACATACTCGCCGAACATCACGCCACTTGGGAGGTGAGGCTCTTTGCCTCCTGAACACAACCCTGACCAGCCTCATCACCCCGGCGACGGCCACACACATGGACATCACGACGGCCTGCCCGACGACACCCTGTGGGCGTTCGACTCGCCCGGCGCACGACCGCTGCGCATCGGTATCGGCGGCCCGGTGGGCAGCGGGAAGACGGCGCTGGTTGCCGCACTGTGCCGAGTACTCGCCGACTCCGTCAGCATCGTGGTCGTCACCAACGACATCTTCACGACCGAAGATGCCGAAGCGCTGCGGCGCATGGCGGTCCTCGACGACCATCGGATCGCAGCCGTCGAAACCGGCGCCTGCCCGCACACCGCAATTCGCGACGACATCTCGGCCAACCTCGATGCTGTCGAGAAGCTGGAAGCCGCCAACGAACGAGTCGAGCTGACCCTTCTCGAGAGCGGTGGCGACAACCTGACGGCGATCTTCAGCCGCGCATTGGTGGACCGACAGATCTTCGTGATCGACGTGGCCGGCGGTGACAAGGTGCCGCGCAAAGGTGGCCCGGGCGTGACAACCGCGGACCTGCTGGTGATCAACAAGATCGACCTCGCACCCTTGGTGCATGCAGATCTGGCGGTGATGGACCGCGACGCGCAAGCCCGTCGGGGCAGTCTTCCGATCGCGTTCACGTCGCTGACCGAGCCCGCCGGGGCAGCGCTGGTTGCCGACTGGGTGCGCGCTCAGTTGGCGGCCTGGCACGGTGTGGCGAGCGCGTAGCCCACGCACGTGCACGCGACAACCTCGATCGAGGCGGTCCTTGACTTGTCTGGCAGGACGGTGGCGAGCCGGCTGCAATGCGAGGTGCCACTGCTGGTGCGTGTCGCGGACACGTCCCGGCCGGACCTGACTCTGCTGCTGGTCAACGGTGCCGCCGGCCCGCTCGGCGGCGACCATCTGCGCTTCCGTTTGGAGGTAGGTCCTGGCACCCATGTGACGGTGCGCTCGGTCGCGGCGACGTTGGCGCAGCCCGGGCCGACGGGCGAGCCTTCATTGTTGGAGGTCGAACTCGTGGTGCACGAGCGGGCGACGCTTGACTGGGCGCCCGAGCCGATGGTGAGTGTGTGTGGTAGCCGCCATCGCACGACGATGCATCTCCGTGCCTCGGACTCGGCAACGGTTTCGGTTCGTGAACGTCTTTCCCTCGGCCGACACGGCGAGGCGTCCGGTCACCTCCAGCTGCAGCAGCGCGTCACCATCGCCGACGTCGATGTGTTGCGCCACGACACCGAGTTCGGCTCCGGCGCGCTCTTGGGCGTTGGTGCGCAAGGTGCATGGCGATCGATGTGCTCGGAGGTGCGGATCGGTACCGACCTGCCGGCACCGACATCGGAGGTGCGCCCGGACATCATGAGCGCCGTGTTCCACCTCTCGCCAGTGAGCGCCCTGATCACGCGACTCGAAC
>Ga0157378_10005831_pt1 | contig 10798 bp, 10 predicted proteins | sample M65metaG_FD_115309 | JGI IMG/M metagenome (GOLD analysis project Ga0157378, IMG submission 115309) | Miscanthus rhizosphere microbial communities from Kellogg Biological Station, Michigan, USA - M6-5 metaG | ecosystem: Host-associated > Plants > Roots > Rhizosphere > Soil | place: USA: Michigan...
AAAAATATTCAAAATTAGAAAATATCGATCAACTTAAAGAACCCTTGTCCAATGTTCCATACGAAGAAATAAGAGAACTATTCCTGCAACCGAAAGTTGCAAATGTTACTAATAATGAAATTAAATTCGAATCTGTTGATTTTGATAATACAATTGAATTCTTATGTAATGAAAAAAACTTTTCTGCAGATCGTGTTAATTCAGGCTTACAAAAGCTCCAAAATTCAAATAAGAATAAGAATCAATCATTGGAAAAATGGTTCTGATTCTAGTATGATTATTTATTATGAATGTTTTATCAGTTATCTTTAAGATGATAATTCTCTTCTCTTCATTTCTCCTCTCTTCTCAGTTTCAAATCTTCCAAGCTCGTATCGATTCAGATCTACAAATTTCATTCCTTTAGTAAGTAAAGGATGAACATCATTGACTTTTTTATAAATTTCCTGACATATATACCGATAATCCGGATGTCCTTGGGCGATAGTACGCAATTCGACCATGTGGTAAAGCTCTCTTAAATTAATTTTTATAAAATATGGATATTTGTAGGCGAAATTAACGGCATACTGAGCCTCATAAGGCATGGTCTTTGCAAGCTTCCGATAAACATTATCAGAAAGATACATACAATCTTTGAAATCTTTCTCAATTCCTGAGTAAATAACTTCTTTAGGAATATCATATCCGTGTTTTGTTGAAAGTAATTGCCTTTCTATAGTAAGAATTCTATGACGATGTAAATCACGGAACATCCCAAAGTTGGTAAACATTTCAAATAAATATTCCACCATCTCAAACGCCCTGCCGGGTCTATGCCTTCTGTTTCCACGAAATTTTGTATAGGCAAAAATTATTTCCTTTATTTTTTCTTGTGTAAATGATTCAACTAGTTTTATTATATCATAGAGTGATTGTCCATGCGCATTTTCATATAATATTGCAGAAACAACCTTCACTAGTGCATCTTTACTATCAGTATAATCAATTAACCTTACATCCTGAGGTGAATAATCAGGTTGTAAATTTCCTAGATAATTGTCTGTCAATTTTGATATTTCCCTGTTTGTATTTGTTATAAATAATTGAAGAGATTTCCCATGTTTTTCATTTACTCTTTTGATAAAAGATGGTATAACGCAATCTAATTCAGAATTTAATAGACTAGCCAAATTCCTAAGCTCAGTTAACTCAGAGCAGTATAATTTTGTTAAAAGATATTCAAACGCTCTGCCATTTCCAGTTATCCCCAAATTGGTAAGAGTTGCGGCAGGTAATAGGTTACGTAGAATATCCAAAGCTCTAGATCTTACTGTACTCTTGTATACTTTCTTGGCGGATTCTATATCCTGCTTGTTTGTAAGCTTTGAGAAGGGTTTTTCTGATATTGAAATTGAATCAAAATAGACAAAATCATCAATTGGTTCGATTTCCGATATAAATTTCTGCATTAGATCGATACTTTTACTATAAACATCGAATGCATTGTCACAAGATTCTATATAAAGATCAGCGTATTTTGATTTGAGTATTATCTCATCTCTATAATAATTATACTTGTTACCAACTTTCTTATCAAATGGTATATAGCGAGAAGATTTTTCCAAATAGGATAGCCCTATTCTTCCGTCCTCAATCTTTTTTGCCGCAATGTTGGAGATCCACTCGACTGCAAGTTGCGCCTCTCCTAATTCCGCAACAGAATCATCACCGTATTCTGATAATATTTTGCTATAAAATTCCTTTCCTCTATTCGGATTCGTAATAAATTCATCTAAAAAAATCTTTCTCATTGTTTTGTCCGATCTAGAATATCTCGACATTAGTGCTCCTCTGTCTACCTGTCGTGGAGTTATAATCGCAAATACATGCTTATCTGTATTTGAAAAGTGCTGATCAAGAATAGATTTTTCTCGATCTGAAAAATCATAAACAGAGCTGAAATTCATAATACTAATACAAAATAGTCCATATACATATTTATTCAGATTAGAGTCCTTTCAAAGTACTAGCATACCTAGCTTTAAAACATCTACCAAATTATTCATTATTTTTAACAATGCCATCATTATATCTGAATATGATTTCAACCTCATGAGCGATATAAAGCTCGAATTTATCGGAAAGCAAGTAAAAGATATGTACGGCGCATATGTGGGAAAGGTAATCGGGTTAGTTACTGATATCGACGGCTCTATAGAATCAATAGGTGTGGATTGTGGATCAATTGGATTAAAAAAACTGTCATATGAACAGTTGCTTGTACAAGGAGACTTTGTAATTTTTATACCGAAGTGGCGAATGGAAGCTCAGAAATTACTAAGACAAAAAAACCTTACACTCAAACGAGTTAGGGCACTTGAAAACTTGGTAGTAGATAACGACCTAATGAAGGATGACGCTGAAGTATTGCGTTTAATATACGAAAAGAGATTAGTTGATTTGCAAAGTAACGAACAAGACGTCAAAACTACTCTGAATTCAAGACTACAAGAATTAGATTTGCAAAGTACAACCATCAAAACGATTATTTTTGATGCAAAGCTGCAGTACAGAAGTAATGATATTGTTGAAGAAACCTATCAACAAATCAATACGAATTCGATTGAGTTATTAGATCGTATTAAATTAGAAAAGGACGAAATAAACAGCTTTCTCTCAAGGATCACTCAATCAGATTCAGAGATTGTGTCAAATGAATTAGAAGACAGAAATATCAGCGCTTCTGAAGAGTCGATAGACCATATTAGCGAAGGAGCTCATTCAGATCACATTGAGAATGACGAAAAAGTGGAGTCAACTTCGTCGGGTGAATCTCAAGGAGATGAGACAGAAGGTAATTGGCTTAATGAAGTGCTTACAAGAGATACAGCTTAATTCATCCTAAATGATTTTACTGGACTAATAATCATAATTTTTTTCATTTATAAAATATTATTGGACATTTTTCGGAATGCTATCGTATACCATACAATCTTGTATAGTCAATGAAGTTATGTTCTAGATTATTGTGCCAATACATTAAAATAAATAAGTTTAGTGTATTTGAATATGAAATACAGAAGCAGAACAGAAATAGTAGCAATGATACTAGAAGCAGCAAATGGTGGGGCAACTAAAACGAGAATCATGTACAAAGCATTTCTTAGCTATGCTCAATTGAGGGAATACCTTTCTGTACTTATTGAAAATAACCTCTTAGAATATTTAGAAGGCTCACAAACCTACAAAACTACAGAGAAAGGACTCAACTTCTTGAAGATGCACAACGAAATTGGTGAACTTCTACAAACTTCAATAAAAGAACAAAGAATATAAAGCAAATAAATTTTCTTTTATAACTTTTTTATTTTTTTCTTAATTTCTGCACCTTTTATATCTAACATTCAAAAATAAAGGCATCCTAGAAACTTCTGTTACATTTTAGCTCAGATCGAGTCTAATATCACTAGTGATATATATGTTAAAATTATACTTTTACATTACCAGTGCCAAATCTTTCCATGAAATGTGGAATCTGTAAAGAAGAAATAATAAAAGAAAAAAGAAGAGATCATCTAAAATATCATAAATTAGATGATACACTAGTAGAGTGGATAATAGAAACGGATGATGATTTGATATCCTTTTATGAAAAACATTAGGTAGTAAGCCTCATTTTAATAACCTGTGTCTTGTATATTTTATAATAGCGAGGTAATAAGGTAATAAACAAAAGAATTAATTTGAACACAGAGAAATATTGTGGCAATGAGCGATAATACCCAGGTCTCATGTCCATACTGCGCATCGAAATTTAACAATAATGAGGAGTTATCCAAACATATTGATAGAATACATGGTGATTCTGGACTGTTGGAAGGCGATAGAAGACAGTGGAAGTAAAAGTGTCAGATACGGAGATTCGATAACAATTTTAGATACTGTTTATGAATAATCATACATCTCAGTTAAAAAATCTCAGACTTTAAGTCACGACTTTATCATATTATGGTATCATATCAATATACACTAAATAATTTTTATATTTTTTATTATTCAACAAAGAACGATATGTAATTTGGTATTATCACAAAAGAAGAGTTATATTTCGGGACCGACATGATTAGAGATAGAAATGAATTCCCGACTGGTCGGGGAGAAAAACAAGTACCTAAAACACGGGTATTTGAGAAATAGTATTAAGTTGGAATATAAGGAATGCAGGTCGTGCAAAACAAGAACACAATTTACCTGTGTTGTTTGCGGGTTTTGTTGGAGCTGCCATTGGAAAGTAGAACAATTGGCCAAAATACCAAAACATCTACTGGATGATGTAATTAATGAATGACAGAGTCTGAAATACGCAAAAATTGATGGACAGGATTTTTTAATTTAGATAGATTGTTCATCACAAACGATTATCGAAGTGTTATTAGATGAATAATTGGTAGATTAGCTACTTTTTTATTGTGAAACGATCCTTGGCACTATTATCTCTGTTCTCGTAAAAGACTCCATTTAACCTCGTTCCATTTTCTACAATATCTATATTTAAGAATCCATGTCTTTGAAATTGAGTTATAACGTAGGGTGCTTGACCAGTAAAATTATAGAGATCCTCTCCTCCAGTTCCTACCGTGACAAATAAAGGTCCTTTCGGATCAATGTTGTATTTCTCAGTGTCTCTATCAGTTATGATAGGAGTAAATGTTTTAGTCTCATTATAATTAATTGGATATGTACGTTGATAATTATGATTGTGAGCCTGGAGGACAATATCTACTCCATATTTATCAAAGAGGGGATGATACAGATCTTGCAATTCATCAAGCCCCGGATGTGTTGTATTAGAAGAATAGAAAGCCCTGAAAGAGTACACTACTATCCAATTAATATTCTTATTTTGATGTGCTGTTCTTAGATCATTTTTAACAAATTTATATTGCTCAGAACTTTCATTATAAGGTATTACTTTATTCTTAGCAGATGCCAAAGCAAGAAAATGAACCTTTCCGTAGTCAAATGAATAGAATGGTTTATCCATGTTGAAATGTTTCATATATTGAGTAAATTTAAAAGGAAACATTTCATTATCTCCTAGGGCAATTTTTAATCGTCCATTGATATCTAATGGAGAAACAATACGAAACCAACAATCTGCAGTCTTTTGATATGAAAGGTCTCCCAAGCCTATGGCTAGCTCAGGTTGTCTTGATAACATATTGGTTATTGTTTTATTGGCGTTCTTACCGCAACCAAAGTCTCCGGCAGCAACAAAGTTAAAATCAGACTGATTTGTTCCAGCCTGATTTGATTGAGCTGCTCCAAATGTATGTGTTACATGGATACCAATCGTACCCAATCCAATCGAAAGAAACACCACTACATACAAAATGATATAATCTTTTCTAAATGATATAAAACTAAAAGAGAAGTCTTATCCACTCCTCATATTTCATGCATTGGGGTCTATTTTAAGCTAATCGTGTAGTAAATGGGATTATTTAGAGGATAATAAATTATAAGCAATTCTAAGTTGAAATCATCATTTAAAGTTGATATATATGTTTAGTGTTAATATCGTATGTCTAAGTTAGTTTCCTCTAACGGATATAAGGTAAAGAAGAGAATACTGGAATATCAATGTGGCTGCAAATATTCCTTTCAGGACTACACGAAACTAGAGCATGTATGTTTTACACATGAAAATGAATTAATTGCCCAATGTGGATCAACATGAAGTAGAGTAGTAGACAGGCTCCATCAGTTGGTACTTTATTTATTAAGGCGCCGGGAGTGGGACTCGAACACGCTCCTCATGGTCGCGGATTCTCGTTTAGCAATTGCTAAAATCACTGTATATTCTACAATTGGGAGTTAATTTACTTTATGATAGGACACTCTGAATTCTCGCCATCAAACTATTGTTTTAGTTAATAATTTATTTTTGAGGCAGTTTAGATTTCGTATAATTCCTATGAAAGGAACTAAAGCTTTATCAACAAACTGATGTTACTATTGGTCGAGAATTGTAATGGATCAAATGCGATTTCGTACTGAGGAAGTACCCTATTTAGTATTAATCTTCCTTCATTAACTGCTACATTCATGACCCGCCATATTAAATTAAGATAAGGACTCACCAGAATAAGGGAATTCCCTGGAAATAGTTATGTAACAAACAATAAAAATTGGGTACACATTTGAAGAGCTCCCAACCTTATTGTTCCAAAGTCAATAAAAAAGTTGGTTAATGATGTGGAGCTGGTATCGGCCCTTCAGGTCCATGCACTGCATTTGAATATTGAAGCTGGATTGGAACAGTTCCAGTACCACTTGTCAAGGGAACTTCTTTAAACACCATCGCTAGGGAACCTAATTTTTCTGCTTCCGCGATGGGAAAATCACCACACTCGGCGCCTTTCTTATCTGCCCATCCCCACAACTTTAGATTATTTGTTGCAATTACGTCATCAACGTCAGGGTCTGTTCTCGCTTCATTTAACTCATGGTAGAGTGTAGCTACTATGTTTTTCCAAGGTTTATCAAAGAAGGGAATTCCGTTGTGCGTCCCATCGGACAACCTCTCAGAATACACATCTACCGAATAATACAACGTGATGATTTTAGCTCCCTGTTTAAAGTGTACTGAGCCATGGTAACCGCCTAACCCATTAAGGGAATCATCTTCCTCTAGTTCCGGACCTACTTCTTTGGGCGATTGCCTAGATGTTTTAGCACTTTTAGAAGATTCGGATGCACCCCCGCTCCCTGGTGGTTCAAGAATAGTTTTGCGAGGAAGTATTAGATTGAATACGGTGTTCTTAAGATTACTAATAGCTAGTTTCTTTTGGAGATAGAGACTTTTTAGCATGACTTCTACGTCTTTAGTTGTGAAGAATTCCGGCCATGGCCCTTCAACGATTTTAGATCCGTTAAAAATACTCGTCACTTTTTTTCCTGGAAAGTATTGCGCAATTACATTATTGAGATTTTTGTCAGCCATCGCCCCCGAAATGGCCTGGTCTATAGAATTTATATCTGATTTGAGCCAAGACGATGTCCCACCAACGAATAGATTAGTGAAGAATAAATGTGCAATTGTTCTTCCACCATGGTAGATTAAATCTCGATCTGGAGTTGGAGGAATTCCCGAGGCAATCTCTTTGGGTGAGAAAGATAATCTCTCCTTCATTCTAGAGGGCCCCTTGGTCTTTGAGACAGTTACAAGTTGTATTTTGATCGGTTTTAATGGTACTGTTCTAACACGGGTTTTCTTCAAACGTTTTACTTTTGACATTATTATCTTATAGCGGAACAATGTTAAGAACATTTATCAACAATGATTGTTATAAATCACTTTTTTAGACTAGGACTGACGTTGCAGGTACTTTTCTTTGCCATTCTTCTGAGGGAGTTTGCAACATATGATTTTTGATACTTTGTAATCAAAGCGATTTTTTCTAGCGAACTCTCCGTTTCATTACCTAGAGTTTCACCCGCAACTTGTACTGTCATTCTGTTTTTACCTCTTCCTTACCTAATGCGAGAAAATATTGCTCCTTGTATCTATAAGGATTGTGTAAGAATCCGAGACTAGGGCGCCGGGAGTGGGACTCGAACCCACGAGTTCTTGCGAACATCAGCTTACCCATCGGTTTTTAATCATTTTGATCTCGAGGCTGACCCCTTTTAGGGAATCATGTATATCTTACCTAGCTTGGGTACCCCGGCAATAGATTTTATAATATTAATCCTTATAATTCTATAAATATTAAGTCGCTGACAAATTATAAACATCAAAAATTATATAATGATTAACATATCAGTATTGCAGTCTATGCTATCAACAACCGAAATAAAGCCTCCATCTCCTAATCAAATAAAAGCCCTAACTTTGACAGATCTAGTCATAATGAATAAACTATCAGTCTCTTTTAGAGAACAGATTAAGAAATATGTCAATATCGATCCATTCACCACTCGTGATCCAATTGAGGAAAACGATGATTATGAGTATTCTGTTATTCTAGATAAAAATAATACAGATAGAATTGTATCTATAGTGGCTACAAGAAGAGAATTTACTACTCAATTGCCATGGGATTCTTTGCTTGAAAGTCAATTGGTACGTTTAACCATATCAAAGACAGATACTTCAGCAATAAAATATGAATTAATGCCAAAAGACACCAATAATTTTTACCCTTTCAGACTATCGACAACAATTGCTGGATATATTACCTTTGCCTTTCAAATATGTGGTTTACACCAATAATTTTTCAGTATCTACAAATTCTTCATGGCTTCTTCAAATAAGATACTTTAATGTACACTGTTGAAATTCTATGCATTGGTAATGAGTTGCTTTCTGGCATAACTTTAAACACAAATGCTCATTGGATATCAAAAAAAATTACGAACATTGGTGGTTTTGTTAGAACAGTGACTGTAATTAGAGATGATCTAGATGAGATTAACCTGACCCTAACACATTCTCTAAGCAGGAAACCTAAATGGATAATTATTTGTGGAGGATTGGGTCCTACCTATGACGATAAGACATTACTGGGAGTTGGTAAGACACTCAAAAAGGGATTGAAGTTGAATAACATTGCATTAGATATGGTAAAAAAAAGTTATAGTCAAAGACATCAAACGGTGAAAATTAATAAAGCAAGATTAAAGATGGCAATAATTCCAATAGATTCGACTCCAGTTCAAAATCCTGTTGGTAATGCACCTGGCGTATTACTTTCGTTTAACAAAACACGTATAATATGTTTGCCAGGAGTTCCGAGTGAGATGAAGGCAATTTTTACCCGAAACATCCTACCCCTGTTCAAACGAGAAATTGGGAACTTCGCAATACGAGAGATTAATTACTATGTTCAAGGACTAAGTGAGGCTATGATCTCTTCTAGATTAACAAAAATAGTTACATCGACGCCACCAGATAGATTATATTTAAAAACCCATCCACAAGGATATGTCGATAATATTCCCACAATAAGAATTCAAGTGGTCTCAAAGGGATACGATGCGGAAGAAGTCAAGCATTTACTGAATAAAGTTTCAAAACGACTTTTAGCTATAATTCGTAAAAATAGCGGACAAATATTAAAAATATTATAGCTTCACGAAACTGTATCTAATCATGAAATGGAAGTTTAATACAATATCATAGTTGTTTCTTTAAACTTGACAGATAATGAAAATGCATGATAGCAGAACCAGGATAAAAGGAAAGTTATAACAATTTTATCGAACTATTAGAAATTCACTTTAAATAGAAATACTATAATTAGTATAATTGGATAATAATAAGTGAACAACTATTGACCTATAGAAACACTACCGTCAATCCAGAAAAAATACTTTCTCAAGTATTAAGTGAATTGCGAATAACCGATAGCAAAATAAAATCAGATACCACTTTGTTGATAAAAAATTTAGATATTTCTAACAATGATGAATTTTGGATAGATATGATGAAAGCAATAGTTGTGGCCTGCGATGAAAACAAATATGCCTTTTCAAAAGCTGAACTTTGTGATTTTCTAACGATCGGAGCTAGAGGATTGGACAATAAACAATATGAATCAATTGTAAATGCAGAAAGCCAATTAATGAATAAAGTAGTTAGCGATGCAATATTCAGTATTTACAAAGACATAATGGACAATTATGATAATCTAGAAACAGATCTAAAGTATTATTATCCAAAAATTATTCTCAATATTATATCAATAATTAGAAGAGGTTCTGATATCATTGGTGAAAAGGTAAATCTTTATGGATTAGAAAGATATTACCTTAAAAATAGACACGATGCTATCAATAAAACATTAGACATCTCTGAACCCATTGAGATTGTGCAAAAAACTGAAAATACTCTTAAAAATTCAGATGCCTCTTCATTACAGCCTTTAATACCCACTTCTGAAAAGGAAAATACATTAAGCAAGAAGGACCTTGTCAATAGCCTGAGTGTTATTACTGGGAGGAAAAAACATGAGCTGAATGAACTGCTGGCAAAAATCCCAGAACAAGATTATAAGAAAATAACTGATTTGTGCGTAAACTATAGTAAATTACAAAAGTATTCAAGACTAATTGGAACGGATGAATTCAGTCATCAAATTGAAAAAGAGTTGGGAAGAAAATTCAATGATAGACAGCTACAACATGCAACAATTTCAATAAGAAAACTAAAGTCCTATGTAGAAAATGTGTTGGATGGTAAATTCATTCCCCATGGCTCACATGGAATAAATCATGTCAAGCACAATTTAGAATATGGATATCAATTAATGGGACTTATTGAATATAGAAGAAGAAAATATTCTCATTCATATAATAAAAATTCGAAAATTTAGATTAGAATTTCCGCTATTGTCATTTATTTATTGCGTGGTTTGATCCTTAGGAGATATCTTCTGCTTTCTTGCCATAAATAATAACAAGATTCCAAACAATATCAATACTATGGCAAGACCCTGAGCTCCTCCTCTGGGGATCATGAAAACATAAAAAACCGCAAATAAAAGACAACTAACACCTTGAAATAAATATCCCAATGCTTCGCCAAGTTTAAATTTCTTAGCAAGAAAACCTATCGCGAAAAATGCTATTATTGGATAAAACGTAAGAAGAATGAATTCATCAATATCGACTCCATTATGAGGCAAGAAGATTAATTACTTGTTATGATTAAAACAAATATCTATGTTTCCTTAAGATGATACCTTAAATCATTTATTTCTACGGCCACTTTTCTCTCTATCAATGACCTTGCATTCTCAAAAGGTAAAAT
>Ga0157378_10005833_pt1 | contig 10797 bp, 13 predicted proteins | sample M65metaG_FD_115309 | JGI IMG/M metagenome (GOLD analysis project Ga0157378, IMG submission 115309) | Miscanthus rhizosphere microbial communities from Kellogg Biological Station, Michigan, USA - M6-5 metaG | ecosystem: Host-associated > Plants > Roots > Rhizosphere > Soil | place: USA: Michigan...
AATTAATTGGGGCAACTGCGCGTTCGTTCGTCAGAGCGTGTGAGGCATTCCCATTAGGAAATGCCCGCTTAAGGTCCCTAGCGGACGCACCGGCACGAGATCCCTCAATAAAAAAGCCCCGCGCCACTGGCGCGGGGCTTTTTTTACGATCTCGTGCCGGTGCGTCTGCTAAGGGCCATAAGCGGACATTTCCCAATGGGAATGCTTCACACACTCTGACGGACGAACGCGCAGTTGCCCCAATTAATTTCATTGCCGCCGAGCGCCTGTTGATAGATACCGAAGCAGACATACCCGCGATCGCGCATGGCAATCTGAAGTTGCGAGTAGGAAACGAGACGCTTGGATTGTTGTTTGAGCGAGCATTCCGCGATCACAGCGTCAATACCCCCATCACGCAACATCCTCGACGCGCCTGATATAACTTCAAGATCATGCCCCTCCGTGTCGATCTTCAGCAGGTCGATATGACTGATATTCTGTTCAGAGCAAAAATGGTCGACGGTTGTCACCGAGACAATCGGCAGACTTTGATCACTTTGATCGTCGGCGATGGAGCGAATTTTCGAGTCGGGCGATCTGTTGTCGAAGCGCAGTTGTCCTGGGGAGCTGCTAAACGCAAGGTTATAAGCTCGGTCGTTAATTCTTTGCAGGATTGCGAACGAATTCTTATCGGGCTCGAACGACAAGATCGTTGCCAATGGAAAATCGCGCTGAAACTCGACAACCGATTGCCCGACATTTGCGCCGACATCGAATATCAGTCTGATTGGCTTTCGCGGGAACTTGCGCCGATAATCGGCGGCAAAACTAACGCCGTGCGGCAGCCAATCAAGACGGCTGGCAGCCGTTATTGCAAACTGCTTAAGCGGCACGGCAATTCCCCACCCAGTTGCCACTCCCCAATTGCATTCTGGAAAATTGCTGGTGAGGTAGTCAACTCAGCTGGGCCATGGCCCAATCAAGGCACTTTGCACCATTTGTTGTTTCGTCCGCTTTGGGTCAGAAGCGGACATCCATTTTGACTCGATGTCAGCTTTACGCCGGAAAGCAACATCAACCGCGGCTCAACGGAATGTCTACCAAGGCCCAGAATCGGACATTGCGTCCGAGTGTCCGAAGGACGGCGGAGGGTCGCGCGTTGGCGTACCTCGGCACGGCCATTGAGATGCGGGCTTGCGACTGGTGCCCCTTCCGAGGATAATCGCGTTGCCGTCCAGCCCCACCAGCATGAGATTGGGCGGTTTCTTCCAAGAAGCGAGGGCCGCGTGTGCTCTGGACAACGCACGCGGCCTAAGCTTTTTCCCAGAATTGAGTCTTGCGGCTGTTAATCTAACAAGACCTGAATCGGAATCGTTATTTTTTGCTTCGAGACCGAGCTTCTCAATCCAACTGCTAGTTAATGCGCAGAAAGACCTGCGGATGATCGCATATCGAATGAAGCCGGCGCCGATGTCGCGGAAAAAACATAGCGGGCCAGTGGCAATTTTGACCGGATACGTTTAGAAACCCCCGCAATGCCGGGTTAGCTCAGTGGTAGAGCAGCGGTTTTGTAAACCGTTGGTCGGGAGTTCAAATCTCTCACCCGGCACCGGAAGACCGGCCTAGTCAAAAACCTCGCGGAATTTTCTGTTGTTTTGTGTCTCAACGGTTTTCGTTGATATCCAACCTCCGTTGGCGACGAGACATGCTCGCAACATGGACACCATTTCGACCCTATGCACTTGTAGCTTTAACTGTGCGCCCCGCCTGAAAGAAAAAACCTTGCAGGCGGCCGCGCTTGTACTTGGTAAGGAGGTGGGTTCGTTTTCGCGTTTCTGAGCGTTAGGGGCAACAGCATTCTCTTTAATTTCCAAGGATTTCCGAAGAATAGCTAAACAGCGACACATTCGAGAATTAACCGGATTGGAAAGAGAGGATTTCTGTTGCAAGTGTTACGTGCTTTAGTAGTAGCCAGTTACCAACAAGCCAATGAGCGGTTGCAATGGCAGTGATTCGACCCGACTGGCCCCCGGAACCAGACCAACGCGCAACTTCTAGCGACACTATGCAGTCGGAAACGTTTGCTCGCGAACGACCTTCCGAGCATAACCCAGCCAGAAATCTAGATGCCCTTATTCAACGCGTTGCTGGCGCCTCGATGGATGAAATCGATGGTGTTATTCGTGAACTTGAAAGCATGCGCGAACTCCTACGCATTGAAGCCGAGCGCGTAAGCTTTGATCTGGCCGCATTTGTTGGTGTAACCCAGTCGTCAATGTCTGCGATGAGGATTATTTCCGACAGTCTAAAGAACTTGAGACAAGGGGCGAACAACGAGCGTTAAAGCGGCGAACACATTCGCACGCGGGATGTATTAATATTTGCGCGAGCAGTCGCGCGACTTTAGCGCGGAAATTAGATACTTCACTCAGTCATTAATTGCGATTTGAAGTCGACACACTGTGTGTGTTGCTCCCTCTCCTATTCAACCAAGATCTTGGCAGTTTGTGCATTAACGCAAACCGACCGGATAGTCGGGCCGCGATCACGCCACTGATACGTTGACGACTGTTAGAACTTAAGAGCGGCCCCAGTTCGGAGGTTGTCCCGAGTTCGTGCACCAACGCAGGCGCCGGAAGTCGAAGTGCTTTGCGTATCGGAAAAAGTGTCCCAGCTGGACAAAAAACCCATCCGACACATGCCGCAACCGAAAAGCAGTAATGTGTTTTCGCCCGCACTGCGGGCACCGAGTGCGCACAGTATAAACGGCCGAAACGCTCGCTGTTTCAAGCCACGCAGACGAGACCTTCATATTCGTCATTTCGTGCACAGCTTATTGAGCGTCTCAAGCGCCGAACTGATCTCGAGAGCCTCTTTTGAATTCGGATCGATATCCTCGAGGCTGGTCATCAACGCAACATACTCTGGACCTAGTTTGGTTGCCATTTCGTCCATTCGTTTGTTCAGTTCATCGATCTTATTCATATCCTTTTTCTGTTCCGCATCCTCGATTTGGCCGCCAAGCTTGCCGATATCGCAATAGGTCTGTGTTTTTGCCTTGTCACCGCTGATGGCCTTAACGACCTTTTGTGCAGCTGGCACTGCGGCCGCCGGCGCAGCTGGCGCGGCTTTGGCAGGTTTCGGAGGTTTAGGAGGATTGGCCGTTTGAGCCCATGCGCACCCCGGCACCGCGGCAAGTGCCAAAACAGCAACAAACAATTTCAAATTCATGAACGCGCCTTTTTTTGCGAATTCACAAAGCTTATCAGAACAGGCTGCCACAAAAAGAGCTCCCGCGCGAGAGCACTTTGGAGCAAAAATAAAAATCTCGTTCTTATGAGATAGATTTGTCGGCGGCAGATCAATGCCAGCAACTCTTGGAGCCAGGGACGTTTACGAGCGGAGAGCTGGCAGCAACCCAAACTCCGTTAGCTGTAGGTTACTCGATGATCGCGACGCCTCGCCTGTTGGAGCTTAGGCTGGGTTTAACATCGTCGTCACGAAAAAATTAGCCTAAATCTGGACGACATTTTGGCTGTCAAGAAGTTGATGCGGAACATACCCCGAATCGCGTCCAATTATTTATAGACTTTTTTGCAGGCGCGTTTTGTTCTCGCTAGAGAGCTTTTCAAAAACCTCTGTCGGAAGGCCAAGGCATCAAACGCATGGAAATTTACTGAAGGCGACGCGCAAGAAGAAACCTAAGGGTGCAAGAAACAAGATTACCGACGCACGCTACGAGTTAAGATCGTGCACGACCTCAAATGGAAAATCGAGACCGTTATACTTCTTGAAGCTCTGGTGACAACTCTGCCTCAGCATCTGCGATGAGTTGCTCTGCAACCTCCGCCAAAACCGCTCTTTCCTTTAGCCACGGCTGTTCCGCGCCTTGGGTTCCGGTGGGAATTGATCCATCGCGCTGAAAAACAAGTTCTCAAATCTCTTCATCTGCGACCTCCTGACGTCCAAGCGCTTGCCCGGATTCGTAAAGCGCATTAGCCCCTCACCGCCACAACATGCCTTTTCTTCGCTGTTACGCACTGAGGAATCATAACATTCCCGTTCGGCATTTTCTCCGTGAAGCCAGGACCGCCAAGATACAAGAAGTCGCCGACGCAGGTTGTGCGACGGAGCAAATCATAGCCTACCAGGACCGCAACAAAGCCAATAAAGCCAGCGGCAGCACCAGCCCCAGCTGCTCCAGACGTGCCATGCGCAATAATTGGCGGCGCAGGAGGTGGAACAGGAGGCGGACACCAGGCGGACGCCGGATACGGAAAAAATGCTGTCAGAGCGCTAGCACACATCAGAGTTGCGACTGTAAGGCGCAACATCCCGTTTGTCCTGACCTGATCAAGGACGAACAGGCGAATTGCGGAAGATAGACAGCCGCGCTCGCGTGTCCCGTCGATCTTTGCGAGCAGCGCCGGTAGTGTCGCTCTTTCAGAGTGAGCAATTTCCTTCAGGCCACTCCAGAACGGATCTTCAAGGCTTACGCTGGTTTTGTGGCCATCAATCATCACAGAGCGTTTGACGACTAACGACTTCATGCTTGCCTCCCCACAAAAATTTTCATGAAACCATTCATGTGGTGAGTCGATGCGACGCGGTCAGCAGAGAAGTACCTTCTAAAAACAATCCACCCGATTTTTGTCGCGGTATCGAAACACTATGCACGCAACATTCCTCACCGCAGTCATGCGACTGCGACCGACCCTCAAGATTGAAGTTTGCGGTTGGTTTCTGATCGTTGATGGATCAGTTCGCACAATTCTCGGCACAAGTTGAATGTTTGCGATGTGCCAAAATCAGGTCTCAAGCAATTTGGGACTTCTCTGGGTATTTCACGCGAGAATATTGCCAAGGGTCTCCGTGCCTGCGGACCTGATCAAGCACGAACAGTCGTATTGCAGACGAAAGGTTGCCCTGCCGTGTCTTGTCGATGTTCTCGATCACTTTGGAAATCGTCACGTGTTGGGAGTGCGCAATTTCTTTAAGGTCTTTCCAAAATGACTCCTCCAAGCTCACGCTGGTCTTGTGTCGGTCAATGACGACTGAGCGCTTTATAATGTGAGATTTCACAACGCTCCTCCCCAGAAGTCTGCGTAAACATCTTCCGGTGATTCGGTGTTGGGAGGTCGGCAGATGGCTACCTTCGAAAAAAACATTCGAGCGGCTACGTCCACCCGGACCACCATATTACCTAGAGACCACATTGAATTACCGACGAACGCGTCGGAGTGATTTCTATCGAGCGACGCGAAACGTGATTGCAATCATTGAAAGCAAACTTGGGAGCGGACTGAATTCATCGTCTGGATTTTTCGCAAAAACCACGCAACACCGAATGCAGCACAAACTGCTCGCATTCTTCAATGCCAATCGCTAGCGTTGCGATCGGGGAGCGGCGGCGTTGGTACTTGAGTATACCGCAGATGAGTTCGTTGCCTTTCAGCGAGAGATGTCGAATTCTCGCTCAAGAATGCCGAGTGAGAGCCGAAACGTTTTGCAATGAACCGCAACGCGCTCAGATGCTTCAGCTTGCAGCAGACTATGATCAAAAGGCGAAGCAAGCCGAAGCTATAGAGGAGTCACTGCGCAGGATGCGAACTAGCGTCACTTGACGTTCCGCTACTTCCGACAGCGACGGCGATAGCCAGCAACAGACATTTCGCGACGCTGCGGACGTATTCACGTATAAATAGACGAGCCTCCGAATTGTCCTGCGGATGGCCTGCATTGATTTCATCGAGCCCTTTCTCGCTATTTCCTGCGTTGGATCCCAAAAAGGGGGCCGCAAGAGCGGCCAAACGAAGAACCATCTCGACGGGCCTTAAATTAGAGTGCTTTTGGTGATTGCAGCGCCGAAAGCGAGTAGATGCAAATTCGCCGAAATTTTTCAATGCCCGTCTTTCACGAACGAGCCCGTCGCGATAAACATAATGGTAACTTGGGCAAGAAAGTTTTGCTTAAGGCAGGCTATCCGACTTCGACAAGCCGCTTGTTCGACTGACTTTTGGCGCAATGTCTCGTACCGGTCGTGAAATTGATTTGCCGTCGGTAAGTGTGGTCGTGCCATTTTATGGCCCCGACGTTTCGGCGCTTGCACAATGTGTGGAAGGTCTTTTCAGCCAAGACTATCCCGAAGACCGCGTCTCCATTACTATTGTTGACAACAACGATCCTGCACGGCTGTCGCCTAACACATTTGGGCCGCGTTGTAATATCTGTTACGAGCTTTTGCCTGGCTCGTACGCTGCCCGGAACCGGGGCATACGAGAATCGTTTGGTGACATCATTGCATTCACGGATTCGGATTGCGTGCCCCACTGCTCGTGGATATCGGCGGGCGTAAAATCTCTTCAGGCCGCTACTGAGCCAGTGCTCGTGGGCGGGTCCATTGTGTTTGATTTTGGGAATCGCCAGAACAGCTACAAGCTGTTGGACTCAATCGTTCACCACCGGCAAAAGGAGTATGTGTTTTTGCATCGTTTTGCCGCAACCGCTAACCTTTTCGTCACGCGGGAGCTTTTCAAGGCTTATGGCGCATTCAACCCTCGGTTCTTGAGCGGTGGCGACCGCGAGTTCGGCCAAAGGCTTTCTGCGGCCGGGGTCAAAATTTGCCTCGCCGAAGATGCGATCGTCTTGCACCCGGCACGAGGCCGGTTTGTTGATCTGTTGCGAAAGAACTTGCGCGGCGCCGGGGGTGACAAAACCTTTCTGAGTCTCAGCGGAACATTTCGTCCGCGAGATTTATTCAAGGTTCAGTTTAGAAATTTTCTTCACCGGCAAAGTCTAATTTCGGCAAGAGGCAGGACTCTAGGGCTCACGCCTTTTCGACTGATGATGGTTCGCGGCTTGCTTACGCTGTTTTACATCGGTCGAGTTGTTGAAAGCACCCGGCTTATTTTTGGCGGAAAGCCGCAGCGACTTTAAGTACCACATTTTAACGTCGCACTCAGCCGTTGGCATCGGGCGCGGTTTATCCTTTCGTCAGGGACATAGGACTTGAAAGACTTGACCGGACGCGATCGTCTAATGACTGGGGAGCGTGTTAACTTGCAAACTCACACTAGGAACAAATTGGTCGGGGTTCCGAAGGGCACAAGAAGCATGGAGACTTTTCTAAACAAAGCCGCCGAGCGGCTGGGGATGGCTGCCCGACGGCTTCGCACAACTCCGGAGGTTCGGACGGCGGGAATGGGTCGCCGCCCAAACTAATTCTCTTCGCGGTTGGTCTCATCAGCAATGAAATCTGCTCGTTAACGTAAAGGCGTCGGCTGGATCTGCGGAAATTGCGATATGTCCGGTGTATGCCCGACAGCAAACTCAATCGTCCACCGAGTGTCAGCCGAGGGGCTCAAGCGGATTAAAACAAACTCCGCTAAGCAACTTAAGCTAGTCGCGAGGCTTTTTGCGCCGTTCAGGCAGAATCTCTATTTTTAAATAGTGTTTCTGAAACAGACCGCGATAATAGCATTTCATGCACAGCACCGAAAACTCACTGGCAATCATGTGCACTTTGAACACCTGAATGGGAGTCAAGCATTTTTGACAGGAAATCGTCCCGCGTTGAAATGTAGCGTGATGTCTGACCGAACGTCTGAGCATTAAATCCGACCTCACTTTCGTCCGAATATCAGCCATTCCCCTCTCAACCCCAAAAATTCTAATTCTAAAGTGCAGACGTGACGACGCCCTCTATCGCTGCAATTCGCAGACGTAATGGATCACGCTCCCCGGCCCTTGCTTCATCAAAAAGCCGTGCGGCAATCCGCTCACGGCTTGTTCGCAGTTTTTCTTCAGGTCGCAAAGCGTCCCAGGTCTCATCTACTACGGTTTGCAGAAGTTCTATTGTTTCTGACGACAAGGTGTTCATCTTGCGAGACCCATAACGCCCCATTTACTCGGAGTCACCAGATGAGCAACCAAATAGCGCAGGCCAGTAAAGTCGTAACCGCAAAAGTCGCAACGACCGCGAAGTAAGTGAGCAAAACCAGCACGCGACTTTTTACGAAATGCGGTGGAGCACCGCTCAAGTCACTTGATTTGATTGACGTCATGAATGGTACGCTCAGGAAAGACGCCCCGCCGTTGCGGGGCCAAAGGACCAAAATTATTGCCTCAATATTGATGGCATCGCCTGTAACCAGGAACGCGCTTTTTCTACGGGCGTTTGCACCAGCCAATTGGATGCTCTCACATTGAATAAAAAATTCTAGCAATCGTCGTGATTAACCTAAACAATCCAGACTTGTGCCCGCGAAAGCGCAGTTGAGATGGCGTCGAATGGCCACGCAAACCCAACAATAGCCACCTCAATCGTTTACCCAGAGAACCCGTGACGGGTTCAATATGTGATGACGGTCACAGCGACAGAGTTCGTTTTCAGTAGATTGCAATGGCCGGGTGTCAAGTGCATGGGAGGCGCTATGTCAACGTTGCCAGCTGAACCAAAAAGCAAGGACCCGTCGCTCCTACCGACTGTAGTGATCGTTTTTGGACTTAGCCTCACTGCAGCATGGGTCGGCGTGCTTGGATTTGCGCTGATATACTTGATCAGCGGTGTGATTTAGATTTTGTCCATCTGACCGTGAGCGACCCCGGGCGCCCATGACTGGGCACTATGTGGGCCTTTGCCTATGGGTTGAGGTTCTGGGCAATTATTCGACTTCAAATTCGTAACGAGGCTCAGAACGCCTGTCGCTGCCGGAGCGCCGATCCGATTCACTGGACCGACGTTCACCCTGCAAACCTTTTTCTCTTTTCGATCGGCTATCCGTGGCGGAACGGCGGTTGCAACCAGATCGCCGATCGGCGGAAAGCTTGCCAGCATTCAAATCTTCGTTTTGCATAAGATTTCTCCTGCAGCGTAGGTGATCGGCGATCGTAAGCGCCGTCAGGTTTGTGTCCGCATTACTGGTGAATAAAGTCGCTTCCTGTGAGCACATTTGCCGTTATCGATTTGAGCGTAGTTGCCATATCAGCTGCGGCCTGATTTTCAGCAGCGCCTGTTGTATTTGCGTAGACGATAGTGTCGGCGCCACTTTGAATCCACGCGATGCTGTGAGCGGCAATCTGGGTTGCGCCCGAGATCAATCCCTGAACCGTTGTGATGCCAGCGATGGCCGACGTATCGATGACGTCGGAGCCATGGGCAAAGTTGTTGATCGAGTCTTTCGCGGCCACCGTTGAATCCGACGTCGCATTGAAGACAAAGCGATCAGTCCCCGCCCCGCCGGTCAGCACGTCCGCCCCGCCACCGCCGGTGATCGTGTTGTTGCCGCTGCCAACCGTAATTGTATTGACTCCGCTTCCTCCGGTGATCGTGAGATTGCCGGTGTCACTGCCAGCTGCAAGACTGCCGCCGGACCCCAAAGTTACCGTCGCTGACGCTGAGCCAGTCAGCGTCAGTGTGTTTGCGGTCAGTGCGGTCGCGTTGATCGTCAATGTATCGCCTGCCCCGCTCGCGCTGATCGAGGTAGCTGCCGAGCCGGTGGTGATCGATATGCCGTTATCGGTGGCATCCCCGGTGGTCACGGTGAGCGCGCCGGTCAATGACCCGGCGGCAATATCCCCCACCAGGCCGGTCACAACTTCGGCGGCAGAACCGGAGAGGGTCAGCGCCGTGTTCTGCGCCAAGGAAGCAGCATTCACGGTCACGACGTCGCTTGCCCCGCTGGCGCTGATCGTGGTCGCTGCCGAGCCGGTGATGATCGATATGCCGTTGTCGGTGGCATTGCCCGTGGTCACGTTCAGTGTACCGGTCAGCGACCCGGCGGCGATATCCCCCACCAGGCCGGTCACAACCTCGGCGGCAGAGCCGGAGAGCGTGAGGGCCGTGTTCTGCGCCAGCGCGGTGGCAGTCACCGTCACCGTATCGGTGTTGAAGCTGTCGCTGATCGAGGTGGCAGCCGAGCCAGTGGTGATGGCGATCGTATTGTCGGTGGCATCGCCCGTGGTCACTGTGAGTGCGCCGGTGAGCGAACTCGCCGTGATATTCCCGATCAGACCGCTGACGACCTCCGCCACAGATCCCGCAAGCGTCAGTACCGTGTTGTTGGCAAGGGTTGTCGCGTCAACTGTCAGCGAATCACCCGTACCACTTGCAGTGACCGAGGTAGCCGCCGAGCCGGTGGTGATGCTGATGCCGTTGTCGGTTGCATCCCCAGTGGTCACGGTCAGCGCACCCGTCAATGACCCGGCAGCGACATCCCCGACCAGGCCGGTCACCGTCTCTGCGGCAGAGCCTGTCAGCGTCAGTGCCGTGTTCTGCGCCAGCGCAGTCGCGTTGACCGTCACCGTATCGCCCGTGCCACTCGCACTGATTGAAGTTGCCGCCGAGCCGGTGGTGATCGATATGCCGTTATCGGCAGCATCCCCGGTGGTCACGTTCAGCGTGCCCGTCAGCGAGCCGGCGGCGATATCGCCCACCAGGCCCGTTACAACCTCAGCCGCGGAGCCCGCCAGGGTCAGCGCCGTGTTTTGCGCCAGCGCGGTGGCGGTCACCGTCACCGTATCGGTATTGAAGCTGTCGGTGATTGAGGTCGCCGCCGAGCCGATGGTGATCGATATGCCGTTGTCGGTGGCGTCGCCGGTGCTCACGGTCAGCGCACCGGTCAGTGACCCGGCAGCAATGTCACCCACCAGGCCGGTCACCATCTCAGCGGCAGAGCCCGTCAGGGTTAGCGCGGTATTCTGCGCCAACGACGCAGCATTCACGGTGACGACGTCGCTCGCTCCGCTCGCGCTGATCGTGGTCGCTCCAGAGCCGGTGGTGATCGATATGCCGTTGTCGGTGGCATTGCCGGTGGT
>Ga0157378_10005835_pt1 | contig 10797 bp, 10 predicted proteins | sample M65metaG_FD_115309 | JGI IMG/M metagenome (GOLD analysis project Ga0157378, IMG submission 115309) | Miscanthus rhizosphere microbial communities from Kellogg Biological Station, Michigan, USA - M6-5 metaG | ecosystem: Host-associated > Plants > Roots > Rhizosphere > Soil | place: USA: Michigan...
GCCGCCGGCGATCTTCTTGTTCTTCGGGTCCATGTCCTTGTCCATGAAGATCAGGACAAGCAGCGGCAGGAAGGCGATCACGGTGATGATCGCGCCGAGCTGGTTCTGGAAGAAGAACTTCGCCGTGTCGGACGCGCGCGCCGGATCCTGCTTGTTGGCGGCCTTCCACAGCAAGCTGCCGCCGATCGCAAAGGCGGCGATCACGACCAACAGGCCGATCAGCAGCCCCAGATTGCCGTGATCGAACTTGTGCTTGAGCAGGAGCACGACCGCGGTGATCTCGGTGCCGATCGCGACCGCCCAGCACAATGCAGCGAACAGGCGCAGGCGTTTGGCACCGGCCTGCTGATCGTGCGTCGCCCGCCATTCCTTGGTGACATCGACTTCGGTCGCCGGCTTGTCGTCTGCCATGTCCAAATTCCCCTCTAACGACGCTTACGCGCATCGGCCGCAGCATAAGCTTTCCCCGGCTCTACCTGCAATCCCTGCACTCGTGATTGCAGCGATTTGCCGATGTTTCGCTCCCGCAACGGGTATAAATAATTCGCTGCGGCACTCGCCGCGCCACGCCGCATGCTCGCGGCATCACCGGGGCTTTCAATGCTTCCCTACATTTCCGCACTTTTCGCGGTGCCCGCGGGCATCGCGCTCTTCCTGTGTCTTACGTCGTTCCGCATCAATCAGGAGTACGAACGCGGCGTCGTGTTCCGGCTTGGGCGGTTGCAGGCCACCAAGGGGCCCGGCTGGTTCTGGCTGATCCCGTTGATCGAGCGCGTCGTGAAGGTCGACATCCGCACGGTCACCTATGCGCTGGACTCGCAGGAAACCGTCACACGCGACGGCGTCGCGGTGCGGGTCAACGCGGTGATCTGGTTCCGCGCGTTCGATCCGGCAGGCGTCGTCACCACGGTCACGAACTGGACCGCCGCGATCGTCCAGGCGGCGGAGACTGCGATGCGCGATGCGATCGGCCAGTCGGACCTCGACCAGATGCTGAAGGACCGCAACGTCATCAACGCGCGGCTGCTCCAGCTGCTGACCGAACGCTGCAACCGCTGGGGCGTCGAGTTCGACGCGGTCGAGATCAAGGACCTCGACATCCCGCCGCAGATGCAGCGCGCGATCGCCAAGGAAGCCGAAGCGATCCGCGAGAAACGCGCGCGGATCATCAAGGCGGAAGGCGAGCAAGAAGCGTCGGTGAAGCTGACCGAAGCCGCCGCGATGATAGGCAAGACTCCAGGCGCGCTGGAATTGCGCCGCCTGCAAACGCTGACCGAAATCGGCGTCGAGCACAATTCGACGATCATCGCGATGTTCCCGACCGAGATATTGGAAGCGGCGAAGGCGATTGCTGGGGCGAAAGGGTAGATTCCACTTACTATTCTGTTCCCCCGCGAAGGCGGGGGCCCAGGATCACCAGCGGTAGCGTTCGTAACTCCGGACCCCCGCCTTCGCGGGGGAACGGTCTTGGTTCGCGTACCTCTTGCGCTCTACCCTGTTGCCCGTCCACCATCCCCCAATGCTGGAGGGGCTGGTCTTCGGGTGGCGCACCGCGATTTTGACGGTGGCGGTCGTCCAGTTGCTGGCGATCGCCGTCGCTTTATCGCGAACGCTCGCCAACCGCGCGGCAAACCGGACGCTCGCCCTGTTGCTAGTCGTCCTGGCCGGCATCCTGACGCCATGGCTCATCGGGTTCGCGGGGTTCTACGACCGCTGGCGCTGGCTGACATTCGCGCCGTTCCAGATCACACTCGCGGTCGCGCCGCTGATCTATCTCTACGCGCATGCGCTGGTGACGGGGCGGTGGCCAAGGCACGGCTGGCGGCATCTGGCGCCGGCGATGGCGCAGGCGGCGTTCCTGACCGCCAGCTTCGCGCTGCCGATGCCGCTGAAGAGCCTTTGGTCCGATTTGGTCTATCGCCCCTATGGAATGGTCGCCGATCTCTGCGTGATCGCTGGGCTGGCCTTGTACGGTATCGCGGGGTTGGGATTGCTGCGCGGCTACCGCGCGCTGCTCGCCGCGCAGCGTAGCGACGATCACCGCTTCGCCGCGCGCTGGCTCAGCAGCGCGATTGGCGCGACGCTGGTGCTGCTCCCGGTCTGGGCGATTTACGTGGTGTGGAACGCCGTCGCGCCGCTCGGTTATGCCGGGCTGATGGGGCTGTACGTCGCGATCGCCGCGTTCGCGCTGTACCTCGCGATCGAAGGCTGGCGCCATGCCGCGCTCCCCTTCCCGCACGTGGCCGATCTGGCGATCCCGGAGCCCGACCAGCCGCCGCCGCGCGACTGGCGGGCGCTGGGCGAACAATGGGCGGCGAAGGTCGCGGCGGAGCGCTGGCACCTCGATCCCGATCTGTCACTCGCGACGCTAGCGCGGCGGCTCGGGACCAACACCAGCCATTTGTCTCGCGCGATCAACGAGGGACTGGGGGTCAATTTCTCCAGCTTCATCGGACGGCTGCGGTCGGAAACGGTTGCCGCCGCCCTGCGCGACGGTAGCGACGCCGACCTGCTCGACCTCGCGCTCGACGCGGGGTTCAGTTCGAAGGCGAGCTTCAACCGAGCCTTCCTCGCGGCGTTCGGCACGACCCCGTCGACGTACCGCCGCAACGTCGCAAAACATGAATGATCGCACCGGTCACGATTTTGAGGCGCGCGCGGCCCGCGGATCGGCGACACCATTCGCCATGATCGACCGCCGCCAACTGCTCGCCGCCCTCGGGGCCACCGCCGTCATGCCGTTCGCGGCACACGCCGCCGACGCGCCGACGCCTTCCGCGCTGGCGGGCGATATCGACATCATGCGCGAGTGCCTGGCGCTGCACTGCGGCCTGTACCGTTATGCGACCACGCGCCAGGTCGCCGCCCGGATCGCGACACTGCGCGAGGCGTTCGCTGCCAGCACGACGCTGGAGCAGCGCTATCTGTTGCTTTCGCGCTTCACCGCGACGATCCGTGACGGGCACACCTATTGCAACTTCTTCAACCAGAAGCGCGCGGTCGCGGCGCAATTGTTCGACCGGCCGACCCGGCTGCCGTTCCAGTTCCGCTGGATCGGCGGGCAGATGGTGGTCACCGCGCATGGCGGGCCGACGCTGCCGCCGGGGACGGTGATCGACCGGATCGACGGGGTCGCTGCACCGGCGATGCTCGCGGGGCTGCTGCCATACATCCGCACCGACGGGCATAACGAGCCGAAGAAGGTGTCGCTGCTCGAGGTACGCGGGACCGAGAATATCGAGACGTTCGATGTGTTTCACGGGCTACTCTATCCGCCCAAGGGCGACCGCCACCGGATCGCGGCGCGGACGCCCGACGGGGCGCTTGTCGATACGTCGCTCCCCGTCATCAGCCTGGCCGACCGCCGCGCGCAGATGGTCGCGACCGAAAGCGGCGACGGGCCGATCTGGACGTGGACGGTGCGGCCCGACGGGGTCGCGGTGCTCGATATGCCGAGTTGGGTACTCTACAACAGCAAATGGGACTGGGAGCCGTGGCTGGCGGAGCGGCTCGATACGCTGCCGTCGCTCAAAGGGCTGGTCATCGACCTGCGCGGCAACGAGGGCGGCAACGATTGCGGCGCGCTGATCCTCGCGCGGCTGATCCGGCAGCGCCTGACGCGCGACAGTGGTGAGCGCTGGGTCCGGTTCCGCCGCACCCCGCCCGCGCTCGACAAATATCTCGACACCTGGGACGACAGTTTCCGCACACTGGGGATGGACGCGACCGACCTCCATAACGGCTTCTACCGCCGCCCGCCGGTCGAGGGCGTAGATTGGATCGACCCGCTGGCGCCGCGCATCGACCGGCCGGTCGCGGCGCTGGTCGGGCCGGTCAACAGTTCGGCGACGTTCCAGTTCGCCAGCCTCGCCAAGCGCAGCGGCGTCGTCCGCCTGTTCGGCGAGACCACCGGCGGCAATCTGAAGGGGACGATCGGCGGCGGTTTCTTCTTCGTCCGGTTGCCCGCCAGCGGGATCGAGTTCGACCTGCCGCTGATCGGCTATTTCCCGAAGGGCGCCCGCAAGGATGGCGGAGTCGATCCCGATGTCCGCATGGCGCCCGCCGTCGCCGACGTGGCCGCAGGGCGCGACCCGGTGATGGACGCCGCGACGGCGTGGATTGGGCGCGGCGGAACCTAAGGCACGCGCGGCGCGCTTGCCTCCCGTCCTGTCGGGAGAATACCCATGCCGCTCACCGCAATCGCGCTCAACTGTACGCTCAAGGCCAAGGGCGAATCCTCGACCGACGCGATGATCGCGGTGCTGAAGGATGCGTTCGCGAACTGCGATGTGACGCTCACCGAAACCGTCCGCGTCGCGACGCTCGACATCAAGCCCGGCGTGACCAGCGACGAGGGCGACGGCGACGAATGGCCGGCACTGCGCGAGAAGATCCTGGCGCACGATATCCTGATCTTCGCCGGTCCGATCTGGATGGGGCAGGTCGGCAGCATCGCCAAGCGGGTGATGGAGCGGATGGACGCGTTCCTGTCCGAAACCGACGATGCTGGCCGCATGCCGAGCTATTCGAAGGTCGCGGTCGCGGCGATCGTCGGCAACGAGGACGGCGCGCATTTCTCCACCGCGCAGATTTTCCAGTCGCTCAACGACACCGGCTGGACGATCCCCGCGGTCGGCGCGATCTACTGGGTCGGTGAGGCCTATGGCGATGTCGACTTCAAGGATTTGAAACACACGCCGCGGATCGTGACCAAGACCGCCAAGATGCTCGCCGGCAATGCCGCGCATCTCGCCGGCATCCTCAAGGACGCCCCCTATCCCGGGTAATGCCGATGCGATGAGCCGAGTGATCGCCCGTTGCCGTCGCTGATCCACACGCCTAGGCGGCGGGCCGATGCTGCTCCGCCTGCCCGATCGCCGTCGCGTGGCATCGTTCGCACTGGCGCTGGCGGTGGAAGCGCTGCTCCTGATCGCCCTGCTGACGTTCGGCCCGCGCCTGACGCCAGCGACGAAACCAGTCCGCCCGCCGTCCACGTTCAGCCTGATCCCCTCGACCGAAGATGCCTCGACCGGCACGAACCGGCGCGCCGCCAAGCAGACCGCGAAGACATCGTCGGGCGCGGCAACTCCGCAACGGCCGCCATCGGTTCCCGCGCCGACCGCCGTGCCGACGCCGTGGGACGGATCGCTGCCCGGCGTGCTGCGGATCGACCTCGGCGCGAAGAATATCAGCAAGCTCAAATCGAGCGCGCCGCCGGCCATTAAGAGCGATCAGGATCAGACGGACAGCCAGCTGGCGGAGGGTCGCGGCTTCGCGACGGGCGGCCAGTCCTATTCGATCGGCGACTGGTACCGCCTCCCGACGCGGGCGGAGGTCGGCCCCTATCTGCCTAAACGCACGATCACCAAGGGGTGGGGGCTGATCCTGTGCAAGACCGCGCCTCGCTATCACGTCGAGGATTGTCACATCGTGGGTGAGTCGCCGGCCGGATCGGGGCTGGGTCGCGCGACGCTCAACATGTCGTGGCAATTCCTCATCCGCCCATCCCGGCGCAACGGCCAGGCGCTGATCGGCAGCCCGATCGGCGTGAAGTTCGAATTGACCACCAACCTGATCGCCGCCGAACCGCGCGCGACCGACGCCGGCGACGGCCCGTCGGACGACGATAAGTAGGTGCTCAGGGCAGCAGTATGCTCGCCCCTTCGCTCTCGCCCGCCTCCAGCCGACGATGCCCCTCGGCGGCGTCCTCGAGCGCGAAGGTCTGGCCGATCTCGGGCTTGATCGCGCCCTTGGCCAGCATCTCGAAAACGCGCGCAAAGCCGGCGGCACTCTCTTCGCGCGTCGCGTAGTAATGGAACATCGTCGGGCGCGTGACGAACAAGGATCCGTTGGCCGACAGGCTGCCGAGGTTAACCCCGGTCACTGGTCCGCTGGCGTTGCCGTAACTCACGATCATCCCGCGCCGCGCCACCGACTTGAGCGAGGCGTCCCACGTCGCCTTGCCGGTGCCGTCGAGCACAACCGGTACGCCCTCGCCACCGGTGATCTCGCGGACGCGGGCGACGATGTCCTCGTTTTTGTATTCGATCACGTGATCCGCCCCTGCCCGCCTGGCGCGTTCCGCCTTTTCGGGCGATCCGACCGTGCCGATCACCGTTGCGCCGATCGCCTTGAGCCAACCAACCGCAAGATGTCCGACCCCGCCTGCCGCGGCGTGCAGCAGCACGGTCTGCCCTGCCTCCACCTTCGCGCAACGCTCGATCAGGAATTCGGTGGTGCCGCCCTTGAGCAGAATTGCCGCCGCAGTCTGGTCGTCGACGCTGTCGGGTAACTTGATCAGCGACGCCGCGGGCAAGTTCCGGTGCGTCGCGTAGCTGCCGATCACCGGGCCGAACGTACCGACGCGGTCGCCGATCGCGAACTCGGTAACACCCGGCCCTACGGCCTCGATCACCCCGACGCTTTCGCTACCCAAGCCACTCGGCAACGGTAGCGGATACAATCCGGTGCGCTGATAGATTTCGATGAAATTGAGTCCGACTGCGGTCGTGCGGATACGGACCTCGCCCTCGGCTGGATCGGGGAGGTCGATATCGACCCACTGGATCACCTCTGGGCCGCCGTACTGCTCGATCCGTGCGACGCGTGCCATGGTCCGTTCTCCCAATGCGATTGCTGCCAATTGGGGAGTCGAGTTTCTGGTTGCAACTGATCCCGCTGCGCGCCATCTACGCGGCTCACCGAAAGCGGCGGAGGCGAGGATGAAGAGCTACCTGAAGCATTATATCGACGGCGCATGGGTCGATAGCGACGGCGGCACCCGCCACGACGTGATCGACCCCTCGACCGAGCAGCCGGTCAGCGAGATCATGCTGGGGTCGAAGGCCGACGCCGACAAGGCGGTCGCCGCGGCGAAGCGCGCGTTCGCCAGCTGGTCGCAGACATCAGTGGCCGATCGCATCGCTTTGCTTGAACGCATCATCGAGGAATATAAGGCGCGCATCCCCGACCTCGCCGCCGCGACGTCGGAGGAAATGGGCGCGCCGATCGGCTTCGCGCAGATGGCGCAGGCGCCCGCTGGGCTGGGCTATTTCATCGGGACGCTCGCCGCGCTGAAGGAATTCAGGTTCTCTGAAAATGTCGGCAAGGCGCGCGTAGTGCACGAGCCGCTCGGCGTCGTCGCAATGATCACGCCGTGGAACTGGCCGCTCAACCAGATCTGCGCGAAGGTCGCGCCTGCGCTCGCCGCCGGCGACACGATGATCCTGAAACCGTCGGAGGAAGCGCCGGGCTGCGCGGTGATCCTCGCCGAAATCCTCGACAAGGCCGGGGTGCCGGCGGGCGTGTTCAACCTGGTCAATGGCGACGGGCCCGGCGTCGGCTCGGCGCTGAGCAGCCATCGCGACGTCGATATGGACAGCTTCACCGGATCGACCCGCGCCGGGATCGCGGTGGCGCAGGCCGCCGCGACGACGGTCAAGCGCGTCCATCAAGAATTGGGCGGCAAGGCGCCGAACGTCGTGCTGGAGGGTGCCGATCTGGGCGCGGTGCTGCCGCCGACGATCCAGGGCGTACTCGCGAACAGCGGCCAGAGCTGCATCGCGCCAACCCGGCTGCTGGTGCACAAAAGCCAGGTCGCCGACGCCACGCAGGTCGTGAAATCGATCATGGAAGCGACTCCGATCGACGCCGCCAGCGTGATGGGCGCGCATATCGGCCCGGTCGTCAACAAGGCGCAGTATGAGAAGATCCAGGGCCTGATCCAGTCGGCGATCGACGAGGGCGCGACGCTCGTCACGGGCGGCACCGGGCGTCCCGACGGCCGCAACGCGGGGTTCTTCGTCAAGCCGACGCTGCTGGCTGACGTGACCCCCGACATGCGCATCTATCGCGAGGAAACGTTTGGGCCGGTCGCGACGATCACCAGCTATGACGACGGCGATCAGGCGGTCGAGATGGCCAACGATACCGATTACGGACTGTCGGCGACGATCTCCGGCGACCCGGCGGAAGCGGCGAAGATCGCGGGCAAGCTGCGCGCGGGACTTGTCACGATCAACTCGTGGAGCCCCGGCGGCGGCGCGCCGTTCGGCGGGTACAAGCAATCGGGCAACGGGCGCGAGGGCGGTAAGTATGGGCTGGTGGATTTCATGGAAGTGAAAACCATCGTGGGTGAGCCCAGCCCGGCGTAGCGCAATAGCCATGCTATTTCGCTGCGCCGAGCTTAGTGTAACGGCCACGTCCACAAGATGAGCGGCGTCCCGACCAGCACCACCAGCACTGATAGCGGTGCGCCCAATCGCGCGTAGTCGCTGAACCGGTACCCGCCGGGTCCGAACACCAATGTGTTGCACTGGTGACCGATCGGCGTGAGGAAATCGCACCCCGCGCCCATCGCGGTCGCGATCAGGAACGCTTCGGGGCGATAGCCCAGATCGTGCGCGAACACCGCGGCGATCGGCGCCATCACCAGCACCGTCGCGGCATTATTGAGGAACGGCGTCACCGCCATCGCCGCGACCAGGATCAATGCGACTGCGCCCCAGGCGGGCAAGGTCGAAGCGACATGCGCCAGCTGCGTCGCCAATATCTGCGATGCACCGGTCGTGCGCAGCGTGTCGGCGACAGGGATCAGCGCGCCGAGCATGATCAGGATCGGCCATTCGACGCTCTGATACGCCTCGCCGAGCGGCAGCGCGCCGACCGCGAGGATTAGCGCCGCCGCCGCGAAGAACGCCACCGCGACGGGGACATATCCGCTTGCCGTCGCAACCATCGCGACACCCAGGATCGCGACGGGCAACTGTCCTTTGCGCGAATTACCCAGCCGGAGCGCGCGCTCCGCCAATGGCAACGCGCCCAGTTCCGGCAGGCGCTCCGGCAGCAACGTCAGCGGTCCCTGCAACACAATCACATCGCCCGCGCGCAGCACGATCTCGCCTAACCGATGCGTTAGCCGCTCGCCGCCGCGCGATACCGCGATCAGGTTGACGCCCAACCTTTCCTGCAACCGCAACCGCCCGGCGGTGCGCCCGATCAGCGACGAGTTGGTGGAAATGACCGCCTCGATCACCCCGACCTCTTCGCCTTTATTGTCGTCGGGCATTTCGCGATCCTGCCCGGCCAACTCGAGCTTGTCGGTCGAGATCACGCGTTCGAGCACATCCGGCTCGCCTCCCAGGATCAGCGTATCGCCTTCGCGCAGGATCGTGTTGCCGCGTGGTGCCGCGCTCATCCCCGCGCGCTTGATGCTGGTGATGGTGACGTCATCGTCGTGCCGCTTGATGAAATCCGCGATGCTCTCGTCGATCGCCGGCGATCCCTCGCCGATTGTCGCTTCGGTCACGTACCCCTTGATGTCGAGCGCATCGCCCATCGTCGGCGCGGCGCGGCGGTCGCGCGGGAGCAGACGGTAGCCGAAGCGCAGGAAGATCAGCCCCATCACAAGGAGTCCGAACCCGGTTGGGAAGTAATCGAACATCGTGAACGGCTGTCCGGTCATGTCTTGGCGCACCCGGCTAACGATGATGTTGGGCGACGTCCCGACAAGCGTCATCAACCCGCCGAGCAGCGATGCGAACGACATCGGCATCAGGAAGACAGACGGCGACGCCTTGTTCTTCTTCGCCATCTGGAACGCCGCCGGCATCAGCATCGCGAGCGCGCCGACATTCTTGACCAAGGCGGAGGTGATCCCGACCGATGCGGTCAGCACTAGCAATTGCGAGCGCACCGTCGTCACTCGGCCCGCGATAAGCGCCAGGCCGCGCTCGATCAGCCCCGACCGCTGCACCGCGGCCGATATCACCAGCGCCGAGCCGACGATGATCACGATGTCGTCGGAAAAGCCCGTGAAAGCTTGCTTGGGCTTGACGATGCCGAGCGCAAGCCCCGCCAGCAGCGCCAGCATCGCGGTCACGTCGTAACGGAATTTCCCCCAGATGAAGAACGCCATCATCACGAACAACAAGGCGATCGACAGGATCTGGGGCGTGGTCATTAGGCCTCGTGTCGCAAGTGGCGATACGGGCTCAACTCACGGAAGCGAAACAATCTCCCGCAAGACTATGGGGACGCGAATTAGTGGACGGTGCCAACCGCGCGATCGACCGACATCAACACGATCAACCGTTCGATCTGGCGCCAGCGGCAGAAGTTGATGTGATTGCCTAGATCGCGGCTCCTGTCCGCGCGCGATGCCGCCTCGATCCCCGCTTCGTCGCCGAAACTCGCGATCAGATCCTGCGCGGCGGTGACGGACGAGCGATCGGCGAGAAACAGCTGCATATTATGCTCCGGCGGGCCGACGCGGGATCGCGTTCGGCTCCGCCGTGCTTCACGCCTTGTGCCAGAAAGCGAGATTGCCGGAATGCCGGGCAACTCAATGGTAAACGGCATTTTCTGGCTGACCCACCGGTCCCGCTCCGGGACGCTGGCGTCCCGTGGCGGAACATGGCAGGGCAATTTCATGAGCCGCCGCCCGCCCCGATCGACCGCACCCGCCGCCGGTGGGTTTCTGATCGCACTTGGGTTGCTGGTCGGCGGAATCCTCGGCATGACGCAGGGTAACGCCCAGCAATGGCTGATGCTGGGCGCGGCGATCGGCGTCGGCGCGGCAGTGCTGATCTGGCTGATCGACCGGCGGCCCTGACCAACTATTTCAACGACCGCGCCAGTCTGACCACCCGCCCGACGATTTCGACCTTGTCCGCGCGCACGGGGGCAATTGGCGGCGCGGCGGGATTGTCGCTGGCGATGTGAACGGCGAACCCGATCCGCGCCACGCGTTTCACCAATAGCGCGCCGTCGAGACGCAATACGCACAGACCCGCTCGC
>Ga0157378_10005837_pt1 | contig 10793 bp, 7 predicted proteins | sample M65metaG_FD_115309 | JGI IMG/M metagenome (GOLD analysis project Ga0157378, IMG submission 115309) | Miscanthus rhizosphere microbial communities from Kellogg Biological Station, Michigan, USA - M6-5 metaG | ecosystem: Host-associated > Plants > Roots > Rhizosphere > Soil | place: USA: Michigan...
CGCGCTCGAGGGCGTCTACCGCATCGCCGAGGCCAAGCTGAGCGCCGCGGAGAACCAGAGCTGTTGTCGTCAGTAGTCCGGCAGGTGGATCGCGTCGGCGGTGGTGAACCACTTTTTCTCGGCGAAGGAGCGAAACGGCCAGCGCTGGATCCACTTCATCACCTGGGCGGTGACGGCGATGTCGCTCGCGGCTTTCGGCAGATAGCCGTCGATGCCGTTCGGCAGGTCCTGGCATCGGTCGATGTACGGCCGCATCACCGATTCGTAGCGTGTCAGCGCGGCCTTGATCTTGTTCACATCAAGGGCGTCCGCGGGACCGAGCTCCCCGGCCAGCACGTAGGCGCCGACCAGTGCGAGGCTGGTGCCCATGCCGCTCAACGGTGAGGCGCAGTACCCGGCGTCGCCGACAAGCGTGACCCGACCCTGTGAGATCGTCGGCATGTGCACCTGGGCGAACGCGTCGAAGTAGAAGTCGTCCGCTCTCGCCGCCGCTGCGAGCAATGCGTCGCACTGCCAACCCGCGCCCGCGAAATGCGTTGTCAGCAAGGCCCGTTGCTCGTCGGTGTTGCGGCGGTCATAGGCGACGGGCTCAGAGCGAAAGGCCAGCCCCGCCTTGCACAGGCTGGATCATGAGACGGTCGCATCGACGCGTTGAGACCGGGTGCCTGGTACATCACATACCAGCCATCCAACCCGACGGTGTCGGGTGCAGTGAACCACGCGTTGTACGCGCCGAGCGGCTTGACGAACTGTTCCTCGGGCCCGAATACCAAGCGGCGCACCGCTGAATGCGGTCCGTCGCACCCGGCGACCAGATCAGCACAGAGCATTGCTCCGTCGCTCAACGTTGCCTCAACCGCATCGTCGTTCTGATTGAGACTCTCGATGCGGTTGCCGAAGCGGTACTCGACCTGATCCTTGGTCGCCTGATACAGCACATCGACCAAGGCGCCGCGCAAGATCTCCAGCTTCGACACCAGACCGTTGCCGTCGAAGGCCGTGACCGGCATATCGGTTCGTCGGCTGCCATCGGCTTTGATCCACGCGACGCCCCGCTGATCGAGCGAGCGCTGGCGCATTTGATCGATGAGGCCCATACGCTCGACCACATCGCCACCCGCACCGCGCAAATCCACGGTTTGTCCGCCTGGCCGAATGCCGTCGGCGAGTTCGACGATCGTCACCCGGGAGCCACTCCTGGTCAGCCAGAAGGCCAGTGCAGGTCCCGCGATTCCGGCTCCGCTGATCAGGACGGTCGGCTGCGGCATGGGCGCCAGGGTAGCCGCTAGATGTCGAGCGCCTGATAGGTGCGGCGTACGAACTTCGGTTGTGTCGACTGAAGTTTCAGCAACGAGGTGTTGCCCGCCACGGCGGCCGCCGCGTCGGCGCCGAAGTTCGGCAGGTTCTGGATCAGATACATCACGATGAGATCTTCGCTCGGATCAGCCTGCCACCAGGTGCCGTAGGCGCCTGGCCAGCTGAACGTGCCGACTCCGCCAGGTCCGAACAGCTGACGGGATCGGGCCGGGTCGGTCACCACCGAAAGGTTCAAGCCAAAACCGCGGCCAATCCAGTAGGGCATGCCGAGGAAGGGGTGTTGCTTCTGGTCGTGCGTCAGCCGGTCCGTGCGCATCAGCCGCACCGACTCTTCGGACAGCACCCGGACGCCGTCGACTTCACCGCCGGCCAACAGCATTCGCGCGAACCGCAGATAGTCGTCGGCAGTCGAGAAGAGATTCGCGCCACCCATGCAGAAGGGAGGTGGAGTGATCGGCGGCGGCCCCATCGCGTCGTGGTTGAGCGTGTCGTCGTCCTCGAGCTTGTACATGGTGGCCGCGCGGCCACGGTTGCGGGACGCCACGAAGAATCCGGTGTCAGCCATGTTCAACGGACCCAGCACCCGTTCAGCGAGGACGTCCTGAAGCGACTTGCCTTCGATGCGTTCGAGCAGGATGCCGAGCACGTCGGTGGCGTTGCTGTAGGTCATCCTGTCGCCGGGTTGATGCTGAAGGGGTAGCGCCGCCACCTCGGCCAGCCAGCGGTCGGGGTTCTGCCGTGCCGAGATCCGCGAGTACGCCGTCGCCAATGGGCCGGTCACCGAGAAGAAGTAGGCGAGCCCGCTGCGGTGGGTCATCAGGTCATCGACGGTGATCGGCCGGCGCGCCGGATGTGTCTTGTCGAGCGGGCCGCCCGGGGTGTCGAGCGCCCGCACATCGGACAGTTCGGGCAGCCATTTCGCGACCGGGTCGGTCAGTGCGAGCTTGCCTTCGTCGGCCAAGGTCATCGCGGCGGCGACGGTGACCGGCTTGGTCATCGATGCGATGCGGAAGATCGTGTCGCGCTGCATCGGGAGGTTGGCGTCGACGTCACGGTGGCCCAGCTCGTTGACCTGCAAAACCTCGCCGGAGCGCCAAACGAGCGTGACCGCGCCCGCGAGCAGGCCGGCATCGATCGCTTCCCGGATGGAGGCCTGATTGGTGTCGAGCTTCATCGGCGACAGCGTACCCAGCGGCGTCGCAAGTAGCGCACTGCGTGCGTTCAGGAATCGAGTAGCCGACTACCTAATCCCTCAATGTCCGTGGAGCTGACGATGTTCTTGCGGCTCAAGCTGCTGTTTCGCGTCCAGACTGGGAGGTGGTCGTGATGGGTTACGCCAGGTACATCGGTCGTGTTGGTGGCTTAGCTGTGGCCTTGGGGGTCGGAGTTGCGGTGGCGACGACGCCGGGGGTGGCCTGGGCGGGGCCATCGGATACCGACTCCTCCAATTCATCCGATTCGTCGTCGGATTCCTCGTCCTCGTCGAGCGCCTCGTCGTCCTCCAACTCTGATTCGTCGAAGGGGTCGTCCTCTTCGTCCTCGTCGTCGAGCACGGCCGGGTCTTCCCAGTCGTCGGGGGCGTCGGGCGACGATGCCGCGGAGTCGACCACGGACGGCAACGACAGCACTGCTGATGACGGCGTACCGAAGGGCAGCTACAGCAGCGGGACCGGCAAGACGTCCGCTGCCGCGACGATCAAGGACAAGAAGTCGGGTTCGGACACGTCGGCGACCGCGTCAACACCGAAGAAGCCAAAGAAGCGGACGGGCGAGAGTGCTCCGTCCGGCAGCGATGTCACCGCGGAGGCGCCCGGTACGAACACGACCGCTTCGGTACCGCGCAAGTCGGAGCCGGTGACGGCGCCGCCGGCGAATGAGGGGTCGGTTGTCGACGTGTCGACGCGTTCCGTGCCGCTGTCCACGTCGACGACAGCCCAGGACATTCCTGAGGTGCAGCCGGCGCCTGATTCGGAGGTGAAGCCGCTGGCGTCGAATCTGCTGTCGGCGGTGGGCCTGGCGCCATCCGCTGACGGCGATGTTCCGGACGTGCCGGGGGATTCGCCGCTCTTGCTGGCGGGCCTTGCGGCGTTTCGGCGGCAGACGCAGCAGTCGTTGGCCGGCGATGAGGCGTCGGCGCTGAAGGCGGCCGATCCGACACAATCGAGCCTCGTGTTGGCAGCGGCGGCGGGCGCACCGGCTGTCCCCACGGTCGGTGCGCCAAATCAGGCTACGGGGGTGGTGAGTGGGTCGTTGAACGGCTACACCGTCGCCGGTCAGCCGTCCAGCGGAACGCTCGTCGTCAGTGGGGATACCTACACCTACACGCCGACAGCCGCTGCACGGTTGGGGGCTGGGTTGACGACACAGCCAGACTTCGACAGCTTCGCCGTCACGGCGAGCGGGCAACCGGCGACCACGGTGACGGTTCCGATTCTTCCGGGGGTGCTGTCGGGTCAGTCGCCACTTCCCGCTCCGAATCAGCCCGTGCCGACCACCCCGACCGGGCTGGCGGTCAACCCCACGTATGCGTATGTGGCGAATCAAAAGACCGCCGGCACCGTGTCGGTGATCGACACCGCGACCGGTGCGGTGGTCAAGACCATCGCCGTGGGCAGCCAGCCATCGGCGGTGGCGATCAACCCCGCCACAGGCCTGGCGTACGTCACCAATCGTGGCAGCGGCACGGTTTCGGTGATCGACACCGCGACCAACGCGGTGGTGGGTTCGGCCATTCGGGTGGGCTCTTCGCCGCAGGATGCGGCGGTGGCGCAGAGCGCCACGATCACCCGCATCTATGTGGTGAACAACGCCAGCAACAACGTGTCGGCGATCGACGCCCGCAATGGCAACCGGGTCAGCACGATCAGCCTCGGCCTGGGCAACTCCGCGCCGACTTCGGTGGCGGTCAGTGCCGACGGCACCCGCGCCTACGTGACTCATCGCACCAGTACTGGCGGCGGCCGCGTCTCGGTGATCAACACGGCAACCAACACCGTCATCGCGACGGTCAACGTCGGTACCTCACCGCAAGACGTGGCGGTTGCAGGAACCAACGTTTACGTCGCCAACAACGGCAGCAGCAGCGTGTCGGTGATCAACACGGCGGCCAACAACAGCGTCACCACCATCAATGTCGGAACGTTGCCGACGTCACTGGCGGTCAGCCCGGACGGCTCTTTGGTGGCCGTCGCGCGGGACAACGACAACGTCGCGGTGATCGAAACCAGGACCAACACGGTCATCGGCACTCAGTATCTGCTCGACACCACGTCGCCCGACGGCGGGCATGTCGTGGCGTTCAGCCCCGATGGGCGCATCCTCGTCACCGACGCCGCCGACCAAACAGTCCGAGTGGTCGGCCTCGCCCGAGGAAACACCGCACCGGTCAGCATCGCCGATCCAACCATCGATGGCACTGACACGGGCAGCGGCGCGGTCACTGGATCATTGAATGTCAAAGACTGGGACGGCGATACTGTCACTTACACCGTGACAAGTCAGCCGACTAGCACCACAGTCAGTGTCACGCCGACGGGAACCGTGACAGTCGACGCGGCGGGCACCTACACCTATTCACCCAATCAGGCTGCGCGCGACCTAGCCGCCCAGACAAGTGGGGTCGACACCACAACCTTTGTGGTGACGGCTAACGATGGTGTTGGTGGCACCCGCGCCGTCACGGTGGCCGTACCGATCACTCCGCTTGCACTACCTCCCAATCAGGCGCCGGTAGCGACGACTCCGGTGTTCAACTCGCGGAATGCGGCTACCGGTGTCGTGACCGGTTCGTGGAAGGTGACCGACGCCGACGGTAATCCACTGACCTATACCGTCACTGCCCCAACCAGAGGCACGGTGGAGATCACACGTCAGGGCGACACATACACGTACGTTTACACACCGAGTCAGGCAGAAAGATTCGCTGCACTCAACACTGCACAGGCGGATTACGACCAGTTCGCGGTATCAGTCAGTGACGGACGTGCTTCGACGACTGTCAACGTTTCGGTTCCCGTTCTGCCTGCGAATATCGGTGATACCGCCTTCGTTACGTACTTGCCGGCCGGCGCCGACCCAGGCGGCGTGACAGTAGTCGGTGACCGGGCCTATGTGCTCAATCCAGGTAACAACACCGTGACGATCTTGACATCAGGTCAGTATCCCAACGTAATCGCGACCGTCCCCGTGAGCACGACACCCACGTCGATGGCGGACAACTCCCAATACCACCGCGCCTACATCGGCGGCGCTAACGCGGTGACGGTAATTAATACCGACGACAACACCAAGGTGACCACTATGCCCACCGGAGGTGGTCAGGTCTACGGAATCGCGGTGAGCCCCGACGGCAGCAAGGTGTATGTCACCAACACAGCTGCACGCACCGTTTCGGTGATCAATCCGGCGAACAACACGGTCGTCGGCACCATTCAGGTGGGATCCAATCCGGCTGGGGTTACTTTCACACCCGATGGCAGATTCGCCTACGTCGCCAATATGGGCACCAACACGGTGACAGTGATCAACGCGGCGACCGACACCCCGCTCGCGTCGCCGATAGTAGTGGGTACCAACCCGGCGAACGTAGCGGTGTCGCCGGACGGTAAATGGGCATACGTCACCAACTATGCCAGCAACACAGTGTCGTACATCGATACTGCGACGAATACCGTTGTGGGATCGCCGCTTTCGGTGGCAGAAAAGCCCTATGGCATTGCCACCAGTCCGGATGGCAGCATCCTCTATGTCGCTTCCGCCACTGGCACGGCCATGTACGACGCCACGACAAGGCGCTGGATCTCGACCATCTGGTCCGGCGACAACAACGCCAGGCGGACGTCCGCGGTCTACCGCAACGGACTGTTCATCTATACGACCAACACCACGGAGGATCTGCTTCGGACCACGTCCATCATCCGTGGCAACACCGCACCCATCGCAAGCGGCGCGCCTACCGTGGGCGCACCGGATCCGGTCCTCGGAGCAGTGAGCGGCTCGCTCAATGTCGAAGATCCTGACGGCGACTGGCTTACATACCGGGTCTCGGGGCCGTTGCCCGCGGGGACGGTCAGCTTCGACGGTGTGGGCGGGTACACCTTCACCCCCACACAGGCTGCTCGCGACGCCGCAGCCCAGACGCAGGGCGCTGACTACGCCACCTTCACCATCACCGCCAGCGACTCGTCATATCCCGCGAGTCAGGGCAGCGTCGATGTCACGGTGACTGTTCCGATCGCACCGTCGGGGGCGTCGATCCCGACAACGATGACTGCCATCAATGTCGGCCCATCTCCAGGCAAGGTCGTCATCAGCAACGGGCGGGCATACGTCTACAACTCGTCCAATCGCACCGTGATGGTCATCGACCCGGCTACGAATAAGGTCACCTCAACGATCCCGGTGCCGTCTGCCAACGACTTCGTGGTCAGGAATGACGGCCGCGTCTATGTGATGGGCTACGACACGGTCTCCGTTGTCAATTCCGATGGCACACAGGCGGTGCCTTCCATTCGTATTCCAGATCTGTGCGAAACCGAAGGATGCTGGGGATCGTCAGGTGGGCTCACCGATATCGCGATCAACCCGACAGGCACGAGTGTTTATGTCGTTCGCCAGTACTATATCGACACAGGCACCTTCAGTGCGGTGAGCATGATCGACACCTCGAGCAACACGGTCGTCAACACCGTCAGCACATATCCGTTCAGCGACATCGAGGTGACGCCCGACGGGACGCGGCTCTACGCGGCCGAGAGCGACTATCGGGTGGTACCAGTGCTCAGCGCTATCAACTTGGGCAGCGCAGGGGGTGTGGCTGTCAGTGCTCCAGGAGAGTGGCCGTATGTGACCAATGTGTCGATCAGTCCCGACGGCAAGCGCACCTACGCGCTGGTCGGCGGCACGGCATGGGCATACGATCCGCCCGTCTCAATATCGGCGATCGACTCTGACCCGACGAGTTCGACGTACAACACGCAAATTGCGACTATCGCCCTGCCTGGTGCATATGACGTCGCTTTCAGCCCAGACAGCCGCCGTGCCTACGTGCTGATGAACGATGGAAAGACGGTCCGAGTTGTCGACACGGCTACTAGCTCGGTCGTCGGATATTTCACCGTGCCAGGCGCGAACAGTATCGCAGTTGCTCCGAACGGAACCGTCTATCTCACCCACGCCGCAGCGGGGACTGTCTATGCAGTCACGGTGGGAGGCGCGACGTCGCCGCTCTGAGGTCCTACAGGCCGGCGGGAAGGAACCGCCCTGCCACCATCGCCCGGATCACCGACGGTCCGCCGGTGTGCGCCTTGGCCGCCGCCAGGGCAGCCCGCAAGTCGTCGACCGAGTTGGCGGCGGCGACCTGAGTGACGCCGAGCGATTGCGCGAACGCGTCAAAGTTCCAGTCCGGCAGCACGTTATATGCCGGGTGGTACCCCATGTTCTACGTGTCCTCGTCCAGCCGCTACATCGCGGTCGGCCGCACCGGGACCGTCTACGCCGACGGCAAGTTGTACGCAGTGACGGTTGGTTCGCTGAACGTGTAGTCCCGTTCTGCCGATCCGTCGGTGTGGCTGGCGATCCCGCCGACGGGGGGTGCTAAGCTTCGCGCCGAAGTTCGACGTCCTTTAACGATCCGTCCAGAGAGGCGGAGAAGGAGGTCAGAGTCGCACGTGGCTTCTTTGGCTGGCTCTTCAGGCACCGACCGGGAGTTGATGTCCGCTGCGGACGTCGGCAGGACCATCTCCCGCATCGCCCATCAGATCATCGAAAAGACCGCCCTCGACGGTCCCGCCGCGCCGCGCGTCGTCCTTCTCGGCATCCCGACCAGGGGCGTCACCCTGGCCGCGCGGTTGGCCGACAAGATCAAGGAGTTCTCCGGCGTCACGGTTCCGCACGGGGCGCTGGACATCACGCTCTACCGCGACGACCTCGACTTCAAGCCACCGCGGCCCCTCGAGGACACGTCCATCCCTGAGGGCGGCATCGACCAGACACTGGTCGTCCTCGTCGACGACGTCCTCTACACCGGACGCTCGGTGCGCTCGGCCCTGGATGCACTCCGCGACATCGGCAGGCCCCGCGCGGTTCAGCTGGCGGTCCTCGTCGACCGTGGCCACCGGGAGTTGCCTCTGCGCGCCGACTACGTCGGCAAGAACGTGCCCACCTCGCGCAGCGAGAACGTCAAGGTTCGTCTCTGCGAGGATGACGGCCATGACGGCGTATCCATCGCACCTCATGGAGGGCCCGCACGATGAAGCACCTACTCTCGGCCGGCGACCTGTCCCGCGACGAAGCGTTGGCCATCCTCGACGACGCCGACCGGTTCAGTCAGGCGCTGCTGGGCCGCGAGGTCAAGAAGCTGCCGACCCTCCGTGGCCGCACCATCATCACGATGTTCTATGAGAACTCGACGCGCACCCGGGTGTCTTTCGAGGTCGCCGGCAAGTGGATGAGCGCCGACGTCATCAATGTCAGCGCGTCGGGATCATCTGTGTCCAAAGGTGAATCGCTGCGCGACACCGCCTTGACGCTTCGAGCCGCCGGCGCCGACGCGCTGATCATCCGTCACCCCGCGTCGGGCGCGGCCCAGCAGCTCGCCGAGTGGACGGCTACAGCGCACGGCGGCCCGACCGTGATCAACGCAGGCGACGGTACCCACGAACATCCGACCCAGGCACTGCTCGATGCGCTGACCATCCGGCAGCGGCTGGGCAGCATCGAGGGCAAGCGCGTCGTGATCGTCGGCGATGTCCTGCACAGCCGGGTGGCGCGGTCCAACGTGCTGCTGCTCGACACACTCGGCGCGGAAGTGGTTCTCGTCGCACCGCCCACGCTGCTGCCGGTCGGGTTGGCCGACTGGCCGGTCACCGTCTCACACGACCTCGACGCCGAACTACCCATCGCCGACGCGGTGCTGATGCTTCGGGTGCAGGCCGAGCGGATGAACGGCGGCTTCTTCCCGTCGGCCAGGGAGTACTCGGTGCTCTACGGACTGTCCGAGAAGCGGCAGGCGATGCTTCCCGGCAATGCGGTGGTACTACACCCCGGCCCGATGGTGCGCGGTATGGAGATCGCATTCTCGGTCGCTGATTCGACGCAATCGGCAGTGCTGCAACAGGTTTCCAATGGTGTGCACGTCCGGATGGCCGTGCTGTTCCACTTATTGGTTGGCGCAGAGCGGGAGGCGATCAGCGCGTGAGCACCGTTATTCGAGGGGTGCGGCTGTACGGCAAGGGGGACCGGGTCGACGTCCTGGCGTCCGGCGGCCAAATTGCCGACATCGGCGCGGACCTTGCCGTACCCGACGACGCCGACGTTTTCGACGCCACCGACCAGATCCTGCTTCCAGGGTTCGTCGATCTTCACACCCACCTGCGTGAGCCGGGTCGTGAGTACGCCGAGGACATCGAAACCGGTTCGGCGGCAGCGGCTTTGGGCGGCTACACCGCGGTGTTCGCGATGGCCAACACCAATCCGGTCGCCGACAGCCCCGTCGTCACCGACCATGTCTGGCACCGCGGCCAGCAGGTCGGACTCGTCGACGTGCACCCGGTCGGCGCGGTAACGATGGGACTGGACGGCAAGCAGCTCACCGAGATGGGCATGATGGCCGCAGGCGCCGGGCAGGTGCGGATGTTCTCCGACGACGGCATTTGCGTGCACGATCCCCTGATCATGCGCCGCGCCCTCGAGTACGCCACCGGCCTTGGCGTCCTTATCGCACAACACGCCGAAGAGCCGAGGCTGACCGTCGGCGCCGTCGCTCACGAAGGGCCCAACGCCGCCCGGCTCGGCCTGGCCGGCTGGCCGCGCGCCGCCGAGGAGTCCATCGTCGCCCGTGACGCGCTGCTGGCCCGCGACGCCGGCGCCCGGGTGCACATCTGTCACGCATCCACCGTCGGCACCGTCGAGATCATCAGATGGGCTAAGGCGCAAGGTATTTCGATCACCGCCGAGGTGACGCCGCACCACCTGCTGCTCGACGACAGCCGGCTGGCCACCTACGACGGCCGCAACCGCGTGAACCCGCCGCTGCGTGCGGCGTCCGACGCCGAAGCACTGCGCCAGGCGCTCGCCGACGGGGTGGTCGACTGCGTGGCCACCGATCATGCGCCGCATGCCGAACACGAGAAGTTCTGTGAGTTCGCGCAGGCCCGGCCCGGCATGCTCGGCCTGCAGACCGCACTCTCGGTCGTCGTCGAGACGATGGTGCGGCCCGGCTTACTCACGTGGCGCGACGTCGCCAGGGTGATGAGCGAAAGCCCTGCTCGCATAGTCGGTTTGCCGGATCAGGGTCGCCCGCTCGAGGTCGGCGAGCCTGCCAATCTGACAGTCGTCGACCCGGATGCCACCTGGACTGTCGAGGGTTCCGCGCTCGCCAGCCGCTCGGACAACACGCCCTACGAAGCCATGGAGTTGCCTGCTGCGGTCACCCTGACGCTGCTGCGGGGCAAGGTGACCGCGCGGGACGGGAAGAG